>WBZP01005684.1_pt1 | contig 12589 bp, 12 predicted proteins | sample 5204301 | NCBI WGS metagenome assembly WBZP01 (sample SAMN12412401, study PRJNA552823) | activated sludge metagenome | isolation source: activated sludge from nitrification reactor of wastewater treatment plant... | place: USA: Pennsylvania | collected 2017
AAGCATGAGACGTATAGCCCACCAAGGCCCGTGGAAGCCCCCACTACACTCACCACGTGACCGAGCTCCTCAAACCCCGCTACTGGGGAGGCCACCTCTTCGCGCTTGTCGCGCTCACGATCGCCGTACTCCTCGGGCTGTGGCAGTACTCCGCATGGGCCGCCCACCGAGCCACCCTCGCCGACGACGTCGTCAACAAACCGCCAGTGCCGCTCACCAAAATGATCACCCCCGACGGGCCCTTCCTCAACAAGGCGCTCGCCCGGCAAGTCACCTTCACCGGCAAACCACTCGCCCAGCACTTCTACATCAACAACCGCCCCCACGAGACACAGACCGGCTACTGGGTCGTCGTACCCTTCGACGTCGACGGGGCCGCGCTGCCCGTCGTACTCGGCTGGGCGCCCGACAAGATGGAAGTGGAGTTGCCGGAGACCATGGAGATCACCGGCTGGCTCCAACCCAGCGAACCCGCCGGCGACATCGACCCCGACCCCAGCGACAACACGATGCCCCAACTGCGCATCGCCAGCCTCACCGAGCACATCGACCAAGACCTCTACAGCGCCTTCGTGCTCACCAAGACCCCGCGCCAACCCGGCCTCGAGACCGTCGTACCTCTCAACACGCCGCAAGTGTCAGCCCTCAACTCCCTGCGCAACCTGCTCTACGGCATCCAGTGGTGGATCTTCGGGGGCTTCGCGATCTATGTCTGGGTGCGGTGGTGTCGGGATCAGTTGGATGAGACCCGCTCGGTTTCACTGGCTAACCCAGCGGGCTCGTCTTAGGTGACCACTTCTTACTCAGATTCTGCCTAAGTAGCAGCGGTGCACGAGAGCCAAGCGACGAGCGCGCCCTGTGGCATTCGCAGCGACCTCAGAGAAGCCCACATTAGAATCAAACCTCAAGAGAGGAGGCTCCGAGATGGACCGAAACAGCCTTGAACCGATCGACCTTCTTCGGGTCGTGTACACCTCCGGGCGCGTCTTCGACGGGTTACGAACCTCCGACCTCGACACGGGAGCCTTCCTCAGCACCGGCAGCACCGAGGGGATCTCCAGTAAGGCCGACCTTCACCTTCTGAAGGATCTCAAGGCGCTCGCAATACACGCGATCGCCCACGCACATGAGCCTATGGGCGCCGAATTCCTCATTGGGCTCAACTCGGAGATCACTGAGAGTGGGCCCCTTCACCCCGGTCAGTTGCGGACTGATAAGCAGAACATCGGCGTAAACACCCGCTACGGGCGTCACGCACCCGCCGCGCTCACCAGAGAGAGACTCCAGCGACTCGTCGAGAGCTCGCTTGCGAAGGGAGGGGAAGACCCAGCCGAGCAGGCCCTTGCCCTGTTCGTGAATGTGGCACGCGCGCAACCCTTCGAGGACGGCAACAAGCGTACGGGCCTGTTTGCAGCGAACGCCCTGCTCATCGGCAGCGGCACGGGGCGGCTGCTCACGATCCCGTACGACGAGCAGGACCCGTCGGCCGCCGGTTCGTTCAACGACCTGCTCGCCCGGTACTACGTGCTCGGGGATGAGGACGGTGTGAAGGGGCTGCTACGAGAGAGAGGCCTCACGGCGGTGGTCGAGCAGCCCGAGTCACAGCAGGGGTCCGAGAGCGGCCTCTCGCTCTGACGCGCAACCAGTGATGTTTGGATGGGCGAGCAACTCGCTGGAGCGCGCCCCGATCCGCACCCCGAGATCGTGAAGCTCGTCGAGGAGATCTCCGGTGCCCCAGATCTGATTGCGGGTCCGGCTGGTCAGTGGGTGGGCACCAACCAAGCGGCGGGTACGGTGGCGGGCGTGCGAGATATCAAGAAGGTGTGGCGGTTTTACGTGATCATGGCGACGCTGGTCGGCGTGCTTTTGGTCGTGTTGTGTCTGATCGGGGTGCCGCTGAAATACATGTGGTGGGTCAGCGAAAAGCTCAACTTCGCCCCGGGGCCGTTTGTGCAGGGGGAGCCCCTGCAGCGGCTGGGGGAGCACATCACGGTGTACCTCGGGATCACCCACGGCTATCTCTACATGGTCTTCCTGCTCAGCGCGTTCTTGCTCTCGCGGCTGGCGAAATGGAGCATGCCCTTCACCTTGGTCACGCTGATCTGCGGCACCGTGCCGATCTTGTCGTTTTGGGCCGAAAAGCGGGCCAGCCGCGACGTGCGCACCCGTTTCATCGACGCTCCAGAGGGCTAAATGAAGAGTTGCGGTAAAAAGTGGTCGCTATAGCGACCACTTTTTACCGCAACTCTCAAATTGGCAGCCGAAATCAGCTGCCAGACGGCTTGTAGTTGGACTGCCAGGCTTGCGACTCGGCGTTGTTCTTGAGCGCCTTGGCGACCACGATCGCGACCAGGCCGACCACGCCGACAAGCAGCCACTTCTTCTTGCCGCCCTTGGCTGACTCCTCGACGGTCGCAGTTTCGGCAACTGCGTCGGCCGCCTGCTCCAGCAGGGTCTTGTTCTTCTTCTTGCAACAAGGCATCTTCGCTCGGGCTCCTTCATGATCACGGACAGTTGTGGTCAATCTTGCCTTGTCGCGGCGAGCATTCAAGGCATCCACCACGTACGACGCTCACCGGCGCCGTGGCAGGATGGGCCCGCACGACCCAACTACGCATCTCCCCCGAAAGGCAGTCATGTCTGAGACCAAGGCCACTTTGAAGACGAATCTCGGCGACATCGTGATCAACCTCTTCCCCAACCACGCCCCCGCGACCGTCGCGAACTTCACCGGCTTGGCGACCGGCGAGAAGGAATACAAGGACGACGCCGGCCGCAGCGGCCAGCCGTACTTCGACGGCCTGGGCTTCCACCGGATCATCGACGGTTTCATGATCCAGGGCGGCTGCCCGCTGGGCACCGGCACGGGCGGCCCGGGCTACAAGTTCAAGGATGAGTTCCACCCCGAGCTGCAGTTTGACCGCCCCTACTTGCTGGCGATGGCCAACGCCGGCCCGGGCACCAACGGCTCGCAGTTCTTCATCACCGTCACCCCGACCGCGTGGCTGACCAACAAGCACACCATCTTCGGTGAGGTCGCCGACCAGGCCAGCCGCGACATCGTCGACAAGATCGCGACCGTCGCCACCGGCCCCGGCGACCGCCCCCTCGAGCCCGTGGTCATCGAGTCCGTCGTAATCGAAGGCTGAGCAAGACCCATGTCGGAGCCCACACCGCAGCAGTGTTTTCGTCACCCCGGTCGTGAGACCTATGTGACCTGCCAGCGGTGTGGGCGCCCGATCTGCCCCGACTGCATGGTGCCCTCGGCGGTCGGGCACCAGTGCCCCGAGTGCGTGCGCTCCGGCGTCCGCGAGACCCGCCAGGCGGCCCTTCCGTACGGCGGATCGCGCGTCGCGAACCCCCTCGTCGACTCGGCCGTGCTGATCGGCATCAATGTCGCGGTGTGGGTGGCGATCATGGCCACGGGCGGCAACAACAGCCCGCTCTTGCACTGGCTGCCGTTGCTGCCGGAGACCTCTCGCGCGACCGATGCGAGCGGCCAGATGACGCTGGTGCAAGGGGTCAACAATGGCGCGGTGTGGCAGGTATTCACCGCGGTCTTCACGCACGTGGCGATCATGCACATCGGCCTCAACATGCTGAGCCTGTTTTTCCTCGGCCCACCGGTCACGGCGGTGCTGGGCCGGGCCCGCTTCCTGGCCGTCTATTTCCTCTCCGGCCTGGCCGGCAGCGTGGTCGTGCTCTATCTCTCCCACCCCAACGGCCAGACGCTTGGCGCTTCGGGCGCGATCTTCGGTCTGATGGGTGCCTTCTTGGTGATCGCCCGCAAATTGCAGGGCAATGTCAACCAGATCTTGTTTTGGCTGGGCATCAACCTCGTCTTCACCTTCACCCAGCCGGGCATCTCCTGGCAGGGTCACATGGGCGGTCTGGTCGGCGGCGTGATCGCCACCGGCATCATCGTGGCCGTACCTCGTGGCCCGCGGCGCGCGCTGATCCAGTGGTCTGCGCTCGGCGTGATGGCGGTCGTGTTGGTGGTGCTGGTGCTGGTCAAGGTGCAGACCTGGGGTCTGCCGGTCTGAGGCAACCGGCCCAGAGACAAACCACACTCATGTAGTTATCCCCAGCTGGGGATAGAGCTGTGGATAACTACAGCGATGTAACTCGTATGGTCACCAGGAGCCGCCGCCCCCACCTCCGCCGCCTCCGCCGCCCCTGAAGCCGCCGCCCCCACCTCCGCCGCCTCCGCCACCACTGCTCGAACCAATGCCAAACGAGGAACTGCCCGCCGAATAGTTCGATATCGCCGCAGACGCCGCCGAGTCGAAGCTCGAGGTCATCGAGTCGAGGAAGCCCAAGCTGGTGCCGGAGGCCAGCGCAGTGCTGGCGCCGGTGTTGTCGCCGCCGATGTAGTACGGCGGTGGAGGTGGCGCTCCGATCTCGGCCTCGTACTTCGCAGCCCACTCCTTGGCGCAGTCGAAGGCCACGGCCCAAGGGATGTAGGCGGAGTAGAGCTCGTTGCGACCGGAGAAGTCGAACCTGTCCTCGGCTGAGGGGGTGGCGAGCACACGTTTGAAGCCGCCCACTCGCGCCCACAGGTCTCGGCCGGCCGGGGTGCGTTTGGTGTTGCCTCCCGAGGCACCGATGCCGGTGCCGAAGACCCAAAACATGCCCGGCACCAGACCGAGCAGGGCCATGTCCCATGGGGCAAACAGCAACAGCGCTGCAGTGAGCAGGAATATCGCCAGCAGCAGCCAAGGGCCGTGGACCCCCAGCCTGCTCGGCCCGATCAGTTGTGCCTCCTTGCCCCAGTTTTCGACCCGGCCCCGGAAGGCCCTGATCGCATCTTGGATCTTGCCGGAGGCTACGGCCGATTTGGGGTCGAGGGTGAAGGTTGCACCCTCCTTCTTCAGGCTGAGCATGGCCGCGATCCCCTGGGTCGGTACGTCGAGTTGGTCCCACGCAGACCCGTCACCAACAGTGCTGATCACCAACTTTTCGCCATCTTGTGTCATCGTGATCGCGCCGCGCTCCGCGGCGTACAACAGCGAGCCGATGAACATCCGGGTCGGGAGCACCTCTTCAAGCAAGTACGCCGCTTGCCCCGGCGAGATGCCTTCGGGTGGGGCATAGCTCAGCGGGAAGGGCGGCTCCTTCTCGCTGCGGGCCCGAACCAGCCAGAGGCCAGCCAGGCCTGAAGCGAGCGCCAGGAGCCCAACCACGAAGGCCACTGGCACTGACTTGCCGAATAGCGGGTCGAGATGGCTGGGCCATGGTTTGGTGGCAACGCTCGGGGTGGCGATGTCGACACCGGCCTGCACCGTCACCGGCACGAACGGCGCCAGATCCGATGCCTGCACCCTAAGAGACGTGGCGCTGTCGGCTTCGATGCTGCATGCGAAGTACTTGCCGGTGCCGGCAATGCAGCGCTCCCCGCTCAACTCCGCCGGCAGATTGACGCGCAGGTCGGCCTCGGCGATCGGCATCGCCCAGCCGCCGGGGATCAGATCCCAATAAAACAGTGAGGGTGCCCGCTTGCCTCCAGCGATCAAGGCGCCCTCGACCTGATAGCTGATTTTGTAGGTGTGTACGCCGGTCATCGTGACGATTGGCGAGCCGATCTTGACCACTTTGAAGCGGCCACGGTCTTGGGTGAGCAACTCCCAGGGCTCGACCATCCCGTCACGGGTGACGGAGATGTTGGTGGGGATCAGCCGCGCCTTGGGGTTGGGCGCATCCCAGGTGTCGAAGAAGCGGAAGATGCCGTGTTTGGAATAGGGGAACTCCACTTGGAGGGTTTCGGTGACTTGAGTGCGGCCATCCTTGGCGACATCGAAGACAGCCTTGTAGGTCTGGATATTCGCCGTGTCATCGGATTGGCCAGCGTCGTCGTCAAATGTGCCAGTCCCGACCATGGCCAGTACGCCGATGACGGCCAGCTTGGCGGCCCACACGATCACCCGACGCATGCCAGCGGCCTAGAAGCTCACTCCCACTTGGTGGCGAAGGCGAAACCGACGGCCATAAGCGAGATGCCCAAGACGAGATTCCACTGACCGAGGTCGGTCATGATCGGGATGTCGAGCCCGCCGGTGCCGCCGTTGACGAAGTAGAAGACGACGATCCAGATCAGGCCGATGATGAAGCAGCTGAGCATCGCGATCACCACGCCACGGCCACGGCCAAGCGGCGTCTTCTTGTGGGCTGAGACCATCAGGCCGAGGAAGATCAGGCCGAAGCCGATGGCGTAGTTCCACAACTTCAGGTCGGCCATCCACGGCATCGGATTGCTGGGCTTCTTGCCGCCCGGCACGTCTACGGCAATCGCGGCGTCACGAGCCACGAGGTAGTAGACGACGATGTAGACGATGCCCAAGACCGCCAGGCCCGCGGCGATCGCCGTACGCGGGATGGAAGTCTCATATCCGCTCACACCGAGAGGGGAGTTGCGAGCCTTGATCTTGGACATGAGTCTCCTAAATGTGTCGATTTGCGGCCTGCGACCGGCTGCGTGATCACTGCCGGATGTTGCGGCCGTCGGCTAGCGTAGTCGCTGACCATTGCAGCCATTAAACCAATTGCCCACATCTAGCGGAGACAGACATGACCGAGCATCGCCCTCCGCGCCCCAAGGGCCGCGGCTGGCATTTCGCTGCGATCGCCATGTTTGCGGCCGGTGGACTCCTCTTCGTGACCTCCTCGATCAACGCCAAGGGCCTCGATCTGCGCGCAGCCAGCGTCACCGACATCGTCGGTCTCGTGCGCCAGGAGAGCGCCCGCGTCGATGGGCTGCACGACAAGATCACCGAGCTCAACACCGAGATCGATGAGCTGGGCAAGCGTCAAAAGGCCACCGACGTACGCCGACAATTGCGCGGCCTGCGCACCCTGCGCACCCAGGCCAACTTCGACGCAACGACTGGGCCCGGCGTGGTCGTGACCCTTGATGATGCCCCCAAGGAGATGCGCGAGCGGGCCGTGGAAGACGGCACTCCGCCGGTCGAGGAGCTGATCGTGCATCAGCAAGACATCCAGGCCGTCGTCAACGCCCTTTGGGCCGGGGGCGCGGAAGCGATCTCGATCCAGGATCAGCGCGTGATCGCCACCACCGGCATCAAGTGCGTGGGCAACACCGTGCGTCTGCACGGGCAGACCTATGCTCCGCCGTACGTGATCAAGGCCGTCGGCGACCCCTCAGCCCTGTCGTTGTCGCTGGAGCGATCTGACGATGTGCAGGCCTACAAGAGCTATGTCGAGACCTACAGTCTCGGCTGGGATCTGGACACCTCAGACGAGATCAAGATCGGTGCCTACAAGGGCAGCGTCGAGCTGCACTATGCCAAGCCGGTCAGCCCCCAAGGCCACGACCGTCCGTCAGCCTGACCGCCAGGGCAGCCCGACGTCGTCAACTTCAGGGCAGCCCGTCGTCATCATCTGGTGTCGGAGGTGGCGTCAGCGTGGGTGTCGGAGACGGCGCCGGGGTGTATGACGAGACCACGATCGTGATGATCGTGCCCTGCGGCTGAGTCTGACCAGATGGTGGGCTCATCGAGATCACGTTGCCGGCTGGCTGGGCGGGGTCATTCGACATGACCACACTCACCTTGAAGCCAGCCTGGGTGATCATCCGCTCGGCCTGAGCCTGCGGCTTGCCGACCACATCGGGCACCTGCTTGGGCCCATTGCTCAAGATCAACCGCACCGCAGAGCCCGACTCGACCATCGTGCCCGCCACCGGCTCCATCGCGATCACGGTGTCGCGCGGCTCGTCGGAGTCTTGACGACCCCACTGCACGGTGAGGGTTGGGTCGGCCTGCAGGATCTGGTCTTTGGCCGCCTGACGCTGAGAGCCCACGACATTGGGCAGTTGCACTTGCGGTTTGCCGGTGCTGATCACCAGATCAACCGCACTGTCGGGCGGCACCTGATCGCCAGCGGCAGGGCTCTGCTGGCTCACTTGCCCAGCGGGATAGTCCGTGCTGGCCTCCTCCTTCACCGTGCCGACGGTGAGCCCGGCATTGGTGATCGACTGCTCGGCCGCATCGCGGGTCATCCCGAGCACGGTCGGCACCGAGGTGGTGTCTGGTGGCGCGGTCATCGCCTTGTAGCCGAAATAGCCACCCGCCAGCACGATGCCGAGCAGGAGCAGGAGCAGCAGCCAAGTCGGCCCCTTCGACTTGGGGGCATCCTCGCGCAATGGAGGTACGGCGTCGACGACCTGCGTGTCGGTCGGGTCAGGCTGAGGAGTCGGTGGCGGAGTCGGCTTGGGAGCCTGTACGGCGTGACCGGCCAGATAGCGGTCGATGTCGGCCTTCATCGCGCCCGCGCTCTCGTAGCGCATCGCGGGATCCTTGGCCAAGGCCTTCATCACGATCGCGTCGAGATCGGGGCCCAGGTCGGCGTCGAATCGTGAAGGAGGGGCGGCCTGTTCGCGCACATGCTGATAGGCCACGGCCACCGGGCTCTCCCCGATGAATGGGGGTCGTCCGCAGAGGAGTTCGTAGAGCAGACACCCGGCGGAGTACACGTCTGAGCGGGCGTCGACGGCTTCGCCGCGAGCCTGCTCGGGGGAGAGATATTGCGCGGTGCCGACCACGGCCGCGGTCTGGGTCATCGTGGACGACGCATCAGACACCGCCCGGGCGATGCCAAAATCCATCACCTTCACATCACCAGCAGGGGTGAGCATCACATTGCCGGGCTTGATGTCGCGGTGGATGATGCCCGCGCGATGGCTGTAGTCGAGTGCGCCAAGCACGCCGCTGGTGATCTCCAGGGCCCGCTCGGGCAGGATCCGGCGGTCGTCCTTGAGGATGTCGCGCAAGGTGTGCCCCGCGACGTACTCCATGACGATATAGGGCTGGGAGACATTGGTGCCGTCGGTGGCGGGCTCCTCGCCGGTGTCATAGACCGACACGATCGAAGGGTGGTTGAGCGACGCAGCCGCCTGGGCCTCGCGTCGGAAGCGAGCCTGGAAGGTCGAGTCGCTGGCCAGGTCAGTGCGCAGTCGCTTGATCGCGACCGTGCGGCCGAGGCGTACGTCGGTGCCCTTGCGCACTTCGGCCATGCCGCCGCGACCGAGAGGCTCTTCGAGGCGGTAGCGACCGCCGATCAGGTGCTCATCCGCCATTGCTGTCTCCTGGGGCATCATCAACGGGTGGGGTTTGGGTCGGGGTGGGCGTCGCCGACTTCGTCGGGGTGGGTGTCGGCGTCGGTGTCGGAGTGGTCGGCACGGGCCCATAGACCTTCAAGCCGATCCGGGTGCCCTTGGGTACTTGACCAGAAGTGGTGAGCGCGGCGACCGTGCCGGGCTCGTTGCTGCCGTCGTTGCTGACGGTGCCGGACTGGAAGGTGCGCATCCCAAGATCTTGCAGTCGATCACTTGCGTCGGCGAAGGTGCGGCCGATGTAGTCGTTTTCGTCGATCGAGACCAACTCGACGGTGGGTGACTCCGAAGGACTCTCGCTGATGCTCGGGGTGTCTGTGGGGGTGATCGGCTCGGGCGACTCGCCCTGCCAAGGTTGCCAGAGCAGCAGGCCGATCGCCGCGATCGCGGCCACTGCGACCAGCACCCAAAGGGCCGCCCGGCTCTTCTGCTCGGGCTCCTGGGTCGGCGCCGGAGGGGTCGGCGCGAGCGTGCCGGTGCCGAAGGGCGGGGTGCCGCCCACGGCCTGAGTGTCGCCGACCACCTGGGTGGTGGCGCCGGTCGCAGCGGCTGGGCGGGCGGCAGGGGAGGGTACGGCGCTCAGCGCGGACGCGTCGCCGTGCAGGGCCGCAGCCATCGAGGCCGCGTCGGGGAAGCGCTGGGCCGGGTCTTTGGCCATCGCCTTGCGACAGATCGCGGCAAGATCGGCTGGAGCCGAGGCAGGCAGCGGCGCCGGCTCCTGACGGATGTGGGCCAGGGCCGTGGCCACCGCGCTCTCGCCGTCGAACGGGCGATTGCCGGTGAGGCATTCGTAGAGCACCACACCGAGGGAGTAGACATCGCTGGCCTTCGTGGCAGTGGAGCCCTCGGCCTGCTCAGGAGACAGATAGTGCGGGCTGCCCATGATCTGGCCGGTCTGGGTGATCGACGCCGATCCCACGGCCCGGGCGATGCCGAAGTCGGTGACCTTCACCGTGCCGTTGGGGGTGACCAGCAGATTGGCCGGCTTGATGTCGCGGTGGATCACGTCCGCCGCATGCGCCGCGGCCACCGCGTCGGCTGCCTGACCCACGATCGAGCGTACGGCGTCGGGAGACATCGGCTGGCCCTGACGGATCAACGCCGACAGAGGCTGACCGTCGACCAACTCCATCACCAGGTAGGGCACGCCGGCGTCTTCGCCCACGTCGTACACCGAAGCGATGCCGCTGTGCTTGAGCGCGGCCGCGTGCCGGCCCTCGTCGGCGAAGCGGGTGCGGAAGGTCGGGTCGGAGGCGAACTCCGGCTTGAGCACCTTCAAGGCGACATCGCGACCGAGCAGGGTGTCGCGGGCGCGCCACACCTCACCCATGCCGCCGATCGCGATGCGGTCGAGCTTTTGATATCGCTCCTGGGTCATCTTCCGAGCACCGCTTCCATCACTGACTTGGCAATTGGGGCAGCCAGACCGCTGCCGGAGATCTGGTCTCGGTCGACGCCCGCGTCTTGCACGAGCACTGCGACCGCAACGCGCGGGTTGTCGGCCGGGGCGAATGACACAAACCAAGCGTACGGCGGCCGATTGGGCGCGCTCTGCGCCGTACCGGTCTTGCCCGCGACTCGTACGCCGGGGATCTGGGCGGTGCGGCCCGTGCCGGAGGTGACCACGGCCTCCATCATCTCGGTGAGCTGGCGGGCATGAGCCACCGACATCGCCGGCTGGCCGGGCAACGACTCGGGCTGCAATTTGTCGAGTACGTCGAGCTTGGAGTCGAGCACCTGGTCGATCAGATTTGGCTTCATGGTGGTGCCGCCGTTGGCGATGCTCGCAGTCACCATCGCCATCTGCAAAGGCGTCGCGGCCACGTCGAACTGGCCGATCGCCGACAGCGCGGTCTGAGGCGGGTCTGGGTTGGCCGGGAAGCGGCTCTTGGCCTGGCGGTTGAGGGCATCGTCGAGGTCACTGAAATAGACCTGGTCAAAACCGAAGCGCTCGGCCTGCTCACGCAAGGCGTCGCCGCCGAGCTTCAGGCCGATCGAGCCGAAGGCGACATTGCAAGACACGGCAAGCGCCCGAGTCAAGGTGATCTGGTCGCCGCCACAGGACATGCCGTTTTCGTTGACCAGGTTGGTCTTCGTCTGCGGCAGATCGAGCGAACGCCCGCCAGGCACCTTCGAGTTGGGGGTGTATTTGCCGCTCTCCAAGGCCGCCGCCGCAGTGACCAGCTTGAATGTCGAACCCGGCGGCAGCACCGTCTCGATCGCCGCATTGTCCAGCGGCGACGGCTTGGCGCTGAGCAGACGCTCCTTGGCGGCATTGGCCTTGCTGAAGTCGTGACTGGCTAGGGCATTGGGGTCGAAGGTCGGGTTGGAGACCATCGCCAGGACTCGCCCGGTGCCCGGCTCGAGCGCGACCACGGCGGCCTGGGTGTCTTTGCCGAGCTTCAAGATGCCTTGATAGGCGGCCTTCTGGGCCGCAGGGTTGATGGTCAACTTCACATTGCCGCCTCGTGGAGTGCGGCTGCCAGCCAGGTCGATCACCCGGTTGACGAAGAGCTTGGGGTCAGAGCCACCCAAGATCGAGTTTTGGGTGGCCTCGACGCCGCCGATGCCCAGGTCGCGAGAGAAATAGCCGGTCAGACCGGCGTACTCGAAGGCGTGGGGATAGCGGCGCTGGAAGGCATATTGGTCGTCGGTCTTGACGCTCTCGGCCAAGACGGTGTCGCGGCCCACGAAGATCGACCCCCGCTCGCGGGAGAACTCCGCGTCGCGCACGCGGGCGTTGTCGGGGTGCTCGCTCAAGGAGTTGAGCGAGTCGGCCTGCCAATATTGCACATAGGTGACATTGAGCAGCAGCGCCAAAAACATCACCAGCGTGGCGATCGCCATCACCCGGATCGGACGGTTCATCGCAGCTTCACCACCTGGGTGTCGTCATCCATCTGCACCGGCTGCATCTCCGGAGCTGGGCGCCGCGCGCTGTCGGAGATGCGGGCGAGCAGCCCGATGATGATCCAGTTGGCGACCAGGCTTGATCCGCCATACGACAAGAAGGGCGTGGTCAGGCCGGTGGAGGGGATCAGCCGGGTGACCCCACCGATCACCACGAAGCATTGCAGCGCGAAGACCGCGCCAAAACCGACCGCCAGCAGCTTGCCGAGATCATCACGGCTGACCAAGGCGATCCGATAGGCCCGCTCCACCAGCATCAAAAACAGCAGGAGTACGGCGATCAGCCCGGTGAGCCCGAGCTCCTCACCCAGTGAGGGGAAGATGAAGTCGGAGTTGGCCAATGGGGTGCGATAGGGCTGGCCACCGCCCCAACCACGACCGACCATGCCACCCCAGCCCATGCCATAGAGGCCCTGACGCAGCTGATAGCCGCGATCGTAGGCGAACGGGTCGAGCCAGGAGTCGACCCGCACCTGCACATGGGAGATGAAGAAATAGCCGAGGGTGGCGCCGGCGCCAAACAAGATGCCGCCCACGAGCAGCCAGCCGGGG
>WBZP01005685.1_pt1 | contig 12588 bp, 4 predicted proteins | sample 5204301 | NCBI WGS metagenome assembly WBZP01 (sample SAMN12412401, study PRJNA552823) | activated sludge metagenome | isolation source: activated sludge from nitrification reactor of wastewater treatment plant... | place: USA: Pennsylvania | collected 2017
AATGCAGCTAACTCATCTCCCTCTTCCAATAAATTGGATCCTGTATTGTCAGCAGAAACAATGCCTATCATATTCATGGTATGTTCATACTTTGTTGGATCTACCTGCCAATACCTTGTCTGGGACTGGCTTTCACCTACTGTTGTTTTCGATGTTTCGTCTGTACCATGCCTGGTTCTGCCGGAACTCAATTTGCCAATCAAATTGGATACATTGGGGTATGACAGCGTATCAGCATGAGCCAGTTTCAATAAGTAACCATTAGGGGCATCCATAAACTGCAGATCGCCGACCCAGCCAGGACCATTGAAATACTGTGCAAAACTAAGTTGTCCTTTTATGATATCTCCCTGAGTGGCATTCAAAGAAGCCAAAGCCTCGTTTATTGGAAGCGGGGTCTGGGGTAAATAACCGATCCAGTTCCAACCTGCAAACATCGGCAAAGGTGTTGTGACATCAATGGGTTGTCCCACCATCAGAATGGAATCATACGAAAGCGAATGATACTGGTATAGATAAGGAGGCAAAATGTATTTCAAGCTACCTACCCAGGATTGCGTACTGGAAGCATAAACACTAAAGGTAGTTTGCTCCTTTATCAATGCCCCTGTTGGGCTACTCAAACTTTTTAAAGCTTCATCCAATCTGTCATCCGGAAAGTCGAGATTCATTGAAATCCAGTTCCAACCCGGATGAATGTAAATTCTCCTGAGAATGTTTCCATTGGTGTGTAACCGCTGAGGATTTAAAGCACTACCTATTATATCATCAGCGACAAAAGGAAATTCTTCAACAGCCTTTGCATACAATTTACAAGCGGATGCATCCCAAATCTGGAAAATCACATTTTCACCGGTAGCCACATTGCTATATACTGTTAAATAGGCAACATAATTGTTGAATGAAGCATTGAAACGAATCTTTGCAATGCCTCTAAGTTCTCCATCCACATAAGCACCTACAATATCTTGCTTATCTTCAGACAAATCTCCTTCAATGTCCAATTCGACAACCATGTTCATTGAATAACTAAAATCTGATGGATCAAAACCGCTTGGATTCAAGACCCAGTTTGGAGGACGGCAAATAACGCGGGTATTGAATATGAGGGTTTCCTCGCCTCCCATAAAAAATGGATTGATCCCGGTTTCCGTTGTTAAAACTATAGAATCGAGGTAGTTTCCAATGGCAACATTATCATCAACAGTAAACCGTATTTCTTCTTCTTCGTTGGCAACAAGAGTACCTCTATCCGGGGTTACATGAATAAATTCCGGAGCAGTTATATGAAAAGGAACAGGATATCCGCCTCGATTGTGAATTTTTGCGCTTAAGGTAACTGTTTCATCCACAAACTTAACCATCTCAAGCGTATCCTCCAGCCAGCTCAATTCATTTCTATCCACATAAAACTCCCATTCCTCCTCGAAATTCTTATTTCCAACCAAATCTTGAATATCATGAAGTTCAGCTCGCAAAATTTTATTCTCAAAAAATTCATTGTCGAATGTGGGATTCAAAACAATCTTGTTGTCATGGCAGGTAATTTTTACATCGATCAATGTGTTGTTGTAATACAAACCTACATTGTTGGGACTATTGATATCTGCCTGAATCAACTTATTGCAATTAATGGGTTGATTAAACGTAAATGAAATTTCATCTCCCACGTGATACACTCCATCCGATGGTTGAGGAACTCCCAATAACTGGGGCGGTTGCCTGTCAATCCTACCTCTGATTACCTGCGAATAACCCGGTCTGTTAGCCGCATCACCTGAACATTCCGTCAATGCCCTAATCTCATACTCACCATCAGCCAATCCCAATGTATTCCAAAAGAAGTGATAAAAGTTGGTTGTGATTTTAGCTGGTTTTGGGCTTGGCAGCGAGGCATAGTCAACCCAATTACCATTGTATACTTCATGATCAATACCACTTTCAGTCTGAATATTTATCCACGCTCCATCACCACCTACAGGCCTGTATTGGGCCCTTATAAGTTTGAAATCGGTAGCAGTCGTGTCAAAACCTGAAACGGTAATTTGCCTGATATCATCATCACCTGTCGTCAATGGATTGGGAAATACAACCCAATTTTGCTCAGGCACATTAATATCCACCTCACTACATGGCCTTATAAAGTGTGCATATAATGCTACTGGATCATAAAATGCAGGATCATCATTCTGACAAAGAGAAGACAATGCTATAACCAAACTGTCATAATCGTATTCTATGGGTCCCCTTTCAATGGTAATAGTTACCGGAATCGACTCCCCATAAGGAATGGTATATTCAAGTCCTTGAGACAAGGAGACACCGTTGCAAAATACTTTTGCACCATGTGGATTGGTTGCGTTGTCCATTGTCAGAAGTCCTGTGACTTCCTCATTGGTCTCACTGGCATTACCCAGGATGAGATGGTATACAGCCACTTCATTGGCTGGCACATCTACTCTTACCGGACCATCAGATCCAATAGTTAAATTCATCCCTTCTCTTTTGGCCGTATTTGGCTCCCAAGGGCAACTGGATTGACCAACCTTTGTCCTGAAAATTGGCGTGTTGTAGAAAGAATCCATGCCTATTTCTACAGAAAACGCGTCGAGAGGATCATCATCATGTAGTGCATAGCCAACGGTTATTCCTTTGGAACTACCCGTTTCAGAAGACTTTCCGTCGCTGCCCTCATTGATTACGTGGATGATCGTTCCACCACCCAAGCCGTTAATCGAAAACAGTACATGTATATCCTGGTTATTTACATAAGTTTTAATCTGATCCTCCGTTTTAACGTTGGTGGTATCGCTGGTTACCGCATTTTCATAGGTAATTCCGGCATCAAAAGAAACATTTCTTAAAGTCGCTGCATTGGTTTTGGTATCTTCATTGTTTTGTAAAATCAGGTTCCACCTGTTAATGGAATTATTGTACTTGGTAGTCTCTTCCATATCCTGGGCAGCAATACTCAAATCGCGCAATTTTACCAGGCCGGGAATAATGTTGTTTACTATGTTGTATTTTGAATACATAAACTGTGTAGCATATGAGCCAGGCACAACCAAAACAGTTTGAGTAGCTGCTCCTACACAATTAGCGGTATCGAAAGAAATTACATCCACATTTCCATAGTCAACATTTAAAGCTCCACCTACAAAAATATCGCCATCACCACCGATGAAATTTTCATCGTCACTGGTAGAAATCACCTCACTAAAGGAAGTGCATATTTCAACACTATTCGATGAAGATTTGGTAATGGTCTGTGTTCCTACAAATTCACCTCCCAAATCAGATTCAAAAGTAAGTATTACGGGGCCTGCAACAATATCCTGGTCCGGTCCCAGATCAATAACACCCGTAGCACCATTTCCATTTGACTTATCAGAAAACAAAGAAATATTGGTACAAACGTTGGTGTTTTTTTCAATATATGCATAGCTGGCATCACCGGGAGGATCTCTCAAAACGATGGCAGGAGTCTCTGGTGTAATTGTAGTAAATGTATTGGCTTTGGCCTTGTAACCCACAACCAAAACCTGCGCTGAAAACTCACTTTCGTTGCCGGATTCACTGCTTGCCAAAATTGAAAGCGTTTTGAGGTATGGAGGTGATGGATTCGGTTCTCCAACCACAAAAGAATAAGAAAGTTGTTTATTCCCCATTTTATTCATCGCCGTATCCAAAGTCATTTCATTGATACCATTCACAATTTTGAAATTGGCTGTATCAAGATAACAGACGCCTTCTTCAGCTGGAATCGTAGGGTATTGTTCCTTTACTTTTATAACTACCTGTTGTGTGCTTCCCTTTTCCCATACTACCAACGGACAACCTACGGAAACAGGTTCCAAACCACTGATCACCTCCACCTGAGGCTCAGCAAAATACCTGAAATCAAAAATTGTATCTTTCTCCAGGAGATTGGCTGTTTTACCACCCTGGACCTGGAAAGATGTTTTAATGGCAGGGTCAGAATGCTCTATCACAGTTACAATCATTCGTTCGACCGGAGGCAAATCATTAAATTCATAAGCGCCATCTTCTGTTAGTACCTGCATGGTTCTTTGCAAACAATTATCAGGGGTAGATACTTTTACAATGCAAACAGTGCCCTGTGGACTTCCCGGATTCTGTATGATGGATTTGTTACAATTTTCATCACCACCTATTACCTTTCCGGTTATCTTTCTGCTTTCTATGTTGTAAAAAATAATACCTGCGATGGGATTCACAACATTTATTACTTCATATACAGGCGGAAAGAAAGTATGATCAGAGTACTTAGGACTCAACACACCTGAAAATCCCGGATCAAGATCAATCACAAACTTGCCAATTGAATCTGTGAAAACCCTAGGACTAAAGGATTCTCCATTAACCAGGATTTCTACATCCTTTTGGAAACAATCAGTATTGTTATACCTGACATAACCCGTAATGGGGATGGTAGATTTGTCTATAAAATCAATTCTGTCAACTGAGGTCACACTGGGGTTAAGTGTAACCTGCCTTGTCTTTGGCGAAAATTCATGCGGTGACGTTTGTTGATGAGGGGCAAAGGATGTCCATTCAGTGTTTACCAGATCTCCCGGTAAAAGTTGGTAGGAGCCAACATTGTTTACTTTACTACCACTTCCTTCATCCAATTGGAAGTAGATGGCAAGATTGGCTTCAGGAAAAATTCTATCAGACTGGAAATGGCTTTGAATTTGGCTTAGGGACTGAATGTTATTGTAAATTGCCAATTCATCAATATAACCATTAAACCAGCTTTGCGTTCCTCCCTGAGCCGCTCCCAAAATCCATGCATAGTTAAAATCGCTAATATTAGAGATATTCAAATTACTACTTGCCACGTACGCTCCATCTACATACAAATTCATATTCGAACCATCGATGGTCAATGCCATGTGATGGTAACCACTGGTCAGATGGTTGGACTGGAAACTTCCTCCAGCGGCACTGATTACCAAATTGCGCTGATTGCCATTGGTAACAATAGAAAATTTAAACTCATCGCTTCCAAATTTTTTAGAAAGCAGTGTTTGGGTTGTTGGGTTGTTAGTGCAGTTAAACCACATTTCAATGGTGGAGGTGTTTCCCATTATCCAGGGAGGCAAAGCTCCGTACGATTGACTTTCAATGTTGAATTCAAGGGCTCTCTTACTGTAAAAGTCCTTTGATGGCTTGGCAATAAAAGTTAAACCTGTGCCATAACTAACTCCTTCGATCCTATAATAACCTTCTTCGTTTGTCATGGCAGCTGTGCTAACAGAGGGGCGGATACTACTGAATTCTACCCCACAAAAATACATGACGTCTCTGCTCTGGATGTCATATGATTTTTCACCCAACTGTTCATCAAATTTCCAGTAATAGGACAGACTTTCTTCATCAAAGGAAGCCGTAATATTCATAGATTTTTGAATATCAACTTCCTTGATGGTGGAATGATAAAACCTGAGCTCGTCCAGGTAACCATTCCATCCGCCACCCATTAAGGTTCTTGATCCCAGGTTGAGGTTTGATGCTGTGATATTAAAGGGCAAAACTTTTTGTTCAATCAAATCCCCATTCAGGTAAATGCCGGTTAAATTATCACTTGAATTGTGGGTTACAGCAATGTGGTGCCATTCACTGTTGGATGATGCCGGAAAATTAACGGTTAACTCTACTCCGCTTGAAGAGAAAATTAATCCATTTCCCTGACTGCTTTCTTTTGCTTTAAATGCTAAATTATTATCCAGGTCCAGAATGCCCTTTGCACCGGTTGCTCCATTGGTTTTAATCCAAAAGGAAATGGTCCAATCTGTATTTCCAGGAGGTAAAAATGGATGCGTTGATTTGTACAATGCAGTAGCTCCATCTGCCGGACCAAAAGCCGCAGAAAAGCCCTGCTGAGGACTCAAGCTTACAATGGCGTCCACTACCGGATTGCCGTTGGGTGTCTCTACTAGACCTGTAACGACCCCGTTGGGAACCATAAAACCGACAGCACTGCCCGTGTAACCCTCTCCAAAATCATTGATGCCGGTAATGGTGTAAGTATAGGGCTTTCCGGCAATTACGTTGAAATCATTAAAATTTCTGACCTTAGGGCCTACACTGGCAATGAATATACTATCTCTGTAGATATTAAATCCTCCTGTGCTGGAACCCCCTAAAGGATTTGCATCCCATTTTACTTCTATACGATCTAAAAATTCACCCTGGCTGGCAATTACTGCCGGTGCCTGGGGTGCCAACAAAAACTGCGCATAAAACCCATAATCTACAGTATATTTTGTGTTGTTTGCTTGTCCTACTAAGGGCTCACCCAAAATTACACTGGATATTCTTTTTGCGTTTACCGCATTGGTAGTTGAGCCGTAATTAAAGTTGATGGCACCTCCCCTGACAATAATGGCACCCGGGGTTGGCACACAATCGTCTTGAGCAAACATCAAATAAGGAATCAACAAACACACCCACAGACTGAGTATACTTTTTATATAAGTAAAAGTCATAAGATCTATTTTAAGGTTTAAAAAAATATGGTCAATGGCTCCAAACATAGAAGAGCAGCCGGCTATTTACATCATAACCCTTGCTGGAACTCCTGGTGTTTAACCGTATTACTTTTGACCTCCAACCGTGTTTGCTCCCTGAGAAAATTGAGAATTACTTGTCAACATAGCTTCCAAACGGTTCATTCTTTCTTCTAGGTTCTCTGCATTTGATCTTAAGCTTTTATTTTCAGCTTCCAAAGCACATATCTTTTTATACAATTCCTGGGTTGCTGAAATATTCAACATGGACAAAGCGTCATAATCCACACCCAGGAAGTCATCTACATACTTTCCATAAACAAAAATTTTGGTCAGTTCTTTTTCTGAAGGAATTACAAATGTTTTATTATCCACCACCTCAAGTACTTCAACATCCGTTAATTTAGATTCTTTGGATAGAATGTCAACATGATCCCCTGTCTTTAAACCATGCTCATTTTTCATTTTGATTAATATTTTGTTTTGATCAAACTTAGCCAATTCAGGTTGCGCAAAAATATCAGGTAAAACATTTCTTGAAGTCGTTACTGCTTGTGGGAATATTTCTTGTATGTCCTGTGCAATTACTTTTTTATATTTATTTCGATCCTGAATCCGATCCTTCATCACATAGTCAGTGATTTTAATTTTATTCAGCAGCATCAGATCTTGAGAAGAATTACTCAAACCAACAATGTCTTTAATCCTTTTGTCAGAAACAGTTAAGTTGTTACAAGACCAAAGTCCTTTTCTGGAAACAATGGAACCATCACTGATGATCCCTATGTGTGTAAGGGCCGGGCCATTGTTTGGGTCACCAAGTAAAAGTGGGTTGTTGGCATTATTATTAATCCAGTGCATTCCACCCTCGTTATAAAAACTGAGCCCCGTATAATCATAGGACGATCCCGCAAATGGACCAAAATCACCATTCAACCAGGTAACATGCAAGGGAGCCAAAGGGTTAGCAGTATTTACACCCATCCGGCCATTTTTAATAATTCCAACAGAACCATTATTTGACATTAATTCTAAAACTCCATCACTGCTGGACCTTAATCCTGTATCACTATCGCCAACCGTCACCCATCTGGTAACGCCCGAACCATTAGCACCATCGGAAGCGTGGAGATTGCCATCATTTCCTAAATAAATATCTCCTCCTTGTGTATTAATATTGCCATTGGCATACATATCGAGGTTTCCATATACAGCATGTCTGCCTGAAGTTATTGTACCAAATACATCGGTTCTAAATTTTTGACTTCCATTTACATAAAGTTCAGTTCCATTGCTGCTTTGAGAATGTAGTTGATTCAATCCGCTATCATACAATAGGATCCTTCCGGTTCCATTATCAGCAAAATTTAACCTATCCGTTTCACGCAATATACCATGATTGCCGCCTCCTATGGTAAACTCCCAATCATTGTTGTTATCAGGTAAATGAAGCTTACCATTGATTTGAGCTTTACCTGAAACATTAAAAGTCCCGTCAGGTAAAAAAGAAGCTGATTGGCCATTTGCCGCCAAAGCACTTACGGATACAGCATAAGGGGCTGCTGTAAGCTCTGTTCTTGGTGCCAGTTCCTGACCTCCGGCTACTGTGACGCCCAGATACAAAGTATTCCCAAAATTTCCTGGGTTCAAAGGTGTAACTGAACCCAATTGGTGACTATAAATTCCTCCCACCACAGTCACTACGGTGGATTCCTCCCACAAAGGAGATCCGCCAATCTGAGCATCGTACAACCTGAAAGTGACACCAACATCCCCATCCGGTAATGCTTTTCCTGAAATGTCTTTAAGAGTGCTTTGCATTGAAATCTTAGGTCCTTGGGCACGTAAGCCGGTGGATAAAATACAGGCAATTACAACCAGTGCTAATGTAAATGACTTGAACATGTAAAGTAGTTTTTTGGTGATTTAAATAATTCCGCTTTTTTTAATCCAAATAAAAACCAATCCTTTTGTGAAATTAGATATATTGGAAAAGTAGAATTGAAGCAAAATTGAGTCGAAATCAGACGAAACGAGTGGACTATTGTTCACAAAGGGTGGACTATTGTTCCAAAATTGAAATTTATTCCAAAATAGTACTTAAAAAATTTCACTTTCACCTACTTTTACAAAATTGAATTCATTTTTAGTAGGTACAGATTATATAATTGAGCTATTTATTACGAAATATTATTCTACTGCTGTTAGTTATAATACCCGGCTTTATCCACGCGCAAGAAGATCCCTATCAACGTCCCCTATTAAAAAATCCGGGGCAAGAAGCTATACATTATGAAGAAATGGCAGCCTGGTTTTGTAAAACACCACAATTCAATTTAGACAGCTCATATTATTATTATAGCGAATGGGAAAAGCTATTACTCAAACAAACACACTTAAACTACAAGCAGCTTACCAAAGTCAATGTGGAGTGGGCAAAAAATTATAAAATATTTCAGTTTTTCAACAAGGCAAAAGCCAAAGCCATCAGGGCTTTGGAGTTCTATGAAAAAATACCCCAATCACAATGGGATGTTCATCTTGGGGCCGAATTATATTATGTACTTAGCATTTGTTACCTTAAAAATGGAGAAGAAAAAAAAGCACTCCATTGTTTTTTCAAACAAGACTCTATGTTGTGCAATAAAGAAGATGACCTTTCAATAGCCATGTATTTACAACATAAAGCTGACTTCAACTTGGGCTATTCTAAAGGTGATAAAAAAATATCAGAAAAATTATTCAACCAAAGTCTACCCCTCTTAAAAAAACAAAAACATTACGTAACCATAGCCAGAAATTATATGATCCTGGCGAATATGTATAAAACAGAGAACAGAATCCCTGAATATAATATCATGCGGGATTCTCTCCAAAAATATGCTGACATTTCCCGTAACCCATATCTAAAGCCCTACAACCTGCTGGAAGATTCGTATGAACAGATTATCAACGGCAACTACACCCGCGCCCGTGCTGAAATTCTAAAAGTACTCGCAGAAATGAGAAAATACGGACTCGACAAAACTAATTTTTACCAAAGCGCGGTTCAGGATTTAGGGGAAATTGAATGGAAAAATAAAAATTACGACTTATCAGCAAAATATTACATAGAGTGCCTGGAAATTGCAAAAAGCCTCGAAATGGTGGATATGCAATTATCATTATTAGAAATTCTATCTTATATCTATCATGATAAAGGTGACCATAAAACAGCATTTTCTTATCTCGAACAATATAAGAACTTAAATCAGCAGAATCAACAAGAAAGAGCAGACAGAAGTACAGCAGAACATGAACTGGAAATTGCTCTGTCCAATAAGGAATTACAATTGGAAAAAAACAGGACTTTTTCCAACAATCTTTTGGGTGCTTTCTTCATTATGATTGTGGGTATAGGATTTGGATTTTATAATTACCTTAAACAAAGAAAAACCAATGCCTTATTAGAAAACAATATTCAACAGAAAGAAGTACTATTAAAGGAAATCCACCATCGGGTAAAAAACAATCTTACTGTCATAAGCGGGTTGTTGGAATTGCAATCGTATTCTTTAAAAGATGAAACCATAGAGCAAACTTTTAGGGAAAGTCAAAACAGGGTAAAATCCATTGCCCTTATCCATCAAAGACTTTACCAGGATGAAGATTTGTCTTCTATTGAACTAAAGGAATATGTAAATGAACTGTACAAGCAGATCCAACATGTGTTTAACAAAGTCAATCAAAAAGTTACTTTTACCAACAAGATTGAGAAAACCTTCCTTGATATTGATACCGCCGTATCATTAGGGCTTATTATAAACGAGTTATTTACCAATTCATTTAAATACGCTTTTAACACCAAAAGCATGGGAGAAATAACCATACAGCTTTTTACCAAAGCAGAAGGTACTTACCTATTGATATATACCGACAATGGCAAAGGACTGCCCGATGGTTTTGATTTCAAAAATGTAAACTCTTTTGGTTTACGGCTGGTAAGCAGGTTGTGTAAACAACTTTTTGGTAAAATAGTGTATCAACGATCACAAGGGTATTCGGAATTTATAATTGATTTTAAGGATAAAGCAGGAAAATTTAAATCAGAACAAGAGCACATATAAACATCCCGTTCAAAATCTATACACCTGTATAGCTTAAGTCAAATTCTCCCTTCAACGAATCTCTTTTGAAATAAAACCGCTATCAATCACCTGTTACCGAACCAGAGCCAGTTCAAAAGTCAACGGTTAAAAATTGTAGGAAACAAAAAAATTTGCAGCTTGCATCTTGCAGTGCAATCGCAATCTTTATTATTTTTGTTTCGAGCAGAGACGTGGAAAATAAAATAAAAAAATATGGACATATTAAAAATAGGAGTCGTTGAAGATGAGATAATTATTGCAGATAATATATGTAGCATGCTCAGGAATATAGGATATGAACACTCTGAGCCCGCCAATACTTATAATTCTGCAATTGAAATGGTTGAAGAGGAAAAACCTGATTTAGTATTGCTGGATATACAGATAATAGGTTCAAAAGATGGAATAGATGTAGCCCATCAGCTGAAAAATAAATACCAAATCCCACATATATATTTGACTGCCAACAGTGATATGGCTACTGTCGCCAGGGCCAAAGAAACGCAACCTCTTGCTTTCCTGGTGAAACCCTTTTCAAAAGAGGATTTGTATACAACACTTGAGATTGCATTTCACAATTATTTAGAAAAAAATAACGCACAAACCGAAACTTCAGAAAAGCCAATAAAAGAAGTTATTTATGTCAAAGAAGGGGCTTTTTTTCATAAAATAAAGGTTAGTGACATTCTTTTTCTGGAAAGCAGCCATGTTAATGTAATCATCCATACCACCACCAAACAAATAATCACGAGAAATGCTCTGCAAAAAATTGCAGAAGAACTGGATCCCGGAGTATTTGTGAGGGTGCACAGAAGTTTTATAGTGAATATACATCACATTCAAAGTCTCAATGCAGAAAGCATCATTATCGGCGATACATCCATTCCATTAAGCAAAAACAGCAAGGCTGATTTAACGAAAGTCTTAAATATTAAGCTCTGATTGCTGCTGATATTCCGCAATCCATTCTCATTTATTTGATTTCATATTCTTGTCTTTTCACATCCGGATCGCAGCTTTCTGCATCAGAAAATGGCTCTTTCATATCAAATCGGTGCAATCGAAACAACCTGCCATTACTTTTGGACCAGCAGACATATTAATAACAGCTATTTTAGTCTAACCAACTGTGAAGCAATTAAAAATTTGTGTAGTTGAAGACAATATCATCGTAGCCGATCTATTGTGCTCCATGTTAAAAAAAATTGGGTTTTCAGTTACCGAACCAGCCCTTTCCTATCATATGGCCTTACAGATTATTCATGAGGAAAAACCTGATTTGCTACTGCTTGACATTGATTTATCCGGAGAAAAAACCGGCATTGATCTGGCCTGGAAGATAAAAACAGATTTCAACCTGCCCTTTGCATTTATCACAGCCCAAAATGATGAAAACATCAAAAAGCAGGCACAATTAACCCGACCATTTGCTTATTTGAGGAAACCTGTGGATAGGGATTTGTTGTTACAAACCATCGAAACCGGATATGACAATTATCATAATAAGGATGTGTTCAGTTAAAACCCTACTACACTATTCCCAATTGGATAAAAAATGAAAATATGTTTGCCATCTTTCAGAACACCAAAACGATATTACAGAACACAAATCTGTGTATTGATAACAAGTCAATAAAAACTGAAAAAGCATATGATATTTTTAATGGGATTTTTAAAAGGTTTTTGAGCACAATAAAATAAAACAGACTCATGGTACTTTCCTTTCTAAACAATATATCAAACCCAGAACGACCTGATCTGTCATCTGCATATAATATAGTCTCCCATCAAAGTGTAAATAGATTTTCGGATTATTCACCAAAAAGAAGGCGAAAAACAAAATATACAAACGAAAGAAATCCCTATCACACAAGACTAAGAGTTGTAAACAATAATAAAACGGTCACAAACAATGTTGGTAATATAAA
>WBZP01005687.1_pt1 | contig 12583 bp, 4 predicted proteins | sample 5204301 | NCBI WGS metagenome assembly WBZP01 (sample SAMN12412401, study PRJNA552823) | activated sludge metagenome | isolation source: activated sludge from nitrification reactor of wastewater treatment plant... | place: USA: Pennsylvania | collected 2017
GCCGCGGAAAAAGGGATAACCGTTTTCAATGCTCCTTACAGTAATACAAGGTCTGTCGTAGAGCTAGCAATGGGAGAAATTATATTACTAATGCGTAAAATCCCCCAAATGAACGCACAACTTCATCAGGGTATATGGAATAAATCGGCAACAGGAAGCCACGAAGTCCGTGGGAAAAAACTGGGAATCGTAGGATACGGAAATATCGGAGCGCAATTGTCTGTGGTAGCGGAGGCCTTCGGAATGGAGGTATATTATTATGATGTGGTAGAAAAACTGGCTTTAGGAAATGCCCGAAAATGCAACTCTCTGAAAGAATTACTTAAAATTGCAGATGTAGTTAGCCTTCATGTGGATGGAAGAAGGGAGAATAGTCTGTTTTTTGGGGAGAATGAATATAAAATGATGAAAAAAGGAGCCATTCTGCTAAACTTGTGCAGAGGATTTGTACTGAATATTGAGCAGTTAATCCCTTACCTCAAAAGCGGAAAAATCATGGGGGCTGCGATTGATGTGTTCCCTTACGAGCCTTATCATAATAATGAGGCATTTGTTTCTGCTTTGTGTGGTATGCAAAATGTAATTCTGACCCCGCATATCGGCGGAAGTACAGAAGAAGCTCAGGAAAATATAGCGAATTATGTCCCGGCAAGAGCGATTGAGTATATCAATGCGGGCAATACGTTCGGGTCTGTTAATTTTCCGATACTTCAACTACCTCAACAGAAAAACTATCACCGATTGATACATATTCATCATAATGTACCGGGAATTTTAGCAAAAATCAACCAAATTTTTGCCGAAAGCGGAGTAAATATCGAGGGGCAATATTTGAAAACCAATGAAAATGTTGGGTATGTAATTACCGATATCAATAAAGAATACAGCAAGACTGTGCTTGAAGCGCTTAAAAAAATTGAACATACCATTAAGTTTCGGGTTTTATATTGAAATCGCTAATAAATAAAAAAGCCGCCAAAGAATAAAAATGACGTTAAGGTAATTATGCGTCTAAACTCTGACAAAATTATAAATGCTTATCTTGAATATTTTAAAGTGTATAAAAGGTATTTTTTTCTGGAAATAAATCATTTATTTTACAATTTTAAAATAAAGGTACAATATTTGTAAATCAGCATAGTTATTAGTTTTTAGGGTTATTTTAAAGGTAAAATAGTTTTTATTCATATACAAATATATTGATTATGTACAAATTAACGTACAACCTGCTGTTTTTTTTAACTTTTATAGGCTTATTTTTTAATCAGAATAGTGTAAACGCTCAGGCTGACTTTACCGCATCTCCTACGAGCGGTTGCTCGCCTTTACTTGTAACTTTCAATGCAACCTGTCCAAGTTGTACTGCATTCAATGTAACGGGTTGGAGTTTTGGCGGTGCGGGCTCGTCCCCCACGACTGTCTTTAATACTGCAGGCACCTTTGCTGTAACCATGAGTTACACGCTAAACGGAACTCCGGGGGTACTTACTAAGCCAAATTTCATTACGGTATTTGAAACCCCTTCTGTGGATTTTATCGGAGACGACCTCAGTATTTGTCAGGGGGAAACCGTGAATTTTACAGGAATAGTAACTAATGGAACTCCAAACTATACTTATACGTGGAGTACAGGGGCTTGTCCTATTGCCAATACACCCAATACAAGTTGTACATACAATATTTCCGGCCTATACGATATTTCTTTACTCGTTTCGGATGCCAATCAATGTTCAAATTCTGTTACTAAAACGCAATACATCAGCGTAGAAAATAAACCTCAGGCAGATTTTACGGTCAATTATCAGCAAGGCTCTTGTACGCCTCCCGTTACGGCTACCTTTACATGGAATGCAGGGAATACCCCCACAGGTAGTACGCACTTCTGGGATTTCGGAGAACCTGCAAGTGGCGCAAACAACACAAGCATACAAAGTAATCCTACGCATAATTATATCGGGACAGGAACATTTTCTGTTACCCATATCGTAACGAGCCCTGCCGGATGTATTGATACGTTTGTACTGAATAATGGAATTACCATAGGATTTACTACGCCAATGGTCATTATTTCGGATACCACCCCTTGCATCAATCTTCCTGTCAGTTTTATAGCAACTCCCTTTTCAGGTATGACGTACGCATGGACAGCAACCGGCGCAAACCCACCTTCTGGTTCGGGTAATGCGGTTGATTTTACTTTTGATACAGCGGGGTCACAAACAGTAACGGTTGCCTATACATTTGCGGGGTGTACAGTGAATCAAACCTATACGTTACCTGTGGATCCGGGACCTGATTACACAGTAGCTATCAGCGATTCCTCCGGATGTGTTACTCCGTTTTCAACACAACTGACAATTACTAGCGGAAGCCCGCTTAATTTAGGCATCTCTTCATCTCCCTCAGGAGGGGTCAGTGTGGTGCAGGCAACTCAGACTACTTACAACCTGACCTTTAACAACTTAGGTGCTTACGATATTACCATTAATGCCACAAATCTTGCCGGATGTAATAGCATAACGGTATTACCTGATTTGGTAACGGTAGCTCAGCCTGTTGCTTCCTTTGTAAATGAAGATTCTACAAGCATCGCAAACCGGTGTGTAGGACAACCCGTTCAATTTTTCTCCACAAGTTCTAACGGAGGTTCGCCGATTGTAAGTTACAATTGGTCCTTTCCAGGAGGAAGCCCCGCTACTTCAGCTTCTGCAGACCCTACGGTTAGTTATAATGCAATCGGAAACTACAACGTAAGTCTTACGATAACCAATGCGGATGGATGCACGGCTACCTATAATTGCAATAACTGTGTGAAGGTGGGTGCTCAGATGCAAAATGTGGATTTCTTCCTAAATGTTGCTACTCCAATGTGTGCAGGTGCGCAGGTTAGTTTTCTGAATGCATCTCAGCCGGGATGTTCAGGAGCAGCAGGCGTAACCGCTCAATGGATTTACTCCATCGGAAGTACACAAGCTGGCTTTTCTACCAATTGTAATGGTAACTGGATAACTGATACTGTGGGTACATTCAATGTAACCCTCATTATGAATAATAACGGATGTAAAGATACCCTCAGGAAGAACAATCAGTTTGTAGTAACGGGACCCGTTGCTGATTTTACCTTTACACCCGATGTAATATGTACGCTGCCGGTTACGCTTGATTTTACGAATAACACATTTGGAGGAAACCCGGCTACTTGTTCTTGGACCTTCGGAAACGGTCAGACGAGCAGTGCGTGTACCCCTCCATCTCAAACCTACAACGCACCCGGTACATTTCCGGTAACTCTCACCGTAACGGGTGGGAATAATTGTACAAATACCAAAACAGTCAATATCAGTACAGGAAATGTTGCTGCCGATTTTACTACCTTTCCGCCCGCTTCTCAGGTAGTTTGCGTGGGTACTACTGTCAATTTCCTGCCCAATATTACTTCAGGAATTAACTATGCCTGGAATTTTGGAGACCCGGCTTCAGGTCAAGTCAATAATACCTCCTTGCTGCCTCAGCCTTTCCATATCTATAATACACCCGGAACCTATACCGCTACCTTGATTGTAAACGGAAATCAGGCTCTTTGCCGAGATACTTTCTTTCAAACGATTACTATTTCTGGACCAACAACGATTAATGCAACCGTTAGCGATACTGAGGGATGCTTTCCTATGCCTGCTGTAACATTCACGGGTTCTATCGGTGCAATTATTCCGGCCAATACGCCTATTTCCTCTTGGTCGTGGAACTATGGGGACGGCTCCACAGGTACCGGACAAGTATCCTCTCATACTTATACAAATGACGGGGCACAAACCGTAACGCTTACCGTCACAGACGCAAATGGTTGTGTTGCTAGTACCTCATTTCCTTCAATGGTTACAATTGGCAATCCGATAGCTTCATTTGACGCTTCTTTTCCTGTAAATTGTACCGGCAATCCCGTTATATTTAACAGCACTTCTACCGACATACCCGGCACAGGACTTGTTTATGATTGGGACTTTGGACCCGCTTCTCAGCAGGCTCCTAATCTTACTAACCCAAGCTATACTTATACGAGTAATGGCGTTTATGACGTAAAGCTAGTCATTACTGACAATTTGGGATGTGTGGATTCGGTTACATTGCCTGCCTATATCAATATATCCCCGTTTTCTGCTGACTTTACCGTAGATAATACTGGCCTTAACTGTCCGCCCTTATTTTCTACCTACTCGCCGATTGTCAACTCCGGACACATCGTAGATCCGCTCACTGCTTGTCAGTGGTACTTTAATCCGGGGGTATCGTCTCAGTATTCTCCCACATTCCCTTACTTTGTACCGGGCACTTATTCCACTACATTGTATATCCAATCGGCTTCCGGATGTATGGATACAATTATAAAGACAAACCTAATTACTATCGGTGGCCCTACCGCCTCTATTGACATTACGCCCTCAAGCGCTTGTCCCTTTGCTCCGGTTTCCCTTCAAGCTACGAATACCTCTACTGACAACATCGTCGAGTACCGGTGGATTGTAACAGGAGGAAATCCCAATACGGTAATTGGACAAAATTCATCCGTTTCTTTTGCCGCTCCGGGAGTATATTTCCCTCAGATTCAGGTTAAAAATGACCAGAATTGTACTGTACTTATGCCTCCGTCCGACTCTGTAATCATCTGGAATCCGCCAATCCCGGACTTTATCGCAGATGATACTATCGTCTGTGTACCGGGAAGCGTAAATTTTACCAGTTTATCTCAGTCTGGCGATGCAGCAATCTCAAATCTTCAGTGGAATTTGGGCGTTTCGTCAGGGCTTACCTCTTCTTTCCCTTCTACCTCCATTAGCGAAACCTATCCCACAACCGGATTTTATGATATAACGCTTATTGCGACTGACGCTAACGGATGTAAGGACACATTAATCAAAAATGACTATATCGCTGTAATCGAAAACATAGCACCTAATCCTGTCGCATTGCTGCGTACATCTGTGGCTTCCGATAATCTAATTAACCTGAATTATGGAAAATACAGTAACGCAGCAGGGGATTTTGTAAGATACGTATTCCTAAGAGAAGATAATTTTTCCGGTATTTTTGATACAATTGGTTTTGAAACCAACGTTAATATTGTCAATTATCCGGACAATACGGTAAGTGCATATAATAACAATTACGCATATTCAATACAAATAGAAAACGGATGCGGTACCCGATCTGTACCCGCTACGCCGCATAGACCGATGAATGTTTCGTCTTCTGCACTCAGCGGTGCTATTAAATTAACTTGGCCCCCTTACTCCGGCTGGACTTCCGGCAATGTAAGTAATTACAGAATCTATCGGGTAGCCGACTATGATACTACAACCGTAACCCTTCTGGGAACGGTGCCTGCGAACGCTCCTGAATTGTCTTTTACTGATAGTGTAACAATAAAATGCTATGAGCCAAGAACTTACCGGATAGAAGCGATTCAGGCAGGAACTGGACGTAATAGCTGGAGTGATACTACTACTCGTAGTCCGGAAGCAGCGATTAACCCATCTATTAACGTTACAACCGCTACGGTAGAAAACAATAATTCGGTAAAAATCCTATGGAGCCCGCCTGCAAACCTAAAGTATGTTTCACTCTATACTTTAGAAAGAGATACTTCCGGTATCGGTATTTTTGCTCCTTTATCTGTCGTATTTGCAGGTGGACTTACAGAATACATTGATACAGATATTGACGTAAATCAGAATCTGTACCGATATCAGGTATCGGCACTTGACAGTTGCGGTAACGTAGCTGCTGCCGGAAGAACAGGAAGAAATATCTTATTACAGGCGGTTTCACTCACCGGTGCAATCACCCTCAATTGGACTCCTTATGAAGAATGGAAAAACGGCGTTTTAAGATACCGTATTGAGTTATTCAACGAAGGGACTCAGCAGTGGGTTACGATTGATAGCGTAAATGCGCTTACCCTAACTTACCTCGATGATGAAGTTCGGTTTGCGTCCTCGAAAAACTGCTACCGAATTACTGCCGTTGAAAAAAATGGCAATAAAGCGACTAGCTTATCCAATGAGGCCTGTGGCGCACTCGAGCCGTTTATTTTTACTCCCTCCGCATTTACTCCAAATGGAGATAATATTAATGATGTATTTTTGATAAAAGGAAGCTTTGCCGATAAGTTTAATTTAAAAATATTTGACAGGCAGGGCGGGAAAATATTTGAGAGCAACAACATTAATGAAGGTTGGGATGGAAAAGCGAAAGGGGTTGATGCTCCCGAGGGAGTTTATGTCTTTACGGTAGAAATAATCAGTATCAGCGGCGAGAAAAAAACAAAAACGGCAACGGTTACGTTAATAAGATAAAGTGTTCGAAAGTTTCCGGAATAATAAACTTTCGGGAACTTTCGTTAGATTTCAAGGACGCTTTTCTGTATTTATTTCGTTATCATTTATGAAGAGATTCCTATATAGGCGGAGTTTTTGCCGTGGGTCGTTGTAGTAGGTAAGAGTATAGTTAATCCAAAAAGATTGATTCTGTCTATGCAAAATAATAGAATCGCTAGGACTAAAAGCAGAATGTGATTCCGTTTTGGTTTTTTTTAGAAAAAAGAAATTTTTGGAATGCCTTCTCAAAGAAGAAAAGAGATTATTTAACGACATTTAATGTGATTTGTATAGAAAAAACGTTTTAATCCCTTCTGTAAAAGCATCCGTCTTGTATGATTTCTTTAATGAAAACATATATTTTAATAAAAACCATATGTTTTTTACTAAATTTACAAAAAAAAGTAAAAAAAACTTGCTTTTATTGGAAATGTTAAATTAAATTTGTGGCCTTAAATATTTATACGTCTTTGATATTGGTAAGTATTTTTGTGATTTTAGTTTTGTTCGTTTTCTTATTCTGCCTTTTGAATAATAACGTCGAACTTATGAAATTTCTCTTCTATAAAAATCAAAAAATAACTTCAGCGTAAGTATCTGTAAGAAGAACTTAGGGAATTATTGGAGAGTTTTTGTTTTTTCTTGTAATGTTTTGTGTATTTTTGTTTTTTTACTGAGTTTCTAGTTGTTTTGTTTGTTTCATTTTCCAAATTTACATTAAAGTACTATCTATACTAAAGTGCATGTATTAAGAAAGGAAAGGATTAACAAAACGATATAAAGCAAAAATATTTTTCTGGTATCCAGATAAAATAACAACACGAATGTTGAGACATACTAAAAAAGGATTTCCTTTCTTTAAACATTTAAGAAAACTGTAAAAAGTTCCTTCATGGCTGTTGTCCTTTTAAAAAACTGTTTTTTCATTTACTGATAATTCAGAATTTGGCTAATTATGCTATAAATAAGATGAATCTTTTTTAATACAAAAAAAATCCTAAAAATAGTATCCGCAGAAGGGCTTCTTAAAACGAATCAGAATATAGTATAAATATTTAATTTTAGGGAAATAACCCCTAAAATACGAAAATAACTACACAAAAAATAGGATTTAGTACATATAAGTTTACTATTCATTATTAAAAAAATTGTAATTTATTAATTATTATTATGGAATATAGCATCGAAGAACTAAATGGTTTTGATACCACAAAACTAAAAGTAATCGCTAAAAAACTCGGGCTTACCGATGTGCAGAAACTAACGAAAGAACAAATGATTGAAGATATAATCAAGGCCTATAATTTTCCTTTGCCTATGATTGAAGAGGTAGTGAAAGAAAAGAAAACTACTCGAAAGCCCCTTGAACTAAAAGAGCCTTTAGTAAAAAAAATCCCCCCCGTTCAAAAGAAAAAACCGGAACCCGTTGAAATGATTTCCGAAGAAGATGCACCGCCACTGATTAAGCCTACCATTATTCCTATTGTAGCAAAGAAGACAGAAAAGATAGAAAAGGTAGAAAAACCGCAAACCGTTCAAAAACCGGAAAAGGTCGTTAAGCCTGAAAAAACAATAGAAACTCCAGAAGTTGTCACTACTGATGAAGATAAATTTGACACAGAAGATAGCCTAAACAAAAGAATTCGCAGAAGAACCATAAGGGTAGAATTGCCCACTTTTGAAGAAAAAGTACAAAACGAAAAGGGGTTTCAGAATAGCCCCCCCCCCGGAGTTAAAGATAATCAGTTTAAACAAAAACCCAACCTTCCTCCTATTACCCCTCCGAAAGAAATAAAACCGGATAGAGAAAAAATTATCAGCAATAAAAGAAGGGATGACGAACCCCTTACCCTCGAAGAAGGCGCAATCTATAATCAGGGGGTATTAGAAATAACGGACGGATACGGTTTTTTACGTTCCTCAGAATATAATTACCGCCCTTCGCCTGATGATATTTACGTTTCCCCTTCTCAAATTAAACTATTTGGCATGAAAACCGGTGATACGGTTTTTGGACAGATTCGTCCGCCAAAAGATGGAGAGCGGTATTTTGCCCTTTTAAAAGTAGAAACTATTAATGGCAGGTCAATTGAAGAAGTAAGAGACCGTATTTTCTTCGATCATCTTACCCCGCTTTTCCCTCAGGAAAAATTCAATATTGTCGATAAAAGCCTGAAAGATGATATGTCATTAAGGATTCTTGATTTGTTTGCGCCGATAGGAAAAGGACAAAGGGGCTTAATTGTGGCACAACCGAAAACAGGAAAAACCATTTTATTACAAAAAATAGCCAACGCCATCGCAAAAAATCACCCGGAAGTATATCTTATCATACTTCTGATTGATGAACGCCCGGAAGAGGTTACCGATATGCAAAGAAGCGTAAATGCGGAAGTAATAGCTTCTACCTTTGATGAACCTGCCGAAAACCATGTGCATGTTGCCAACGTAGTGCTCGAAAAAGCAAAAAGACTCGTGGAATGTGGTCATGACGTAGTGATTCTCCTTGATTCTATCACCCGACTTGCCCGTGCACACAATACCGTTACCCCTACTTCTAGCAGGGTGCTTTCCGGAGGGGTGGATGCCAATGCCTTACATAAACCCAAGCGTTTCTTTGGTGCTGCCAGAAAAATCGAAAAGGGAGGCTCTCTTACTATTTTGGCTACTGCACTTATTGATACAGGGAGTAAAATGGATGAAGTGATTTTTGAAGAGTTTAAAGGAACGGGTAATATGGAACTTCAATTAGATCGCCGTCTCGCAAACCGGAGAGTATATCCCGCAATTGATGTGCAGGCTTCAGGAACTAGAAGGGAAGACTTACTGATGGATATGAGAGACCTCAAACGTCTTTACATTCTCCGTAAATATCTGGCAGACATGAATACTGTTGAGGCTATGGAGTTCTTATTATCAAGACTGCGTAATACAATGGATAATAACGAGTTCCTCTTGTCCATGAATAGTTAGTGCTATTCGATGGGGTACGTTTCTGAGAATTGCTCGAAATCCTATCAAAATAATTTTACACAAAAAAGAATTGAGAAAAATCGTTGATTTTTACCTCAGTTCTTTTTTGCTTTTTTTATTGGAAAGCGTACAGTAAAATCGCTATCCACAAAGGCTAATAAGAATGATGAAGGGTGAGTTTCACAAGGGTTTTCTTTAGGCGCTGGGGGTTTCGCTATTAGTAAATTCCTGAATAGTAAGGGGTTTATCAACGGTTATTTTCGACGGTACCAATATATCTCCACCCTTTAAGTAAAATTTCCAAATCTAAATCCCATGTAAAATTCTGAGCATAATAATGATCCAGAATGTCGGGATTCAGACTTCCGGCAGATACATTTCGGTGCAGCATGGATAATACCCCGTTCCGAAGTGCAGGAAGAGTAGGAGAAGACGGATGAATATATCCGACACAATGACTTTCTCCGCTAAGAATTGAAAATAGTCCATTGAGTGCGGCAAAAGGCTTTTTGTACATAAAAAAAGTGAACGGGAATAGTATCAGTAGCAAAAGCCCCCCAATACAATCAAACACTCTTTTCTGAAACAAAATTTTGGGTTGGCTCAGCGGGGATACAATCTTGCGGATAGAAGCGGCAACTTGAATGAATTGGGAGCCTATCAGAAAATTGGCTTCCGGAGGCATCGTTTTAAATTCTGTACCTAAGGGCGCCAGTTTTTCCATCCATTTAATCATGGTTTTATTTTCAACACTTTTCTGACAAAAAACCACCTCTTGTATATCCATTATCCCGATAATCTCCGGCAACTGATTCCGTTTCCCCAAACACTCCACCCCGTTAAGCGATAATGTGTTGCCGGATTGTGTCAAAAATCCGGCAATTTCGACCGGATAATCGGATTCTTTTTGTAAAAAATCTATGACTTTCTGAAGGTTTTGGTATTCCCCTACAATCACTACTCTTTTCAGCACCGCTTCTGTAAAAAAGAAATTTTTCTTTTCTTTCAGGTTAATAAATCCCCGGGTAGTAATGGATATCAGCAAAGAAAAAACAGAAGAAAGGCCTACAATCGCCCGGGAGTAATTGATTTTTGGGAAAATATAGCTTACCGTAGCAATGGCCACAAATGCGCTAAACATAGCCGTTATCAGGGGACGAATCCGGAAAGGCCTTTTGTATGCACCCGCAAGTCCCAAAAAAAGCAAAAAAACAACCGTATAAATAGGGGCTGCAATCCAATCAAACGCAAGCGGATAATATCCTCCTTCTATAAATTTGATATTTTTCTCCCAGTATTCTTTTATCAGATAAATAGAAAGATAAAAAAAACTGCCCTCAAGCAAGGGGAATCCTAGTTTCTGAAATAGCCGGAATCCAACTGCGCCCATCGCCCTGAGATATACAGCAAGCTGTATCATCATAATAAAAAGCCTCTGATAACTGCCCTGAAAATGCTTTTTTGCAAAGATTATCATCGCCTGATAAAAAACCTTTACATAATTAAGGCTGCCTTTTTTGGTGCTTTCTCCTTTATAATGAATAATTTGGGTATCCGAAAGGTAATAATTTTTGTGTCCTCCCAAAATTATCCGGTAAGATAAATCTATGTCTTCTCCATACATAAAAAAATCTTCGTCCAAATATCCTACTTCCTCCAGTACAGACTTTCGCATCCACATAAATGCACCAGAGAGGATTTCAATATCGTGGTTTTCGTTTTTGTCCAAATAGGTCAGATGGTATTTTGCAAAGCGTTTACTTTTGGGAAAAAGTGCCGAAAATCCAAATATTTTGTAAAAGGATACCCAAGGAGTAGGCAATGCGCGCTTGGACTCCGGCAAAAACAGCCCTTTTCCATCTAACATTTTTACGCCTAAGCCGCCCGCATCCTGATGAGATTCCATGAAAGAAAAACATCGGTGAAAAGTATCTTCCGCTACGATTGTATCCGGATTTAACAGCAATATATACTTCCCTTTCGCAATCCGAATTCCCTGATTATTGGCTTTGGAAAAACCCTGATTGTCTTCATTGGCAATGAGCGTAATATTAGAACTGAATTTTTCCTTCAGCATTTCAACGCTACCGTCTGTGGAATGATTATCAATTACAATAATTTCCACTTCAAGGCCTTTTTGTGCCTTTAATACCGAAAGGAGGCACACTTCCAGAAAGTACTTTACATTATAGTTAACGATGATAACCGAAAGCTGCATATTATTTCAGCAAAAAAATAGAAAGGTAAAAGTAGTCTTTTTTTTTTAGTTGACCCGAATCTTTCTAAAAAAACCGCTTACTTTTTAAAAAACAGGTAAAATATTTGATTTCGAAGGCTAATTGCTTACGTCATGAGTTTACTTACTCCTTTGTGAGAACGTAGGTTGCCTGCCGAAAAAAAAGCAATACCCGATTATAAATTACCGAGTTCAAATCCAAGTTCATTTGACGAAATAGCGTTTTCCATTCTTTATCATTTTTATTTTGATACGTCATGCGGCTAAATCCCATATTGACAACAGTATCGGTAATATAAGTCAGATATTGCTGAAAAATATTTTCATAAATATCTTCTATAAGAATTACCTGTCGAGAAACCCGAACGGCTTCTTTCATTACCAACTCCGGATTCTGAGTATGGTGTAAAACTGTCAGTAACAAAGTAGTATGGAAATGATTGTCCGGAAAAGGGAGATGAACCCCATCATACACTAAAGGTTGAATATCTTCCGAAAAACTCATGTCTGCCACATCGGCAGGAGTTACATTCCAGCCCTTTTCTCTAAGAGACCGAGTAATATATCCGCTTCCGCATCCGAGGTCTAGAATCGTAGCACCGGGAGTTAAAAAAGGGAGAACCCGCTGCGTTTTTTCCTCCACCCACTTTTTCCCAAATGGAGTCTGAAAAATCCATTTTCCTGCTTTTCCTATCAGGACTCCTTTCATTGTATTATTTTTTATGCAAAATAACTTTTTTCTCGGGTAATAAAAAAATAATTTGAAGGAATACGGTAAACCCCTTCCGGTAAAACCCGTTATCCCTCTCCTTTTTTTCTGCTTCTACGCCAAATAGAAGGAATCTATTAACGATTAATCTCAAAATTATGGTTTACAGTCGTTTAGTTTTACCTTTTGGGATTATACTATAGTCGGGCTAAATTTTCCATATAATATTCATTAATAACTATACGAATATTGCAATAAATTAGGAAAAAAAGAAAGAAGTAGGCAATTTTG
>WBZP01005688.1_pt1 | contig 12582 bp, 11 predicted proteins | sample 5204301 | NCBI WGS metagenome assembly WBZP01 (sample SAMN12412401, study PRJNA552823) | activated sludge metagenome | isolation source: activated sludge from nitrification reactor of wastewater treatment plant... | place: USA: Pennsylvania | collected 2017
CGCTTCGCGTGGACCGCGACGATCACGTTTCCATCGAGCCGCACGGTGAGGTCTTGATGCACGGCGGGCGCACGGTGCGTATCCAGTGAGGCTTAACGCAGATTTAAGCGGCCGTACTCGGTCCGCTTGAAAGACGGGTTAGGCGCGTGCAACGACGAACAAGAAGCAGGACAATGAACAACGGTGCGCCCACCTCGGTGGGAACGAGTAATCAGCCAGAGCAGAGCGTTGCGGTGAGACCGCGTAACGCACTTGCGGCCCGAAATAGCGTGATGGGTTGCCCTCTACGGAGGCCCGAAAGGGTGTTGCCCGCTGACCGGCGGATACGGACAGGTTTGGAAGACCCAACCACAGAGGCCGCCGCTCGAAACGAGGCGTCGGTACACGCCTATGCCTGGCAAAGCGGTTCGAATCCGCTGGCGCACCACCCCACACTGTATGCAGGCCGCAAAGCGCCTAACCCAATTTCGACATCAATTCAAAGCCTAGATGTGGGCACATGACCATATCCAGGCGCATGAATAAGCCCGCACGACGCGGGCTGGGCCAGCAACATCAGCTTCGGTACAAATCCGGTACAAGCTGCACAGAGCGACGCAAAAGAAAACGGCCCACGCGGGGCCGTTTCAGAGGGAGATTCTTTGGGGTGGCTGATGGGACTCGAACCCACGACAACAGGAATCACAAAACGTTCTCAGCGTGGAGAGGTCATGCAAATCAATGACTTGCGAAAGCCTGGGAGGCGGAAAAACGGGTGAGGCTGGTACAAATCGGGTACAGGCAAAGACAGATCGGGAACAACGGTTTCCGCATCGTTTCCGCGTCACGCGCGCTTTGCTGGCTTGCGCGCCCCACTCGTCCGCATTGCCCGCTCAAACATCTCACGCGCCAGCGTGGCGAGGCGGCGGTTGTCGGCGATGACATGCGCAATCGGGCGCCGGTCTGGCGGGTAGTCGGCCATGCGCAATTCGCTCCATCCCGAGTGGTGATCACGCCATGACCTCATCACTTCACCGTCGCGATGTAGGCCCGGGCTGCGGCGAGCTGGTCGGCAAACACCGGATCGGTGATGTCGCGCGTGACCAGCGCTGTCCACAACTGCGCAGCCCGATCCGCGCCGTGCACATGGTTGATGAGCAGCCGCCAGCCATCGGACGCCGTGATGACCGTGGGCGAGGCAACGACCGTCCATTGCGAGCCGCAGCGCCAAGCTGCCCAGGCTCCCCGTGCGGTGGTGCCGTAGCCCAGGTCAGTGCCGGTGCCACCCCACAGCGGCCAGCATGAGGGAGTTGCAGGTGCGGCCTGGGCCAGGATGGGGGCCAGCGCGAGGGCCAGCCAGATCAGAGCGCGGCGGATCATGCTGCCCCCCTGACCTTCTCGACCGTGCGCTGGATGCCGTAACCGGTCATGACCGTACCAAACAGGATGTAGAGCGAGTCAGGGATGGCCGTGAGCCACGCCTTGAAGCCCGCTGCCACCGCCAATGCAGCGTCGGGGCTGAATGCCGAGAGCACACCCATCGGCAGCCCGAACAGCAGCAGGATGTAGACGACGTAGAGAAACGAAGGCCGGGCGCGGCTCGTCCACGGGTCGGAGCTTTGAGCTTCGGCCAGGATGGCCGACATGGCCACCTTGACCTCGTTAAGATTTCCGTCGCGCTCAGCCTGTTGCATGGCCAGCTTGGCGGTATCCCGCTGAGCGGGGTCGGGCACGAAACGGTCGATTGCCTTGTTGATGAGGTCAAGGCCAGCGGTTACGGGGTCAATTGCCATGATGGGCTCCTTCTGGTGGGGTCATGGGTTGCGCACCTCGATGGTGATGGGCTGGCCCATGGCTTCAGCGGCGCGCAGCTTCGAGAACAGCGCCGCGAAGGCGTCCTGACTCTGGCTCACCCAATCGGCTTGCTTTCCCCAACCGACCAGAATGCAGCCTTCGGTGTCCTTGGCCGTGTTTCCCGGGTGAATGCGGATGCCTTCGAACATGGGCACGTTGACGAGCAGCGGCAGCACGCGGCTGAATCGCTGGCTCATGGTGAGCTGCACATCGTACTGACCAGCAGGGATGGCGGTCTGACCCGGCACCTTGACGCCGGGCGCGCGGATCACGTCTTCGAGCGTGAAGCACTCGAAACGGCCATCCACCGACAACTCGCCGATGGTGCTGTGTGCGCTGCTGGGGGAGCGCTGCAGAACCAGCCTCAAGGGTGCACCTCGGGCTGCTTGTCGTCGAGTCCGAGCTTGTCGGCCACCACGTCAGCACCGCGATCCTTGATCTTCTTTTGCAGGTTCTGAAGGGTGCCGACGATGCCCCAAAACAGCGAGCCGGTCAGGAAAAGAATGGCCGACTCGACTCCGAAGTCACCGCCGCCGAGCCACGGCAGGTAGTGCGCTGCGGCCAGGACGGCAGGCTTGCCAATGACCACCCCGCCGATGCCGGCGCCGAGCGCGCGCCACCATGTGTCCTTACGCGTCTCTGGGTGATACGCCGCGATCAGCGCCGCACCGAAAGCCGATGCGCCGAACATGGCACCCAGCTTGGCGAGGCCGCCGTACTTTGCGGCTGCTGCGCCCAGGGCGCCAGATGCTTCAATTCCTGACATGTGCTTTTCCATTTCTTGCCCGTTGGGCGGCCAACATTGATAGCGCTCACCGATGCCGCTGGCGGCGAGCACCGATTGATTAAGCAGAAGGCGTCGGCGAATTGCCTTGCGCCACCCAATCCAGATAAGCCAGGTAGTCAGCATTGCGCGGATCGGGCGGGATCACGGCGCCATCGCTGCGCTGCAGACAATCGCTGTTCGGTATCAGTGCGTAGGTCATAGGCGTGCGTTCGCGGTGTTGCCGGACGAGTAGACCGACGAGGTGACGCCGGCAGCAGCCGACTGAATGAACAGGTTGAAGCCGTCAACGCCGACAGCGGACACGCTTTGCACCGCGATGTTCGCGGGTGAGGCAAACGTCGAGCTCATCGTCGGCGCGGCACGCATGGCCACGGGGAACGAGCAGTTGTTGTAGTACACGCCGCCCGACGCGCTGGCGTATCCAGCCAGGGCGATGTTGTGGCCCAGCACCCAGTAGTAGCGCTGGCAGCGCCGCAACTCATCATCGCGACGCTCGAAAGGTGTGACCGTCGAGCCCGGCTCGAATTGCGCCTTCGACACCGTGCCCGTGCCAAATTCAACGGTGATGTTGGTGGCCGCCGTTTTGCCTGTCACGGTGATCGGGCTGGCGGCATAGGCGCCCCCGTCGATGCGAGCCTGGGCCGTGCCAGACCACGACAGCGTGTAGGTGCCGCCCTCGACGAACACACTCTCGATGATCTGCAGGAACGTGCCGGCCGTGATCGTCAGGGTGGTGTCGAGCCCGCTGGTCGCCCAGGTTGCCGTGCCGCCGCCGGATCCGGCTTTCCATTGGTCATGGATGTATCCACCTGACGGAACCGCTGCACCGCTGGCGTAGGTGGCGTCCTGCTTGATGGAAAAGTTTCCGTTGATGAGGCGGTTGCGGTGCGTCACCAGATCGGCGTAGGCCACCACGTCGGTGACGCCGAGGGTGGATTTTGTGGTGGGCTTGCCGGGTAGAGAGCTCCACGAGATGGCGGCTGCAGCCTTGAGCGCGTAGCCAACAGATCCAGCCAAGTAGGACAGCGCGGCGTTGTATCCAACCTGGCCGGCTCCCTTGGTTGCGCTCGCTGCGCTAGCCACATCCAGCGCCAGCGCAGCGGCACTGCCAGAATCGACACCTGCGATGAGCAGCGGCGCACCAAGCGAATCAAACGCCAGAACCCGAAGAGCACGATCCGATGCCTTGGGTAGCTCGCTGATTGTTTCGCCAACCGGAACACGCATGGATGTCGGAGCAATCGTCCCGCCTGCCACCCGTTCCTGCAGGGCCATCCAGAGACGATCAATGTCCGAATCCAGCGTGTTGGCCAGCAGATCGCCGTTTTCTTGGTAGTCGGTGGTGCGTTTGAGCTTGGTGTCGCGGTATCGAGTCACGACAGCGGTTGCAACCGGAGCAACAGAGAACACAACCGAGCCAGAGTTCGAGCCCAATCCGGTTACCGTGTAATCGGAGCCGAACACCGGATAGGTGATGACGCCGGCCGTGTCGACCTTCACCACCAGATCGTCTGCGGCGAACAAGGTGAAGGCGTGCGGGAAGACGGTCGTCAGACCATTTGCAACGCTTTGGGCAATGGGTACTTCGATGTCGATTGGCATACGGCCTCGCGCTGTAGACGCGGGGCCAGTCGGTCAACCTGCTACCTCGACCTCATACACCCCGCCGTGTTTGCGCCAATCGTGCTGCTGCCTGGGGTCTTCGTTCTCGTCCATTCTTCGACCCACCCGTACCGGCTCATCTAGGATGGCCTCGGCTGCGGCGTCTAGGTAGTCGTCGGGCTGCTGAACGACGGCCGGGTTCCAACTGCGCATCTGGTCTTCCACGGCATCGAGCACCGACACATGGGCCCACAGGTAGCCGCCAGACAGCGGCCCCTCGAATGCGCCCAGAATCTTCGGGTTCTTCGATCCGGCCGTGTGCTTGTCGGCCACGCCGGCGCGCAGGCGGCGAGCCTTCAGCGCACCCTTGAGCAGATTCGGCGCATGGGTGCCGACGCCGTTGGTTTCGATGGTGATGCGCGGGATGTGCAGCTTCTCCACCACGTCGCAGATCTGCCAGACCTGGCCGCCGATGATCTTGCCTTGATCGTCAAGCTCGGCAATCTCACCCGTCAAGCCGATGGCGCGGTGCCAATAGAGTCGGCCAGATTCGTCTTGCAACATCAGGCACAGTGCTGACACATCGCTGTGCAGCTTGGCGCCAGCGGGATCCCAGCGGCACGAGGCGCTGACGATGCGCGTTTTTCCGAGCCACATGGTCGCCTCGCCGTTGGCTGTGCGGAATGCGGGCTCTACGTCGTAGGCGATCATCTTGTCGGGGTTCAAGCGTGTCTCCGTGATCGGCTTGCTGTGAAGCTGATATTGGCTGTCCCATGCGTTGATCGTGCGGGTTTCGCGGCGGCGCTGTATCATTTCACTGGCCGTGAACCGCTCAGGCCAAGCGCTGCCTGCGTAGAAATCGACCAGGCCGTTTGGCTTGTGAGAAAACGTGATTGATCGCCCGGATCTGACGAAATCAACACCCTCAACGAGAACCCGGGCCGACTTGCCAATGCCGAATAGAACCAGTTCAGGATTGAACGGGATGGTGTAGTCCGTCTTGTCGGCGTGCTCGATGCGGTGCTCGAGAGCAAACATCTTGATGGTCAGGCAGTCGGCCCCCAGCTTCTCCTGCTCGTCATAGATCGAGTCATGCGTGTGTGGTGTGCCGATGAACAGACGCCGCGCGCCGGGCACCATGATGTGCACCTGTTCGCCCAGGCGGTCGCGCATCTTTTCGCGGTTTTCTGGGTTGGTGATGTTGCGCGGCACCTCGACGTCATCGTTCTGGGCCTCGTCGCACCGCGATGATGTGATGTTGCTGGTGATGCCGGCGGCCTGCATGGACGGGTTGCGCTCGTCTTCTGCTCCGGGGCACCACCAAAATGCTGCCTCACCTCGACACCCGCTCGTAAACCACTCAGCCGTCCACGGATGCCGCATCAATACGGCCTTGGTGTCTCGGCTGGTCTTGTAGGCGGTCTTGTCCTGGTCGCCCTGGTGCAGGATTCGATAGGTCGGATCGCACCAGAAACGCCACGCGTTGTAGCAGGCCAGGATGGTGGACTTGCCGAAGCCGCGAAAGCAACGCAGCACAGCCAGGCGCTCGCGTTTCTCCAGCCAATCACATGCTCGAATGTGGATGTCTGGCACATCCCATTTCTTGAGCTCTGCCCAGACAAGAAAGAACGCCAGAAACGATGCTTTAGGCTGGCTTTCCATGCGCGCGCCGGTCAAACTCGTCTTTGCCCTTGGCCTTGTTCATCACACGCGCCAGGGCTATGGATGCGCGCTTCTCGGCATCGGTGATGGCCTTGTCGAGCTCGCCCTCTGCGCCCGGATCTTCGCGCGTTCCACGGCCGGGTGTGTCGTAGTGGTTGAGGATGTTGAGCGTGTGCGACAGCACGGCACCAGTACCCAGCGCGCCCTTGCGATCCCAATGCCGGTCGCCGCGCTCCTCCTTGGTCATGTCACGCGGCAAACCGCCGCCGCTCCAGTTGTCCGGGTCGGCTTCGACAAGGAACACATCGGCAAGACGCTCGCTCAGGTCTTGCAGTTGCTTGAGTTGATCCGGGCGCATCACTGACCTCCAACCATTTCGGCGAAGCTGGGGGCGCGACTCGGTGAGTCTTCTCCGGGCCGCCACCAGTATTCTTGATTCCAGTCGTGCCGTGCCTTGTTCTGCACGCGCGACAGATACCCCGGGCTCATCGATTCCTGCAGTGCAAACAGGCCCATGTGGTCGAGCGCCGTTTTGGCGTACCAAAGATTCAACAGCGGCAAGTGTCCGCGCGAAAACCGTAGCGATTCCGCGCCAAAGTGCGTGTCTTTGCCTGCGATGTATTCGTCAATGTTCCCCTTCGTCAGCTCCCACAGATCGGCGGCGCTGCCAAAGCTCGGGCCTAGAACGGAGCGGCCTAGCGAATCCATCGGGCTGCGGTCCTGCGTGGTGTCGCCGAGCACCATGTCGCCGACGAAGCCGAGCCCGCCGCCCTGGGCCATGGCGCGGATCCAGAACTTGCGCCCGCGCTCATCCCATGGGTTCATGTCCACAGGGTCCTTGCCGGCGACAAGCTGCTTGGTCTGGTAGGCGATGGCGCCAAAGGCGGTCATGCTGACCAAGAGCGCCCCGGCGTAGGCCAGGCGGTTGGCGGTCCTCGGCGCTCCCTCCAGGCCCTTGGGGGTTTCCAACATGCGGCGCCAGTGGCGCGACATCATCGCAATGGGGAAGCTCTTGAACTGCATGACCGCCCGGGCCAACTCGCCCCGGATGGTGCCGCGCTGGCTGCCGCCGCCAGTCACGATGGCGCGCGTTGCCAAATCGGGATTGAGCACGCCCGTCTCACCCTCTTTGATCAGCATGCCCAGGTATTTGGCTGCCACGGCCGGAGCGTCTTGGTGGCCGGTGGCGTAGATGCCCTCCGGCGTCAGGAAGTCGGCGCCACGGTGCGTGCTGAGCTGCGACGCCTGCAGCACCTGCCAGTCGCTCTCGTTGATGCCGTGCTGCTCCATGCGCCAGCGGTCGAACTCTGGCAACGCGGACCAGTCGTCGCGCGACAGCTTGCCCATGGCGCGCATCATCGTCATGCCGAAGGCGCGGCGCAGCGTGTCAGTCCAGGCATTCAGCAGCGACAGCCGCATGGTGCTATTCGACAGGCGGCCGCTCCAGTTCTGCCGGATGTTGTCGCCGGCCCAGCGGTTTAGGTCTGAAATCATCGACTCGGCAATGACGCCGTGCATGGTCAGGAATTCGCGGGTATCGCTCTCGGTCGCCACCTTGCCCAGATTCTTGAGCGCCTCCCAATAGCCCAGCTTGTTGAATCCGGCCGTGATAAAGTAGGTTGGCAAGTCAGTAAGCGACGACAGCAGTGCGCCCTGCAGCTTTCCGAAGCTTTCGATGTTGCGGATGTCGGATGCAACGCGGGCAATGACGGGGGACTCTGCATACGATGCAGCGCCGCTCATTACGCGCCAGTAAGCCTCGGGCGTATTGCCGAAGACGCGCTTCGGTCCTCCATCCGCGCGCGATGCAAGGTCAACCTGCAGCCGCATCTGCGCTTCAGGGTTGGGGCCGTAGCGCTCGACCAGTGCAATGTCGCGCGTCAGGCCGCTGATGTGGCGCATCATGGCGTCGTACATGCTGCCGGTGCCGTACTGATGCAGGTAGTCGAGATAGGCCTGACCGTCTCGAAAGTGCAGTTCGCGCGAATCGCTGCCACGGTTGGCGCGTGCGCCGCTGCCCTTGAAGGCGCCCGGCGTGCTCTTGTTGAGGCCGCCGCTGCTGATCGTTTCCCAGGCGTTGCCAAGCAGGTCGATCACTTGAGAATCCGACAGCCGGGCGCCGGCTTCGTCTACGTAGCGCGACCGATCAATGAGCGGCAGCATGTCGGCCACCCACTTGTCGCGCCCGACTGACAGCACTCGGGCCTGATCGTGGGGCTGCGGAAGATAGCCATAGTCCAGGCGGCCAACGTCGCCGCCGGCTGCGTTGAAGCGCTGGCGCAGGGATTCGATGGTGTCGAGCCAAGCCTGGGCGCCGCGCTGCGCAAGTGCATTGCCGGTTCCGGCCTTGCCGATGCCGAATATCTCGAGCGCCAGGTCGCGCGACATGATCGGGTTTTGGGCATCGAACAGGAACATGAGCGCGCGCCGCCCCGGGCCTGCGCCCTGCTGGCTCTTGGCCGACTCGACCAGATCGACCAGGCCGCGCAGGGCATCGCGCTTGATGCCCTCGGCGTAGGCGTTCGTCTGGTCGATGTGGTGCACCAGCGCGGCATTGCGGCCGCCGCCGTCGCGCGCCTGGGTTGATGTGATGGCCTGTTCCACCTCGGCGGTGGCCAGGGCCTGGCGCTGGGCGTTGGCGACCTTACGGGCAGCATCGGATGCCAGATCGCTGGCCGCTTGCTGGGCGGCCAGGAGAAGGCGCTGGTCGGGGGTGTAGCTCTGCCAGTGAGGATCCTGGCGCGCAAGGCGCCGCATGGTGGCCGACATGCGGTCGTCGATGGACTTGGCCTGCGCATCGGTCAGAGCCTTGCCCCCTGCAGACTGACGGGCGGCGTTGAGTTGGGCTCGACATTTCGGGTTCATGGTGTACTCTCCGCGCGGTGGACAACGTGATCTATTGGGTCAAGCTGCTGGCGATCATTGCTGGCATGACGTCGATCACTCCCCTGCTGATATGGGGCATGTCGGGGTCGTGGAAGGCTGGCCTGTACGCCTGGAAGCGATACGCCATCGCCATGGCCTGGCTGTGCATTCCGGTGCTGGTGCTCGCTGGCCTGACATCGGTCATCCCCCATTGAGCAAGAAGCACTGGGCGGCCAGTTGCATCAACGGCGCATCCTTGGCTCCGATCTCGAAATCAGTGCCCTCTTGCGCTACCCGCTCCACTTCCGCCAGGAAGTCGGACAGCTTGACCGGCGCATCCATGCCGTCGAGCATCACGTGCAGATCCGGGAACTGCGTGGCTACGTCTGCCAGCCGCTGAGCGTTCGCCGATTCCATGGCGGTGACCTGGCTGGGAGCGGCGGCACGATCTGACCCGGTGGCGCCCTGCTGAGCGTCCGGCGTGCCCCCCGCGTCTGCTGCCTTGGCTGCCGGTACAGGCTCTTGAGCTCCAGGCTTGCCGACCTGTGCAGGCTCTGCCGGGTTTGCTGCGGTGCGGTCCTGAGCTGGCGCGGCGCCCTTCTCGCCGGCTGCTGGCTGCGCTGGCGCCTTGCCCGGTCGGGCCGCTTCAGCCGCTGCGGCTGCAACCGCTGTCGGGCGCGTGGCCGGCGCCTGGATGGCGTCGCGCTGGGCTTGCAGATCGGTTGTCTGACGGTCGAGCACGGCGAGCGCGTCGCTCGCGCGCTGAGCGCTGGCATTCTTGGCGACCATGCCCTCCAGGCGGTCAATGCGCGCTTGAGCATCATTGGCCCGCGCCTGCATTTCGTCCTTGGCCTGGGCCAGCGCCTGCTTGTAGCTGGTCTGGGTGGTGCCCTGTTGAATCTCCTTGGCCCGGGCCTTGATCTCGGCCGTATCCGTCGCGGCGGCGTGGTCAGCCTGTGCGGCTTCGAGCTCGGTCCGGATCTGGCTAATGGCGCCCGGATCGGCCAGGTTGGCGGCGTCGGCCAGCAGCGTCTCGCGTGCGGACTGCAGGCTGGTGAGCATGTCCGAAATCTGCGCGGCGCGTGCGCTCTCTGGCGGCAGCAGGTTGGTGACGTCCACCCGGTCGCCGCGCGCCAACTGGTCGATGGCCTGAGCCACAGCAGTCAGGTGGGTATCGGCGCCGCGCACGTCTTCGGCGGCATGCAGGCCAGAGCGCTGGACGTGCTCGCCCAGCAGTTCAACCCGGGCAGCATCGACGTGCTCATCGGTCGGGCGCTGAAAATCAGGCGCCGGTGCGCCTTCTGCCGGCTTCGGCTCGCCGTGCGGCGCAGCTTCACCCGGTCGAATCTCGCCGGCCTTGACCCGGGCAGCGCCGCGCATCGCCCAGGCTCCGAACCCGGCCGGGACCAGTGTGGCCACGGCTAGCCCCACCGGGTCGAATGGGTCGTAAGTGGCCGCGATCTGGTCATACCCGGCCGACTGCAGGATGTGCCGCGTTGCGGCGGTCTGCGCGATGTAGGCGCCCGGGCCGCCGGCTGCGGTCAGCGCGACTGTTGATCGCACGGTTGACCCGGCCACAGGAAGCACCATGGCCGCCGCCGAAGAGACGCCGGTGAGCGCTGCGACCTTGGCGCGGGTGGTGGGGTCAACGCCCTGGGCTGCCAAGTCGGCCGCCGTCTGGTTCGCCTCATCCGATCCCAGCATCATGGGACCGGCAACCGGGCCGGCTGTCGAGTATCCAACTGCTTTGGTGGCAAACCGGGCGAGGCCTTGAATGGTGCGCTCGGCCACGTGCGCGGTCTGCGGGTCGGGCATGAAATCACGGGCGGCCGCTCGGAAGTCTTCACCCATCTGCGAGGTGAAAGCGTCACCCGACTGCAGGCTGGACTGCGCATCTTTGGCGCCCTGCTCCACCGCACGGTCGCCCATCGTCGCCCGGGCCATGGGGTCGTTGTCGAGTTGGGAGGCCTGGATGGTGCCGAATGCCTTCAGGGCATCAGCGAAGAAGCCGGCCGATTCGTTTGCGCCCTGGGCCACGCCGCGCGGTGCAGCCTTGAGCGCGCGCCAGGTGCTGAACTTGGGCGATGGCGTTGGCTGCGGTAGCGGCCGCGCAGCCAGGTCGTTCAACACGGCGTCAGTGCCAGCCTGGTACAGATCATCGAGCATTGGCGTTCACCTCGATGCTGATGCGCTGGCCCGCGCTGTTCGTCACGATGCGGCCACCGGCCAGCACGTTGTAGCGACCGCCGCCCGCATGGATCAGTTGGGCGTCCTTGAGGCCGCTTACGAACTGGTCGAGGGAGATGTTTGATCCGCCCACCTTCACCGATCCGTCCGGCGCCTGCTGCTTGAGGTCGTTTGCCGTGATGGCCTTGAGGCGATCCCTCACCGTTCCCTCATCAACTCCGGGCTGTACGGGAATGCGGCGCCCATTCACGTCAACGATGCTGCCGCCCACCGCCAGCCGAACGGCGCGGCCGACGTCAGGGCTGCCCTCTGTCGCCATGCCGGCCGTGATGAGATAGGCCGCATGCTTGACCGCTTCGGCCTGCTGCTGGTTGGGATAGACGCCCTCGATTTGCTTGGCGATCTCGGCTTGCCAGCCGAACTCGGCGCCCTTCTCGATCTTCACCGTCTTGTCAGCCAGAGCCTGTTGACCCTTCAGGATCAATTCGGAGGTGTAGCGGCCGTAGGTGGTTTTAGCCGTGGCGTAACCGAATGCCAGGCCCAAGGCGCGATCCTGGGGCGCCGCGTCTTCCTTGGCTGGCTGCAGCTGCTGAGCCAGGGCGGCAGATGCCTGCGGGCCCAGCTTCTGCGTAATGGCGGCAATGGCCGTGCTGCGCTGCTGAACCGGTAGCGTCTTGAGCATGTCGCCGAACGGCTTCGCCTCGTCCGACATGAGCACCGATGACGGATTTCCAGACCACAACGATGCGCGATTTGCCAACGACAGACGTTTTTGAATGCCGGCAATGAATGCTTGCGGAGAAGTCAGATCAATCGGATCAACCGACTCGCCTGGGGTGCGGCGCACATACGCGCGCAGGTTGTCTTCCTGAGCTTCTGCCTTGGATGCGCCAAGGGCCTTTTCAGCAAGCCGGATCCGCTCATTGATCTGATCGCCGCCGCCCGTTTTTGACCGCTCGGCATACAAGGCGTCAACCTCGCGCTGCTGCTCTGGAATGGACTTCGATGCGAAGCCGCCCAGCGTACGCGCTTGATTTTGCTGCGCCCTGTAGGTGTCCAAGTAAGGGGTGCCAGAAAGGGCTTGGACGGTCTGCAAAAGCTGCGCGTCGTTGTCGGGGATGCCCGTCATCAGCCGCCCCTGCGCTGATTCAAACTCTGCGCGAGCGCGGTTCAGTCGCGCCTCTTGTGCGCGAGCGGCTGCGTTGGCTGCGTGCTCGGCTTTCTGGATGAGGGCGTTCTCCTTGCCAGTGAGGAAGACATCCAGTTCCATGCGCTTCTGCGGGCTGATGTCTGAAAATGCATCAGACGCCAGCACCTTCTGCGCCTCGCGCACCTGACCCAGCGTTTGCGCGCCTTTGGCGACACCAAACGCCTGGGTGTAGGCGGTGCCCTCTCTGAACTTCTGCTTGAGTTTGGCGATGTCGTCTGGGCCGTAGCCCGCTTTGGGGCCCACCGCGTCGAGTTGCGGGAACAGTTCGTCGATGGCCTTCTGCCGGTTTGTGGCGGCGAGGCGTTCGTACTGATCGACCAGCGTGAATACGTTGGAGCGGTTGTCTTCCTGGGTACGCTTGATGACGGCGGCGTTGATGACGTGGCCGAACTGCTGCACGTGGCCGTCGAGCTCGCCTGGACGTGGCCGGCGTACT
>WBZP01005689.1_pt1 | contig 12579 bp, 14 predicted proteins | sample 5204301 | NCBI WGS metagenome assembly WBZP01 (sample SAMN12412401, study PRJNA552823) | activated sludge metagenome | isolation source: activated sludge from nitrification reactor of wastewater treatment plant... | place: USA: Pennsylvania | collected 2017
ACAGGCGCGCGGCCGGGGCGTACTCGGCGGCGCCGTGCACGAACATCAGTGCGCCCACATCGCTGGTCAGATCGCGATGCACGCTGCCGGCCGGCGCATGCTGGAATTCGCCGGGGCGAAACAGGGTGTCGCCAATGAAGGCCTCGCCGTCGAGCAGCAGGCAGTCCTCCGGAACCGGATGCGGATGGCCCGGCACGCAGGCGCCGGCCTGCATGCGTACCAGCATCGAGCGCTCGCTTCCCTGGCGCCACAATTCCTTGGTCTGCACGCCGGGCAGAAAGTCCGCCCATGGTCCCTCGTCGGCGCGCACCGTGATCGGCGTCGCGCCCTTGCCCGGCAGCCAGGCGCTGACCAGATCGCGCGCAACTTCGAGGGGTTTGCCGATCGGCACGCCACGCAGGAACAGAAGCGCACCGTGCGCCGAGCTGACCCGGCCGTGCCGGCTGCCGGCGAGCGCAATGTGGTAGTCGCCCTGGCGCACCGTGAGCTCGCCGAGCTGCGCTTCGCCGCGCAGCACCACGCATTCCTCATGCTCGTGATGTCGATGAACGGGCAGCACCCCGCCCGGCTCAAGCTCGACCAGTACCGAGCGTGCGACGGCGCCGTCGTTGAGCAGCTTCACGCGCACGCCTCCCGCCAAAGGGCGCCATGCTCCTTCGTCGCGTCGCACGGTAATGAAGCCGCTCGATTGTTCGCGGCTGGCGCGCGCACGTTCGAGCAGGCGCTTGCGTATCGAGACGGCGCTGCCGGGCGCCGGCGGCAGCGGCTGCAGAGCCTCTGCCAGCGACCCGGCGACTGCCGCCGAGACCTGAGGGTCCTCGTCATCGAGCAGAACCGGGTTGGGGACAACGGGCTTGTTCATGATGTCACTTCCGTTTCGGCAATTGCCGGGGTCAGCGCGCCACGCAGGGCGGTAAGCGTGCGCCGGATGTGGGACTTTACCGTGCCGAGCGGCAGGGCCGTGTGCTGGGCGATCTCCTCGTGCGTCAGCCCGCGAAAGAAGGCGAGCGCGAGCAGTTGTCGTGGCAGCGCATCGAGCGTTTGCAGCGCGGCATGCAACGCTTGTCCGCGCTGGGTCGCTTCGAGCAGATCCTGCGGGTCGCCTTCGTGGGCGGCCACGGCGGCGACCAGCGTCTCCGGCTCCGGATGCGCGTCCGCCTCGTCGGCCCGCCGCAGGCAGTCCAGCGCACGACTGCGCGCGATGGTCAGCAGCCAGCTCATCGCGTTGCCGCGGACCGGATCGAAGCGCAGGGCCTGGCGCCAGACCTGCCAATACACATCCTCGGCCACCTCTTCTGCAGCCTGCTCGTTGCGGGTGATTCGCAGTGCCAGCCCGTACACCCTGCCCAGCGTCGCGTCGTATAGCGCGCCGAGTGCACGTTCGTCGCCCTGCGCGATGGCCGCGATCCAGCCGCGCAGGCGCGCCTCGTTGGTCTCCGGCGCCGCGCAGGACGCCGCCGCGTGGATGTCCGGTTCGGTCAGCGTGGCCGGCCCGTCACCCGCAGCATCGTTGCGCGATGGCTGATTCATGATTGCCAGTATAGCGACTGGCTCGCTCACCCCCGGCCGCGCCAGGGCAGGCTCTTCACACATGGTCGCTCCGTGTTCTCCCTGATCTCAATCCATACGCGAGCGGCGCGAATCCGGATGCAGGTGGTCGAAACGAGCTTCCAGCCAAGAGCGCCGGCGATACCGTGACCGCGGATCGCCCGCGGCAGAATGCCGGTGGAGAACGCAGTCCGGACCCGCGCGTTCGCGAACCGAGATGATCGAGCCACGCGGTCCCGCCGATGCGCTGCCGACACCCGATCGCGTGTCGCGGCAAGGGGCCGAGGCACCGCGAAACCGCTGGGTGAGCCGCTGCTCAAGTGGCCAAGGGCTTGCTCGGCATCACGACTGTTCGCTCACGCAAGCATTGGCCCGATGGACCATTTGCGGAGCCCAGCCGTGCCCGGCTCTTGCTATGGTGCGTTCAGGGTTTCAAGCAGCGCATTGCGATAGGCGTCGAACTGATGGACGTTGTCATGGGTGGCGCCGGGAATGCGCAACAGCCGGCCTTGTCCGGCAAGCAAAAGAATCCGCTCGCTATGGCTGATCGGTATTCGTGCATCCTGATCACCATGGACCAGCAGCAGCGGACCGCGCATCCGGCTGACGTCGTCGCAGGTGACCAATGGGTAACGCAACAGCGCGACGGGCAGCAGCGGATAGTGCGTTTGCATGAGTTCGGTCATGCTGCAGTAGGGCGAGACCAGAATCGTGAGATCGACTTCCACTTGCGTCGCCAGGCCGGCAGCCAGGGCCGTTCCCAGCGATCGGCCGTAGATCACCTTGCGCTTGCCGGCATATTGCGGCGCCACATGATGCCAGGCCGCGAGGACGTCGGCGCGCAGTTGTGCCTCGCCCTCGATGCGGCCGGTGCTCTTTCCGAACCCGCGGTAGTCGAGCATGAACAGGTCGTAGTTGGCGCTGCGGTAAAAGCTCGAATTGGTGAACCAAGTGGCGAGATTGCCGTTGTTACCATGCAGAAAGAAAACCACTCCTCGCGGATTCGGCAGTTTCAGATGCAAGGCGGAGAGCGTTGCACCAGCGACGTCGATGCGGACCTCCCGCACGTCGGTAAGGGTAAACTCGTAGGCAGGCGGCAGGGGCTCCGGGTGAAACAACAGGATTTCCTGCCGCCAGTAAATCCACACGAGCAGCACCAGGTAACCGGCGCCCCCGATTGCCGCCAACGGCGCAAGGCGTCGCCAGGATCGCCTTGCGACACCATCAGAAACGGTGATCATGTTCAAACCCGACTCCACGCTCCAATTGCCGATGCCCGGATACGCCGGATCTGAAGGACGAACCGGGTGGTCCGCGGCGCTACATGCCACCGCTCACTTGTATGTCGAACGCTTGGGTGGCACGGGAATGCCAGCCGCGACCCAAGCGCGGCGGCGGCTTGCTTAGAGCCGCTTGGCCTTGACCAGCAGCGTCGTGCCGGGATCGGTTTCAACGAATCCGATTTCCTTGCCGCCGTTGGTGATTGAGCCGCTGAAGTTGAAGCCGACATCGAACCGCATTTCGATGCTGCAATCCCGCTGAACCTCGTATTGGCCGCGGAGTGCAAGTAGCGTCGGATCAAGCGCGCCATTCACGCTACGTTGTGCAGTCAGCAGGAAGCTGCCGTCGGCGTCGTAAGCCACCGTTCCGACACCCGCAAGCGGTCCAGCCGCTTCCGGCGGCAGGGTCGGAGGGCCTGCAAAACCTTCAGCGATGAATGCGTAGGTTCCGCGCACCGTCCTGTCGGTGCAGCGCGCGGGCCGAACGGCTGCGAAGTCTGCAGCCCGTGGAAACGCAGCGCTCAGCCTTTGCGCAGTACCGGCGATGACCGTGGCCGGCGAGGTCTGCAGGATGAACAATTCCTGTCGATTGTTGGCGATCACGCCGCGAAATGTTGTGCCGTTGTTCAGACTCGATGTATAGATGCAGTCGGGTCCGACCTCGTAGGTCCCAGATGCGGCGGCCGACTGCACCACGCCATTGAAACTCGCCGTTGCAGTCAGGCTGACGTGACCTTCGCCATCGTAGGTTGCCGAACCGGCGCTGGCAAACGGCCCCAACAGCGCCGGCGGAATCGGCACGCCGTCGAGCGTGATACCCCGAGCGGTAAAGCCGTAGGTGCCGCGCAGGTCGGCGTTGTTGCAAGCGCCATCGCGCGAGGAAGGCGCGGCATCCTCCGCATGGGCGTGGCCGGCATACGCCGCACACGCAAGCCCAAGAGTGACCAGTGATCGGGAAATGGTTGCGAGTTTCATGTAGTTCTCCAGGCAGTTCAACAAGGGGTGCCCGTGCCGTTGGAATGGGCAAGGGGACGCGGCAAGGTGTCGTCTGGAAGATCTACGCGCAAGAGCCAACTCTGGATTCATGGCACACCTTAGCGCACCGGCAAGCCGCGATCTTGCTCAAGGAGATTCTTCCGCTGGGCAAAGGCATCTCGTTCAGTGGCACGCGGGATCGGACGCACGCGGTGGGCAAAGCGCTTGACGCCGAAATCGAGATCGAAATCGCCCGGCAGCCGCAGCGCATTCCCGGGGACACGCCGCGGCAGGCCGACAATGTCAGCTGCGTCAGTGTCGATTCGGCCTGGTTGCGCTGTTGCGAGAAGAGCGAAACCCAAGCGCGTCACGTCAACATCGTTGCCGGGCGGGCCACGTTTGCCAAGCATTCACCGCGGGTCTACGCCTACGTGCACAAGCAGGTGGCCTCGGCTGCCGCCAGGCTCGACCAGTTCCTGCACCGCAACGGGGTCACAGCCGATGAGCGCGTGAGCGTGATCACTGACGACGCGGGCGAGTTCTCCAAGGCGGTCGAAGGCAGTCAGCTCGCTCGGGGCCGGATCCTGGATTAGTTTCACATTGCGATGAAGTTCAAGGCAGCCGAGAACGCGCTCTTCGGCTGCAAGCAGATCGAGTCGCTCGAGCGCGAGACGGTCAAGGCCGAGATTCGCAGCGCCAAGTGGTTGGTGTGGCACGGCAAGGGCGCCAATGCGATCGCACGGATCAAGGCCTTGGATGCGAGTCTATTGCCAAGACAGGGCTATGAATACTCGACACTGTGGTGGAATCTTCACGGCATCACGTGCTACCTGCGCAACAACACGGCCACCCTGGTGAACTACGGCGCACGGCATCGCAAGGGACTGCCCATCAGCAGCAGCATCGCCGAGTCGGCGGTCAATCAAGTGGTCAGCCTGCGCATGGCCAAGAAGCGACAGATGCGCTGGACCGATGCCGGGGCGCATCGCCTCGTGCAGGTCAGGGTCGCCATACTCAACGGTGAACTGTCGCCAAGCCGTCTCACCAGGTTGGGAAGAGCGTCGAATGCACGGCCACGCACGATACCGAGCGGGGCAACTCAAGGGCTCGCGGCATGACGTTTAACCATTGCCACCTGCATATCCACGTCTTGGAATCCGCACAATATGGGCCTCCCACAGTTTTGCACGCTCTGTTTGACACCAGCCGTCGCCCAGCTGCGATTTCACCACTCGCACGCTGATTGGGAGGATTCCTGTCGTCGTTCCCGGAACCCAGTTCAGGATTTAGAAAGGGGCCGGATTCTCCGGACTTCATGGTTGCCCGCAAACGGACTTGAGGCGATGTTGCAGACGTCCGGCGACGGCGAACGCTTCTTTCAGTATCTGTCGATCCAACTCGTGCAACTGCGCCGGGTGCACGCGGCTGGCGAGATCGATATCGCCGGTCGCCAATTGCTGGCGTAGACGCAGACGCTGGATCTGGTAGAACGCGTCGATCACGGCACCCAGTTCCTCGTCAGGAATCCCGACCGGTCCGCTCGCATCGCGCAGCCGCTGCGTCGTGCTCGTCGCCCCGCAGCCGTGCATCAGCGCGAAGATGCGCTCCGCGTCGACGAACAGGCGCACGCCACGGGTCTTGAGGTTGATCGTTCCCGGATGCCCCGCGTCCTCGAAACGGAAACGCCGCAACCAGCCGAGCGGGGGCTCATGCTGCAACGCCTCGACAGCCATCGCGGCATGAAACAGGAACGCTCCGGACACCCGGCCGAGCAGCCAATCACGGAGGCTGCCGGCCAGCTCGTAGCGGCCGTACAGTGGTCTGAAATCGAAGAAGATCGTGGCGTTCAGGCGCGCGCCCGGCTCCGGCGCCTCGATCCAATGCGCAAATCTCGCTTTCCATTCGTCGAGCGACAGGCACCAGGCCGGGTTGCCGGCCATGATGTTGCCCGTGCAGAGCGAGAATCCACAGTGATCGAGCGCCCGATTGACCGCCTCGGCGAATGGCAGGAAGGCGCGACGCAACGCCTCCGCCTCATCCGCGGAATCGGCCGCGAAGACGATCCCGTTGTCCTGATCGGTAATCAGCGTTTGCTCGAGTCGCCCCTCCGAACCGAAGACTAGCCAACACCAGGGCACGTAGGGCAACTCGAACTGCCCCTCGACGAGATCGATGACTTGCAGCGTCACCAAGTCGTTCAGTGCCGAAATCCACTCGCACAGCGATTCTGCACTGGCGCCGTCGGTCAGTCGGTGCGCCGCATAGCTGCGAACTGCTGCCGCCTTGCCCGCGAGCGCATCGACACTGCCGGCCGCAAGAATGGCGTTGGCCAAATGCTGCGAATCAACCGCCTGCATGCCGTACAGGTCACCTTGGCTGACGATGTTATAGAACGTGCCGTCGTCCTCGTTCAGCAACAGGTGGTCCACACGGCTGCGGAACATGTGCACCATCGCCTCGTGTACGGTGGCTTCCGGCGACAGTGCAGCCACGCCACCGGTCATGACGCCGCCGACCGATTCGCCAAGATCGAGCCCCCCGTCGAGGATCGCCCGCAAGGCGTTACGCAGCGTCGCGATCCCGAGCGGCATCGAACTCCTCGGGTCGACGATGACGGCGAGCTCGGCGCCGTCAGCATCGATCGCCCGCAGCGAGTCACGCACGCTCAGGTTCGGCGCGACGCGCACGGCCGGCCGCAATTGCAGCCGGCGGAGCACCGTATTCAGACGCACGGGAACCAGATCGAGTCCAGAAACAGAGGCTGGCATGGCCGCTTTCCGGTGGCATCGCCTTCGCGACTATTCGCCGGGTCGGGAAGGCAATCAAACCGGAACTACAAGACCCCTCCGGGCAGTTCCCGGAGCGGTGGATTACGACGTTGCGTGTCAGTGCGAGGCGGCTACCGCCCGAATGCCGGTGTTCTGACGCACGTAGAGCTCGCCCCACATATCTTCGGCGCGCTTGTCGCGATACAGCAGAGAACCGACGATCACGCAGAGGAAGCCCAGCGGGATCGATATCAGTCCGGGGTTCTTCAGCTCGAACAGCGGCCTTTCCAGACCAACCATGCTGGTTGTGCCGGGATTTGCGGCAATTGTTGCCTCTGCCCCCTTGATCGCCTTCTCCGCACCTGCGATGTCCTTCTTGAATTTTTCCTGCGCAACGGGTTCGCTCGCAGCGGCAAGATCGGCATTGAGTTTGGCAAGCTTGTCCTGGTTGGCCTTGATGACCTTCTCCTGTGCGGCCTTGACCTGCAGCGGGTAGGTCATGTTCGGCGACACCAGCACCAGTGCAATGGCCGAGAACGCGCCGACGATCATGCCGAACATGATGCCGCCGGTATTGCATTTCTTCCAGTACAGCGTGAGCAGCACGGCGGGCAGATTCGACGAGGACGCAACCGCGAAGGCGAGGGCAACCAGGTGTGCGACGTTCTGGCCCTTGGCCAGGATGCCGATGGTGATCGCCAGCGCCCCGACGATGCCCGAGCAAACGCGCGCAGCACGTACTTCCTCCTCCTGCGTGGCGTTCTCGCCCTTGATCACGCCGACCCATCTGTCATGAGACATGGCCGAGGCCGAAGCGAGCACCAAGCCCGCCACCACCGCCACGATCGTGGCGAAAGCCACCGCGGCGACAAAGGCCAGGAAAAAGTTGCCGAGATACGAGTCGGCACCGCCGCCAACGAACTGTGCCAGCAGTGGCCCCGCCATGTTGCCGCCCTTGTCGATGCGGGTGATCTCGCCCGCGCCGACATTGATCGCCGAGCCCAGTCCGAGGAACAGCGTCAGCACATAGAAGCCCCCGATGATCGCCATTGCCCAGATCACCGATACGCGGGCGTCCTTGGCGGTAGGCACGGTGAAAAAGCGCATCAGGATGTGCGGCATCCCGGCCGTGCCGAGCACCAGCGCCATACCCAACGAGATCTGGTCGATCGGGTTCTTCAGGAACAGACCGGGCTCGAGGAAGCGCTGACCCAGTTCCTGGGCGGTCATGTTTTTCGCGGCGTCGCCGATCAGCTTGGTCACCTGGCCCTGAATGTTCGCACTATCGACCGCCCCTTGAAGGAACGCGGGCAGGCTGAAGCCATAGGGCGCCCAGGTAAATATCACGAGCAGGATCGAGGCTGTGACCAGCAGCACCGCTTTGATGATCTGCACCCAGGTGGTCGCGACCATGCCGCCGAACACCACATAAGACAGCATGACGATACCCACCACGATCACCGAAACCTCGTAGTCGATGCCGATTAGGGTCTTGACCAGTACGCCGCCGCCAACCATCTGCGCCGTGAGGTAGAAGATGGAGACCGTGATGGTGGAAATCGCCGCCACGGTCTTCGCCTTCTTCGGATCATTGCGGAACGCCAGGATGTCTCCGAGCGTGTACTTGCCGATGTTCCGGCACGGCTCGGCGATAACCAGGAGTACGGTGATGTAGGCCACCAGCCAGCCGACCGAGTACATGAAGCCGTCGTAGCCGTAGAGCGAGATCAGACCGGCGATCCCCAGGAACGAGGCCGCCGAGAGGTAGTCGCCGGCGATCGCCCAGCCATTCTGGATGCCCGAGACGGAGCGCCCGGCGGCATAGAACTGCGTCGCCGTCTTGACCCGCTTGGCCGCTACATAGGTCACGTACAGGGTAATCGCGATGATCACGCCGAACACCAGGAACGTCAGCTATTTGAACTTGTCTGCGACCGCGGATTGCGCGAACGCGCTGCCTGAGATCATCAGCAGCGCCATGGTGAGAGCGCTCTTGAAGCGATGTATTTGCGATTTCATTTCGTCACCCCCCCAATCTGATCCGCATCCTTGACCAGGGTCGCCGTCACTTCGTCGAATTGCTTGTTTGCCGTCCTGGCGTAATACCAGGCAATTCCCCACGCCACCACGAACTCGGAAAGCGCAAATGCCAAACCGACGTTGATCGGTCCCCATAACTTGACCTTGTACAAATCCGGCGCGTAGCCTGCGCCGAGAGGCAGCAAGAAATAGTAGATCATCGAGAACGCCAAGAGCGACCAAAGAAATCGGGTCTTCTTATGGTGCAACGCCCGGAAACGTGGATCGCTGTCGATCGCCGCCCAGTTGAGTTGGTCAGTCTGTGCCATCAAGCCCCCCTCTCGCTATGAAGATAAGAGTCGACTCCAAAGGTATCCAAAGTTATGAAACTCAAAGCACCTCGGAAAGTATCCCCCTGTGCTCCGCAAGTATTCCGTCAGGCCAATGCTGTCGGCGCCGATCCCTATGAGGCCGTGCGCGAGACGCTCGAGCGCGAGCCCTACCACGAAGTCATCGTTTCGACGCTGCCTCAGCGGGTCTCGCGGTGGTTGCACCTCGACCTCGCCCACCGCATCGCCCGGCTCGGCGTGCCGGTGAGCGTCGTGACCGCGGAGCAGGCCGAGCGCAGCCTCGCGCAACGAGCCGGGGCAGGCTAAGTGCACGCCGCGCGCTGATCCAAGCAGCGCCTGCCCCGGCTTGGCACAGTCGCGGGTGGCGGCCGGTGCCGGGAGCGCTGCATTGGGCCAGCCGCCAGTCCGCTGCTCGCTGTAGAGCGTGCATGCCTATCGCGACGTGGCCGCTTGCCCGGCGTGAGCGCAATCCGCCGCCCGCAGTTCACGCAGCAATGGATGGCGCAGCGCTTGAACCCTGGTCCGTGACCAAGATTGCCGAGGATGCCCAGTCGAGCATCACAACCTCGCCTCACCGAGTACCTAATCAGCGGTTCGCCATTGCCGCACGAGTTCAAAACAGGCGAAATCGAGCGAGATATCCAAAATGATCCGATACGATCGGATAGTGATTGCCGTCAAAAATGGCGTCCATCGACTGGATTTGCATCGGACTGCCATTGCGCTTGAAGACATAGTCGATACGCTGGGCCGCGCCGTCTTCCCATCCGTCGATCTGACCGCGATGGCTGGGTTCGCGAAAGCGGTTCGGGTGCAATTCGCAGTACTGGTCCACGTACACGGCATTGCCTACGACGCGGTTATAGGCCTCCTCTCCGGCCGGCGCATTGAAATCGCCGGCCAATAGATCAGCTCTGAAACCGAAATGCAAGCGCGACCGGACCAGTTCGCTGAGCCGCGAATACTCGTCGCAAAAAGCCGTGGTGTGCGCGACTCAAATGGGCATTGGCAACATGCAGCAGTCCGAAGCGCGGGACATCGATGCAGGACAAGGTCACCTTTCTTGACATGTAGTTGTCCTTGCTCTGGTCTGCCGAAACGTAAGCGGAGTGATTGTGCAAGAGACGATAGCGGCTCATGATCGCAGTGCCTTCCCGCCAGCGATGGAAGCCGATGTGGCTCCAGTCCTGATAAACGTGATACCAAAGACCCCAATTGCGCAGTCTGCGGCATATCCGGAACGCCATGTTGGAGGGCGACTCACCATACGGATTGGAGATCGGGTCGTGCATGTATTTGCCGACCTCCTGAAAGCAGATGACATCGAGCCTCGATTCCGCGATGGCCTGGGCGATGATTTGGACTTCCCGTTCATGCTCATGGATGGTACTGAACGGACAAGGACCAGCATGTTGCTGGTAAGTGTGAAGATTCAAGGTCAGTAATGAGAGTTCCATAAATCCAGATGCGTCGTATGCATCAAACAGAAGTCATAGCAGCACGAGGCACATTCAGAGGGGAATCTGCGACCTGTGACAATGATCGGTTCGATGCATGCCGGCGTGATGACAGGAGGTCCGCTGACACCGCTGTTGACGCGGTCGGATACAATATTTGGCTTGGCGATTATAAAGAAAACTCGAACGCGGCAGGTGACAAGGTGCTTGCTGGCGCGGCGAAAGGGTGGTCGAAGTGCAGCGAGCCAAGATGATCCTCATCGCCGCCAAAGGGGTAAGCAACGATGAGATCGCCATCCGGCTGGACGCCTGCCGAGAAGTTGTCAGTCTCTGGCGAAAGCGCTTCGTTAAGGAGCGACTCGCGGGCTTAGAGGAAGGTGCTCGTCCAGGCCGCCCCCGGCTACCCTACGATGCGAAAACGCTGATTTTTCCCTTGGTGAGCATCGAACGGCCGCTCCACCGCCAACTCCGGACGCTGGCACCGAACTTGCCCTCGTCATGACGTATTGCAAAGCGGCCCTTCAAAAGTACATAGTTTTGGCCGTGCCGATGACGGTTCCTGGCCGCTGGCTGCCTTGCCGGGTAGCGCCGGAAAGCCGACCTTCGCCCACAAGCCATCAACGCCTATGCTCTTGATAGCCTCATAGAGTAGGCGGCCACACGCGCCGACGTTTACTTGGCGCTCTCCTTGCAGGGAACTGGCACACCATGAAATTCTCGGATCAGCGGATGGACGGCTGCGAGTTCAAGAACTGTTCGCTGGCGAACGCAATCGTCGACGATGTGAATTTATCGGGAGCGAGACTGACAAACGCGAACCTGTCGGGCTTGATCATCGAGAATGCGAACATCAAGGGCTTCAACATCTTCGGCTATTACGTTGCAAGCATGATCCGAGAGCAGCTCCGCAAAAATGGCTGTCACCTGACTGAGGGGCGGCAACAACGTCTGCTGTCGTCCGCCACAGAGACCGTCGGACCAGCGCCGCGTCCGGCGTCGGCTGAGCTGGCGAAGTTGTGCACGTCGCTATGCCCGGTAGCTGGGATGAGGACCAGCCGCGCTGAAGGCGCCTTGCGCGCCAGGGACTCGCCGTGCGCCAGGGGGATCAATGCATCCGGGTCACCGTGGACCAGCAACAGCGGCCTGCGGACGTTCGCCACCGCTTCGTCGCTGCGCAGCGGATAGCGCAACACCGCCTCAGGTAACCAGGGATATTGGGGGGCGGCCAACTCGCTCATGCTGGCGTTAGGGGGAGTCCAGGATCGTGAGCTGCGGTTGATGTCGCGCGGCCCACGCTGCGGCGAGGCAGGTGCCGAGCGAGCGGCCATAGGCGATCACCCGTTTGCCCGCGTAGCGCGAGGCCACCGCCTGCCACACCGCTTCGGCGTCCGCGTGCCGCTGGGACTCGGATTCGATGCGCCCGGTGCTTTTACCGTAGGGAAACACTGAAAAAGTAGTGAACGATTTCTTCGTCATGGAGTCAGACGAAGAGTTTCGATCACAAGGGATGAGACGATGAAGCAGATGACGCTGGCGGCAGGTCGAGGATTCGAGAAGCACGCTCGGACGACGCGCAAGGCGGAATTTCTGGCGCGGATGGAAAGCCTGGTGCCCTGGGCCGAGTTCTGCGCGCTGATCGAACCGCATTACCCGAAAGCGGGAAATGGCCGGCCGCCGGTCGGACTTGAGCGGATGCTGCGGATGTACTGTGTGGCCAATTGGTTCAACCTCGCCGACCAAGCCTGCGAAGACGCGCTCTACGACGTGCCGGTATTCCGGGCGTTCTGCCATATCGACCTGGGACGCGAGCGGGTGCCCGATGCGACGACCCTTCTCAACTTTCGCAATCTGCTGGAAGAACATGGACTGGGTGCGGCGCTGTTCGCCAAGGTCGGCGAGTTGCTGCTGGCCAATGGGCTCAAGCTCTCGGGCGGCACGATTGTCGATGCCACGTTGATTGCCGCACCGCCCTCGGTGAAGAACCGGGACAAGAACCGGGATCCCGAGATGCACCAGACCAAGAAAGGCAACCAATGGTACTTCGGCATGAAGCTGCACATCGGGGTAGACAGTCAGAGCGGGTTGGTCCATAGCGCCAGCGTCACCGCTGCCAATGTCCATGACAGCCACGAAGTACCCAATTTGCTGCATGGCGAGGAAACCCGCTTCTACGGCGATAGCG
>WBZP01002792.1_pt2 | contig 12577 bp, 9 predicted proteins | sample 5204301 | NCBI WGS metagenome assembly WBZP01 (sample SAMN12412401, study PRJNA552823) | activated sludge metagenome | isolation source: activated sludge from nitrification reactor of wastewater treatment plant... | place: USA: Pennsylvania | collected 2017
TAACGAAGCCTCGACTTTGCAAAAGAAATAAACAACATCTTCTCAGCCCTTGTTACTGCCACATAAAACAATCTCCTTTCTTCCTCTAAATCCTTACGGGACTCCATCGAATTAAATCCGGGGAAAAGCCCTTCTTCCAGCCCAACAAGAAACACAGCCTTGAACTCCAATCCTTTAGAAGCATGAATTGTCATAAGCGTAACATAATCCGTTTCCTTATCTGCATCATCAAGATCCGTAAAAAGAGAAATTTCGGCAAGATAAGCTTCCAACATATCCGCTTCAGGGTTAGTAGATTCCGAATACTCCCTAGAAGCATTAATCATCTCCTGCACATTTTCCCACCTCGCAAGCCCCTCGGCTGTACCCTCTGTATGCAACTCCTTTAAAATTCCTGACTCATCTGCTATACTTTTTACCGCACTAAAAGTATTTTGCGTTGATGCAAGCACCTGAAACCGGTGCACCTTCTGTACGAAAGCCCGGACAGACAAAGCCGCTCTCGCATTTATACCCGAAGGCTCAGGATTTTGAACCACCTGCCAAAAAGAAAGATTACTGGCCGAGGCATAAGAGAGCATAGCCTTTACCGTAGCATCACTGATACCGCGGGTCGGATAATTTATAATACGAACCAAAGCCTGCTCATCCGCCGGATTCACTGCAATCCGTAGGTATGCAACCAAGTCCTTTACCTCTTTTCGTTTATAAAAAGAGAGCCCCCCGAAAATTTTATACTTTACTCCTGCCCTTCTTAGCGCATCCTCCATCGCCCGGGATTGCGCATTTGTACGGTACAAAATCGCAAAATCTTTATTAAAAAATCGGTGTACCTGCTTTACTTCCCGGATTTTATCACATACTCTTTTGGCTTCATCATTTTCCGTATCCGATTCAATCAGATTAATCAGCTCCCCTTTTTCATTTTCAGTATAAATATTTTTGGGAATCTGATCCCTATTAAATTTTATAACACTATTGGCAGCCTCTACGATATTTTGGGTAGAACGGTAATTCTGCTCTAGTTTATATATTTTCATATCTGGATAATCCTTTTTGAGATTCAGGATATTCTGTATATTGGCACCACGGAAAGCATAAATACTTTGGGCATCATCTCCCACAACCGTAATATTCTTATGATTGGCGGCAAGCAGTTTTGTAATGATATACTGAGCATGATTCGTATCCTGATACTCGTCCACCATAATAAACTTAAACCGATTTTGGTACTTCGTAAGCACCTCTTTATGGCTCAGAAACAATTCTACAGGCTTCATCAGCAAATCCGCAAAATCCATGGCATTGGCTTTAATGCACCGGAGCTGATACATTTGATAAATTGTAACTGCTTTCAGCTGAAAATCATCCGTTACCCGCTCTTTTGCCATAACCGGCGTAAGCAATTCGTTTTTACAATTGGAGATAAAGTTCAGAATATTACGGGGCTTGATAACCTTATCATCATATTTTAGCTCCTTTATAATAGAATTGACCAACGACAAAGAATCATCATCATCATAGATTGTAAAATTACGGGTATAATTCAATTTCTCAGCCTCGATTCGGAGCAGACGCGCAAAAACCGAGTGAAAAGTCCCCATCTGAATAGATTTTGCTTCCTGTCCCACTACATTCTCAATCCGCCCTTTCATTTCTTTGGCAGCCTTATTGGTAAAAGTAAGCGCCAACAACTCATGCGGCTCAGCAAGTCCCTGAGTAAGAATAAAAGCCAAACGAAAAGTAAGCACCCTCGTTTTTCCTGAACCTGCGCCCGCTACAATTAACTGAGGCCCCTCCACATCCTCTACTGCAACCCGTTGTGCTGCATTTAAACCATCTAAAAATTTCAGTGATGTATCCATTCTGCAAAATTACAGTTTTTCATTTAAATTCCGGATAAAAATAAACAGAATTTCTGAACGAACGCATCTTTTTCTCATCATAAACCCCTAGAAAATTTCAGATTAATTTTTACCTTGAAATACAAAACAATTCTATCCCCTACATAATCAAGGAGATTTTTTGTAATTTTGTAACCGAATTTAGGATTAAGATACTTATACACAAAATTTACAGATATTCTAATTATGTTCAAATTACAAGTTAAATTATTATCCTTCGCACTCATGCTGGGTGGCTATGGTATTGTTCAGGCACAAAAAAAAGAAGCTCCGGCAAAAGCCCCTCTTGGGTGGCATCATCTTGACTCGCAAAAAGATGGTTACTTTGGAATCAGTACAGAACAAGCCTATGAGCAACTCAAAGGGATGAAATCCCAGAAAGTGATTGTAGCTGTGATTGACGACGGCGTGGACATTAATCACGAAGATTTAAAAACCGTTATATGGACTAACCCGAAAGAAGTCGCCAACAACGGAATTGATGACGATAAAAACGGCTATGTGGATGACATACACGGATGGAACTTCATCGGGGGGAAAACCGAAGACATTGATCATGACAGCAAAGAAATTACTCGGCTGTATCGTTCATTAAAAGCAAAATATGAAAATACTGACCCCGCAAAAGTAACGGATAAAGCAGAGTATGACCGATATCTAACCATCAAAAAAGATTTTGAAAAAGAGTTGAAAGACGCACAGTCTCAATTAGACATGGTCAATGCGATGGAGGGAATCTTTAAAGGAGCCGCCAAAGGAAATCCTATGGTTGCGCTTTCTCAGGTAAAATCCTACCTCAAAACCTTTAAACCGACTACTCCGGCTGAGAAAAAAGCCAAAACGATACTTAAACTTCAGCTTATGGCCGCTAAAGGGGATAACGTGCTCCCTGTAGATGAAATCTTCGGAGAAGCAAAAAAACAAATGTCTTCCTTTACAGATTATCACCTCAACCTCAACTACGACCCGAGATCTATCGTAGGAGACGATTATGTAAATGTAAATGAGCGAGTTTACGGAAACAATCGCGTAATCAGTCATAACGGAGACCACGGAACCCATGTATCCGGACTTATCGGAGCCGACAGAAAAAACGACATCGGCGGAAAGGGAGTAGCGGATAATGTAGAAATTATGGCAATTCGTGTAGTTCCGGACGGAGATGAAAGAGATAAAGACGTTGCGAACGCCATTCGTTATGCAGCAGACAACGGTGCAAAAGTAGTAAACATGAGTTTTGGTAAATCTTACGCACTCAATAAAAAAGTGGTGGACGACGCAGTAAAATACGCTGCTGCCAAAGATGTACTCCTCGTACACGCTGCCGGAAATGACGGCAAAAACAACGATAAGGGCAACAACTTCCCTAATGATAAATTTGAAGGAGGAGGAGAAGCGACAAATTGGATTGAAGTGGGTGCTTCCAATTGGAAACCCGGAGCTGACAGAACCGCCAATTTCTCTAATTATGGTAGAACCGCAGTAGATGTATTCTCTCCTGGCGTAGATATTTATTCCAGTACAAAAGACAGCAAATATGACTCCTATCCAGGAACAAGTATGGCATCTCCGATTGTAGCCGGTACAGCTGCCCTTATCCGGAGTTATTTCCCCAAACTTTCCGCTGTAGAAGTAAAAGAGATTATTATTAAGTCTGCGGTACCTGTTACCGATAAAGTAAAAATTCCAGGAAGTAAGAAAAAAACCAAATTTTCAGAACTTTGTGTTTCGGGAGGAATCGTAAACGCAGCAAAAGCAGTCGAACTAGCTAAAAAGAAATAAGGATTTCAGCATAAAGTTAGGCTTTATTAGCCGATAACGTTAAAAGAAACTACATTTTTTTACAAAAAATGTAGTTTCTTTTTTTTAATTCTTATTTTTGCCGGCAAAATTTTAAATTCATAAGGCATTGGCACGTAGAAAACAGCTTAAAAAAGCAGAATTTTTAGTCTTCGATAATTGTTTTGGAGTAGAATCCAAGCACCTGAAAGGAATCTGGAGAGAAAGGCATTTCGGAAATCAGAACCCTCTGATTCTGGAGTTGGGTTGTGGTACTGCTGCATTAAGTTTTGGACTTGCGGCGCTTTATCCTGACAAAAACTATGTAGGAATTGACCTCAAACCCGCGAGGTTATGGCAACCGGCAGGAAAGGCACTAGAAGACGGGCAGAAAAACATTGCATTTCTTGCTGCTCACCTTTTACAAACAGACGAGTACTTTGCCGAAGGTGAAGCCGACGAACTATGGATTACTTTCCCCGACCCTTTTCCCAAAAACAAACAGGCAAAACACAGAATGATAAATCCTCCTTTTCTGAAGATTTATCGGAAAATTTTAAAAAAGGGCGGAAAAGTTCACTTCAAAACAGATAATCTGGACTTGTTTCATTATGCACTTGAGGTATTTGTAAGCGAAAAAAATATACGGTTTCATGCCCTGACGTTTGATTTACATCACAGTCAGGTACTGAATGAAGAAAACAGAATCAAAACCACCTACGAAGAAAGATTCCTCAGTGAGGGAACTCCTACTAAATACGTATGTTTTGAATTTATAGATTAAAGGACTATACACAAGTCAGACACATTATTTTCCGGGTAATTAAAAAAATACAAAAAAATAGTTTTGTATGAACAAATGTTTCTATCTTGCGTATGTTTTCAACTACAACACAGTAATATTTTAAAAATATGGCAAAGAAAATGATACCCGCTTCTACCCCTAAGAAAACGCATGATGAGGTAAAAGCACTGATTAATGAAAAATACCCCGAAATTTTATCTCAATACAAGGTCGTCTTATTGGGAATGAGGGGATATTACAAAAAAACGATGGGAAATCCTGATAAGAATGACATCGGATTGTATGACGACGCGATTTTCGTATTGAGTACAGAAGCTTTTGCGTCTTATAATGCGAATACAGATCCGAGCAACAACGACAAAATTGGAAGAGCTACCCTTAAACCGGGAGTTTGGATGTATAAAAAAGGAAAGCATGGAATTAGTAGAAAACGCCCTTACAGTGCGCTCGTTCAGGCAAAAGAAGTAACCGTCAAAAGAGAGAAAAAAGGCGAAGAAACTGGCTTTTTTGCGATTAATATCCACAAAGGAGGATTGAATACGACCGGCTCGGAAGGCTGTCAGACTATTTATTATCTTCAATGGAGTAGCTTTATTAACCTTGTCTATGAACAAATGACAAGATTTAAGCAGATAGAAATTCCTTATATTCTGATAGAAGAATAAATCCTTTTTTTGTCTCTGAAGAAACATCAATAAGTCACTGGTAATGTATAGGAATGTCTATTTCCTGTGCTTATTCTTTTATTGCCCAGCTCCGCTTCCAGAATGTGCTTAGATATTGATTGAAAGCATCTCCATTAAAATCTGCGGAAGGTGGACTTTGTCGGATATCCGCTCCTTTTTTATTGGGTAATTCTGCTGTAAAGAAATAAGCGGGTTTACTGCTTGTATCAGTTTCCATATTTAACAGCCCAAATCGTAAATCATGCCATAGCAAAGTATCCTTGTTTTTTTCTTCCAGAATATAATATCCGTTAGAAAACCAAGATAACTTTTCGAGTGTTTCGGGATTCACATACTTTTTCGAAAGCGTGTCGTTTTTGGGAATATACCGAAACGAAATATCTGACATATCACTCAATACGGAGTGAAACCCAACCTGATACCCTGAAGCTTCTTCTGCCACACAATACCACAACATGTTGAAAGGAAAAGGCTGAATCGTCATACGCTCTACACTGCTACCTCTTTCATGCAACTGGATTTTGAAAGCAGCTCTTGCGGATGCCTGATTAACCAATGTTAATCCTAAAAGCAAAGTACTGTAAACCAACCCAATATTATTCCACCGTCTTCTCCATATACTTTCTCTTTTCAAAAATAAAGCAACCAACAGACAGATTGCAAAAGGAAGCGTATAAACCAAATCCACAATAAAAATACTGCTCAATGCTACACGATAGCTGGAAAAGGGATAAAAAAGCTGAGTGCCATAGTTCGTAAAACAGTCCAGCAATGGGTGCGTAAAAAGTGCCCAAAATGCAAGTTTCATCCAACCTCTGTAAGTGTCTTGCTTTTCCTTGTAAATAATCTTATAAATCAGCCATGCAAAAACAGGCGCAAAAAGCACCGCAAAGGTAATGGAATGGGTAAAACTCCTATGAAAAATCAGTCCCCCCAATTCCGACAAAAAAGGATTGGCCAAAACGTCTAAATCCGGAATTGTACCAAGAATACCTCCCCATAAGGCAGCTTTGTTCCCTACCTTTTTCCCTAATACCGCCTCTCCGACTGCTGCGCCTAAAACTATCTGCGTAAGTGAATCCATATTGAAGGTTTTGATTTGATTAAAATCTTACGCTTAACAAATTTTGCTCCGGTTTAGTTTTTGTATCAACGATAAAAACCTTTATACAAATGCACAAATTTATAAGTTTTTCACTGTTTTTGATTTTGACTTTTAGCCTTAGCGCACAGACCGAAAAGCATTTGACCAATATACGGCAACTTACTTACGGGGGCGATAATGCGGAGGCCTACTTCAGCCCAAACGGAAAATCCCTCACTTGTCAAATTACCAACCCGAAACGCAATATTCCTTGTGACCAGATTTTTAAAATAGACATCAAAAAAGCGGCAAAGGACACAACTTATAATCCCGGCCTTATCAGCACAGGAGACGGAAGAACGACTTGCTCTTATTTTATGCCCGATAGCAAAACGATTCTCTACGCCTCCACGCACAAGTCCGATAAAGCTTGCCCTCCGCCGCCCGCTCCTAGGGCTGACCACAAGTATTTGTGGGCTATTTACCCGGAATTTGATATCTTTATCGCTGACCTCAAAGGAAATATCCTAAAACAGTTAACAGACCTGCCGGGCTATGACGCAGAAGGCACTGTATCACCCAAAGGGGACAGGATTGTCTTTACCTCAACCCGCTCCGGTGACCTAGAACTCTATACCATGAAAATAGATGGCTCAGATGTAAAGCAAATTACCAGTGAGTTAGGATATGATGGAGGCGCATTTTTCTCTCCTGATGGTTCAAAATTAGTGTTTCGCGCTTCCCGTCCCCAAACCCCGGAAGAAGTCAAGGAATACAAGGAGTTACTCGCTCAGGGATTAGTTGCCCCTACCAATATGGAAATTTATGTTTGCAATTCAGACGGAAGCGACCTTCGGAAAATCACCCATCTCGGAAAAGCCAATTGGGCTCCGTTCTTTTCTCCTAATGGAAAAAAAATCATCTTTTCTTCCAATCATCCTTCTCAAAAAGGGTATGATTTTCAGCTATATATGATAAACTTAGATGGAACAGGCCTGGAAGCGATTACCTCAGAAAGCAAATTCAATGCCTTTCCAATGTTTTCTCCGGATGGAAAAAAACTCGTATGGTCTTCCAACCGAAATAATCACGGTACGAGAGATACCAATATCTTTATTGCTGATTGGAAAGAGTAATCATGCAAGAAAAAGAACTAGTTTCCAAAGTCTAGAAAGTGGCGATATTTTTTCACCTCAGTCTTAGATTCCGTTGATTCCCTAGTGGTTTTAACGCATTTACGTTAGATATCATGAGACAATCCAAATGACGAAATGCTGTTTCTAGCAGACATAAAAACCCCCGAAAGGAGGATTAGTTATCTTTGAGTAATGGAGTTTTCTTTACCGCTTCAACCCGAATGATTTCGGGTACGTGTCTTTTTATTACATCCTCAATTCCGGCTTTAAGGGTCATTCCGCTCATACTGCAATTCTCACAATTCCCGAGAAGTTCCAACTCAAGTACCATGTCTTCACGGATAGCGTGAATACGCACATCTCCCCCGTCTGATTTAAGGTAATCTCTGATGCTGTCCAATGCAGCGTTTACCTTTTCTGTCAATATTGTTTGCATAAAATGATTGCTAATGATTATAAAAAACGACTCTACCCAAAAATGTTTAGAAAAAGGGATAATTTTATCCGTTTATACAAAGAAAACGCCCTTTAATTCCTATTCCATAAGGAATTTGTACGACGCAAATTTAAACAGATTATTTGATTCAGACAAGTTTTAAAAGAAAAGAAGCAAAATTTATCTCTTAGACAATTCATAATGAGCCATTTAATGATTGTGGCAACGAATTAAGTGAACAGATAGGAAGAAGGAAATTTCATTGTACAATACCCGGCATTGAGCGCATTTTCAAGGCGGTTGGATATAGCTTATAATTTTTACCGACATCTTATGCTTGACGGGATAGAAGATTACTTTTAGGTCTTCACTTTGGAATTTATCCCATTTTTTAATAAAAATTTTCAAAAAAAATACCTCTTTTTAAGAAATTTAATAAAACCCAAAATCACCCTTTTCTATTCACATATCCGGTATTGATTTATCCGTTTTTAGCGAAGAAACATATAAAAACCCCCTATTTTACCTGATTAAAATACATTTATTTTTTGTAATATTTTAAACATAAAGAATTGACAATACTATATTTTTCTAAAAAAAATTCAGATTTATCAAACCATAATACAGATTTTATCGTTCAAGTAAATGTTACAATTCTTCTGGAAAAAGAAGAATTTCAATGGCCTAGTTAGGATAATTGATTTAATTTGTAACGAATTTCTATATTAACTAACTGTATCTTACTGGATTACCAAAAAATTAAAGATGCGTTTAGTAATTTTCATATATTCTGCATATTTACTGCTGCCCTTTTGCTTGCCTGCACAAAAGCCTGATTTTTATGAGGATAGCCTCTTTGTGGTATCCGGAAAGGAGAACCTTAGAAACAAATGGGATGCAAACGCATCCGTAAAATTATTCTCTGATGGAGACTACCTTACCATAACGGTAGATGTAAAAGATGACATAATTGAGAACAAACCCGATAATCAGGAAACTGACCATGTAGAAGTATGGCTTGCTTTGCCTTCATCCGCTTTCCCCAGAGATTTTGAATACAACTTTCACCCAAAATATATCTACAGTCCTTCTAAGTCCAACCCCTACGAGAAGACTCAAAGGCCTCGTTTTTTTAGCGTATATTCTGAATATGCATCTAGTCTTGGGATTCAGTCTTTTTTGTCGAAATATGATTATCCTTCGGCAAAAGATGTAAAAGGAAGAAGTCTTGAGGTACCTTATCCCGAAAATCTGAAAGAGTGCCGTTTGGATTATGGAATAGTTCAGTTTGGGCTTTATCCGGATAAAAGAAACCCCGTACAACTCAATAGAGAAAACTATCGGATTCTAGAATCTATGTGGGGAAACAAAATTGGCGATTTTACAGAAGGGGTAAAATACGTTGTCGATAAAACCCAATACGGATATACTATAAGTGCTCAGTTTTCGGTGAAGGCATTGGGATTTGTACAGTTGCCAAAAATGGAAGAAATTCGGTTTATGGTAGATGTCATTGATAAAGACGGGCAGGGCAAGGCCACTACAATACTATCCACCTCGCAGTACAGAAGCAAGGGAAGCCCTGTTTCTTTTAACACTGTGCGTTTTAAAAGACCAATCAGAACCAATGCTTCAGAAGTGCCTGACGCAGTATATAATAAATTGGATTTTCATCCGGTATATACGTATTTAGATAGCGGATGGGTATCTACAAGTGTAGAAACCGACATGGTGGAGTTTGGGGAGCAAAACCTTAGTAAATCGTTGCTTGAAATTAAGTTTTCCAAACAGCCCATGCGTTATACTGCATACGAAGATGTATCCAAAAATAATATAAAAAAACTCAGTATTGACTCTGAGGGGGTAAATACAAACCCTAAAACTACGGAATATTATATTATCAACGGACAGGTATTTGAATCGGAGGTAGCCAAAATTGGAAAAGCCAAACGGGAAGCACTCTATAATCATACCTTTTCATTCCCTGACGGCTCCGCCGGACTGATTTTAAAAAGTAAAACCGCTCAAAATCCGTATGGATGGGGAAATTGCAAAAATTGCTACGAGGAGGTAATCTCCATCATTCGATTACAAAAAGGAAGTGCAAAAACAATTCTTGCTATCTATCAGGGGAATACAGGAAACCCCTATTGTCAGATTGGAGATAAAAACTACAAAGGATTTTATGTTTATAGTCTGGATTGGCTGAGGGAAGGTAAAATGCTCGTTTTTCGGTTATCGAGTTGGGATAATACGGAGAAAAAAAGAGTAAAAATAACATGGGAAGATGATGGCTCAAAGATAGCCCAAACAGAAACCCCCTAATCCTGCTTTGATTCTCTTTTCCAACTCGATTGGGTACAATTTCCCTCTCTCCTGTAATTACTATTTTCCTCTGCCGGAGTCGTACCGAGACAAAAAAATGGCACCACTTTCCCGTATTACTTCTTTTAAGGGAGTATATTGAAACTCTAGTTTTCGGGTAATTTTGCTCCCATCATAAAAGTGCTGATGCAGAGAAGTTCTGACAGTTTCCCTGGAAATGAGCATGCTTTTACCTGTTATTTTCCCTATAAATTCCATTAGTACTCCCGCTATTTTCGCAAGAAAGGGAGGGAGTTCCCATTGAGGCGGGCGTTTGTTCATGCTTAGGGCAATCTCTGTAAATAATTCTTTCTGGCTCAGATTTTCTGCAACCAATACAAATCGCTCTCCGTTTTCAAGGGGGGCTTCCATCATAATCCGAATTGCTTTTGCGACATCTTTTACCCCTACATATCCATTAACGCCCCTATTGTAAAATCGCAATCCTTTATAGACCAACTTGAATATCTTTCCGGAACTTCTATCCCAATCGCCGGCTCCCAAAATCACACCCGGATTGACAATCGCTACCTCAAGCCCCTCCTCTTTTCCTCTTAATACTTCAAGTTCAGCCTTCCGCTTGGAAACAGCGTATTTTGAATTTAAGGCATAAGGCATCCATTTTGTGATTTCTGAGATTACCCCCTGATTTTCGGTGCGACCTAGTGCGGCAATTGAGCTTACAAAAATAAGTTTTTTTATATTTGATTCCAGACACAGATTCACGACATTCTCGGTACCTTTGACATTAATCCGGGTCATTTCTTCGGCTTCACTCGGAGAGAAGCTAACCATCGCAGCCGCATGTATGACGTAATCCACCTCTTGAATTATTTCATCTAGCACCACTACATCTAGGATATCCCCTTCAATCACCGTAACTCCAGGATGATTTAAAAAAACACATTTGGATAAACTCCTTACCAGCAAAAACACCTCATATTGGTGTGACAGGAGCTCCCTCACGATGTATTCTCCCAAAAAGCCTGTACCACCCGTAACTAAAACCTTCATACAAAAAATGTTTGAAAAACAGAATGAATAAACTGCAAAAAAGCGTTTCAACACCAATGTCTTGAAACGCTTTTAGATTCAGGGAGAGTGATGGGGATCGAACCCACGACCTTCAGTGCCACAAACTGACATTCTAACCAACTGAACTACACCCTCCGTAAAACGTGCTGCAAAGGTACGGATTTATTTTTTTTCTGCAAAAAAAAAGTTGTTTTTTTACAAAAATGACAGGGAATTAAATAAATCGGTGGGGTTTTTATGTAAATGTATTATTTTTTTTCTTAAAAAATTGTCAAAAGAATAAATTTCTATTAATTTTGACGCTAATATTTAAAACTCAATATTTGAAATTGTTAGTTTATCATTTCTTATGCAGCCAAATAAACAAAAAATTTTATTTCCTTCTGATTTTTCTGAATTTTCTATGAACGCATGGAGCACTTGTGAATCATTTGCCCGCGCTTATGACGCAGAGATTGTCATTTTGTATATTGTTGAGCCTCCTACCCTCCGATTTGATTACGAAGAAGAGCCGGAGATTATGATTGCAAGAAAAACGGTAAATGAAAAAATTGCAGCGATGAATTTAAGCGGGGGATTAACCGTCAGTTCATTAGTGAAGGTGGGTAAGCCCTTTAAGAAAATTATTGAAGCGGCACTAGAAATTGACCCGATTGCAATTATTATGGGTACACACGGCTCCTCGGGATTTGAAGAGTTCTTTATTGGAAGTAATGCTTCTCGCGCAATTCGTTCTGCTTCCTGCCCGATAGTAACGGTGAGAGAGCCTCAACCCGACGGCGACTTCAAGCGTATTCTTTTGCCTTTGGATGTTTCCAAAGAAACCAAAGAAAAATTAGCAAAATCATTGGAGCTTGCTCATAAATTTAATGCTACGGTTCATGTAGCTTCAGTCGCTACTTCGTCCTCAGAAGTAGAGAACATGAGTAAACAATTGGAAAGTGTTGCTACTTATATCCAAAATCAGGGGATATCGGTAGAAAAAGCACTTATCGAAACCTCTGAGGATATCGGCAATGCAGTACTGAAATATGCAGCTGAATGTGAAGCCGATTTTATCTGTATTATGACGCAGCAAGAGTTAAGCCTAAAAGAGTATTTTATGGGTTCTGTTGCTGAACATGTTGTAAATCACTCAAAAATTCCAGTAGTGAGTATCCGACCTTCTAATTTATATGTCTCAAAACGTCTAGGCTCTATTTTCGGGTAATTTCCCCCCAAAATACAGAACCTTATTCAAAGGGATTCGTAAAAATCCCTTTGAATACTTTTTTTTAAACAATTCTTAACCATTTTTAGTTAGAATTCATATTTCTTTTGGGTAGCTTTATCACAAAGAAATTGGTAT
>WBZP01005690.1_pt1 | contig 12574 bp, 10 predicted proteins | sample 5204301 | NCBI WGS metagenome assembly WBZP01 (sample SAMN12412401, study PRJNA552823) | activated sludge metagenome | isolation source: activated sludge from nitrification reactor of wastewater treatment plant... | place: USA: Pennsylvania | collected 2017
GTCGCGCTCCAGCACCTGCATCGCCATCTCGTTGAGTCGCCGGTAGGCCAGCGCCCCTTCCTTGAAATCCTTGCGGCGCTTGACGAACGCCGGCGGGTCCACGATCACCACATCGAAATGCTCGCGGGCTTCGCGCAAGCTTTTGAGCACCTCGAAAGCATCGCCCTGTTGAGTCCGCACCCGGTCGTTGACGCCGTTCAACGCCGCGTTGGCCTGTACCTGCCCCAGCGCCGTGGCGGAGGAATCCACGCACAGCACTTCCCGCGCGCCGCGCGCCGCCGCCCGTATCCCCCAGGCGCCGACGTAGCTGAACACATCCAACACTCGCCGACCCGCAACATAGCGATCCAGCCGGGCGCGATTGTCGCGCTGGTCGTAGAACCAGCCGGTCTTCTGCCCGGTACGCGGCGCGACCTGGAAGCGTAGCCCGTCTTCCTCGACCACCACCGTTTCCGGAACCTCACCCGCGGCATCGACGACGGTGCGCTCCAGCCCTTCCATCTCCCGCACCCGACTGTCGTTGCGCCACAGCACTGCTGCCGGCTTCAGCACTTTTTGCAGGGCGGCGAGGATATCGTCCTTGAGTCGGTCCATGCCGGCAGTGGTGAGTTGCGCCACGCACAAGTCGCCGTAGCGGTCCACGATCAATCCCGGCAAACCGTCGCCCTCGCCGTACACCAGCCGGTAGAACGGTCGGTCGTACAAGCGCTCGCGCAGACTCAGCGCCACGTTGAGGCGATGCACCAGCAGCGAGGGATTGAGCGGATGCTCTAAATCACGACTGACCAGCCGGGCGCAGAGCAGCGCGTGCGGGTTGATGTAACCGGTACCGATCACCTTGCCGTTGCTGGCCTGAATTGCCACCGGTTGGCCCGGTTCGAAATTACGCAGCGGGGTGGCCTCGACATCGATTTCGTTGCTATAGACCCACAGATGGCCGGCGCGCAGGCGGCGGTCTTCATCCTTGCGCAGGCGTAGCGGGGCAAAGTCGGCGGGGGAAACGGAAGATGTGGGCATGGGATGATGGCGTTCCGAAACACGAATCGAGGAATCAGCGGACGGCGCGCGAAAGGAGACGGTTTTCTCACCCCGCGAACTGTCACAATAAGAGCCCTAGCTTACTCCAAACCGTGGACGGACACTTTGTCCACGCACGCTACATGCCCGGCGGTCAGGCCGGGGGACAGTGGATTTGTAGGCACGAATGCCTGTTGGCGATCAACGCCGGTTGTCCGTTCGGCGAAACCCCGTTACGCCGGCTAGCATCCAGAGATGAGCGCAACCTGTACAAGTGAAGATTTTCGCCACGAAGGGGATGAGGAGTTACGAGTCAGCCGCGCAGCTCCCGGCGGCCGGCGAAGGCGTGCGCCAGCGTACCGCCGTCCACATATTCCAGTTCGCCGCCCAGCGGTACGCCGTGAGCGATGCGGGTGGCGCGAATGCCGCGCTCGTGGGCTAGCTCAGCGATGTAGTAAGCTGTTGCCTCGCCTTCCACGGTCGGGTTGGTGGCGAGGATAATCTCGCGAATTTCACCCGCGTCCAGCCGCGCTTCCAGCGTTTCCAGCCCCAGTTCGGCCGGACCGATGCCGTCCAGCGGCGACAGGTGGCCCATCAACACGAAGTACACGCCTTGGAAGCCGGTCGCCTGCTCCACCGCCAGCACGTCGGCGGGGGTTTCGATCACGCACAGCAGCGAACGGTCGCGGCGCGGGTTGGCGCACAGGGCGCAGATTTCAGTTTCGCTCAAATCGCGACATTGCCGGCAATGGCCGATGCCATCCAGCGCCGCCCCCAAGGATTCAACCAGCCGGTGCGCGCCGTCGCGGTCCCGTTCCAGCAGATGCAACGCCATTCGCTGAGCGGATTTCGGCCCGACTCCCGGCAAGCAGCGCAGCGCCGCCATCAATCGGTTCAGCAGCGGCGAGGCGGCCACGGCGAACTGTCAGAACGGCATTTTGAAGTCGCCCAGCATCCCCGGCGGCAAACCCATGCCGGCGGTCAGACCGCCCATTTTCTCCTGCACGGTGCGCTCGACCTTGTGAACGGCGTCGTTGAACGCGGCGGCCACCAAATCTTCCAGCATATCCTTGTCATCGCCCACCAGACTATCGTCAATCCGGATCCGCCGCACTTCATGGCGGCCGGTGATGACCACGCTGACCAGACCACCACCGGACTCGCCGGTGATTTCCATCACTGCGATTTCCGCCTGCGCCTTTTGCAAGTTCTCTTGCATCTTCTGCGCCTGCTTCATGATATTGCCCAAGCCACCTTTCATCGTTTCCTCTCCTGGCCATTACAATACGGTTGTCGCCGATGGAACGGCTACTTGTCGGTGTCGTCCAGCGGATGGATGGCGACGATCCGCGCGTCGAATTTTTCCTGTAGATCCCGCACATGTGGATCTCGGGCGATCTGCTCGGCCGCAGTCTGCTGACGTTCGGCCTGCTGCTGTTTTTGCTGGTCGGCCGGCGTCGTCGCCGTCACGTCGCCAATCTGGAATTTCAGGTTGATTGGCCTGTCGAAATGCTGCTCCAGCGCCGCTTTAATTCGATCCTCGACGGGCTTGGTGAGCATCTGGGCATGGCCGGGTTCCAGCGCCAGCCGGAAAAAATCGCCGTCCCGCTCCGCCAACACGCAATTCATCGCCACCTGCCGAGCTATCGCGGTCAACCCCAACCGTTCGACCAGCGCGCTCCACTCCGACGCTGATCGAACGGGAACCGGGGTCGGCGGCGGAGCGGATCGTGGGGCGACCGCAACGGCTGGCACCGGGGCGGAAATGGGACCGCGCACCGCCGCCAACGAGGGTGCCGCAGTCTCCAGCGCCGCCGGGCGGAAGCACAGCATCCGCAGCAACACCATCTCGAACCCGCCGCGCGGTTCGGGCATCAGTGGCAGGTCGCGCCGGCCCAGCAGGGCAATCTGGTAAAACAGTTGCACGTCCTCCGGCGCCAGCATCCCGGCCAAGCGCCGTAGCTCGTCGGAATCGGTCAGATCGTCGTCCGGCACGGCGTCGGGCAGAACCTGCGCCAAAGCCACCCGCTGCAACAGCGACAACAGTTCCGCCAGCACCGCCGCGTAATCGGGGGAGAGTTCGTCCAGTTCCGCCACCTGGTGCAAGACTGTCGCCGCATCGTCGGCCGCCAGCGCCTCCAGCAATCCCGTCACCCGTCGCCGGTCGATGCTGCCGAGCATTTCGCTCACGGCCGCTGCTTCCACTCGGCCACCGCCAAAGGCAATCGCCTGATCCAGCAGGCTCAGAGCGTCGCGCATGCTGCCGTCGCCGGCGCGGGCGATCAGCCGCACCGCCGCCTCCTCGCGGGGAACGCCCTCCGCCTCCAGCACCTGGTGCAAATACCGGGCGATCAGCGCCGCCGGCAGCCGCTTGAGGCCGAATTGCAGACAGCGCGATAGAACGGTGACCGGCAGCTTCTGGGGATCGGTGGTCGCCAGCAGGAATTTCACATGCGGTGGCGGCTCCTCCAAGGTCTTCAACAGGGCGTTGAAACTATGGGTGGAGAGCATGTGGACTTCGTCGATCAGATACACCTTGAAGCGACCCCGGCTGGGCGCGTACTGCACGTTTTCCAGTAGTTCGCGGGTGTCCTCGACCTTGGTGCGGGACGCGGCGTCCACCTCGATCAAATCCACGAAACGACCGGCGTCGATCTCCCGGCAGGCGGAGCATTCACCGCAGGGGTGGGAGGAAACGCCGACTTCGCAATTGAGCGACTTGGCGAAAATGCGGGCGATGGTGGTCTTGCCCACCCCGCGGGTGCCGGTAAACAGAAAGGCGTGATGCAGGCGCTGCTGATCGAGGGCGTTGGTCAGAGCGCGAACCACATGTTCCTGGCCAGCCAGTTCGTGGAAGGTGCGCGGTCGCCACTTGCGGGCCAGAACCTGATAGCTCATGCGGCGCTCCAGCGGGGGGTAATAAGGGCGGCGACCCCTACCGGCCTTACCCCGGCGCCCGAAGTCACTGCTGCCGCTGCTCCCTTCCGGGCCTGACGGGGTTCACAGCTTGTCGTCGCGGGGGGACCGACAGGGGCCGCCATTGCAACCGGCGGATGGGGCGGCGCTGCTGGAACCGGCGCCACCGATGGGATTATCACGATGAATTTGGCGGAGAGAGAGGGATTCGAACCCTCGTTAGAGTTACCCCTAAACAGCATTTCCAGTGCTGCGCCTTCGACCGCTCGGCCACCTCTCCGGGGCACCGCCACTTCCTTGGCGGCGGAATCAAAAAATATACTCGAAGTGGCCGCGCCAAGGCAAATCACCATGGACTCGCCACTCCCAGGCCTCAGAGGCCCTTCATGGTCAGGCGGATGCGGCCCTGCTTGTCAACTTCCATCACCCGGACCTTGACCACATCGCCGACGGCCAGCTTGTCGCTCACGCTTTGCACCCGTTCCTCGCAAATCTGCGAGATATGCACCATGCCATCGCGGCCGGGCAGGATGGCCACGAAGGCGCCGAAGTCCATCAGCCGGACCACCTTGCCCTCGTAAACCTGGCCGGCTTCCACATCGGCGGTAATCTGCTCGATGCGGCGGCGGGCCTCGTCGCCGGCGGCTTTGTCCACGGCGGCGATTTTCACCACGCCATCGTCGGTGATGTCGATGGTGGCACCGGTTTCCTCGGTGATCGAACGGATGGTGACGCCACCCTTGCCGATGACGTCGCGGATCTTGTCCGGGTTGATGCGCAGGGTGGTGTAACGCGGCGCGTATTCCGACAATTCCCGGCTCGGCTGGGTAATCACCTGGCCCATCTTGCCGAGAATGTGCAACCGCCCCTCGCGGGCCTGGGCCAGCGCCTGCTCCATGATCTCGCGGGTGATGCCGTCGATCTTGATGTCCATTTGCAGGGCGGTCACCCCGTCGGTGGTTCCAGCCACCTTGAAATCCATATCGCCCAGATGATCCTCGTCGCCGATGATGTCGGTCAGCACCGCAAAGCGATCCTCTTCCTTGATCAGGCCCATGGCGATGCCGGCCACCGGCGCCTTGATCGGCACCCCGGCATCCATCAGCGCCAGGCTGGCGCCGCAGACCGACGCCATGGAACTGGAACCGTTGGATTCGGTGATTTCCGACACCACCCGCACTGTGTAGGGGAACTGCTCGGGTTTGGGCATGATCGCCTGCACCCCGCGCTTGGCCAACCGGCCATGACCGATTTCCCGGCGCTTGGGACTGCCAACCTGACCGATTTCACCCACCGAATAAGGCGGGAAGTTGTAGTGCAGCAGGAACGGCTGGCGGTATTCACCCCCGATGGCATCGATGATCTGAGCATCCCGATCGGTGCCGAGGGTGGTGATGACCAGCGCCTGGGTTTCGCCGCGAGTGAACAGCGCCGAGCCGTGGGTGCGCGGCAGCACACCGACCCGGACGGTGATCGGCCGCACGGTGCGGGTGTCGCGACCGTCAATGCGCGGCTGGCCGGACAAAATCCGCCCGCGCACGATCTTGCTCTCCAGGGTCGAGAACGCGCTGTCAACCGCCGGCGCGGTCCAGCGTTCCAGTTCCTGGGCGGTCAGTTGCGCCAGCAGTTGGTCGTGGATTTCGCGCACCCGTTGCTGACGGGTCAGCTTCTCGGCAATCTGGTAGGCTTCGGTCAGCACGGCCTCGGCGGCGGCGCGCACCGCGCCCGTCAGCGCCTCGTCGTCGGCCGGCGGTTGCCAGTCCCACGGTTGGACGCCTGCCTCGGCCACCAACTCGTTGATGGCGCGAATCGCCGTCTGCATCTGCTCGTGGCCGAACATCACCGCGCCCAGCATCACGTCTTCCGACAGCTCCTGGGCTTCGGACTCCACCATCAGCACCGCCCGCTCGGTGCCGGCCACCACCAGATCCAGTTGCGAAGTTTTCAGATCCTGGCGGGTCGGATTGAGCAGGTACTGGCCGTTGTGGTAACCGACCCGGGCCGCGCCAATCGGACCACTGAACGGCACGCCGGACAGCGCCACCGCCGCCGAGGCGCCCAGCAGCGCCGGAATTTCCGGGTCCACCTGAGCATTCAGGGACATCACGGTGGCGATGATCTGCATCTCGTTGGTGAAACCGTCGGCAAACAGCGGGCGCAACGGGCGATCAATCAAGCGGGCGGTCAGGGTTTCACTTTCGGAAGGACGGCCCTCGCGGCGGAAGAAGCCTCCCGGAATACGGCCCGCCGCGTAAGTGCGTTCCTGGTAATCCACCCGCAACGGGAGGAAATCCCGGCTTTTCTCGGTTTCCCGGGCAGCAACCACGGTGACCAGCACCACGGTATCAGCCATGTTGACCAGCACTGCGCCACTGCTCTGTCGGGCAATTTCGCCCGTCTCCAGGGTCACGGCATGCTGACCGTATTGAAATGTCTTCTTGATGGGCGTCACGAAAGCGTCCTGTGCGGCGAAAGAGCGATGGAAAACCTCAGCGGCGCAGGCCGAGGCGGCTGATCAGGCCCTGATAGGATTGCAAATCCTTCTTCTTCAGGTAATCCAGCAGCTTGCGACGCTGGTTGACCATCTTCAACAGCCCGCGCCGGGAATGATGGTCCTTCTTGTGTACGCCAAAGTGCGGCTGCAGGCCGTTGATGCGGTTGGTCAGCAACGCAACCTGGACTTCCGGCGACCCCGTATCGGCGGAGCCGCGCTGATAATCCCGCACGATCTGAGACTTCTGTTCGGTGTTAAGGGGCATGAAAAAACTCCAGTTCGAATTCGATCAGTCAAGCAAACCCAATAAAAAATATTAACCTTAGCGGCGACAATCAACAAGCAAACCCCAAGGCTCAACGGTTTAGAGCAATAGCCGGCGCGGCGCGACCCGGCCGTCGTCGAGGATCTCACCGATGCCCAGAAACCGTTCCTCGCCTTCGTACAGACGCACCCAGCCCTGGGTCGGCGCGCGCGGCGCCAGGATCGGCTGGCCCTGGCGCAGATAAAAGGCGGCGTCGCCGCGCACCCGCACCGCCGGCCAGTCCGGCAGCGCGCTGTCAACGGGCAGCAGTGCCTCGTCCAGTGCCGCCAAGCCCTGTTCCGCCCGCTCGCGCAACGCCTCCAGCGTCACCATCCTCGCGGTGTCGTAGGGTTCCACCGCAGTGCGGCGCAATGCCGCGACATGTGCGCCACACCCCAGTTCCTCACCGAGATCGGTGGCCAGAGTCCGCACGTAAGTACCTTTGGAACAGCGCAACTCGCATTCCAGTTCCTCGCCGTCCAGTCGCAGCAGCCGTAGTTCGCGAACGATCACCTCGCGCGGCGCACGTTCGACCTCAATGCCCTTGCGCGCCAGCTTGTACAGCGGCTGGCCGTTGCGCTTGAGCGCCGAGTACATCGGTGGCACCTGCTGGATCGTGCCGGTGAAGCATCGCAGCGCGGCTTCCACCCGCTCTCGGCTCAACGGTCCGACCGGCCGGGTGACGAGGATTTCGCCCTCGGCGTCGCCGGTGGTGGTGGTCACGCCCAGCCGGCCGATGAAGCGGTAGGTTTTATCAGCGTTCAGCAATAAACCCGACAGCTTGGTGGCCTCGCCCAGACAGATCGGCAACAGGCCGCTGGCCAACGGATCGAGGCTGCCGGTATGGCCAGCTTTTTGCGCCTGATACAGCCGCTTGACCGCTTGCAACGCCGCGTTGGAAGTCCAGCCGACCGGTTTGTCGAGCAGCAACACGCCGCTGATCGGGCGGCGGTCGCGCGCCGTCACGCCGCATCCTCCGGACCCGCCTCGTCCGGTGGCGGGGCGTCGTTGCGATGCCGTTCGGCGTCGGCGGCCACCGCGGCGTCGATCAGCGCCGACAGCCGGGCACCGTGCTCCACCACCTCGTCGTAGCGGAATTCCAGCTTCGGCACGGTGCGGGTGTGCATCCGCCGCCCCAGTTCCCGGCGCAGCAGCGACGCGGCCCGGTTGAGTTCGGCCACCAGTCCGGCCCGTTCCCCCGGATCGCATACCGCAGTGACGTAAACCCGCGCATAAGCCAGATCGCGGCTGACCTCAACGCTGGTCATCGACACCAGCGTCAGCCGTGGGTCGCGCAGTTCGGCGCGGATCAGCTCCGCCAGATCGCGGCGGAGCTGTTCGCCGATCCGGCGGGCGCGCGGAGTACTATTCGCCATCGTTCAGCTTTGCTCCATCCGTGTGCTACAGGGTGCGCTGCACTTGCACCCGCTCGAAGACCTCGATCTGGTCACCCTCGCGGATGTCGTTGTAGTTTTTGACGCCCATGCCGCAGTCCATGCCGGCGCGCACTTCACCGACGTCGTCCTTGAACCGCCGCAGCGAATCCAGCGCGCCTTCGAAGACCACCACATGGTTGCGTAATACTCGAATCGGATTGCTCCGGCGCACGATCCCATCCACCACCATGCAGCCGGCCACCACCCCGAACTTGGGCGAGCGGAATACGCCGCGCACCTCGGCCAGGCCGATGATCTGTTCCTTGAACTCCGGCTTGAGCATGCCGATCATGGCGCGCTTCACGTCGTCGATCAGTTCGTAGATGACGCTGTAGTAGTGCGGCTTCAGCCCTTCCTCGTCGGCCAGTTTCTTGGCGACGTTGTCGGCGCGCACGTTGAAGCCGATCAGGATGGCCCCCGAGGTCTTGGTCAGATTGACGTCGGACTCGTTGATGCCGCCGACGCCGCTGGCGACGATCTTGACCTGCACCTCGGCGGTGGACAACCGGGTCAGCGCGTCCACGATCGCCTCGGTGGAACCCTGTACGTCGGCCTTGAGCACCACATTGAGAACGTTGACTTGTCCGGCTTCGAACTGCTTGGAGATACCCTCGATATCCATCACCGGCTTCCGGGTCTGCTCCTCGCGGGCTTTGCCTTGCCGGAACAGGGCGATCTCGCGGGCCTTGCGCTCGTCGGCGACCGTGATCACGTCGTCGCCGGCCTTGGGCGTCCCAGACAGGCCGATAACCTCCACCGGGATCGAGGGGCCGGCTTCGCTCACGTTCTGCCCGGTCTCGTTGAGCATGGCGCGCACCCGGCCGTATTCGAGACCGCTCAGGATCATGTCGCCCTTGCGCAGGGTGCCGCTTTGCACCAGCACGGTCGCCACTGGGCCGCGACCCTTGTCCAGCCGCGATTCGATCACCACGCCCTTGGCCAGACCGTCCACCGGCGCGCTCAGTTCCAGCACCTCGGCCTGCACCAGGATCTTGTCCAGCAGCTCGTCAACGCCCGCGCCGCTCTTGGCGGACACGTAGGTAAACAGGGTATCGCCGCCCCATTCCTCGGAGATGACGCCCTGCGCTGACAGCTCGCTCTTGACCCGATCCGGATCGGCGCCGGGCTTATCCATCTTGTTGACCGCCACCACCATCGGCACCTTGGCGGCGCGGGCATGCTGGATGGCTTCCGCCGTTTGCGGCATCACGCCGTCATCGGCCGCCACCACCAGCACCACGACGTCGGTGGCTTTGGCGCCGCGCGCACGCATGGCGGTGAACGCAGCGTGGCCCGGCGTGTCGAGGAAGGTGATCACGCCCTTCTGGGTGCGCACATGGTACGCGCCGATGTGCTGGGTGATGCCGCCTGCCTCGCCGGCCGCGACCCGGGTTCGGCGGATGTAATCGAGCAGCGAGGTTTTGCCATGGTCCACATGACCCATGATGGTGACCACCGGCGGGCGCGGCATCGCGTCGCCACCAGTTTCGGCGGTCAGTTCTTCCTCCAGCGCGTACTCGTTGAGCAGCTTGTAAGTATGCCCCATCTCCTCGACCACCAGCGCGGCGGTTTCCTGGTCGACCACCTGGTTGATGGTGACCATCATCCCCATCTTTAGCAGAGTCTTGATGACCTCGGTGGCCTTGACCGACATCTTTTGGGCCAGGTCGGCGACACTGATGGTTTCCGTCAGGGTCACCTCGCGCACTACCGGGGCGGTAGGCTTGGCGAAACCATGCCGCTGCGCCGGCGCAGCAAGTTTGGCGCCCTTGGCTTTCCGGGGCCGGCGGCGATCCGACCGGTCGAAGCCCACATGATCGCCGCGCCCCTGCCGCGACAGGCGTTCCGCCTCGGTCTCGCCCTCCCGGCGTCGAGGCGCTTCGGCTTCACCGCGTCGCTTGGGCGGGGCGCCTTCGGGACGCTTTCTGGCTCTGGCGTCGACCGCCGATCCGGGCGGCGGTGGCTTGTTCCCGGGCGCTGGCCCGGCTCCACCCGCCTCGGGGCGGCGCTGGGCCGGGCGCGCCGTCGATCCGGTTTCGGCCGGTTTGCGTGCCCTGGCATCGGCAGGTCGGGAAACCGCTGGCCGCTCCACCGGCTTGTGGTGGGCGTCCGGCGCTTCCGGACGGCGGCGCGCCCCTGGCTCGGACGGACGCCGGGCCTGGTCTTCCGGCCGGCGGCGTGGCACTTCGCCCTCGGTTCGGCGGCGGGGCGCCTCTTCCGGCGCTCGACGGGCAACAACCGCCTCCGTCTGACGGCGATCCGTCTCGGCTACTTCCTGCTGAAATGGAGGCGCTTCCTCCGGCGTCTGGCGCCCGGCGCCCTCGTCGGTCTCCGGCGCGCGAGGCATGGCTTCCTCCGCGACCGGAGGACTGACCGCCTCCGCGGCTGGGCGCCGCGCCGCATCTTCCTGAATACGGCGGGCCTCCTCAGACTCTTCCAGCGGGCGACGCGGTTCGCTCGGCTCCACGGCGAGAGAACCCAGCGCCTCGGCCTGGACTTCGGGTTCGCGGCGACGGGAAGCGTCGTCCTCCAGGCTGCGCTTGACATACGTGCGTTTCTTGCGCACTTCGATACTAACGGTCTTGACTTGTCCCGCCGCGCCGCCGGTCATCTTGATTTCACTATGGGTTTTACGCTTGAGCGTAATCTTCCTGGGCTCGGCCGCGCCCTGCGTCGGACGGTCGCCATGGCTCTTGCGCAGGTGCGCCAGCAGATCCAGCTTCTGTTTTTCCGTGATCGCGGCGTCCGCCCCGGCAACCGTAATACCGGCTTCGGTGAACTGTTCCAACAGGCGATCCGCCGGTATGCCGACGACCGTCGCAAACTGCTTGACCGTTACATCCGTCATTCAACACCCCCGGGACGAGCCCGTCCTACCGCTCGTTCTTCGAAAACCAAGGCGCGCGCGCCGTCATGATCAATTTCGCGGCTCGCTCGTCATCCAACCCGGCGATCTCGTTGAGATCGTCCACCGACAGTTCCGCCAGATCATCCATCGTCACGATTCCGCTGCTCGCCAGCGTAAAAGCCAGTTCCTCGTCCATGCCCTCCATCCGCAACAATTCCTCGGACGGCCGTGCATTGCCGAGCTGTTCCTCGGCGGCAATTGCGCGGGTCAGCAGCACGTCGCGCGCCCGCCCCCGCAATTCCTCGACGATTTCGGCGTCGAATTCGGCAATTTCCAGCATCTCGTGGGCTGGTACGTAAGCCACTTCCTCCATGCTGGCGAAGCCCTCGCGCACCAGAATCGCCGCGATCTCGTCGTCCACGCCCAGTTGCTCCACGAACATCCGTTGCAAGCCTTCGTCCTCCTGGCCGCGCCGGGTCTGAGCCTGGGTCCGCGTCATCACGTTCAGGGTCCAGCCGGTCAGTTGGCTGGCCAGATGCACGTTTTGACCACCCTTGCCGATAGCTTGGGCCAGTTGCTTCTCATCGGCGACGATGATGTCCATACCGTGGGCATCCTCATCCACGATGATGGACTCGACCTCCGCGGGGGACATGGCGTTCATGACGAAGCGAATCGGGTCGTCATGCCACTGCACGATATCCACCCGTTCGCCGGCCAATTCGTTGGTCACGCTCTGCACCCGGGCGCCGCGCATCCCCACGCAGGCGCCAATGGGGTCGATACGGGCATCCTTGCTCTTGACCGCGATCTTGGCCCGCGAACCGGGATCGCGGGCGGCGCCCTTGATCTCGATGATGCCCTGGTTAATCTCGGGCACTTCCAGGGTAAACAGGGCCATCAGGAATTCCGGCGCCACCCGGCTGACGAACAACTGGGGACCGCGGCTTTCGGTGCGCACGTCCTTCAGATAGCCGCGCGCCCGCTCGCCGATCCGGAATGATTCGCGGGGGATCAACTCCTCGCGGGGAATCTTGGCCTCGGCGTTGCCGCCGACATCCAGGATCACGTCGCCGCGCTCCAGCCGCCGGACCATGCCGCCGATCAACTCGCCCTTGCGGTGCAGGTAGGCGTCCACGATCTGGGCGCGCTCGGCGTCTCGAACCCGCTGGACGATCACCTGCTTGGCGGTCTGGGCGGCGATGCGCCCGCCAAAATCGGCATTCTCCTGCGGGATTTCAACCTGCGCGCCAACCTGAACATCGGCTTGAAGCGCGCGCGCCTGGTCCAGGGTCATCTGTCGGTCCGGGCTCTCGATGTGCGTGGCGTCGGCCACCACCAGCCAGCGCCGGAAGGTCTCGTAACTGCCGGTGCGCCGGTTGATCGCCACCCGCAGATCGGGATCGCCCGTGTAGCGTTTCTTGGCCGCCGACGCCAGCGCCACTTCCAAGGCGCCGAAAATGATTTCCTTGTTGACACCCTTCTCGTTGGAAACAGCATCCACGACCAGCAGAATTTCTTTATTACCTTCTTTAATCTCTTTATAATTCTGTTACGCC
>WBZP01002005.1_pt1 | contig 12573 bp, 11 predicted proteins | sample 5204301 | NCBI WGS metagenome assembly WBZP01 (sample SAMN12412401, study PRJNA552823) | activated sludge metagenome | isolation source: activated sludge from nitrification reactor of wastewater treatment plant... | place: USA: Pennsylvania | collected 2017
CGTACGACTAGGCGCAAGCTCGACTCGAATGACAAGGACGAAGAACCGCAGGCACGGCCAAGCAGCGTCAAGTGAATGAGATTGCCTTCGCGCTCGGCTAGTCCCGCCTGCAGGAGGCGATCGACCAGCGTGGTCACGTCTCGCTCCACCATCGCGACCCATTGCGGATTCGCACGCGACGCCGAATATCCTCCGAACGTATTGACCAGCAACCCCGGGATCTCATCGGCGCGAACGCCGCGCACTTGACTAAGCAGGCGCAATGCCCATGTCGGCAGGTCGCGCTGCTGGAAGGAGGACTTCACGTCCTCGGGTACGCCGAGCACGTAGCGCTGAAAAAGCTGCGCACGTTCCATCGGCGTATTCGCCAAGATGATTGCCTTGCCAGTCTCGTTGAAGCCCAGCCGGCCGGCACGACCCGCCATGTTCTTGTACTCGGCCACGGTGAACTGTCGGCCATCTTCACCGACGAATTCGTTCTCGGCGAGCACGACCGTCGATGCCGGGGTGTTGATGCCGGCCGCCAAGGTCGTCGTGGCGACAAGTGCGTGAATACCACCCGTGGCGCTGCGATACCCCTTCTCGACCGCCTCGCGCTCTGCGCGCAGCAAGTTGGTGTTGTGAAAAGCGGTGCCGCCGGCTAGGCATTCCCGCAAGTCCTGTGAGGCGCCGGTCAGGTCCTGGGTCGGCAGAACGTCGAGGATGGCGGTAGCCGGTGGCAGACCCAGTTCCTTGGCAAGGTACTTCGCGCAACCTTGGGCCGGACCGCGCATGTTACGGAAGATCAACAGCTTCTCGCCCTGTCCCACCAGTTGTTGTGCCAGAGGCACGATCACGTCCTGGGAACTGGGCTTGTCCCGGCGTTGCACGATGCGGTGTGAAGGCAGCAAGGCCTCGGTCTTCGTGCTCCCATCGGTATCGATGTGCTGGAATGTACCGCGCCGGTCGAGCACGCCTTCGACCAGCGGCACAGGCCGCTCGCGCGACAGTAGGAGAGGAACGCCGAGCCAGCGGTCAAAGCTGTTCAGATTGCCGATGACCGCCGAGAGGATTACGAGCTGTGGCTCGATGCCTCGTTGGCGCGCCCGCAAGAGCAGCGAGAAGATCAGTTCAACCGTGATGCCGCGCTGCGGGTCGGTGATGAACTGCCCTTCGTCCAGCACGACGAGACCGAGTTGATTCAGAAGGCGAGGGGAGCCGAGTGCGAGGTTGAGGAAGGTTTCGTAGGTGAAGAATCCCAAGTCGTAGCGTCCGGCCAGGACGGGTCCGATGCCATCGGTAGCGTCTCCGCTGCAACGGGCCACACGCAAACCGGCGGCCGCATAACGCTCGGTGAACTCCTCGAACTTTTCGTTGACCAGTGCGCGGTAGGGTAATAGGAACGCCGCCTTCTTGCCGGAGGTGACGGCTTGAATCGCCGCCACTTCGCCGATCAATGTCTTGCCGGAGCTTGTGGGCGCGACGACCAAGAGAGAGTTGCCACCGAGCACGCCGAACTCGTTGACCGCCCTGAGTTGCAACGCGTTGAGGCCTTGCGGGAAATCCGCTGCCCATTTCTCGACAATCTCTGGAGGGAAGCCGTGGGCAGAAAACTCCGCGAACGGTCCCGACATCTGCTGCACGGCTCTTGCGGGGAAGGCCGCGGCGTAGTTGTCGCCGCGCTTGAGCGTCGGGAACGTCAGTCCACCCCGCACGCTGCCCAGGAACACGGGCGTTTGCGTGACGCTGATGCGCTCCGCTTCGACGCGCGCGAGCCGGATGATCTCTCCTGCGATCTCAGGAAAGCTGACTGATTCGCCTGCTGCGCCAGTCAAGGCCTCGATCACGGCGTGGGTGAGCAGCCCGTGCCCGGTGCCCGGTTGTTCCCATGCTGATTCGTTGGTTGCGCAGGCGGCTAGGAGGATGCGCCCCTCTCCGTAGATGCCGGTGAGCGCGAATGCATTGCGTGGACGCGCTGCTGTCTCCAGCACGCGCGCGGGCGCCTGGCCGCTGAAACAGCAATCGAGAATGCACAGGACCGCGCGGGCCTTCGTCGTCTTGAAGGTATCCGCCAAGCCAGCCATCGACAAGGCTGTTCCTGCGAGGTCGCTGGCGTCCGTGTCGAACAACACCAGATTGCCGTCTGGAGAACCATGCCCAGCGAACGCGATGACCACCACGTCATCCGCGCTCGCGGCGGCCAAGGTGCCGAGCATGGAATCCGAAACTTCCGCGTGTGTCGCGGCTTCGTCCACCAGTAGACGGGCACTCAGACCTTCGACCGTGTCGGTGAACAATGCCCACAACGCAGTGGCGTCACGGCGCGCTCCGCTCAATTCGGGTATGGAGCTATCGAGGTGCTTGTTGATGCCTACGAAGATTGCTTTGATCGCCATGTGCACCCCTTATTCGATCCGCGCAAGGAGTTGTTCGATTACGTCGCTGGCCTGCCGCTGCCGCAACGCCCGCGCTTCGCGCTGCTCAGATTCATCGCCTTCGCCCAGCTCGAATTTGGCAACCGACACCGGGCCATCCTTGCGATAGCCCTCGGTCTTATCGTCGCTCGTGAAACGGCTGCGCAGGATCGTCAGCGCAGCCTCGATGACGGCGCCATGTTTGCCACTTCGCTCGTTATGGAAGGCTTCGGCTACAGCGTCCATGCCTTCGGGTGCGTGCTCGATGCAATAAATCAGATCGTGCGCATCCTTGCGCTCGAAACGCTGGTCGAACGCGAAGGACTTCAAGCAGGTGAAGCTGACAAGGCTGGCATGCTTGATCTTCTCGGTAGCGACGCCGTTGCCACCCAGCAACTCGGCCTGGATTTCGGTAATCTGGTGCAGGTCGAAGACGATGGACGAATGCGGTATGTTCAAGGCTGAGATCGTGCCTTCGGTCGGCAGCGGTTGCACCTTGCCGCCGGCGATGTCCGGCGCGTCCGCGAGCAGTTCCAGCACCATCAGCGCGCCATGTTCGGTGCGGGTCTGCCAACGCCACGAGAGCTTCTTCCCCACGTCGTTTTCGGCGCGTTCGAAGCCCATCTTTTTGAGGTTGTCCTCCAGCGTGTGATACGCCTCGGTGTCGGCCAGGATCTGCAGGTCGATTACGATGTCAACGTCCAGCGTGCCTGCGTGCGCCGGCACCACAGGCGGTCGCGCGGCGACGAGATACCGCGGCGTGAGCCCGCCGACCAGGTAGACCGAATCCTTCCACGGCCCGAGACCGCGCAGCAGCGTTACAAGGACACGCTCGCAGTCCGCCGTGTATTGGTCGCTGTAGCCGTCGAACGTTGCAGGCTTGGCCATCAGAAGCCGATCCTTTCCTTGCGGAAGTGTCCGGCCATTTCCTTGGAGCGGCCTTCGCCGCGCAACAGGTCGAGATAGATTTGAATGGGGCTCGCCAGCCACAGGCCATCGACCTTCTCGCGAAACAGCAGTTCTCCCGGCGACTTGGCCTCGATGACGGCCAAGTTGGCGCCTTCGTTGACGACGCGCGCATCGAGGTCGCCGATCGAGGCATCGGCGCTCGCACCGATTAGCACCCGCATACGAACCTGGGAGACGCTGGAAAGGAATGGTGCATAGCGCTGCGCGGCGGCCTCGTGGCTGACTGCGTACTGGACGTCGTGCGCGTCGAAGACTTGGCCGATTTGCGCCATCAGCGTATCGGCCTTCGCGCCTGGCACGTAGTACCGGCGCAGGGTCGGCTGACGGATAGTTGCAAGTTCCTTGGCCCATGCGTCCAGCAAGGCTGCCGGCTCCCGTAGGTAGCGCTCCTTGCTCGGACCCTGCCCACGCGCTTCCAGCCAGTCAAAGCGTTCCAACTCGGTCAGCACTTGCGAGGCGGTGGCGGGCGACACCATGGCTTGCTGTGCCAACTCGGTGACGCCGAACCAGCTTTGATGCTGGACCAACAGGGCGTGAAGCACTTGGGCGCGCCGTCCGGTAAACAGCGTGCGCACCGACTTCGCCAGGGCCTTGGGTGGCGGTTTGTCGATATAGAGGTATGCACCTGGCGCAGGCAAGTACAGGCTACCGCCGCTGTCGTAGTAGCCGACGCGCTCACTTCGGAGTAGTTCCTTCGCGCCTGGGGAGATGGATTCGGCGACGAGGAACGACAAAGGCTTTTCCCCGTGCCCAGCAGGCCTCTCGTGGCTCGCCGCCCGAAGCTGCCAGATCACCTGGCGCACATCTCGGGGAAAGACGGCCTTCTTGGCTTCAAGCAGTAGGACGAAGGACTTGCCGGCGACGTGCAGATCGACCTGAGCATCGTACCCACGGTCATCGTGCGTGCCGACGGGTTCCCAATGGTCGAAGTCGGCCTCCACCTCCGGAAGCTCCCGCAGGGCGTCAAGGAAGCGCGCAATCAACTGTTGTTCGGTCAGGCTGGACTCAAACATGCGGGCAGTGGTGGCTCGTTTGCTGTTCAGTAAATATGGGTACCTTACCGAATATTCGGCCAAATGGCAATTTTTACTGCGCAGTGAAGAATGGCCTCCTGCCGGGGCTCGACTAAGCCCCTGTCGCGCGTTCTGGCGTTTCGCCGTCGGGTTCGCGGGCTGTCCCCACGCCTCGTGCCGAGTCGCGGCCATCCGGCTTTGATCCTTGGCGCCTCCGCCCTGGCGGGCCTGCGCGCTCCGCTTGCCAAGGGCCGGGGTGCGAGGGAGTGGGGCGGTCTTGCTGTTCCCTTCACCGTATCACGGCGTTCTCGCCGTCAAGGGCGGCGCGCGCTTGTGCGCGCTTGCGTCCTGGCGGCCGTCTGCGACCCCTGACTGCTTGCGCTGCGCCGTGCTGGCCACGGTTCCGGGCAATTCCGCCCGAGCAACCGGAGCGCGATCATGTCGCAACTGTCCTTTTCCTCGTTCGATGCCTCGCTGATGGTGCGCGATGCACAAGGCCGCTACCTGCTGGCGACGGCAGACCAGATTCTGGAGGCCGCGCGCCAGGCCATCGAGCACAAGATGCAGCGCGGTACCTCGTTCAGTTCGCCGGCGGCAGTCAAGGAGTACCTGCGCGCCAAGCTGGCTGGCTTCGAGCACGAAGTGTTCGCGGTGCTGTTCCTCGATTCGCAGCATCGCTTGATCGAGTATGCCGAGATGTTCCGCGGCACCATCGACAGCGCATCGGTGTATCCGCGCGAGCTGGTCAAGGAGGCGCTGCGGCTCAATGCGGCGGCGGTCATCGTTTCGCACAACCACCCGAGCGGAAATCCCGAGCCGAGCGGCGCCGACAAGGTGTTGACCCAGCGACTCAAGGAGGCGCTGGCGTTGGTGGATGTCCGCACGCTGGATCACATCGTCGTGGCGGGCGGCAGCACCATGTCCTTCGCCGAACGCGGCCTGATCTGACCGAGGGGGCTTCGGCCCCCTTTTTGCTGCGCCTGGTGGCGCGACTCCGGCCCTCGCGGGCCTGCGCGTGCTGCGCACTTGTCAAAAACTGGGGTGCGCGGAGGTGTGAGGGAGGCGGTCTTGCTGTTCCCTTCATCGTGCCACGGCGTGCTCGCCGTCAAGGGCTGCGCGCCGATGGCGCTTGCGGCCTGGCGGCCGTCGTTGACCCCTGACTGCTTGCGCTGCGCCGTGCCCCGGAAGGGTCGGGCAATTCCGCCCGGCATCCTTTCAGGAGTTCACCATGAACAACGCACTCATCACTGACGAGCAGCGCATCGTGCTGCTGGCCAACGGCCGCGCATCCTTGGAGAACGCGGACTTCGATCCGGCGCCCGTGGTCAAGCTGTTCACGCCGGACGCCGGCGCGACCTGGCTGCTGACCGAGATTGATCCCGACGACCACGACCGCGCCTTCGGTCTTTGCGACCCGGGCCTGGGAGAGCCGGAAATCGGCTGGGTCAGCCTGGGCGAGCTGGCGACGGTGCGCGGCTGGCTGGGCCTGCCGATCGAGCGTGACCTGTCGTTCCGCGCCGAGAAGCGGTTGAGCGCCTATGCGCGCGATGCGCGGCTGGCCGGGCGGATCGCTGTCTGACCTGGCCCTTGGAGCGCCGCAAGGCGCTCCTATCCACTAGCTTAGCTCAATGCGGCTTCTTCTCGCCAGAGCGCAAGGTCAAGACTCGCATACCGCTCGCGGTGACGGCCACAGTGTGCTCAAACTGAGCGGACAGTTGCCCTTCGCACGTGACGACCGTCCAGCCATCGTCTTCCGTCCGAACGGCCCGCCGGCCTTGATTCACCATAGGCTCTATGGTGAACACCATGCCTTCGCGCAATACCAAGCCGGTTCGTGGCTTGCCCCAGTGCAGCACCTGGGGCTCCTCGTGCATTTCACGGCCGATGCCGTGGCCGCAATACTCTCTGACCACCGAATATCCATTCCTGCGGGCGTGCCGCTCGATGGCATGCCCCACGTCACCGAGCGTGGCACCTGGGCGGACGGCTTGAATGCCTTTCCACATCGCCTCATAGGCCGTCTGCACGAGCCGCCTGGCCGGTAGCGCCACCTCGCCCACCAGATAGGTCTTGCTGGAATCGGCGATGTAGCCATTCTTCTCCAGCGTGATGTCGAAGTTCACGATGTCCCCATCTTGCAGGATGTCCGCAGCGGAAGGCACACCGTGGCAGACCACGTTGTTGCGGGAGGCGTTGAGCGCATAGGCGTAGCCGTACTGGCCTTTGCTGGCTGGACGTGCATTGAGTTCATGGACGATGAGGCCATCTACCAGATCGTTGATCTGCATGGTGGACATGCCGATCAGATCCAACGATCGAGATGGCCGAACACCTGCGCCAACAACTGGCCCGAATCTGCCAGAAGCGCGATTTCTTCCGGTCGCTTGGTCATGCCGATCCCATCTTGACAGGTTGTGCCACAACGCCTGCGGCCCGCAGTTCACGAGCAACGATCTCGTTGAAGCTCTGCGTCGGATTCATTTCGCACAGTATGCCGATCTTGATCCAGAAGGCCGCCTGCGCGTTGATCGACCGACACGACACGGCGCTTGCTTTGCGCAGTTGATCGTGCAGATCGTCGTCGATGTTCACTATGCCCATGAGCTTTGGTTTATATGAAACATATATGAATCATATGTTCACCCTGCTGGTGGCGCAAGTGACCTTCTGACGCGATCTGAGGCCGATGGCCTAGAAGTCCGGGCGTCCCCGGCCAAGAAACATGGCCGGTCGCGCTGTCGTGCGCGTGGCGCATCGAGCCGCCTGCGGCGTCTCGCCCCTGACGGGCTTCCATCGTCCCCTCGCTCCGCTCGGCTGACGCCTCCGGCCCGGCTTCCAGCTTCGGGCCTGCGCGCTTCGCTTGCCGTGCGGTCGGCGTGTGGGATGGCCGTTGCCTTGTCCAGCCGTCTCCCCTGACCTCATCACCTTCACCGCGACTGTAGCCCGCGCCCGTGTGCCGTCAAGGCGCGCAGGGCCGTGTCCTCGGCTGCGCCTGCGGGCCGCACCAACCCTGCGCTTGCCTCCTTGACGGCACCCGTTCGCGCGCTCCTGACCGTCGCGGGCGATGAACTCAGGAAAGACGGTGGCAACAGGGCCAACCGGGTTCCTCGTGCCGACCGCACCGAACAGCCGAAAGGCTGGGCTTCCGAATCTAGGAATCCGGTGTGCGGTGAACAGCAACCCCTTTTTTCTTTGTCAGGAGAAATGCCATGCAACTCGCATCCCGCTTCGCTTCCCGTTCACCGGTGCTGCGTTCGGAACGTCCCTTGTCCGACGACCAAATCCGGGCCGTGGCCCCGTCCATCTTTGCGGAGGCACCGCACGAAAGCCGCTCCGAGCGGTACAGCTACATCCCCACCGCGACCGTACTGCAAGAACTGCGCGGGGAAGGCTTCGAGCCTTTCATGGTGACGCAAACCCGCGTGCGCCACGACGACCGTCGCGACTACACCAAGCACATGATCCGGCTGCGCCACGCCAGCCAGATCAACGGCCGCGAGGCCAACGAAATCATCCTGCTGAACTCCCATGACGGCACCAGCAGCTATCAGATGCTGGCCGGAATGTTTCGTTTCGTCTGCAGCAATGGCCTTGTCTGCGGCGACACCGTGGCGGACGTGCGCGTGCCCCACAAGGGCGACGTAGCCGGGCACGTCATCGAAGGCGCTTACGAAGTCCTGCACGGTTTCGACCGGGCGCAGGAATCCCGCGATGCCATGCGCGCCATCACGCTCGACGCCGGGGAATCGGAAGTGTTCGCCCGCGCTGCGCTGGCGTTGAAGTACGACGAGGACAGGCCCGCGCCCATCACGGAATCGCAAATCCTGATGCCGCGCCGCCATGACGACGACCGCCGCGACCTGTGGAGCGTGTTCAACCGCACGCAGGAGAACTTGACCAAAGGCGGCCTGTCCGCCCGCGCCGCGAATGGCCGCCGCCAGACCACCCGGCCCGTGCAGGGCATTGACCAAAGCGTGCGCCTGAACCGCGCCCTGTGGCTGCTGGCCGATGGCCTGCGCCAGTTGAAAGCCTGAATCCCCACGCGGCAGGGGCAGGCAGCAGCCCTTGCCGCTTTTCTCGCTGCTGCATCCCAACCGCTAGGAGAAATCACCATGAACGCCATACTCAAAACCGAAGCCGTCGCCATCGAAGCCGCCGCACCGCTGGAAGTGGCCGACCCGACCAAGAACCTGATCTTGGTTCCCCTCTCGCAGTTGCTGCCGCGCCGCTCCAAGCGCAACGTCCGCACGACCCCGCGCCAGTCCATCCCCGAACTGGCCGCGAGCATTGCCCGCATCGGCTTGCTGCAAAACCTGATCGTCATCCTCGCCGCCGATGGCGAGCAATACGAAGTCGTCGCAGGCGACCGCCGCCTGACCGCCTTGAAGCTGCTGGCAAAGAAGAAGCGCATCCCCGCCGACTACGAAGTGCCGTGCCTGCTGGTGCCCGATGCTTCGGCCCGTACCGTCAGCCTCGCGGAGAACGTGCAGCGCGAGAACATGCACCCCGCCGACCAGTTCGCGGCCTTCGCCGCGCTGGTCAAGGAAGGCCGACCCATCGAGGACATTGCCGCCGACTTCGGCGTGTCCCCGCTGGTGGTGCAGCGCCGCTTGAAGCTGGCGAACGTCTCGCCGCGCCTGATGGCCGACTACCGGGCCGGTGGCGTGACGCTGGAACAGTTGATGGCCTTGACCATCACCGACGACCACGCCGCGCAGGAAGCCGCGTTCTATGGTGCGCCGGAATGGCAGCGCAGCCCGTCCAAGCTGCGCGAGCGCCTGACCGAGCGCGAAATCGACGCCGCGCACGCGCTGGTGCGCTTCGTCGGGCTGGACACCTACCGGCAGGCAGGCGGCGGCATCCGCCGCGACCTGTTCGCCGAAGGCGATGCCGGAACCTACCTCACCGATACCGCAGTGCTGGAAACGCTGGTGCGCGACAAGCTGGCAACGCTGGCCGAGGACGTGCGCGCCGAGGGCTGGGCGTGGGTGGAGGCCGTGCCGCATCTGGCCTACGAGGAACGGCAGGCGTTCCAGAACGCCCCGCGCCATCGCCGCGAGCCGACGACCCGCGAGGCCCGCCGCATCGCGTCGCTGGAAACCCGCCTCGAAAAGATCGACGCCGAACTGGAAGATGCCTGCGACGCCGAGGACGAGGCCAAGGCCGAGAAGCTGGAACAGCGGCGCGATCAGGTGATCGGGGAACTGCAAGACGCGGAGGACGCCTTGCAAGGCTATGCGCCCGAGGTGCGCGACGTGGCCGGTGCCATCGTCACCATCGACCGCAACGGCGAGGCCGCCATTCATCGCGGCCTGCTGCGCGAGGCCGAGGCCAAGGCGCTGCGCACGCTCGACAAGCTGCGGCGCGGTTTCGGCGGCACCGAAGGCGAAGCCGCCAACGACGAGCGCGAGGACGACGACGCGCCCAAGGCCGCGAGCCTGTCCGACCGGCTGGCGCAGCGGTTGAGCGCCCACCGCACCGCCGCGCTGCAAATCGAAGTCGCACGGCATCCGCACGTCGCGCTGGCCGCGCTGGTGCATGGCATGGTGCAGACCGTCTTGCAGCCCGACGCCTACGGCGATGGCCTGCCGCTGGGCGTGCGCCTTACGGCGCAAGACCGGCTGGAAGGCATGACCCCGGACTGGCCGGAATCGCCCGCCGCCGTGGCGCTGCGCGAACTGCAACAGGTGGCCGGTGAAGCCTTGCCGGAGGACAGCGCCGAACTGTTCGCCGCGCTGCTGGTGAATTCGCAAGACGAACTGGTGCGCCTGCTGGCGGTTTGCGTGGCCGCGACGGTAGACGTGGTGACGCCTCGCGCCACGACGCACCAGCGCGGCGAGGAACTAGCGCAGGCCGTGGGCCTCGACATGGCCGCATGGTGGAAGCCGACCGCAGAAGGCTACTTCAAGCACGTTTCCAAGGCCGCGATTCTGGATGCCGTGGGCGAGTACGCGCCCGAGCAGGTCAACCGGCTGGCGAAGCTCAAGAAGGCCGACATTGCCAGCGAAGCGGAACGGCTGGCCGATGGCACGGGCTGGATGCCCGCCATCTTCAAGGCCGCAGACCCGCAGGAGGCCGCGCAGGAAGAAGGCCCGGAGCAGGACGCGCCGGAGGATGCCGAAGCAATGGCGGATGAACCCGCCGAGGCGCTGGCCGCTTGACCCGCACCACAAACAGCCGCCCGCGCATGGCGGCGACCTATGCCCCCGGCACGGTACGCGCTCGCCGCTGGCATGGTGAAGGCGACGTGCGCGGCTATCGCCCGTCCTCGGGCTGGATGGCCTGCGCCGACCTCACCGACATTCATCCCATCACGGGCCGCGCCTTGCCGCGTGCCGTGTGGTGGCTCATCGAGACGAAGGAATAGCAGCGGCAGCCCCCGGCACATTGAGCCGGGGGCTGTTCCAAAATCCGGGCGCGGCGGTGGCCGCGCCCGGTTCCAACGTCCAAAACAAAATCGCCCCGTCGCCGCCTTCAGCCAGGCGGGGACAGGGCGGCGCGGGATTCCTCCCGCGCACTTGCTTCACGGCAGTCGGTCGCTATGATGAGCGTACAGCCGCGTCTAGCTGAACCTGCTGCCGGGTTAAACGACGTTCTATACCGCTTCATTCGTTACGTTGACCGTGCCCATTCCTTCGGTCGATGCGTAATCGGCAGACATCGGCCATGTACAGAGGAATTTGGCATGTCTGCATCTACCTATTTTGTTTCCGAGGCCGCCGTCCGCAATCTCAAACAGCGGGCGGAGCGCCGCGTGAGCGGCGTCCGTTCCGCGCATATGAGCGAGGTCGTAGCCGCCGCGCTCGGGTTCAGAACCCATGCGGCGCTGCGCGCCGCACTCGGCGGTCGCGCCACTGCCGAGGCTAGCAAACCGAGCAATGCACGCGCGATCCAGCGGTTGCGGCAGTTGGGCTACAACGCACCAGATGACCTGCATTTGCTACCAGAGCTGGACCGTTCCTACTCGCCGTTCAAGACCTATCCGCTGCGCAAGCAGCGCGGCGTGCGCTGGAACGCATGGCGCAACCTGATGGTCGCGGCGATCAACGCCGGCTTGGAACAGCGCCTGTTCGGGTTGTCCCCGGGCGAGGACTGGTGGGCCGGCGCCGACCCGACGAACGGAGGCGGCGTGCGCGGGTTGTACCGCTTCACCTTCGACGGCCTGCCGGCAACTGCGGCTGTCGCCGCGATTAGCGGCGACGAGTTGGCGATCCACGTACTGCTTGACCCGCGCAATGAGCAGGTCGAAGCCGACTTCAACGACGGCCTGGATGACGGCGCGGCGTGCGCGCACGGCTGGCTGGAACGTCGGCTCGGCGCTTGGATACAGGATGGCGGAGAGGAATTCTCGTGCAAGCGTGCTGTGCAGGCGCGAGTGGCCGCGGTGGTGATTGAGCCGCACGGTTACGCCGACCAAGGCAGCTTCATCCTGTAGAGCGTTCGAGCCAGTTCGTGAGGCGAGAACAGGGCGTGGCGGCACTTATGCGCCGCCGGGCTTTCGGGCTGCGTCCCGTGCCGTCTTTGCCGTCACGGCCATTCGGCTTCAATCCCTCACGCCTTCGCGCCTGCGCGCCTGCGGCGCTGCGCTTGCCTCCAGGGGAAAGCCTTGCAGGCTATCCCCGCCGCGCGATGCTTGGTGCATCTTCGATGCGGCCGAACCGGCTGCGCTGGATCGGCCTGGCCAGCGCCCCGCCGCGATGGTCGCAACGCTGGCAAACACGCTGGCGCTTGCTGCGGCAGGTTGTGCGGATGCGTGCCGTCCTCAACGCTGGCGGTTCCTGCCCATCACGTCACGAAGGACGGTTCACGGACAACCCGCCCGGCATCGCTATGGAGCTTCCACGCCACGCCTCAAGACCTGCGCCGAAAGGTGCGGCAAGGGCGTTCTCGCTTGTCGTTGGGTGGTTGACCTGGCCCGCGTCAGGGGGCGTGCCGGAGATGCCTTCGGGCGGGGGGGGGCGAGCCGGCCCTATCTCCTTTCGGAGCGGTTCGGCCCAAGGCGTCCTTGTCTCGTTGTGAATCCTGGCGGGGGCGCGGCTGCGCCTCGGGCTTCATGGCTGCAACCGTCCGGCGAAAACAATTTCCCCGCCGCTGCGCGGCTTCCTCGCGCAGCAAATTCTTTTCACCTTCCGGTTCTCCACTGCGTTTCGACCGCAAGCGGTGCAGCCAGCCCGTCCCCCGCCGGCCGGATCACAACA
>WBZP01005692.1_pt1 | contig 12573 bp, 8 predicted proteins | sample 5204301 | NCBI WGS metagenome assembly WBZP01 (sample SAMN12412401, study PRJNA552823) | activated sludge metagenome | isolation source: activated sludge from nitrification reactor of wastewater treatment plant... | place: USA: Pennsylvania | collected 2017
CGGCCAGGGCATGCGCTCGGCCGCGATCCCGAGCCGCACGCGCGGGTGGCTCGACCTCGGCCGCCTCGACCCCGCGTTCGCCGTCTCCGCCGCCGAGCTCACCGAGCCCGACGAGCGCGGCTTCAGCCGCCCGGTGCTCGTCACCGTCGACGAGGTGAGCCAGGTGCGCCCCGGCGGGGAGATCGTGCGCCACTCGCTGGCCGACCCCGCGCCCGCTGAGCCGGCGCGACCGCCGCAGCCGCGGCTGGCCTGACGCCTCAGGCCGTCGGGCCGGCGTCCTCCGCCGTGTCGTGCTGCGGCTCCGCGTCGACCACGTGGTCGAGCCGGGCCACCGTCTCGACGACGGCGCGCGACACGTCCTGCGCCGTGAGCCCCAGCTGCGACAGCGTCGAGGCGATGCTCGCGTGGTGCAGGAAGCGCTTCTCGACGCCGAAGTCGCGGACCGGCACGTCGACGTCGGCGTCGCGCAGCGCCGACGCCACCGCGGAGCCGATGCCGCCGGTGCGGGAGTTGTCCTCGACCGTCACGACCAGGCGGTGCTCGCGGGCCAGGTCCACCACGGCCTCCGGCACCGGGATCACCCAGCGCGGGTCGACGACGGTGACCGCGATCCCCTGCTGCGCGAGGCGGTCGGCCACCTCGAGCCCGAGCGCCGCGAAGCGGCCCACAGCGACCAGCAGCACCGCGGCGTCGTCGTCGGCGCGCAGCACGTCGACGACGCCGTGGCGGTGCAGCGCAGGGATGTCGGGACCGACCGTGCCCTTCGGGAAGCGCACGACCGTGGGGGCGTCGGGCACGTCGAGCGCCTCGGCGAGCTCCTCCCGCAGCGTCCGCGCGTCGCGCGGCGCGGCGATCCGCAGCCCGGGGACCACCTGCAGGATCGACATGTCCCACATGCCGTTGTGGCTCGCGCCGTCGTCGCCCGTGATGCCGGCGCGGTCGAGGACGAACGTGACGCCGGCGCGGTGCAGCGCGCAGTCCATGAGCACCTGGTCGAAGGCGCGGTTGATGAACGTCGCGTAGACCGCCACCACCGGGTGCAGCCCGGCGAAGGCCATGCCCGCCGCGCTGGTCGCCGCGTGCTGCTCCGCGATGCCGACGTCGTAGGTGCGGTCGGGGAACTCGGCCCGGAACGGCTCGAGCCCGGTCGGGCCCATCATCGCCGCGGTCACGGCCACGACGTCGGTGCGACGACGGCCCAGCGCGACGAGCTCGTCGGAGAACACCGAGGTCCAGGTGCGTCCGGACCGCGCGAGCGGCTGGCCGGTCTCGGGGTCGAGGACGCCGACCGCGTGGAACCGCTCGGCGTCGTCCATCTCGGCCGGCAGGTAGCCGCGTCCCTTCTCGGTGATGACGTGCACCAGCACCGGACCGGGGTAGTCCTTGGCGCGTTCGAGGGTGTGCTCGAGCGCCTCGATGTCGTGGCCGTCGACGGGACCGACGTACTTGAGGCCGAGGTCCTCGAACATGCCCTGCGGGGCGACGACGTCCTTGAGCCCCTTCTTGACGCCGTGCAGCGTGTCGTAGAGCGGGGCTCCGATGACCGGGGTGCGACCGAGCACGACCTTGCCCCAGTCGAGGAACCTCTCGTAGCCGCGCGTCGTGCGCAGCGTGGCGAGGTGCGACGCGAGACCGCCGATGGTCGGCGAGTACGAGCGCTCGTTGTCGTTGACCACCATCACGACCGGACGGTCGGAGGCGGCGATGTTGTTGAGCGCCTCCCAGGCCATGCCGCCGGTGAGCGCACCGTCGCCGATGACGCCGACGACGTGTCGGGTGCCGAGCTCGCCGGTGCGCTCGAGGCCCTTGGCGATGCCGTCGACCCACGAGAGCGCGGTCGAGGCGTGCGAGTTCTCGACGACGTCGTGCGGCGACTCCTCGCGGCTCGGGTACCCCGACAGACCGCCCTCCTGGCGCAGGCTGTCGAAGTCCTCGAGGCGCCCGGTGAGCATCTTGTGGACGTAGGACTGGTGGCCGGTGTCGAAGACGATGACGTCCTCGGGCGAGCGGAAGACGCGGTGCAGGGCGATGGTGAGCTCGACGACGCCGAGGTTGGGGCCGAGGTGCCCGCCGGTGCGGCTGACCTTCTCGATGAGCTCGGCGCGGATCTCCTCCGCGAGGGCCGGCAGCTGGTCGGCCGGCAGCGCGCGCAGGTCGCGCGGCGAGCGGATTCCCCGCAGCAACGTCATGCCCCGAGTCTAGGGTCCCGGAGCCTCCCCGCACCCCGTGGCGGGCGGTCGTCGCAGGTCAGGCGGTGACGGCAGGGCGCCGCCCGCGGGCGCCCGAGACCACCGCGCCGAGCGGATCGTCGAGCAGCGGGGCGAAGGCGGCCTCGGCGGCGCCGAGGAGCGTCGAGTCGTCGCCCAGCGCCGGGGCGGCCAGGATCACGTGCTCGCCGGGAGCCGGGAGGGAGCCGGTGAGCATGTCCTCCACCTGCTCGCGGACGATCGGCAGCAGCTCGCGCAGCACGCCGCCGAACACGACCACGTCCGGGTTGAAGATGTGCACGAGGTTCGCGACGCCGATGGCGATCCAGTCGCCGACGCCGTGCAGCCCGGCCAGCGCCGCCTCGTCGCCCGACTGCGCCCGGGCGGCGATGTGCGCGATCGACTCGCTCTCGGCCGCACCTGTCGCGGCGCGCACCGTGGGCTCGCCGATCTCGGTCTCCCAGCAACCGATCGCGCCGCACCGGCACTCGCGCCCCTGCGGGTTGACCCGCATGTGGCCGACCTCGCCGCCGTAGCCCTGCGCGCCCTTGAGCAGCTCGCCGTCGATGACGATGCCGCCGCCGACGCCGACCTGACCGGAGAGGTAGATGACGTTGGCGGCGCCCATGGCACTGCCGCGCAGCCGCTCGGCGATCGCTCCGAGGTCGGAGTCGTTGCCGACCACCACCGGCGTCGTCACCTTGAGCTCGTCGCGCAGGTGGTCGGCGAGCGGCACGTCGACCCAGCCGAGGTTGGGCGCGAAGCGCACCAGACCGTCGGGCTGGCGGACCAGACCCGGCACGCCGATGCCGACACCCACCTGCATCGAGCGCTTGGGCACCTCCGCGAGCAGGTCGCGGCAGACGTCGGCCAGCTGGGCGAGGATCCGCCCCTCGCGCTGCTGGCCCTTGCGGAACCGGTGCTCCCGACGCCCGAGCACCTCGCCGCCGAAGCCGACGAGAGCCACGATCGCGCGGTCGACCCGCAGGTCGATGGCCAGGACGTACGCGCGCTCGTGCACCGGCTCGACGCCGTACGACGGACGCCCGACGCCGCGGCCCACCGGCTCGGTCTCGCGGACCAGTCCCGCACCGACGAGGTCGGCGATGAGGCCACCGACGGTGCTGCGGTTCAGGCCGGTGTGGCTGACCAGCTCGGAGCGGGAGGTCGACCCGTGGTCGTGCAGGAACCGGGCGAGGGCCGCCAGGTTGTGGCGGCGCACCTCGTCCTGGGTGGCCCCTGCGAGCGACATGGGTCGACCTCCCGCCCGATCAGCTGGCGATCGAACGGCGGCGCGACAGGGCGTCGACGCTCGCCGCGACCAGCAGCACCAGTCCGGTGACGATGAACTGGATGCCCGCCTGGTCGGTGATGAGCGGCAAGCCGTTGGCGATGACGCCCACGACCAGGCCGCCGATGACGGCGTCGGAGATCTTGCCCTTGCCGCCGAAGAGGCTGGTGCCGCCGATGACCGCGGCCGCGACCGCGAACAGCAGCGTGGTCGAGCCACCGGTGGAGGGCGAGATCGAGTTGTCGCGGGAGGCGAACAGGATGCCTGCGACGGCCGCCAGCGTCGAGCAGAAGATGAAGCACGCGATCTTCACGTTGCGGACGTTGATGCCGGCTCGGCGTGCCGCCTCGGTGTTGCCGCCGACCGCGTAGACGTGACGGCCGAACGACGTGCGCGACAGCAGGTAGGTGAGCACGACGAGCAGGATCAGGATGAGCGGGACGATGTAGGGCACGCCCTTGATCGAGGTGATCTCCGGCCGGCGCGACCGCTCCTGGTTGAGGAAGAAGGTCGCGAGGCCGAACAGGACCGCGATGCCCGCGACCTTGATGATCCAGACCGAGACGGCCTCGTGCGCCAGACCCGACGCCTTGCGGCGACGCAGCCGGAGGCCGGTGACGAGCGCGTAGCCCACGGCCACCACGAGGAAGAGGACCCAGCCCCAGACGATCGGCAGGTTCTTGTTCTGCAGCGCGAGGATCCACTCGTCGCGGACGGGGATCGTGCCGCCCTCGCCGATGATCAGGAGCATGAGGCCCTGCAGCGCGAGGAACATCGCCAGCGTCACCACGAACGACGGGATGCCCAGGCGCGCGACGAGCACGCCGATGAACAGACCGATGAGAACGCCGGTGAGCAGGCAGGCCAGCACCGCCAGCGGCATCGGCCACTGGTGCTTGACGCCGAGCGCGACGCCGAGGATGGCGCCCGACGTTCCTGCGGTGTAGCCCGCGGACAGGTCGATCTCGCCGAGGAGCAGGACGAAGACCAGTCCCATCGCGATGACGATGATCATCGCGGCCTGCGAGAGCAGGTTGGCCATGTTGAAGGCCGAGAGGAACGTGCTGCCCTTCATCACCGTGAAGATGATGAGCAGGGCGATGAGGCCGAGGACGGCCGGGAGCGACCCCAGCTCGCCACCGCGCGCCCGCTGGACGTAGTCGGTCCAGGCCTGGCGCAGGCCGGTCTCCTCGCCGCCGCCGGCGACGAGCTCCTCGTTCGCGTCGGAGGTGATGGTGCTCATGCGATCGCTCCCGTCTGCTCGGGCTGCAGACCGATGTCGCCGCTGCGACCGGCGGTGATCAGCTCGACCACCTGGCCGGTCGTGACGTCGGCGGCCTTCACCTGCGCGGCCATCCGGCCGAGGTAGAGCGCCGCGATGTTGTCGGCGACCTGCTTCACGTCGTTCATGTTGTGCGAGATCAGGATGACGCCGAGGCCGTTGTCGGCCAGGCGGCGAACCAGGCTCAGCACCTGCTCGGTCTGCGCGACGCCGAGGGCGGCGGTCGGTTCGTCGAGGATGACCATCTTGGAGTTCCAGAGCACCGCACGGGCGATCGCGACCGTCTGGCGCTGACCACCGGAGAGGCTGGACACCTTCTGCCGCACGGACTTCAGGGTGCGGACCGACAGGCCGTCGAGCGTCTGGCGCGCCCGCATCTCCATGTCGTCCTCGTCGAGGGAGACGCCCTTCTTCTCCTCGCGGCCGAGGAACATGTTGTGGACGACGTCGAGGTTGTCGCACAGCGCGAGGTCCTGGTAGACGACCTCGATGCCGAGGGCGTTGGCCGCCTTCGGGTCGTGCACCTCGACCGGCTCGCCCTCGAAGAGGTACTCGCCGGCGTCGAACGAGTGGATGCCGGCGATGCCCTTGATGAGCGTGGACTTGCCCGCGCCGTTGTCACCGACGAGAGCGGTGACCTGACCGGGGTAGACGTCGAGGTCCACACCGCGGAGCACGCTCACAGCACCGAAGCTCTTCTCGATGCCGCGCAGGGAGAGCAGCGGGGGCGGATCGCCGGCGGATCGACCCGCCGGCACGGACTCGGACTCGGACATGCGACACCTCGGGAAGATGCGGATCTCGGGAGCGGAGCACCGGGGCGACGGGCGTCCCGGCCACCTCAGTGTGGACCGGGTCCGGCGCGGCCGGGAGTGGATCGTGGAGCGACGCGCCGTCGGAGCGGCGGGACGCGGACGGGGGTGCGGGTCGGGACCGACCCGCACCCCCGTCCGGCTAGCTCGACGTCAGCTGACGCCGTACTTCGCGCACGCGGCCTTGAGCTGCGCACTCGGGTCGCACAGGTTGGCGGCGGTGGTGAAGCCGTCGGCGACGACGTCCTTCACGTTGTCCGCGAAGATCGCCTGCGGGACCAGGAGCTGGGAGGCGACGGCCTTGCCGGTCGTCGTGTCCTGCACGGTGCCGGCCACGGTCGGGGTCTCGCCCTTGGCGAGCGCGATCGCGAGCGCGGCGGCCGCGTCGGCCTCCTTCTTGATGGCCTTGTAGACCGTCATGCACTGGGTGCCGAGCAGCACGCGCTGCAGACCCTCGTCGGTCGCGTCCTGACCGGTCACCGGGATCTTGCCGGCGAGACCGTTCTTGGCGAGGACGGCGACCACAGCGCCACCGAGACCGTCGTTGGCGGCGTCGACGCCGACGAACTTGCCGGCGTTGGCGGTGTAGATCTGCTCGAAGATCGTGCCGGCCTTCGTGTTGTCCCAGTCGGGGACGGACTGGTCGGCGACGATGGTGTAGCCGGCGTCCTTGATGGCCTTCTCGTAGCCCTGCTTGAACAGCGTGGCGTTGTTGTCGGTCGGCGAGCCGTTGAGGAGCACGACGCCACCGGTCTTCTGGCCGTTGGCCTGCATGCACTTGACGAGGCCCTCGCCCTGCGCGGTGCCGACAGCGACGTTGTCGAACGACACGTAGTAGGTCGCGCCGCCGCCGAGGGTCAGACGGTCGTAGTCGATCGTCTTGATGCCCTGGTTCGCAGCCTTGGTCTCGCAGGCCGCGCCGGTCTCGGAGTCGAGGTTGACGATCATCAGGGCGGCGACGCCCTCGTTGATCATCTGGTCGCACAGGGTGGCGAACTTCGCCTTGTCGCCCTGCGCGTTCTGGATGTCGGACTCGACACCCGCGGCGGTGAACGCCTCGGTCAGGTACTTGCGGTCCGCGGTCTCCCAGCGGGCCGAGGAGGCGCTGTCGGGCAGGATCACGCCGACCTTGCCGACCTTGGCGGCGCTGCTGCCGCTGGCGGACGGCGACGTACCGCCGGAGCTGCTGCTGCCACAGGCAGCCAGCAGGAGGGACAGGGCCACGGCACCAGCCACGGCCAGGGAACGCTTGCTCATTCTCGTCCTCTCTCGCACGGGGATCCGTGCACGGGCAACCCGGGCGAGCGCCCGGGCCGGGAGCAACCGGGACCGTCGGAGAACGACCCGGTGGAATGTTGCCAGCCCGAACATATTCCCGCGGGTGTGAGGGAAGCCACTCATTCGGGTCTCGAATTCGTTGTGTCCGGTAACAATTCAGTCACGCCCTCGTAACCCGGGAACGGTATGTCCGGATCCGTCCTGAACGGGCCCGGCTCCGGCTCGGGCCGTTCCCGGCGACGGGAGCCGCTCCGACCGGGCAGCACTGGGCTGGTCGGAGCAGGTCCCCCACTGCCGCACGGCTTCTGGGCATCGGAGCCCTGGGCATCGGAGCCCCGCGCATCGGAGCCGTGGGCATCAGAGCCGTGGGCGCCAGCGGGCTCCGTGCAGCGCCTCCTCGACCAGCGCGACCTCGCGCGAGGCACGTGCCAGACGCGCACCCTCCGCCTCGAGGGCCCGCAGCGACGCCTCGAGCACCTCGGGGTCGACGCGGTCGCGCAGCTCGCGCCGGGCGCCGGCGTAGGCAGCCCGGGCCCCGGCGAGCGCCGCGTCGACATGGTGCGCCGCGAAGCGGGCGAGGACGACCGGGTGGCGCCGGAGCACGTCGTGGGAGCGGTAGTCGGCCGGGCACTGGTCGAGCAGCCAGCCGGCCGCCGACTCCTCCCACCCCGGGACGCCCGGCGGCCGCACGCCGCGGGGCCAGCCCGGAGGCGCCTGCCCGTCGCTCATGCCGCGGACCCTAGCGACCCCCGGCCACACCGCCCCCCGTCGCCCACCCCAGCCGTCGATGCGTGATGAGGCCACGTTCTAGCGTGGCGTGATCACGCATGGACGTGAACGACCGTCCACGGGTGATGGCGGCGGCCGGACAGGACGACGGCCCCGTCACCTGGCGAGAGGTGCGGGGCCGCCGTCGTCGAGGGGCCGGGTGCGGCCGGTGGCCGGGTGGCCAGCGGTCAGCCGGCGAGCTGGCGCAGGACGTACTGCAGGATGCCGCCGTTGCGGTAGTAGTCCGCCTCGCCGGGGGTGTCGATACGCAGCACCGCGTCGAACTCCAGTGCCGAGCCGTCCGCCTTGGCGGCCTGGACCTTCAGCGTCCGCGGCGTGCGGCCCTCGTTGAGCTCGGTGACGCCGGCGATCGTGAACGTCTCCGTGCCGTCGAGGCCGAGGGAGTCCGCCGTCTCGCCCTCCGGGAACTGCAGGGGCAGCACACCCATCCCGATGAGGTTCGAGCGGTGGATGCGCTCGTAGGACTCGGCGATGACGGCCTTCACGCCGAGCAGCGCCGTGCCCTTGGCCGCCCAGTCGCGCGAGGAGCCCGAGCCGTACTCCTTGCCCGCGAGCACGACCAGCGGGATGCCGGCGGCGGCGTAGGCCTGAGCGGCGTCGTAGATGAACGCCTGCGGCGCGTCGGGCTGGGTGAAGTCGCGGGTGTAGCCGCCCTCGACGCCGTCGAGAAGCTGGTTGCGCAGCCGGATGTTGGCGAACGTGCCGCGGATCATGACCTCGTGGTTGCCCCGGCGCGAGCCGAAGGAGTTGAAGTCCTTGCGCTCCACGCCGTGGGCCGAGAGGTACTGGCCGGCCGGGCTGTCGGGCTTGATCGAGCTCGCCGGGCTGATGTGGTCGGTGGTGACCGAGTCGCCGAGCTTGGCGAGCACGCGCGCGCCCGCGATGTCCGAGACGGGCTCGGGCGTGCGGCTCATGCCGTCGAAGTACGGCGCCTTGCGGATGTAGGTCGACGAGTCCTGCCAGTCGAACGTGTCGCCGGTGGGGGTCGGCAGCGACTGCCACTTCTCGTCGCCGGCGAAGACGTCGGCGTAGCGCGACGTGTACATGTCGGCGTCGATGGCACCGTCGATCGTCGCCTGCACCTCGGCGGGCGAGGGCCAGATGTCCTTGAGGTAGACGGGGTTGCCGTCCTGGTCGGTGCCGAGCGGGTCGGTCGTGATGTCGAGGTCCATCGTCCCCGCGATCGCGTAGGCCACGACGAGCGGCGGCGACGCGAGGTAGTTCATCTTGATGTCGGGGTTGATGCGGCCCTCGAAGTTGCGGTTGCCCGACAGCACCGACACGACGGCGAGGTCCTCGGCGTTGACCGCCGCGGAGACCTCCTCGGGCAGCGGGCCCGAGTTGCCGATGCACGTCGTGCAGCCGTAGCCGACGAGGTCGAAGCCCATCTTGTCGAGGTAGGGCGTGAGGCCTGCCTTGTCGTAGTAGTCGGTGACGACCTTGGACCCCGGCGCCAGCGTGGTCTTCACCCACGGCTTGCGGGTCAGGCCCTTCTCGACCGCCTTCTTGGCCAGCAGCGCGGCGCCGACCATCACCGACGGGTTCGAGGTGTTGGTGCACGAGGTGATGGCGGCGATGGTCACGGCACCGTGCCCGATGGTGACCTCCTCGCCGTCGATGGTGAAGGTCGCGGTCCGCCCGGGGTCCGACGTGTACGTCGGAAGCGCTTCCGCGAACCGCTGCTTGGCCTCGCTGAGGACCACACGGTCCTGCGGGCGCTTCGGGCCGGCGAGCGACGGCACGACGGTGCCGAGGTCGAGCTCGAGGTACTCCGAGTAGACCGGCTCGTGCGACGGGTCGTGCCAGAGGCCCTGCGCCCGGGTGTAGGCCTCGACCAGCGCGACCTGCTCGGCCGAGCGGCCGGTGAGCTCGAGGTAGCGCAGCGTCTCGTCGTCGACCGGGAAGATCGCGACGGTCGAGCCGTACTCCGGGCTCATGTTGCCGATGGTGGCGCGGTTGGCCAGCGGCACCGCGGAGACGCCGTCGCCGTAGAACTCGACGAACTTGCCGACGACGCCGTGCTTGCGCAGCTGCTCGGTGATCGTCAGGACGAGGTCGGTCGCGGTCGCGCCCTCGGGCAGCGTGCCGGTGAGCTTGAAGCCCACCACGCGCGGGATGAGCATCGACACGGGCTGCCCGAGCATCGCGGCCTCGGCCTCGATGCCGCCGACGCCCCAGCCCAGCACGCCCAGGCCGTTCACCATCGTGGTGTGCGAGTCGGTCCCGACGCAGGTGTCGGGGTAGGCCTGGCCGCCCCGGACCATCACCACGCGCGCGAGGGCCTCGACGTTGACCTGGTGCACGATGCCGGTGCTCGGCGGGACGACCTTGAACTCGTCGAACGCCGTCTGGCCCCAGCGCAGGAACTGGTAGCGCTCGCGGTTGCGCTCGTACTCGAGCTCGACGTTGAGGCCGAGCGCCTGCGGCGACGCGAAGTGGTCGGCGATCACCGAGTGGTCGATGACCAGCTCCGCGGGTGCGAGCGGGTTGATCTTGGACGGGTCGCCACCGAGGTCCTTCATGGCCTCGCGCAGGGTGGCGAGGTCGACGACGCAGGCGACGCCGGTGAAGTCCTGCATGATGACGCGGCCGGGCGTGAACTGGATCTCCTCCGACGGCTCGGCCGAGGGGTCCCAGGAGCCCAGGGTGCGGATCTGCTCCGCCGTGACGTTGGCGCCGTCCTCGGTGCGCAGCAGGTTCTCCAGCAGCACCTTGTGCGTGTACGGGAGGCGGTCCGCGCCCTCCACCGCGCCCACGCGGAAGATCTCGTAGGTCGTGCCGCCGACCTCGAGGTCGGTCCGGGCGCCGAAGCTGTCCTTGCTGGCCATGCTGAGAGTCCTTCCGCCTGCCCTGCGATTTATCTTGACGTCAAGATACTTCATCCTAGCGCGGCTCGCCAGGGCCGTGCCGTCCCGGTGCGGCGGGCCCTCAGGCCGGCGGCACGATCAGCGCCACGGCCTCGAGGTGGTGGGTCATCGGGAACAGGTCGAAGCCCCGCACGGAGGCCACCCGCCAGCCCGCCTCGCGCACCAGGCCGAGGTCGCGACCCAGCGCCGCGGGGTCGCAGGCGACGTAGGCGACCGCCCGCGGAGCGAGGTCGAGGACCCGGCTGAGCACCTCGGCGCCCGCACCGCTGCGCGGCGGGTCGAGCACCACGAGGTCGGCGGAGTCCAGCTCGGTCCAGCGCAGCCAGGACGCGACCGCGCGCTCGTGGATCCGCACCCCCGGCAGGTCGTGGAGGTTGCGCCGCGCGTCGGCGCACGCCCGCGCCGAGGACTCGACGGCGTCGACCAGTCCGTCCTCCCCGAGCGCCGGGGCCAGGCAGCCGGCGAACAGGCCGACGCCGGAGTACAGGTCGAGCAGGTGCTCCCCCGGCTGCGGGTCGAGCGCCGTGCGCACCGCAGCGACGAGGGTGTCCGCGGCGCCGGGGTGCACCTGCCAGAAGCCGTCGGAAGACACCCGCCACTCGCGACCGCCGGCGAGCTCGCGCACCCAGCCGCGCCCGCGCAGACCGGGGACGTTGACGTCGCGGGGCAGGCCGCGACCGAGCGACGCCGGCTCGACGACGACCGCACGGTCGCCCCCCGACGACGCCACAGCGGTCACCGCGTCGGTCCCCGGCCACCGCTGACGGGTGACGCCGATCCCGTCGAGCTCGTCGGTGACGAGCGGGCACCGCTCCACGGTCTCGACGCGGCCGGACCGGTGGCGGTGGAAGCCGGCGGCTCCGTCGCCGTCGACCGCATAGCGCACGCGTGTGCGCCAGGCCAGCCCGTCGCGGTCGCCGGGAACGGCCACGACGTCGACCGCCTCGTCGAGGGGCACTCCGTCGATCTCGTCGAGACCGCCGAGGCGGGACAGCTGCTCGCGCAGGACCTCGGCCTTGAGCCGGCGCTGGGAGGCCGGCGACGCGTGCTGCCAGTCGCACCCGCCGCAGCCCCCCGGTCGGGCGTGCGGGCACGGCGGCTCGACCCGGTCCGGCGAGGCGGTGATCACGCGGACGGCGTCGCCGCGCAGGAACCGGCCGCCCTTCCCCTCGCCGGTGATCTCGACCTCGACGGTCTCCCCCGGCAGCGCATGACGGACGAAGACGACGCGGCCCTCGTGCCGGGCGACGACGTGGCCACCGTGCGCGACCCGCTCCGCGTCGACGACGACACGCGTGCCGCGCGGCACCGGGGGCGGCGCCGGCGCGGCGCCGCGGCTCACGACCGCTCGCCGTCGGGGTCGTCGTACTCGGCGGCGACGACGGCGTCCTGCACGGCCGCGCTCGGCTCGCCACGGCGCACAGCACCGACGGCGACCGGGTCGGGCCGGTCGGCCACCAGCTCCGACGACGCGAGCTGCCAGGGGACGGCGCAGACCATCACACCGGGCAGGAACAGAAGGCGGGTCTTGAGGCGCAGCGCGCTCTGGTTGTGGAGCACCTGCTCCCACCAGCGGCCGACGACGTACTCGGGGACGTAGACGATGACGAGGTCGCGCGGGCTCGCGCGGCGCAGGCCCTTCACGTAGTCGAGGATCGGGCGGGTCACCTCGCGGTAGGGCGAGTCCAGCACCTTGAGCGGCACCGGGATCCCGCGCCGTTCCCACTCCTCGGCCAGCGCCTCGGTCTCGCCCTCCTCCACGTCGACCGTGATGGCCTCGAGGGACGACGGACGGGTGGCACGGGCGAAGGCGAGCGCACGCAGGGTGGGCTTGTGCACCTTCGACACCAGCACGATCGCGTGGACCCGGGAGGGCAGCGTGACGCTCTCCGACTGGTCGGCGGCCAGCTCGACCTTGACGTGGTCGTAGTGCTTGCGGATCGACTGCATCAGCAGGTAGAGCAGCGGCATCGCGATGCAGACGATCCACGCGCCGTGGGTGAACTTCGTGACGAGCACGATCACGAGGACCGATCCCGTCATCACG
>WBZP01005695.1_pt1 | contig 12568 bp, 14 predicted proteins | sample 5204301 | NCBI WGS metagenome assembly WBZP01 (sample SAMN12412401, study PRJNA552823) | activated sludge metagenome | isolation source: activated sludge from nitrification reactor of wastewater treatment plant... | place: USA: Pennsylvania | collected 2017
CTCCGGCGCCACGAGCCGCGCCCGCAGTCAGGCGGTCGCAGCGGCGACCACGGCCCCCACGACGTGGTCGCCGAGGTCCCGAACCCCCGCGTGCCTCGGCGGCGACGAGAGGTCTGCGACGATGCGGGCGTGACGAGGTCGGTGCTGGTAGGGATCGGGTCGATGGCGCGCGCCATGACCGGGTCCGACGGCAGCGAGGTGCTCGTCGGCGACCTCGGTCCGCAGCACCCGAGCTCGCACGGGCTGCTGCGGCTGCGGCTCGAGCTCGACGGCGACCGCATCGTCGAGGCCGAGCCGGTGATCGGCGCGCTGCACCGCGGCGCGGAGAAGCTCTTCGAGGTCCGCGACTACCGGCAGGCGATGCTTCTGGCGAACCGGCACGACTGGCTCTCGGCGTTCTGCAGCGAGCTCGGGATCGCGCTCGCCGTCGAGCGGATGCTGGGCATCGACGTACCGCCGCGCGCGACCTGGGCGCGCACGCTGCTCGCCGAGCTCAACCGCGTGCTGTCGCACCTCGCGTTCCTCGGCTCGTTCCCCGTCGAGGGACCGCCGACGGCGTACTACGCCTTCGACGAGCGCGAGGCCGTGCTGCGCGTCATGGAGGAGATGACCGGCGGCCGCATGCACTTCATGGCCACGCAGGTCGGCGGACTCAAGCAGGACCTGCCGCGGGGCTGGCTCGACCGCGTCACCGCCACCACCGCCGTCGTGCGCGAAGGACTCACGCCGTTCGACGGCCTCGTCGTCGACCCCGCGTTCGTCGCGCGCACGCGCGGCGTCGGCGTCCTCGACCGCGCGACGGCGGAGGCGTACGGCGTCTCCGGCCCGGTCGCGCGCGCGTCGGGCCTCGACCTCGACCTGCGCCGCGACGAGCCCTACCTCGCCTACGCCGAGCTCGCCGAGGTCCTGCGCGTCCCGACCCGCACCCAGGGCGACGCCCTGGCACGGGTCGAGGTCCTGCTCGACCAGGTGCGCGTGTCGCTCGATCTCGTCGACGAGTGCGCCGACGCGCTGCGCACGATCGAGCCCGGACCCATCCACGTGCGGCTGCCGAAGGTGCTGCGCGCGCCCGAGGGCCACACCTACGTGTGGACCGAGAATCCCAGCGGCATCAACGGCTATCTCCTGGTGTCCCGCGGCGAGAAGACGCCGTACCGCCTCAAGGTGCGCAGCGCCTCGTTCAACAACGTCGCCGCCCTCGGCGAGATCCTCCGCGGCGCCCGCCTCGAGGACGTCGTGACGATCCTCGCGTCGCTGTTCTACGTCGTCGGCGACATCGACCGCTGACCGCGCTCCCTGGTGGCACGGGGTACGCCGACGTACCGTGGCAGCACCGAGCCAGGAGGTGCGCCATGACCGAGGGTCTCCCCGAGGGCGAGCACTGGGCCGACGAGGGCGGCCATCTGCCACCGCTGCACTCGCGCGCGTGGTTCCTCCGCGAGGTCGCGAACGCCGGTCCGGCACAGCTCGACGACCTCTGGCACATCGCGGTCGAGCAGCTCGGCGACGACGAGGCGTCGCGGGTGTGGCAGGAGGCGCTCAGCGCATCGGACGCGAGCGAGACCTGAGGGTCAGGACGGGTCGAGGGCGCGCAGCCGGTCGGCGAGCGACCGCATCACCTGCAGCGCGAACACCGGCGTCTCGTGGACGAGGAAGAGGAACGTCCGCTCGTTGATGACGGCGACCGTGGTGGGCTCGGTCGTGGTCGCGGTGAGGCTGCGCGGCGAGTGGTCGATGAGAGCCAGCTCGCCGAAGGTGCCCTCCGGGCCGATGGTGGCGACCGGCGCGCCGTGCTTCGTCAGCGCGACCGCACCCGAGACGACGCCGTACATCTCGTGCCCCTCGTCGCCCTCGCGGAAGACCACAGCGCCCGCGGGCAGCTCGCGGACCTCATCCGCGGAACGGAACAGGCCGATCATCGTCATGACAGGTCCTCGACGTCAGGGACGGGCCGGGACGGCTCCGTGCGGACGGGTCGAGGCTAGCGAGGACGACGTGGCGCCGGGTGAACCCAGGAGCAACCAGCAGTGGCCGACCGGTGAACGGCCGCTCAACCGCCGTGCGACTCGCGGATGAGGCGCAGCCGGCGCACCGTCTCGTCGTCGATCCCGCCGTCGCTGAGCGACGCGATCGGACGCGCCGCGGACGGCGGCGGTGCGCTCTCGCCGGCCGGGACGGACAGCGCTGCGGCGAACAGCGGCTCGAGCTCGGGCACCGGTGCCGGGCCCTCCACCGGCGGACGCCCGGACCCGAGGTCGACGAGCACCGGGGGCGCCGGGGCAGGAGCGGGAGCGGGAGCGGCAGCAGCGGCAGCGGCCGCCTCGGCTGCGGCCTGGGCGGCAGCAGCGGCGCGCTCGGCGTCGATCCGGGCGGCCTCGGCCTGGGCTGCCTCGCGGGCGCGGCCCTCGTGGACCTCGGCGATGAGGGCGTGGAACCGAGCGGTCAGGTCGGCCAGCAGGGCCTCCTGGGTCGCGACGGTGGCTCGCAGCTCCGCGGCCTGGGCGGCGAGCTCGGCGATGTAGGGATCACGGGCGGGCGGGGTGGTGCGGGCGACCTGGAGCTCCTGGCGGACGTCGGCGAGGTCGGTCGACAGGCGGGCGACGTGGGTCGCGAGGCTGTCGGCGAGCGCCTCGAGGCGCAGCATCTCGAGCTGGTCGCTCCAGCGGGTCATGCGCAACGAGGCGAGGTCCTTCTGCAGCGCCGTGTTGGCCGCCTGCAGCCCGCGGCGCCCGCGCGGGAGCGCGTGGCGGGAGGCGGGGCGGCGGGCCATGAGGACGAGGGTAGAGGTCCGGGGGCGACGCCGGGGTGCTGGGCGCGGAACCCGAGCCCGGGCCGTGATCCCTCGTGGCTCAGGCGATCACACAGCGTCGACCGTGACTACGGAGCGTGCCGGTCAGTCGTCGCTGCGGGTCGGCGACGGCTTCGGCGAGCCGCTGTGCCCGCCGTCGTCGTCGTCGCCGCCGTGGTGGCTCTCGCTCTCGCTCTCGCTGTGCGAGGGGCGGGGCCGCGACGACGAGGAGCTCGGTCGCGAGGTGCGCGTCGACCCGGCCGTGGCCGGGCGGGAGGTGCGGCTGCTCGAGGCGACGCCACCGGTGGTGCCGCGCGAGCTCTGCGCCGACGACTCGGACTCGGCGCTGCTGGGCTCGTCCTCGGGCGACGGCGTCAGGCTGACGCCGGTGGGCGAGCCGAGGCCGGTGGGGCTCTCCTCGGGGGTGGGCTCCCCGCTGGGCACGATCGTGTCGGCGGAGCCGATGGGGCTCGGGCCCGACGGGTCGAGGACCTTGGTGTTGAGCGCGGCGGCGGTCCCGCCGGCGACCAGCACGGCCGCGACGGTGAGCGCGGCGATGCCCCCGGTCCTCTTCACACCACCACGGTAGGCCAGTCCCGTCACGCTCCGTGCCCGCGGTCGTCCAAGGAACGTCGAAGATCCACCGCTCGGCGGCCCAGGACACGGACCCGAGGGCGTCTCGAGGCCCTCCGTGCGGCCATGATGGGCGCGTGCGCATCCTCATGGTGGAGGACGACGCGGCCGTGGCCGCCTCGTCGCTCGACGGCCTCCGGGCCCAGGGCTTCGACGTCGAGCACGTCGCCACCGGCGGTGCGGCCCTCACGGCGGTCGGCTCGCCCGAGCCCCCCGATGTCGTCCTGCTCGACCTCGGCCTCCCCGACATGGACGGCCAGGAGGTCTGCCGGCGGATCCGCAGCACCAGCGACGTCCCCGTCATCGTCGTGAGCGCCCGCGGCGACGAGGCCGACCGCGTGATCGCCCTCGAGCTCGGTGCCGACGACTACCTCGTGAAGCCCTTCGGCATGCGCGAGCTCGCCGCGCGCATCCGGGCGGTCCTCCGCCGCGTCGCGGCCCCCACTGCGCCCGCGGCGACCGGCGTGCAGGAGCTCGGCCGGCTCACGATCGACCGACGCACGCAGCGCGTGCACGTCGACGACGAGGAGATCGCCCTCACCGCCAAGGAGTTCGACGTCCTCGCCTATCTCGCCGAGGACCCGGGCGCCGTACGCCGGCGTACCGAGATCCTCGAGCACGTGTGGGACGGCCACTGGTACGGCGCCACCAAGACGGTCGACGCGCACGTCGCCGCCATCCGCAAGAAGCTCGGCGACCCCGCGTGGGTCGAGGCGGTCCGCGGCGTCGGCTTCAGGCTCGGGTCGCCCGAACGATGAGGTGGCGGCTGGTCGCGGTCCTGGTCGGCTTCACCGCCCTCGTCCTGCTCATCCAGAACGTCCCGCTCGCGGCGTACCTGCGCCAGGTCGAGCGCGAGAGCATCAAGACCAGCCTGCAGCGCGACGCGTTCATCCTCGCCGGCTGGGCGATCGAGCCGCTGTCCCAGCCCGTGCCCAAGCCCGACGACGCCCTCACGCTGCGCGTCGACACCTACGCCGAGCGCACCGGCGGGCGCGTCGTCGTCACCGACGACCAGGGCGTGGCCATCGCGTCGTCGGAGGGCCGCACCGGCGAGAACTACCTCAACCGCGTGGAGATCAAGGACGCGCTCACCGGCGACGCGTCGTCGGGCGAGCGCCCGTCGGAGAGCCTGGGCGAGCCCCTGGTCTACGCCGCGGTGCCCGTGCGCGTGGGGAACAAGGTGCTCGGCTCGGTCCGGATCACCTACCCCTCCAGCGAGATCGATGCCGCCGTGAGCACCCGCGTGCGCGGGCTCACCCTCGCCGCCATCATCACGCTCATGACGGCGGCGCTGATCGCCGTGCTGGTCGCGTCGACCGTCACGCGACGGATCCGTCGGCTGCGCGACGCCGCGGAGCAGATCGCCGAGGGCGACCTCGACGCGCGCGCCGACGTCAGCGGCGGCGGCGAGATCGAGGAGCTCGCCGAGGCGTTCAACACGATGGCCGATCGCGTGCAGGGCGTGGTCGAGTCGCAGCGCGGCTTCGCGGGCGACGCCTCGCACCAGCTGCGCACGCCGCTCACGGCGCTGCGTCTGCGCCTGGACCGCGCCGCCGACCTCATGGACGACGAGCAGCCCGCGCTCGAGCAGGTCGACGCCGCGCGCGACGAGATCGACCGGCTGCAGCGGCTCGTCGACGGTCTGCTGGTCCTCGCCCGGGCCGACAACGGCGAGCAGCCGACGGCTCCCGTCGACATCGCCCGGGTCGCCGCGGACCGCGTGGAGGCGTGGCAGCCGCTGGCCGACGAGCGCTCGGTCACCATCACCCTCGACGCGCCGGGGATGGCGGTCGCGCACGCGGTCGCGAGCGCTGCCGAGCAGATCGTCGACAACTACCTCGACAACGCGCTCGAGGCGGTGCCCGAGGGCGGGCTGATCGTCGTCGCGGTGCGCGGCGACCAGGCCAGCGTGATGCTCACGGTCGACGACAGCGGGCCGGGCCTGCCGGCCGAGGACCGCGAGCGCGCGTTCGACCGGTTCTGGCGCGGCTCGCAGGACGGGAGCGGCAGCGGCCTCGGCCTCGCCGTGGTGGCGTCGCTCGCCCGCGCGGGCGGCGGCAGCGTGGCGCTCGAGGAGTCGCCGCTCGGCGGGGTGCGTGCGTCGGCGCGGTTCCGGCGTACGCCGCCAGGCACCCCGAGCACCCCGACCGGCCGCGGCGCCCACGCCAGCTGACCACCCCGACCGGCCCGCACGTAACCGGCGTCTCGGGGGTCACCCGGCCGAGAAACCCCAGGAACGGCAGTTGCATCCGTCCGAGTGGGTGGGTCAGCGGCTCTTCTCGCGGATGTAGGTCGCGAAGCGGGCGCGGAAGAGCGGCTCGAGGTCGCCGACCGACTCGCTGGAGAACGCCTGGCGCGCGGCGCGGATGGTCTCCACGAAGCTGCCGCTGATGCTGCCGAGGTCGCCGCCCTCGGACTGGGCGTCGAGCATCGCCGGGGTGTGGTTGAACAGGTCGACGAAGAAGCCGTAGTCGTGGTGCTCCTCGGCCACCGCGAAGGCGCGGTCGCGGAGCTCGTCGTAGGGCAGGTCCTCGAGGACGGTGTCGTCGGCCATGCCCGGAACCTTAGACGCTCTCGTCCTCGTCGCTCGCGCTGGGAGCCTGGTCGTCGGGCAGCCGGCAGATCCGCTCGAGCCACAGACCGGCCAGCGCGAGCAGCACGGCCATGACCACGGTGGCGATCGCGATCACCCCGCGCTCGCGCACACCGGGTACGTCGAAGCGCGGCACGAGGTCGACGAGGACCCCGGCGTAGAAGCCTGCTACGAGCGCTCCCGCGCGAGAGGCGGCCATCGCGAGCGCGGCGCTGCGGGCGGCGACGATCGGGTCCATCGGCTTGGTGCCGGGGCGGCCGGCCAGGCGCGCCCGCGTGCCGCGCGCCCACAGCGCCGTCGTCAGCGCGAGCAGCGCCATGACGACCGGCATCGTGATCGGCACCGAGAGGCTGCGGTCGGCGAACGCGTCGACCAGCCGCGCGGTGGCCCAGCCCAGGGCGGCGGCGATCGCGGCGATCGCCAGGAGCAGCTTCCAGGTCGTGGGGCGCAGGCTCACGTCGTCACCACCAGGGCGACGTCGGTACGCCGCTCCACGAGGTCGTCGTCCCCGACCCACGCCGCGGCGAGGTCGGCGATCCGTGCCCCGTCGGGGAGCGTCGCCCCAGGATCGGCCTCGGCCCACGGCAGCAGCACGAAGCCGCGCTCGCGGATCCGGGGGTGGGGCAGCGTGAGGACCGGGTCGTCGCTCACGACGTCGCCGACCACCAGCACGTCGACGTCGAGGGTCCGCGGTCCCCACCGCACCTCGCGCGTGCGGTGCCAGGCCTGCTCCGCCTCGTGCGCGAGCCCGAGCAGCGCCGCGGGCTCGGCGTCCGAGCCGCCGACCAGCACCGCGTTGGCGTAGTCGGGCTGCTCGACGCCGCCCACCGGCGACGACTCGTAGACCGACGACACCACCGGGCCGTCCAGGTGCGGCGCGAGCAGGTCGACCGCGCCCTGCAGCGCGGCCACCCGGTCGCCCAGGTTGGCGCCGAGACCGAAGGCCACCCGTCTCACCGCGACCGCACGATCGTCACGATCACGTCGGAGAACGGGACGCCGACCGGCGCCTCCGGTTTGTGCACCGACACCTGCACCGCGTGGACGCCGTCGAAGGCCAGGCACGCGTCGGCGACCCGCTGCGCGAGCGTCTCGACGAGGTCGAGCGACGGCCCCTCGATCTCCGCGACCACGGCCGCGGCCACCGCGCCGTAGTCGACGGTGTCCGCGAGGTCGTCGGACGCCGCGGCCGGACGCGTGTCGACCCCGAGCACGACGTCGACCGAGAAGGTCTGGCCGTCGCGCTTCTCGTGGTCGAACACGCCGTGGAACCCCGTCGCGGTGATGCCGTGGACGGCGACGCGGTCCAGGCCCTCGGGCCAGCTGGTGCTCACGGACCGTCCCCCTTCGTCCAGGCGGCCGCCACCTCGACGGCGTCGCGCGTGCCGCGCACGTCGTGCACCCGCACGCACCAGGCGCCGGCCGCGGCGGCCAGCGCGCTGACGGCGTCGGTGGCCTTGTCGCGCTGCTCCATCGGCCGCGGCTCGCCGTCGACGGAGAGCAGCGACCCGAGGAAGCGTTTGCGCGACGCACCCACGAGCACCGGGTGCCCGAGGTCGAGCAGCGCGTCGAACCGGTGCAGCAGAGCCCAGTTGTGGTCGGCGTTCTTGGCGAACCCGAGGCCTGGGTCCAGCACGACGCTGCGCGGGTCGATGCCGGCGGCGACCGCGTCGCGGGCACGGTCGGCCAGCTCGGCGCAGACGTCGACGACGACGTCGTCGTAGACAGCGTTCTCGTGCATCCGGTCGCCGTAGCCGCGCCAGTGCATCGCCACGAACGGCACGCCGAGCGCAGCGACCGCGGGCAGGATCGCCGGTTCCGACAGGCCGCCGCTGACGTCGTTCACCACGGCCGCGCCCGCCCCGACCGCAGCCTCCGCGACCTCCGCGCGCATGGTGTCGATCGACACGACGACGCCGGCCGCGACGAGCGCCTCGACCACGGGGAGCACCCGGTCGAGCTCGGTCTGCGTGCTGATCCGTTGCGCACCCGGACGGGTCGACTCGCCACCGACGTCGACGAGGTCGGCGCCCTGCTCGGCCATCGCGATGCCGTGCGCGATCGCGGTCTCGCGGTCGGACCACAGCCCGCCGTCGGAGAAGGAGTCCGGCGTCACGTTGAGCACGCCCATCACCAGGCAGCGGTCGGCTGCCGCGAGGTGCTCGGGGAGACCGAGCGGGTGGCGGGCGGTCACGGCGTCAGGCTAGTGGCGCTGCAGCAGCGGTACGGCGGCGTCAGCCGAGGATGAGGCTCATGGCCTCGGCCCGGGTGGCGGGGTCGCGCAGCTGGCCGCGCACGGCGCTCGTCGTCGTCTTCGCGCCGGGCTTGCGGATGCCGCGCATCGACATGCAGAGGTGCTCGCACTCGATCACGACGATGACGCCGCGGGGCTCGAGGATCCGCACGATCGCGTCGGCCACCTGGGTCGTGAGCCGCTCCTGCACCTGCGGGCGCTTGGCGTAGACGTCGACGAGCCGCGCCAGCTTCGACAGCCCGGTGATGCGACCGTCGTGGCTCGGGATGTAGCCGACGTGGGCGACGCCGTGGAAGGGCACCAGGTGGTGCTCGCAGGTGGAGTAGAGCTCGATGTCCTTGACCAGCACCATCTCGTCGTGGCCGAGGTCGAACGTGGTCGAGAGGACCTCCTCGGGCGACTGGCGCAGGCCTGCGAACAGCTCGGCGTAGGACCGGGCCACCCGCGCCGGGGTGTCGCGCAGGCCGTCGCGGTCGGGGTCCTCCCCCACGGCGATGAGCAGCTCGCGCACGGCGGCCTCGGCGCGCGCGTGGTCGAACGGTTCGGTGACCACGTGCTCGGGCACGTGCACCGGGTCGACGGGGGTCACGCGCTCGGCTCGGTCTCGGGGGCGGCTGCCGGCTCGCCGGTCGACGACGACGTGCCGTTGACCGACCCGTTGCCGTTCGACCCGTTCGCGCCGGTGAGCTCCGGGGCCGGCTTGGGCGCCTGCACCGGGCCGCGGTCGCTGGGGGTACGCCGCGACGAGCCGGTCCACGCCGGCCGCACGGGACGACGGTTCAGCGGCTCGAAGATGCGCTCGACGTCGCCCTTGTCGAGGGTCTCCTTCTCGAGGAGCTCCACGACCAGCGCGTCGAGCACGTCGCGGTTGTCGACGAGGATCTCGAACGCCTCGTGGTGCGCGGCGTCGATGAACGAGCGCACCTCCTGGTCGATCGCGGCGGCGACGTCCTCGGAGTAGTCGCGCGTGTGGCCGTAGTCGCGTCCGAGGAAGACCTCGCCCTGCTCCTGGCCGTAGCGGATCGCCCCGAGGCGCTCGGTCATGCCGTACTGCGTCACCATCGCGCGGGCGACGGCGGTCGCCTTCTCGATGTCGTTGGACGCACCGGTGGTCGGGTCGTGGAAGACCAGCTCCTCCGCGGCGCGGCCGCCGAGCATGTAGGCGAGCTGGTCGAGCATCTCCGACCGGGTCGTGGAGTACTTGTCCTGGTCGGGCAGCACCATCGTGTAACCGAGGGCGCGGCCGCGCGGCAGGATCGTGATCTTGTGCACCGGGTCGGTGTGCGGCAGGGCCGCGGCGACCAGGGCGTGACCGCCCTCGTGGTAGGCGGTGATCGTCCGCTCGTGCTCGCTCATCACGCGGGTGCGCTTCTGCGGACCGGCGATGACGCGGTCGATGGCCTCGTCGAGCTCGCGGTTGCCGATGAGCTTGTCGCCCTGGCGCGCGGTGAGCAGCGCGGCCTCGTTGAGGACGTTGGCGAGGTCGGCGCCGGTGAAGCCCGGGGTACGCCGTGCCACGGCCTCGAGGTCGACGCCGGGAGCCAGCGGCTTGCCCCGCGCGTGCACCTTGAGGATGTCGGTGCGGCCCTGCATGTCCGGGGCGCCGACCGCGATCTGGCGGTCGAAGCGGCCGGGGCGGAGCAGCGCCGGGTCGAGGATGTCGGGGCGGTTCGTCGCGGCGATGAGGATGACGCCGCCGGTGACGTCGAAGCCGTCCATCTCGACGAGCAGCTGGTTGAGGGTCTGCTCGCGCTCGTCGTGGCCGCCGCCGAGACCCGCACCGCGGTGCCGGCCGACGGCGTCGATCTCGTCGACGAACACGATCGCGGGGGCGTTGGCCTTGGCCTGCTCGAACAGGTCGCGCACGCGGCTGGCGCCGACGCCGACGAACATCTCGACGAAGTCCGAGCCGGAGATGGAGAAGAACGGCACGCCGGCCTCGCCCGCGACGGCGCGCGCGAGCAGCGTCTTGCCGGTACCGGGCTGGCCGTAGAGCAGGACGCCCTTGGGGATCTTGGCGCCGACCGCCTGGAACTTCGCGGGCTCCTGGAGGAACTCCTTGATCTCCTGGAGCTCCTCGACCGCCTCGTCGGCGCCGGCGACGTCGGCGAACGTCGTCTTGGGCATGTCCTTGCTGACCATCTTGGCCTTGGACTTGCCGAAGTTCATGATGCGGTTGCCGCCGCCCTGCATCTGCCCCATGAAGAAGAAGAGCAGGAGGATGACGAGCGCGACGGGGATCAGGGAGTACAGGAGCGAGAGCAGCAGCGAGTCGCGCTGGTTCTCGACGTTGTAGCCGTCCTGGATCTTCCCGGCCTTCACCTGCTCCTGGAGCATGTTCTGCAGCTCGACGCCCTGGCCCTCGATGTACTGGGCCCGCAGCTTGTCGCCGTTGGTCTGGGTGATCTCGATCCGCTGGTCGCTGCCGCCGACGAGGGTCGCCTTGGTGACGTTGCCGTTCGAGATGGCGGTGACGACCTGCGAGGTGTCGACGTCCTTGGGCCCGCCCACGTTGGTGAGCAGGCTGCTGGCGAGCACGACGAGGAGGATCGCGAGGACGATCCACACGACCGGGCCACGGATGATGCGCCTGATATCCATGATGCGGAGCCGGGGCCCCGTACCTCCTGACGTCCCGTGCTGGCCACGGTGGCCGCACTACCGCCCGAGGGCGGAACTCGCGAGTGTCACGAGGGTACAGCGGTCGGCGCGAGGGCGCCGGGCCGCGTACGTCGAGACGGCTCCTTGACGATCATGACGCGGGCGGGCCCGGATCTGTTCCCCCGTGGCCGCGCGTTCACCCCCGGCGTAACCGGTGACACCGCAGGTCGGAGCCGAGAGGCCGCCGGGGGCCGGTCAGGAGTAGACGTGCGGGGCCAGGGTGCCCACGACGCGGAGGTTGCGGTACTTCTCGGCGTAGTCGAGGCCGTAGCCCACGACGAACTCGTTGGGGATGTCGAAGCCGGTGTACTTCACGTCGACGGCGACCTTCACGGCGTCGGGCTTGCGCAGCACCGTGAGCACCTCGACCGACGCCGGGCCGCGCGAGCGCAGGTTGCGCAGCAGCCAGGACAGGGTGAGACCGGAGTCGAGGATGTCCTCGACCACGAGCACGTGCCGGCCGGTGATGTCGCGGTCGAGGTCCTTGAGGATCCGGACGACGCCCGAGGACTTGGTGCCCGAGCCGTAGGACGAGACCGCCATCCAGTCCATCTCGACCGGGAGGGTCAGCGCGCGGGACAGGTCGGCCATCGCCATGACGGCGCCCTTGAGGACGCCCACGAGGAGCAGCTCCTGCCCGGCGTAGTCGGCGTCGATCTGGGCGGCGAGCTCCCGGATCTTGGCCTGCAGCGACTCCTCGTCGACCAGCACCTTCTCCAGGTCGGTACCGAGATCGACGGCTTCCATCAGCTCTCCTCGCGGGGCGGGGTCGGACGCAGGGTGAGCCTCCCATACGACCGCGCGGCGTCGACACCGCCGGGTAGGGCCACGGCCCCCTGCCCCTTCCAGCGGGTCACCAGCGCCACCACGCGGTCCACGTGCTCGGCCCCGAGCGCGCCCGCGGGGACGCCGCCGGCCACCAGCCACCGGCGTACGACGCGGGACCGCAGGGCCGCGGGCAGCGCCTCGGCCGCAGCTGCGTCCAGGCTGCCGTCGTCGCGGTCGGACACGGACGAGAACGCTTCTGCCGCTTGCTGATCCAGCAGGTCGGCGTCGTCGCGGGCGAGGGACGCCGTGCGAGCGAGCGCCTCGGCGACGCCCGGTCCGAGCTCGCGCTCGAGGACGGGGAGCACGTCGTGCCGGACCCGCACCCGCGTGTAGCGCCGGTCGTCGTTGTGCGGGTCGTCGGCCACGGGTGCGCCGTCGGGAACCGCGCCCCGGACCAGTGCCCGGCGCAGCCCGAGCAGCGGACGACGGAACGGGGGGCGCAGGGCCGGCATCCCGGCGAGGCTGCGCGTGCCCGAGCCGCGGGCGAGGCCGAGGAGGACAGTCTCGGCCTGGTCGTCGAGGGTGTGCCCCAGCAGCACGGCGGCCGCGCCGTGACGCTGCTGCGCCTCGTGCAGCGCGGCGTAGCGGGCCTCGCGGGCGGCGTTCTCCGGACCGCCTTGCGCACCGACCTCCACCGCCACGACCTCGACGGGGTCGAGCCCCTGCGAGCGCAGCCAGTCAGCGGTCCGCTCGGCGACGGCGGCCGAGCCGTCCTGCAGCGCGTGGTCGACGACGACGGCGCCGACCCGGGCGCGCACCCGGCGGGCCGCGTCGGCGAGGGTGAGGGAGTCCGCGCCGCCGGAGCAGGCGA
>WBZP01005696.1_pt1 | contig 12567 bp, 14 predicted proteins | sample 5204301 | NCBI WGS metagenome assembly WBZP01 (sample SAMN12412401, study PRJNA552823) | activated sludge metagenome | isolation source: activated sludge from nitrification reactor of wastewater treatment plant... | place: USA: Pennsylvania | collected 2017
TCGACGGCCGGGGTGACCACCAGTGACGAGGTGCTGGGCATCAGCGTGCCGATGGCCACGGCCATCGCCGACGCGGCCGCGGCGCGTCGCGAGTACCTCGACGAGACCGGCGGGCGGTACGTGCACGTGCTGGCCGACGGCGATATCCACACCTCCGGTGACCTGGCCAAGGCCATCGCGTGCGGCGCCGATGCGGTGGTGCTGGGGCCGCCGCTGGCGGTGGCCGCCGAGGCGCCCGGGGAGGGCTGGTTCTGGCCGTCGGCGGCGGCGCACCCGTCGTTGCCGCGCGGAGCGCTGCTGGATGTCGCGGCGGGCGAACGCCCGGCATTGGATCAGGTGCTCAACGGCCCGTCCGACGACCCGTTCGGGTCGCTGAATCTGGTGGGCGGGCTGCGCCGGTCGATGGCGAAGGCCGGCTATTGCGACCTGAAGGAATTCCAGAAGGTCGGGCTGTCCGTCGGTAGTTAGGCTGCCGCACAAGGGTTTACGCGGGACTACCCGATCACTCCACCGACGATATGACCGATGGCGTAGGTGATGGTCAGCGCCAGCGCACCGCCGATGACGTTACGCATGATCGCGCGCGAAACCATCGCGCCGCCCAGCCGTGCCGAGACCGCGCCGGTGATCGTCAGCGCGACGAGCACCGCGATCACCGTCACCTGAACGCGTAAACCGGCTGGCGGCAACAGAATTGCCGCCAGTGGCAGCAGGGCGCCGACGGTGAAGGCCACCGCCGAGGACAGGGCGGCAAGCCACGGGTTGGTGAGTTCCTCGGGATCGATGCGCAGCTCGACCTCGGCGTGCGCGGCGAGCGCGTCATGCTGCGTCAGCTCCTCGGCCGCCTGACGCGCCGTGGCCGCCGACATGCCCTTTGCTTCGTAGAGTCCGGCGAGTTCGTCGAGTTCGGCTTCCGGATCCTGGCTGAGCTCGCGACGTTCCTTGCTCAGGAGCGCACGCTCGGTGTCGCGCTGCGTGCTCACCGAGATGTACTCGCCCAGAGCCATCGAGACCGCTCCCGCCGCCAGGCCGGCGGCGCCGGCCGTCAGAATCGGGCCGCGGTCGATGGTGGCAGCCGCCACGCCCACGACGATTCCCGCCGTCGACACGATTCCGTCGTTGGCGCCGAGCACGCCGGCGCGCAACCAATTCAATTTCGACGCAACGGATCCCGTGTGGGGCTCGCTGGGGTGGGGCAGGCTCGACATCCTCGTAGACTATCCGACCCGGGTGGTGGTGTGGCCGGGAAACGTGAGGGTGAAGGTCGCACCCCCGCCGGGTGTCTGCGTCACGGACACGTCGCCGCCATGCGCCCGGGCGATCTCGCCCACCAGGGCCAACCCGATTCCGTAACGCGGCCTGCCGGTGGTGTCCTCGCCGTGGGCGAATCGTTCGAACAGTCGATCGATCTGGGTGGGATCGATGCCCGCGCCGTCGTCGCAGACATCGATTCTGGCGCTGGCCCCGTGGTGGTAGGCCCGCACCGTGACCCGGCCGCCCGGATGCCCGTGACTCACCGCATTGTCGACCAAGGCGGCAACCGCGCGGCGCACCGCGGTTGCTGAGCCGAGTATCTCGATCGGCCATGTGCTGCTTGGGATCTCGGCCTGCAAGGTAACACCGGCGGCATCGGCGAGGCCGGCAAAGTCGGTGGTCACCCGGGTGGCCAGGGCGGCGAGGTCGATACGTTCCCGCGGCATCGCCCCTTCGCTCATCGCCGCGGATGCGAGCAGATCCTCGACCACTTCGCCGAGCGCGTGGGTATCGGACATCAGAGCGGCGACCTGTGCGGCGAGGTCGGGCGTGTCTCTCACGTCCGGCCGCCGGGCCAGCAGTTGCGCCCTGGTGTGCAGCACGGTCAGCGGTGCCCGTAACTCGTGGGAGGCGTCGGCGACGAAGCGCCGCTGCAATGCGAGCGCCTGGGAGAGGGGGCGGATGGAGCGGCGCGTGAGCATGGCCACCACCGCGACCGAAGCGAGAATGCCTGCCAGTTCGGCGATTCCGAGCGATGCGAGCAACCGCTTTCGGCTCGTCCGGTACGGCTCCAGGTCCATGACGGCCGCGACACGACCGCGCGCGGTGTCGACAACGTAGGCGCGGTGATCACGTCCGTCGATCTGCAACTCGGTGAATCCTGCGGGTCCGGAGAGTAGCTCCGTCACCCCGTCGGCATGCGTGCTGGCCGAAACGCCGCCGTCGGCGCCGCGCATCGCCAGGATCGTTCCCGGCGGTGGGTCGGTCACGTCGTCGGCCGTCGTCGCCACCGTCACCAGCTGCGTATCGATCTGCCGGTTCTGCATCCGGACGTCGACGGCGAACCCGACGCCGCCGACGATCAGCAGCACCAGGGCGAGTGCTGCGGCCGCCTGGATTGCCGCGGTGCGGCCGGCCCGGTGGACGACCCTGATGTCGGCGGAGGGTGTTCCGGAGCTCACTGCGGCCCGAATCGGTAGCCGGTGCCGTGCACGGTGTCGACGACGCGCTTGCCGAGTTTCCGTCGAAGGTAGTGCACATAGGTATCCACGACACCGGATGTATCGGCATCGCCGAACACGGCCGTCATGAGCTGCCCACGGGTGAACACCTGCCGCGGTGACGCCATCAGTGTCGCCAGCAGATCGGCTTCGCGCCGCGACAGTTCCACCGGGCGCGCCAGGGCATCGCCGGTGACGGTCTGGGACAGCCGATCCAGCGACAGTCCGCCGGCCCGCAACGTCTGGGTTGCGACCGGGCGCCGCAGCAGCGCGCGGACCCGTGCGAGCAACTCGGCGACCTCGAAGGGCTTGACCAGGTAGTCGTGTGCGCCGGCGTCGAGGCCCTCGACCCGATCCTCGACAGCGCCGCGGGCGGTGAGCAGCAGGGCCGGTGTGCCGACTCCGCGGGCCCGCCACGCCGACACCAGTTCGGCCCCGTCGAGCACGGGGAGGCCACGGTCGACGATGGCCGCGTCGTAGTCGCCGCGCAGTCCACGATGCAGACCCTGCTGCCCGTCGTGCGCGACATCGACGGCATACCCCTCGGCGCTGAACAAGTCGGCGAGCAGAGCGGCCAGGCCACGGTCGTCCTCGACGATCAGCAGCGTCGGCGCATCGTGCTGCCGGTGCATTCACAAAGAGTGCCATGCCGGTTCTTAAAGGCCTCGAAGAATCGCCCGCCACGATCTGTTCATGGACACTTCCCACCCCGGTTTCCGCCGTGCCGCGGCCATCTCGTGGACTCTTGCCGGTGTCGGGGCCGCCGGTGTGGTCGGCGCATCGCTGCTGGCCTGGGGCGACACGCTGGAAAAGCAGGCTGATTCCGCGCTGCCGGGATCGGTTGCCGAACTTCCGGAGGCCACCCTGTCGAGGCCGACCACCACCACCTCCATGGCGCCCAGCTACGCGCCCAGGATGCAGACCCGATCGCGCGGCTCGTGACGGCCACGTCGCCGGCGATCGACCACCCGGTCCACGAGGCAACGTGGTCACGCTGGAGCACATTCATGCACCTGTTGGTGACCGATCCGGCGGTGCTGCCGGTGGCCCGCCGCGAGGTGGACGCCGAGATCGATGCGATCGATGCCGCCGCGTCGCGATTCCGGCCTGACTCCGAGATCATCGCGCTGACCCGGTCGGCGGGGCGGCCGACCCCGGTCAGCCCGCTGCTGGCCCGACTGATCGGTGCGGCGCTGGAGGCGGCCCGCCGGACCGACGGCGCGGTGGATCCGACGGTCGGCGCGGCGCTCATCGCACTGGGTTACGACGACGGGGTGCCCGATCGGGGGGAACCGCTTGCCGTCTCGGCGGCGATGCCGGCCCGCTGGACGATGGTCGGCTTCGACGGTCACCGTGTCACGGTGCCCGCGGGGGTGACGCTGGATCTGGGCTCGACCGCGAAGGCGATTGCGGCAGACCGCTGCGCGCACCGGGTGTTCGAGATGACCGGCGGCGGGGTCCTGGTGAACCTCGGCGGTGATCTGGCCACCGCCGGGCCGGCCCCCGACGGCGGGTGGCAGGTGCTCGTGCAGGACACCGACGAGGATCCCTCCAGCGCGGTCGCCATCGGCACGGAATGCGGCCTGGCGACGTCGAGCACGGTGCGCCGACGGTGGTGGCGTGGTGGCGAACTCGCCCACCACATCGTCGATCCGCGCAACGGGCTGCCCGCGGAACCGTTCTGGCGCACGGTGTCCGTCGCCGCCCCGAGTTGCTACCAGGCCAACACGCTCAGCACGGCTGCGATCGTGTGGGGTGCCGATGCCAAAGAGCGTCTGCGTGCCACGGGCCTGCCGGCCCGACTGGTGGACAGTCACTTTCGTGAGCACGTCCTCGGCGGCTGGCCACCCGCGGGGCGGCGATGATGGATCAGGCGGTGTGGGCGCTGGCCCGGGGCAGCGGCATCGTGGCGCTGTTGTTCTGCACCATTTCCGTGGCGCTGGGGATCGCGGTCCGGTCGGGACGGCCGGTGGGCCGGTTGCCGCGTTTCGGCGTCGTCGACGTGCACCGGTTCGCGTCGGTGTATGCGGTCGTGCTCGTCGCGATGCATGTCGGCCTGCTGCTGGCCGATCCCTACGCACAACTGCGCGTCGTGGATGTCGTTGTGCCATTCATGGGGAATTACCAACCGTTCTGGCAGGGCCTGGGCACGCTGGCCGCCGAGCTCATGGTCGTACTGGTCGTCACCAGTCTGCTGCGGCACCGGCTGGGCCTGCGCACCTTCCGTGTCGTGCACTGGGTGGCCTACCTGCTGTGGCCCGTCGCCTTCGCGCATGCGCTGGGCAACGGCACCGACGTCGCGCACGGCTGGTTCCTGTCGTTCGCGGCGCTTTGTGCGTTGACCGTGACGGCGAGCCTGATCTGGCGGCTGCGGGCCGATCACGTCGAGTACTCGGCGGCTCGAATTAGGTTGCGTCGATGACTATTTCGCATCCCGTTGAACGGCAGGCGCCCATCGGGTGTCGGCTGCTCTCGGCGGCCGGACCGAGCCTGGCCGAACACCATCGCCGGTTCGGCACCCTGCCCCGGCAGGCCGGTCCGGACTTGATCTACGCGGTACGCGACGCGGGCCTTACCGGTCGCGGCGGTGCCGGCTTCCCGACGTCCCGCAAGCTGGCCGCGGTGGCCGGGCGGCGGCCCGTCGTCGTCGGCAACGGGGCCGAAGGCGAACCGCTGTCCGGTAAGGACGCCGTGCTGCTGTCCGTCGCCCCGCATCTGGTTCTCGACGGCTTGGACGCCGTGGCCGACGCGGTCGGCGCCGACCGCGTCTACCTGTATGCACCGGCGTCCGCGATCCCGGCGGTGCGGTACGCACTCGACGAACGCTGCGGGCAGCGGTACGACGTGCGCGTCGTGGAGGCACCCGACACCTTCGTCGCCGGGGAGGAATCCGCCGTGATCAGCCGGCTGGAGGGGAGGCCGGCACGGCCCCGAGACCGCGTGGTGACCCCCGCGGTCTCGGGGTTCCGTGGCCGCCCGACAGTGGTCAACAATGTCGAGACGCTGGCCCACCTCGCGTTGATCGCCCGTTACGGGGCGGCCTGGTTCCGATCGGTGGGCAGCGGTGACGCCCCGGGAACCATGCTCGTCACCCTGTCCGGTGCGGTGCGTCGGCCCGGTGTGTTCGAGGTGCCCACCGGGATTCGGCTGACGGAAGTGATCGGCACCTGCGGCGGTGCCGATCCGCACCGGGTGCAGGCCGTCCTGGTCGGGGGCTACCACGGCACCTGGCTCGGTCCGCCGGCCGTCGCCCAGGCCGATCTGTCCGCCGGGTCGCTGGCACGATTCGGGGCGGCCCCCGGGGCCGGGGTGATCCACGTCCTCGGCGCCGGCGAATGCGGCCTGGCCCGGACCGCCGACATTGCCGCCTATCTGGCGGGGCAGAACGCCGGACAGTGCGGGCCGTGCGTCAGTGGCCTGCCGCGGTTGGCGTCTCTACTGGAGCAGGTTGCCCATGGGCCGGTGCGCCCTGGTCTGGTGGACGAGATCCGCCGGGCCGCCGGTCTGGTCGAGGGGCGCGGATCGTGTCGGCATCCGGACGGAACCGCGCGGCTGGTGCGAAGCGCCCTCGAAACGTTCGCCGGTGATATCGATGCGCACCGGGCCGGCCGTTGCGAGGCCGAACGCCGGTGACCGGGAACTCGCCGCCGATCCGGCTGCACATCGACTGGACCCGATGCGACGGCCGCGGTCTCTGCGCGGAATTGATCCCGGGCTTGTTGACCCGCGACGAATGGGGCTATCCCCGGGTGGTCGATGGCTCGCGGGAGCCGGTCATCACCGATGAGATGACTGATGCCGCCCGGGCCGCCGTGGCCCGCTGCCCGAGGTTGGCGCTCACGCTGCTGGCATCCGGGCACCGTCGCCGCGGCCGCGCTTAGGGCGTCCTTGCTAGAGGTTACTGGTGAGTAGGTTCATACTGGCCGGATGCAGCCGGATTATGACGTTCTGGTCATCGGGTCGGGGTTCGGCGGAAGCGTCACCGCCCTGCGGCTCACGGAGAAGGGCTACCGGGTCGGTGTGCTGGAGGCCGGCCGGCGGTTCACCGACGCGGAGTTCGCCAACACCTCCTGGGATCTACGCAAGTTCCTGTGGGCGCCGCAGCTCGGTTGCTACGGCATCCAGCGGATCCATCTGCTGCGCAATGCGATGATCCTGGCCGGCGCCGGCGTCGGGGGCGGGTCGCTGAACTACGCCAACACCCTCTACGTACCGCCGGACCCGTTCTTCAACGACCGGCAGTGGGCGCACATCACCGATTGGCGTGCCGAGTTGATGCCGCACTACGAGCAGGCCAAGCGGATGCTCGGCGTCGTCATCAACCCGACATTCACCGACGCCGACCGGATCATGAAGGAGGTCGCCGACGACATGGGCGTCGGGGACACCTTCGTGCCGACGCCGGTCGGGGTGTTCTTCGGGCCCGACGGCACCAAGACGCCCGGCCAGCGGGTGCCCGATCCGTACTTCGGTGGCGCCGGGCCGGAACGTACCGGCTGTATCGAGTGCGGCGAGTGCATGACGGGCTGCCGGCACGGGGCCAAGAACACGCTGGTGAAGAACTACCTCGGTCTCGCGGAATCAGCTGGGGCACAAGTGCATCCGATGACGACGGTCACGGGATTCGCGCAACGCGCCGACGGGCTGTGGGAGGTGCGCACCGCCCGTACCGGCCGCAAGCTGCGCCGTGGCCGCCGGACCTTCACCGCGACACATCTGGTGCTGGCCGCGGGCACGTTCAACACCCAGAAGCTGCTGTTCAAGATGCGCGACGGCGGACAGCTGCCGCGGTTGTCCGACAAGCTGGGCGTGTTGACCCGCACCAACTCGGAGTCGATCGTGGGGGCCGGCCGCCTGGAGGCGCGCCCGGATCTGGACCTGACGCACGGCGTCGCCATCACGTCGTCGATCCACCCCACCGCCGACACCCACGTCGAACCGGTGCGCTACGGCAAGGGCTCCAACGCAATGGGGTTGCTGCAGACCCTGATGACCGACGGGGACGGTCCGCTGGGAACCGACACACCGCGCTGGCGTCAGCTGCTGGACCAGGCCGGCGCGGACCCGAAGAACATGCTGCGGATGCTCAACCCGAAGCAGTGGAGCGAGCGCACCATGATCGCGTTGGTGATGCAGCACCTGGACAACTCGATCACCACATACACGAAGAAGGACCGCTTCGGGGTGCGCCGCATGACCAGCAAGCAGGGCCACGGCGAACCGAACCCGACGTGGATCCCGGCCGGCAACGAGGTCACCCGGCGCGTCGCCGCCAAGATCGACGGCGTCGCCGGCGGCACCTGGGGCGAGCTGTTCAACATCCCGCTGACCGCGCACTTCCTCGGGGGCGCGGCGATCAGCGACAGCGCGGACAACGGTGTGATCGATCCGTACCAGCGGGTGTTCAACTACCCGACCCTGCACGTGATGGACGGGGCCGCCGTGTCGGCGAATCTCGGTGTCAATCCATCCCTTTCGATCACCGCGCAGGCCGAACGCGCGGCGTCGCTGTGGCCGAACAAGGGCGAGGCCGATCCGCGGCCCGCGCAGGGCGAGGCGTACCGGCGGCTGGATCCCGTCGCGCCGAACCGGCCCGCGGTTCCGGTCGAGGCACCGGGGGGACTCCGCCGAATCCCGATCGAGCCGGTCAACACCGGCGGGCAGTGAGTGCGATTGCGCCGCTGAGGGATTCGGGGAGTCGCCGGGCACGCGAGATCGCCGCGCCGAGTTAACGGCGGGAAACAACCTGGACGTTCTCTGGACAGCGGTGCTCGATGCTGGTTAATCTCTGCCGATGTCCGGCCGTGGATCCGGACCCTGCCCGAAAGGTCGGTTCATGACTTATCCGCCGCCGCCCGGACCGTATGAGCCGCCGCCCATCGAGAACGGCCCGGAGGGCCAGGGGCAGCCCTACGGTCAGGCTCCGCCTCCCGGGTATGGGCCACCGGGCTACGGCTCCCCGGGCTACGGCGCCCCGGGATACGGGCCGCCCCCCGGCGGCGCGGCCCCGGACAACTACCTGGTGTGGTCGATCCTGTGCACCGTGCTGTGCTGTCTGCCGCTGGGAATTGTGGCAATCATCAACTCCACCAAGGTCAATGGCCTGTGGGCATCCGGTCAGTTCGCCGAGGCGCAGAAGGCGTCCGCGGACGCCAAGAAGTTCGCCATGTGGGGTGCGATCATCGGCGCCATCGTGGGCGTGATCTACCTGATCGTGTCGGTGGCCACCGGGATGTCGGCCTACAGCTGATCGTGCACCGGTTGGCGCAGCCGTTGGGCGTGGCCGCACTGGCAGCGGGCGCGTGCGGGGTGATCTGGCTGGCCGATCCGACCACGCCGGGCGGATGGCTGCCGGTGTGCCCCACCAAGGCGCTGTTCGGTGTCGACTGTCCCGGTTGCGGCAGTCTGCGAATGCTGTATTCGCTGATGCACGGCGATCTCACGGCAGCGCTGCGGTACAACGCGCTCGGTGTCGTCGCGGTGGTGTTGCTCGTCATCGCCTTCGCGACCTGGACCTACGGCAGAGCCACCGGGCGGACGATTCGGGGCTGGCAGCACTGGCGGTGGTCGCCGATGGTGGCGCTGGCCGTCACCGCCGTCTGGTTCGTGGTGCGCAACTTGAACTTCGGGCCGTTCCCGGCTCTCCACGTGTAGAGCTACGTGTAGAGGTATGTCCGCAGATGTTCCAGTGAGCCGCGCCGAAACTCTTGCATCGCAGGGGCTTTCATCGCCAGCCCGTCGGCGCCGTGGTACATGCCGGGCACGGTGACCAGTTCGCACGGCACTCCGGCGGCCTGCAGGCGGCGCGCGTAGTCGACCGATTCGTCGTGGAACAGGTCGAGTTCGCCCACCCCGACCCAGGCCGGGGCCAGGCCGGAGAGGTCCTCGCGGCGGGCCGCCGCGGCGTACTCGGGGGCGTCGGATTCCCGGGGTTCGCGGCCCAGATAGCTCGTCCAGCCGAACCGGTTCGATTCCGGTGTCCACATGAACCGGCCGCGGACGCCGTGATCCCGCAACGCGGACCGGTCGTCGAGCATCGGGTACACCAGGACCTGTGCCCGCAGCGTGATGCCCTCGTCGTGCGCGCGCTGGGCCACCGCGGCGGACAGGCCGCCGCCGGCGCTGGATCCGGTGACCGCGATCCGGTCCGGGTCGATGCCGAGTTCACCGGCGGCCTCGCGCATCCAGTGCAGCGCGGCCATGCAATCGTCCAGGGCGGCCGGGTACCGGTGTTCGGGCGCCAGGCGGTAGTCGGGGGAGACCACCACGGCGCCGAGTTCGCGCGCGGCCTGCCCGCTGCCGATGGCCTCGGCCTGCGGGGATCCGAGGATCATCCCGCCGCCGTGGATGTAGAGGATCCCGGGGCGCGCTGCCGCCCCGGCATTGGGTTTGGGGGTGGTGACGGTGACCGGCACCGCCGTGGACCCCACCCGCCGTTCGGTCACGGTGACGCCGCGGCCCGACGGCGTCCGGAACCGCCCGTACACCATCCGGGCCCGGGGCAGGGAGCGGGCGGTGGTGTCGCTGGCCAGGAATGGCAGCAGTGGGCTGCGAAGTTCCCGTGGCACCCGGGCCAGGTCGTGTCGAACGGCCAGGTAGCGGCGGCCAACCAGCGCGGCGGCGCCCAGCGCGGCCACGGCGAGGACTCTTCTCATCGCGGCCCACGGTACCGCCGCATCTAGACTCAGACGCGTGAAAACGCAGCCCACCTCTCAGCGTCCGGTGCTCGTGGTCGACTTCGGGGCGCAGTACGCGCAGCTCATCGCGCGTCGGGTGCGTGAGGCCCGGGTGTATTCCGAAGTCATCCCGCACACCGCCACGGTCGAGGAGATCAAGGCCCGCGATCCGCAGGCGGTGGTGCTCTCCGGCGGCCCCGCCAGCGTGTACGCCGACGGCGCCCCCCAGCTCGACCCGGCGCTGTTCGACCTCGACATCCCGGTGTTCGGCATCTGTTACGGCTTCCAGGCCATGGCCCAGGCGCTCGGCGGCACCGTCGCGCACACGGGCACCAGTGAGTACGGCCGGACCGAGCTGAAAGTTGTTGGCGGCGAGCTTCATTCGGGACTGCCGAACACGCAGCCGGTGTGGATGAGCCATGGCGACGCCGTCACCGCGGCCCCCGCCGGGTTCGACGTCGTGGGCACCAGTGCCGGTGCGCCCGTGGCCGCGTTCGAGGACCGGGCCCGCCGGCTGGCCGGTGTGCAGTACCACCCGGAGGTCATGCACTCACCGCACGGCCAGCAGGTGCTCAGCCGGTTCCTGCACGAGTTCGCCGGAATCGGCGCCACCTGGACACCGGCCAACATCGCCGATTCCCTGGTGACCCAGGTGCGCGAGCAGATCGGCGATGGCCGCGCCATCTGCGGGCTGTCCGGCGGCGTGGATTCCGCGGTGGCGGCCGCACTGGTGCAACGCGCCATCGGGGACAACCTGACGTGTGTGTTCGTCGACCACGGTCTGCTGCGCGCCGGGGAACGTGAGCAGGTGGAGCGGGACTTCGTGGCCGCCACCGGCGCCCGGTTGGTCACCGTCGACGTGTCCGAGCGGTTCCTGGATGCGCTGGCCGGGGTCACCAACCCGGAGGGCAAGCGCAAGATCATCGGCCGGGAGTTCATCCGGGCCTTCGAGGGCGCGGTGCGCGACGCCCTCGGCTCGAACGAGGCGGAGACCGAATTCCTGGTGCAGGGCACGCTGTATCCCGACGTGGTGGAGTCGGGCGGGGGAGCCGGTGCGGCCAACATCAAGAGTCACCACAACGTGGGCGGCCTGCCCGACGACCTGAAGTTCAAACTCGTCGAACCGCTGCGACTGCTGTTCAAGGACGAGGTCCGGGCCGTCGGGCGCGAACTCGGCCTGCCGGAGGAAATCGTTGCGCGCCAACCGTTCCCGGGCCCCGGGCTGGGCATCCGGATCATCGGCGAGGTCACCGAGGACCGGTTGGACACCCTGCGGCGCGCCGACGCGATCGCGCGCGAGGAACTGACATCGGCCGGTCTGGACCACCAGATCTGGCAGTGCCCGGTGGTGCTGCTGGCCGACATCCGGTCGGTGGGCGTGCAGGGTGACGGCCGGACCTACGGTCACCCCATCGTGCTGCGACCGGTGTCCAGCGAGGACGCCATGACCGCCGACTGGACCCGGATTCCCTACGAAGTGCTGGAACGGATTTCCACCCGCATCACCAATGAGGTGCCGGAGGTCAACCGGGTGGTTCTCGACGTGACGAGCAAGCCGCCGGGCACCATCGAGTGGGAGTGAGGCCCGCGCCGCGGCACCTGCGCGTCCGGCTGATGGTGGCGCTGACGTTCGCCACCGGAATGCTCGACGCGGTCGGCTATCTGGGCCTGGACCGGGTCTTCACCGGGAACATGACCGGCAACGTGGTGATCCTCGGCATGGGCCTGGCGGGTGCCGACGGCCTGCCGGTCGCCGGACCGCTGGCGGCCCTGGGCGGCTACGTGTGTGGCGCGGCCGTCGTGGGCCGTGTGCTGGCCGGTCGGCCGAACACCTGGACCGGCGCGGTCACCGCGGTTTTCGCGGTCAATGCCGTGGCGCTCGTCGCCGCCGGCACCGTCCTGGCCGTCGGCCATGTCACCGGTTCGTCGATCCCGGGAGTGCTGATCGCCGCAACGCTGGCGGTGCTGATGGGCGCGCAGGCGGCGGCGGCCCGCGCGCTGGCCGTACCGGACATGACGACGGTGGTGGTGACCTCGACGTTGACGGCATATGCGGGCGAGACCCTGTTCGCCCCGGGTTTCGGCTGGTTCCGGCACCGCCGGTTCTGGGCCATCGCCGCGATCTTCGCCGGGGCGCTCTCGGGTGCGCTGATCCTCGAGCGCGTCCACATCGCGGGCCCGCTGTTCGTGGCCGCGGGGATCAGTGCGGTGGTGGCGGTCGCCGGGCATTTCGCCTGGGAGCGCGCCGAGTCGGCGTAGCCTGAAGGAATCCGACTCAGCGGCGAGGGGAAGACGCCATGTTGACCCAGTGGATCGAGAATTGTTCTGTCCAGCGCATCGGACTGCGCGACGGCCTGGTCATCGACCTGGACGATTACAACGAAGTGGTGATCACCCGCCCGTTACGGCTCACCCTG
>WBZP01005263.1_pt2 | contig 12566 bp, 15 predicted proteins | sample 5204301 | NCBI WGS metagenome assembly WBZP01 (sample SAMN12412401, study PRJNA552823) | activated sludge metagenome | isolation source: activated sludge from nitrification reactor of wastewater treatment plant... | place: USA: Pennsylvania | collected 2017
CGCTACGCCAAGTACCTCAACCAGGCAATCAGCGTCATCAAGGCCGTTGGCAAGTTGAACGATGTGCCGCTCGCGGCCATGCAGTCGACCATCGGTCGCCATGCCGCCCGCGCTGTCCGCTGCGCCGTCATGATCGATACGCTCAACGATCAGTGGCAGAAGCTGGTCGCCAATGTCGGCAAGGACCAGACAACCTTCAACGCGCCATCGTTTCCCAAGGGCGAGATCAAGGGCGTCGGTTTCCACCAGGCGCCGCGCGGCACGTTGTCGCACTGGGTGGTGATCGAGAACGGCAAGATCAAGAACTACCAGGCAGTGGTGCCCAGCACCTGGAACGCCGGGCCGCGTGACGCCGACGACCAGATCGGTCCGTACGAATCGTCGCTGATGAACAACCCGATCGCCGATCCCGAGAAGCCGCTGGAAGTCCTGCGCACGGTGCATTCCTTCGATCCCTGCATCGCCTGCGCAATCCACATGTTCGACAACGAGCAGCGTGAAGTCGTCAAGGTGAAGGCGCTCTGAGTGGCAACCCAAAGTCAGCCGTCGCGGTACGCCAACATTCTCCTGATCGGCATGGGCAACGTGCTCATGCAGGATGAAGGCATCGGCGTGCGGGCCGTCGAGGAACTGGAGTGCCGCTACCACCTGCCGGCGAACGTCCGGGTGATGGATGGCGGCACGACCGGCATGGAGTTGTTCGAGCCGATGCGCGAGGCCGATGCCCTGGTGGTGGCGGACGCGATCAACGCGGATGCGCCGCACGGATCCCTGGCGCGCATCGCCAACGCCGAGATACGGGCCTTTTTCCAGACCAAACTTTCCAATCATCAGCTCGGGCTGTCCGACCTGCTGGCGCTATTGACGCTGAAGGGCCAGATGCCGCGACACGTCGCCATCATCGGCATGGTGCCGCATTCGCTTGAGAACCGGCTCGGTCTTAGTGTCCCCGCAGCCCGGTCGCTCGACGCCATGGTGGGCATGCTGGTCGACGAACTGACCGGATTGGGTGCTCCGCCCTCGCCTCGGGAGAAGGCCGAGATCGGGCATTGGCGTCGGCAAGCGGACATGGAGTCGGCATTGTGTGTATAGCCACGCCCGTTCAGATAGTTCGTCCCGGTCCGGTGTCGGCGCTCTGTCGCGGCCGCAATGGCGACGAGGAAATCAACATGCTGCTGGTCGGCGACCAGTCGGTCGGCACCTGGGTGCTGAGCTTTCTCGGCTGGGCGCGGGAAGTGATCAGCGCCGAGCAGGCCCGGGAGATCGATCTGGCGCTGGACGGACTTCAGGCCATCATGGACGGCGCCGACGCGATCGATGTCGACCATCACTTTCCGGGCCTGGGCAACACGGCACCCGCCCTGGAGTCCGCGTGATCGATGCGATGGGGCTTGCCGACCCCGCACTGGCGGAACAGCGGGTCGCCAGTGTCTTCGAGCGCATTCACCGGGAGCAGATGGCCGGCCTGCCCCTGCTTAACAGCGCACTGACGGTGGCCACGATCGGCTTCCAGTCGTTCCGCAGTCGAGTGATCGGCATCGTCAGCACACCGTGGATGATGAGCTTGATGATGCTGCCGGGCGTCGATGATCAGTGGCAGTCGCTGGGTCTGGGCGAAAAACAATCCCACGATTTCCCCGCCGGGACGTATCGGTTCCTGGTCAACATACTGGACGGCCTGGGTGTCTGTCAGATGCATTCGGTATACTCACCGATGCGCGATTTTCCGAATCAGGCATCGGCGGTCGCGGCGGCCCGGGATTTCCTGGAGCGGCTGATGGCGCCCGCGCCCGCTGTCGATGGCGAAGTGCCGGTCGATGAGGAATTGCTGGGGCGCATCCTGCGCGGCGAAGACATTCCAGAAATCGACACGGCGTTGGCGAGCGCGGCACTCGAACCGGTTTCGCCATAAGCGATGCGGCGGGGTACTCGTCAGCGCGGCTTGACAGCGCATTGCGTCTGTCGGGCGAACGGGCGGGTAAACTTGCGGCCATAGCCACGGTTGTCACTACCCAGAGGCTCGACATGCACGAAATGTCCCTCGCCGAGGGTATTCTCCAGTTGATTGAGGACGCAACCCGAGACGAGGATGTCGGGCGCGTCAGTGTCGTATTCCTGGAAGTCGGGCGACTGGCGAGCGTTGAGATCGAGTCGCTGCGTTTCTGTTTCGATGCCGTGGTTCGGGACAGCATTGCCGAGGGTGCGCGTCTGGAAATCAGCGAAGTGCCGGGCACGGGCTGGTGCATGGATTGCAGCCAGTCGGTGCCGATGAGCGACAAGCTGGGCGGTTGCCCGCGCTGCGGCGGCTACAAGGTGCAGGTGACGGGTGGGACGGACATGCGCGTCAAGGAACTTGAAATCGAGTAAGGAACATCAACCATGTGCACCACCTGCGGCTGCGGCCACGGCGAAACGAAAATCGAGGGCCATGCCTACGCGCCGAGGCACAGCCATGCACCGGGCATGGCCCCGTCGCGCATGCTCAAGATCGAGCAGGACATCCTGTCGAAGAACGACGCCTATGCCCGCGAGAATCGCGCTTTTCTCGCCGGTCGCCGCGTGTTTGCCTTGAACCTCGTTTCCAGCCCAGGCTCGGGCAAGACCACGCTTCTTTGCAAGACCATCGAGATGCTCAAGGGCAAATCGACCGTGGCGGTCATCGAAGGCGACCAGCAGACCAGCAACGACGCCGAGCGCATCCGCGCCACCGGTGCGCCGGCCATCCAGATCAATACCGGCAAGGGCTGTCACCTCGACGCCCACATGGTCGGCCACGCCATGCACCAATTGGATCTGCCCGAACATTCCGTCCTGATGATCGAGAACGTCGGCAACCTCGTCTGCCCGGCGGCCTTCGACCTCGGCGAGGCGCACAAGGTGGTGATCCTCTCGGTCACGGAAGGCGAGGACAAGCCGCTCAAGTATCCCGACATGTTCCGTGCCGCCGACCTGATGCTGCTCGGCAAGTGTGACCTGCTGCCGTATCTCGCCTACGACGTCGACCGCGCGGTCGAATCGGCGCGGCGGGTCAATCCCGACATTCAGGTGATCCGCTTTTCCGCGACCACCGGCGAGGGCATGGCCGATTGGCTGGCATGGCTGGAACAACGACGCTGAGCCTGTCGACGGCCGGACGTCCGGTGCTTGCTACCGGAGCCTGGTTCAAGAGCACCGTCTGTGCGGCCCGGGACGGCGAGGCACGCGTGTCGCCGACGGTTGGCGACCTCGATACGCCGGAGGCGTGCAGCGGTTTCGATCAGGCCCGTGACGAAATGCTCGGCTGGCTGGGCGAGCGGCCGGCTGCCGTTGCCTGCGACCTGCATCCCGACTTCTATTCGAGCCAGGCTGCGGCGCGGCTTGCCAGAGAGTGCGGTGTGCCGCTGATCGAAGTCCAGCACCACCATGCCCACATCGCCTCGCTTTGCGCCGAGCACGGCATCGAAGGTTCGGTGATTGGCCTGGCGCTCGACGGCGTCGGGCTGGGCACCGACAAGGCACCCTGGGGTGGCGAACTGTTGCACGTCGATGGCGCCCGCTTCGGCAGGCTTGGCCACTTCCGGCGCATCGCCCTGCCCGGTGGCGACCGCGCTGCCCGCGAGCCGTGGCGCGTCGCGGCCAGCGTGCTGCATGCCCTCGGCCGCAGCGCGGAGATCACCCGCCGTTACGCCGACGAGGCCGGCGCGGCGACGCTGGTGACCATGATGGACAGAAAGCTCAACTGCCCCGAGACATCGAGCGCCGGGCGTCTCTTCGATGCCGCCGCCGGCCTGCTCGGCATTTCGCGGCGCATGGCCTTCGAGGCCGAGGCGGCCATTGCGCTCGAAAATGTGGCGAAGCAACACATCGACGCGTACGGTTGGCCCGAGCCCGGCACGTGGGCCATCGGCGCCGACGGCCAACTCGACCTGCTGCCAGCCCTGGGGGCGCTGACCGATCCTGTCGATATCGGCCTCGGTGCTGCACGCTTCCATGCCACGCTGGTTGCCGCCCTGGCCGACTGGGCTACGCGCGCGGCCGAACGAACCGGTATCGGCGTCGTGGCCTGCGGCGGTGGCTGTTTCCTGAACCGTTTGCTGTCGATCGGTTTGCGCGGCAGGCTTGAAGCGGTCGGCCTGGGGATGCTCGAGGCAGCAAAGGTGTCACCCGGTGATGCCGGCATCGCGCTTGGCCAGGCCTGGATTGCCCAAAGATTTCTGGAGAACTGAAATGTGTCTGGCCATACCCGCGCGGGTCGCGGAAATCCTTGAAGGCGACCAGGCGATCGTCGATCTCGGTGGCGTGCGCAAGGACGTGTCTTTGGCGCTGCTCGACGATGTCAATATCGGCGATTACGTGATCGTCCATGTCGGCTACGCGCTGCAGAAGCTCGACCCCGAGGAGGCCGAGAAGACGCTCGCCCTGTTCGCGGAGATGGGAACGCAGGTTTGAAATACGTCGATGAATTCCGCGATGGCAAGCTCGCCAGGGGCCTCGCCGCCGCCATCGCCACCGAGGCAGCCCCGGCATGCCGCTACAGCTTCATGGAGTTCTGCGGCGGCCACACGCATGCGATCTCGCGCTATGGCGTCACCGACCTGCTGCCGGCCAATGTGCGCATGGTGCATGGGCCGGGCTGCCCGGTCTGCGTGCTGCCGATCGGCCGCGTGGACATGGCCATCGAGCTGGCGCTCGAACACGGTGTGATCCTGTGCACCTACGGCGACTGCCTGCGCGTGCCGGCTTCCGACGGCCTGTCGCTGATGAAGGCGAAAGCACGCGGCGGGGACGTGCGCATGGTCTATTCGAGCGCCGACGCGCTGAAGATCGCCCAGGACAATCCGGGTCGCCAAGTGGTGTTCTTCGCCATCGGCTTCGAGACGACCACGCCGCCGACGGCGGTGGTGATCAGGCAGGCGGCCGCGCTCGGGCTGGAAAACTTTTCCGTGCTCTGCTGCCACGTGCTGACGCCGTCGGCGATCAGCAACATCCTCGAATCGCCCGGGGTGCGTGAACTCGGTACCGTGCCGCTCGACGGCTTCATCGGCCCGGCCCACGTGTCCACGGTGATCGGCTACGCGCCCTACGAGTTCTTCGCCGAGGAGTTCAGGAAGCCGGTGGTCATCGCCGGCTTCGAGCCGCTCGACGTGATGCAGGCGATCCTGATGCTGGTGCGGCAGGTGAACCAAGGCCGCGCCGAGGTCGAGAACGAATTTTCCCGCGCCGTCAGCCGCGACGGCAACCTCAAGGCGCAAAACCTGGTGTCGGAAATCTTCGAGCTGCGCCGCGAATTCGAGTGGCGCGGCCTCGGCCTGGTGCCCTATTCGGCGCTGAAGATCCGCCGCGAATACGCGCGCTTCGATGCCGAGACGCGTTTCCCGCTCGGCTACCGCAGCGTCGCCGACAACAAGGCCTGCGAATGCGGCGCGATCCTGCGCGGCGTCAAGCGGCCGCAGGACTGCAAGCTGTTCGGTACCGTGTGCACGCCCGAGAATCCGATCGGCTCGTGCATGGTGTCGTCCGAAGGCGCCTGTGCCGCGCACTACACGTATGGCCGCTACAAGGACGCCAGATGACCAAAGTCAGAGAGAACTACGTTCGTCCCCTCGATTTGAAGCAGGGCCGCGTCGACATGACGCACGGCTCCGGTGGCCGTGCCATGGCCCAGCTGATCGAGGAACTGTTCGCGAAGCACCTCGACAACGAATTCCTGCGCCAGGGTAATGACGGCAGCGTGCTGCCGCCGCTGACTTTGGGCGGCCGGCTGGTGATGTCCTGCGACGGCCATGTCGTCTCGCCGCTGTTCTTTCCCGGCGGCGACATCGGTTGCCTGTCGGTGCACGGCACGGTCAACGACGTCGCCGTAATGGGCGCGAAGCCGCTTTATCTGGCGGCGAGTTTCATCCTCGAAGAGGGCTTGCCACTGGCCGACCTGGCGAAGATCGTCGAGTCGATGGCGAAGGCTGCGAAAGAGGCGGGCGTGGCGGTCGTCACTGGCGACACCAAGGTGGTCGAGGCCGGCAAGGCCGACGGCGTGTTCATCAGCACGACGGGCGTCGGCGTTTTGCCCGACGGTGTGGCGCTTTCCGGCGACCGGGCGCGGCCGGGCGACGTGATCCTGCTCTCGGGCACCATCGGCGACCATGGCATGGCGATCATGGCCCAGCGCGAGAGCCTGGGCTTCTCGGCGCCCATCGTCTCCGACACCGCGGCGCTGCACGGGCTGATCGAAGCGATGCTCGCCACGGGTGCCGATATCCGCTGCCTGCGCGATCCGACGCGCGGCGGGCTCGCCACCACGCTCAACGAAATCGCCCGCCAGTCAGGCGTCGGCATGATGCTCGACGAGGCCGCGATTCCCGTGAATCCCGAAGTGGCTGCCGCCTGCGAGTTCCTCGGCCTCGATCCGCTCTATGTTGCCAACGAAGGCAAACTGATCGCCATCGTCGCCGAGGGCGACGCGGACAAGGTGCTGGCGGCCATGCGCACGCATCCTCAGGGCGCCCGCGCGGTGCGGATCGGCAGGGTGCACGAGGATGCCCATCATTTCGTGCAGATGACCACCGGCTTCGGCGGTCGGCGCATCGTCGACTGGCTGACCGGCGAGCAGCTGCCGCGGATTTGCTGAGAGCTGAGGCCGATGCGCATCCTGTTCCTGACTCACAGCTTCAACAGCCTGACGCAGCGGCTCTACACCGAGCTGTCGGCGCACGGCCACCAAGTGTCCATCGAGTTCGACATCAACGATGCCGTGGCCGAACAGGCGGTGGAACTGTTCCGTCCGGACCTGATCGTCGCGCCCTATTTGCGTCGCGCGATTCCCGAAAGCATCTGGTCGAAGCACGTTTGCCTGATCGTGCATCCCGGCATCGTCGGTGACCGCGGCCCTTCGGCGCTCGACTGGGCGATCCAGGAAGGCGAGGCGGAGTGGGGTGTCACCGTGCTCCAGGCCGAGGCCGAGATGGACGCCGGGCCGGTCTGGGCCACGGCCAGCTTTCCGATGCGGCGCGGCCGCAAGGCCAGCCTCTATCGCAACGAGGCGACCGAGGCGGCGGCGCAGGCGCTGCTCGCCGCAGTGAAAAAATTCTTGGCCGGCGGCAAGCCGACGCCGCTTGCGGAATCACGCGGGCGCGGCCGGCTGCGCCCGCTGATGCGCCAGGCCGACCGCGCCATCGAATGGCAACGCGATTCCAGCGCCACCGTGCTGCGCAAGATCGATGCCGCCGATGGCTTCCCGGGTGTGGCCGACCAACTGTTCGGCGAACCCTGCCACTTGTTCGATGCCTGGCCGGAAGCCGATAGTGCAAAAGTCAGTCGTGGCGGTACGCCACCCGGGGCGGTCATCGGCCGCCGCGAAACGGCGCTGCTGCGCGCCACCGCCGACGGCGCGGTCTGGATCGGCCATGTGAAACGGAAGGACGGCATCAAGCTGCCGGCCACGATCGCCTTCGCCGAGCAGGCGGCGATTCTTCCCGAACTGCCGCTCGATGGCTGCTGGACCGCCGATCACGCGACCTGGCAGGACATCCGCTACGAGGAGGCCGCCATTGGGGAAAATGCGGTCGGCTTCCTCCACTTCGAGTTCTACAACGGCGCCATGGGCACGCCGCAGTGCAATCGCCTGCGCGCCGCCTTCGAATGGGCGAAGAGCCGGCCGACCCGCGTGCTGGTGCTGATGGGCGGCGCCGACTTCTGGTCGAACGGCATTCATCTCAACCTGATCGAGCAGGCCGAAGGTGACAACTGCGGCCCCGCCGACGAGTCCTGGACCAACATCAACGCCATCGACGATCTCGCCGAAGCCATCCTGCGCTGCGACGACAAGGTCACGGTGGCCGCTTTGCGGGGCAATGCCGGCGCCGGTGGCTGTTTCCTGGCGCGTGCCGCCGACCAGGTCTGGGTGCGCGACGGCGTGATGCTCAACCCGCACTACAAGAACATGGGCAACCTCTACGGCTCGGAGTTCTGGAGTTACCTGCTGCCGCCGCGGGTCGGGGCCGAGGGCGCGGCCGCGATCATGCAGCACCGCCTGCCGATGACCGCGCAGGAGTCCGTGAAGGCCGGCTTCTACGATGCCTGCCTGGCCGGCGAGCCGGCGGCCTTCCTTGCCGACGTCGCCCGCCGCGCCGCCGAATTGGCGACCGCCGCAGATTTCGCTGCCCGCCTTGCGACCAAGCGGAGCCGCCGCGCCGCCGACGAGGCCGCCAAGCCGCTTTCCGCCTGGCGTGCCGAGGAACTGGCGCATATGCGGCGCAATTTCTACGGCTTCGACCCGAGTTACCACGTCGCCCGCTGGCACTTTGTGCGCAAGTCGCCGGCCTCCTGGACGCCCCTCCACCTGGCCCGGCACCGCGATCTTGGCTGGAAGATTCCCGCCTGACCGGATACCATCCGTGCAGGCAACCACGACGGAGTAGAACATGCCCTGCCGGATCACCATGCTGTTCAGCGACGGCCAGGAACTGGAGACCCTGGTGACCGACGCCGAGATCGCCCGTTACACCCATTCCTCCGCACATCAGTGGCTGGGCCGCGAGTTCGAGGAGGCCGGCTGCGTGCCGAGCAATCCCATGGGCAAGCTGCTGGCGGCCGACAAGGTCCTCACGCTGGCCGAGACGCGGACCCGCGCCGTCTATGAAAGCACTTCACCCTGGGTGCGCGATTTCTTTGCTGCCACGGCCGCGGCGATCGAGGCGCCCGTGGTGACCATCAACCTGATCGACCATACGCTGGGCTACTGATCCGTGGGGCGTTTCACCATCTCGCTCGACGACGACCTCGCGCGTGAATTCGACGAACTGATCGCCAGGCGCGGCTACCAGAACCGCTCGGAGGCGATCCGCGACCTGCTGCGCGGCCTCGCCGAGTCGGCCCGCCAGTCAACGGCCACCGGCGACTACTGCGTCGCCAACCTGTCTTATGTCTATAACCACCACGAGCGCGACCTCGCCGAGCGCCTGACCGAACTCCAGCACGGCCACCACGACCTGACCGTGGCGACCCTGCATGCCCATCTCGACCACGACAACTGCCTGGAAAGTGTGGTACTCAAGGGGCCGGTCGCCTCGGTGCGCGGCTTCGCCGATGCCCTGGTCGCCGAGCGCGGCGTCCGCCACGGCAGCCTCAATATCGTCTCCGTCGAAGTCGACCAGGGCCACCACGGCCACGGCTATGCGCCGCGCGGCAAGGCCATCGCGCATTTGCACCTCAAGCCACGCAACTGATCCCGACGCGGGCGAGCGCCCCCATCATGCTGTCTGCATGGTTATCGCCCGAATAGCCATCGTTTCAGCCCACTTAATAGTGATTTTCGCCTTGTCTGGGCGGCGTAGCATGCCTCGTAACCCTGGCCCTTGCCGCTGCCGTGGCATTGGTCTGTCATGAGGACGAGATTTGAGCGATATCCCGCCGCTGTCCCTTTGGTCGCGCCTGAGTTTCGGCGCCCGGTTGATGCTGGGCGCGGCATTGGTACTGGCCGCCGCGACGGCTATCCTGGTCGTCACCGCGACCATTCGAGATGCGCTGTCGATGAATGGCGAACTCGAGCGGCAATTGCAATCCGAACTATCTTCCCAGGCGGTGGCCGTGGCGGTGTTTGCCCGGGCGGGCGACCAGGATGGGCTGGCGGGCGCGTTGAAGGCACGGGCCGGTCAGGTCAGCATCCAACGGTTGATTTGGCGGGGTGTGGATGGCCTTGTCGTCGATGCCGTCGCTCCCGTCGCGATCTCCGCCGTTCCGGCCTGGTTCTCGTCGGCGGCGGGCGTGGTCGCGCCGATGGCTTCGCGTCCCGTCGTTGTCGATGGTGGCGAACTTGGCAGCGTGACGGTGATGATGTCGACCGTCGCGGGAATCGACCGCTTGTGGAGCGCGTTTCTCAGCAACCTGAATCTGCTGGCGCTGGCGGTCGGGCTCGAGTTTCTCGGCATCATGCTGATCCTGCGGTACGGTTTGCGGCCGCTGGGCGCCTTGATGGAAGGCGCTCGCCGCTTCGGCGGCGGCAACTTGACCGCGCGAATTCCGTCCACCGGTGGACCGGAGATGCGCCAGACCATCGCCGCCTTCAACGGCATGGCCGACAACCTCGACCGGATGATGACCGAGATCCAGCGAAGCAGCGATGAACTGCGCATCGCCGCGACGGCATTCGAGTCAGAGGAGCCGATGCTGGTGACCGATGCCGATCAGGCCATGCTGCGGGTGAATCGGGCCTTCATCGGCACCACCGGTTACCAGCCCGATGAAGTGCTTGGCCAGACACCGCGGGTACTGCTTTCCGGTCACCACGACGACGAGGCCTACCGGCAGATTTGGCTGGCCGTCGGCAACGACAAGTTCTGGCAGGGCGAATTGTGGTATCGCCACAAGCAAGGCCGCATTTATCCCGTGTGGCAGACGATATCGGCGGTGGTGGCACCCGATGGGCACATCAGCCATTACGTCGTTGCCTTCAGCGACATTTCGCAACGCAAGGAAGCGGAGGAGCAGATCCGCAACCTCGCGTTCTTCGATCCGCTGACCCAGTTGCCGAACCGTCGCCTGCTGATCGATCGCCTGGGTCTGGCCCTGGCTGCCACCACACGCTACCGCAAGCACGGTGCCTTGCTGTTCCTGGATCTCGATTATTTCAAGAATCTCAACGATACCCTTGGTCACGAAGCGGGTGACCAGATGCTCGTCGAAGTGGCTGGGCGACTGAAGTCCTGTGTCAGGGAAGGCGACACCGTGGCGCGCCTGGGCGGGGACGAGTTCGTCGTCATGCTCGAGGACTTGAGCCAGGATGAGGCCGAGGCGGCCACCCAGGCCGAGTTGGTGGCGAAAAAGATCCTCGAACTCGGTACCCAGCCCTACCGTCTCAGGGGCCGCGAGCATCACAGCACCTTCAGCATCGGCATCGGCCTGTTCAACGCCGAGCACCTTGGTGCCGATGAACTGCTGCGGCGCGCCGACGTCGCCATGTACCAGGCCAAGACCAATGGCCGCAATGCCTTGTGCTTCTTCGACCCGCAGATGCAGGAAGCGCTGCTCGAGCGCGCCTCGATGCAGAACGATCTGCGTCGTGTGGTCGAGCGTGAGGAACTGGTCCTCCATTACCAGCCGCAGTTCGACGAGCATCGCCGCGTCGTCGGCGCCGAGGCGCTGCTGCGCTGGCAGCATCCGGTGCGTGGCACGGTGGCGCCGGCCGATTTCATTCCGCTGGCCGAAGAGACCGGCCTCATACTGCCGATCGGCACCTGGGTGCTCGACACGGCCTGCAGGAAGTTGCGTGAATGGGAAAAACTGCCGGCGATGCGCCATCTGGTGCTGGCGGTCAATGTCAGCGCCAAGCAGTTTCATCAGCCTGACTTCGTTGCCGTGGTGCGACGAATCCTCGACGAAACCGGCGTCAATCCCCGACGCCTGAAGCTGGAGCTGACCGAAAGCGTGGTGATCAACGACATGGCGGATGCCGTCGAGAAGATGAAGACGCTGAAGAGCCTGGGCATCGCCTTCTCGATGGATGACTTCGGCACGGGCTATTCCTCGCTGCTCTATCTGCGCCGCCTGCCGCTCGATCAGTTGAAGATCGACCGCTCGTTCATCAGCGAAATCGAGTCCAACGCTGGCGACGCCGCCATCGTCCAGACCATCATCGGCATGGCGCGCAGCCTCGGTCTCGACGTCATTGCCGAGGGTGTGGAGAAGGAAGGTCAGCATCAGTTCCTGAAACTGAACCACTGCCCCGAGTACCAGGGTTATCTGTTCGGCCAACCGGTGCCGGCGGCGATCTTCGAGGCCACGTTCAAGACATGAGACGTCGGTCGGCCGAGGAGCAGGCCAGCTGCGAGGCCATGCTGCGCGAGCTGTTCGAGAAACAGATTCAGTTCAACGGCATTCTCGGCCTGAAAGTGGTGTCACTGGCGCCCGACGGACCGCAACTCGCGTTCGCCATGCGTGACGATCTCGTCGGCAACTTTGTTCATTACCGGCTGCATGGTGGCGTCGTTTCCGCTGCGCTGGACACCGTCGGCGGTCTGGCCGTCGCCGTCGCCCTGGCCGAGAAACATCCCGGCGACAGCGCCGAGGAAATCGGCCATCGTTTCACCCGCGTCGGCACCATCGACCTGCGCGTCGATTACCTGCGTCCCGGGAAGGGCAGGGAGTTCGTTGCGACCGGCCAGGTGATCCGCCTCGGTGGCCGTATTGCCTCGCTGCAGATGACGCTGAAGAACGAAGCGGGCGAGATGATCGCCACCGGAGCTGGTTCCTACGTCGTGTCGTAGCATGATGCCGCCCGTTCTGTTTCCCGTGGCCCCTGTTCTGATTCCGGTTTGCCGATCGAATAGCCATTTTCAGGTGCGCCGGATCTATTGCGTGGGACGCAACTACGCTGCTCATGCCCGCGAAATGGGGGGCGACCCGACGCGCGAGCCGCCGTTCTTTTTTCAGAAGCCGACGGATGCCATCCAGGTGGTGCTGCCGGGAACGATCCTGGAACACGCTTATCCGCCGACCTGATTAGCCACAATATTCAGAAGGCTCATTTGGCGAGCCTGCCGGGGTGAAAAATGGGCGCGTCTTGTCCGAAGGGGATGCGCGATGGGGATCAACCG
>WBZP01005697.1_pt1 | contig 12565 bp, 8 predicted proteins | sample 5204301 | NCBI WGS metagenome assembly WBZP01 (sample SAMN12412401, study PRJNA552823) | activated sludge metagenome | isolation source: activated sludge from nitrification reactor of wastewater treatment plant... | place: USA: Pennsylvania | collected 2017
GCCCATTTTCATGCTGGCCTAGAACCCGGCCACAAGAAGGATATCCAGCAGAACTTCATCGCCGGTGAATTGCGCGTCATTGCGGCCACCAATGCGTTTGGTATGGGAGTGGACAAGCCGGACGTCCGCGTCGTCATTCATGCCGAGATTCCAGGTTCCCTTGAGAACTACCTACAGGAAGCCGGGCGCGCCGGACGCGACCGGGAGGAATCTCGCTGCATCCTGCTTTACGACGAAGAAGATGTGGAGTCGCAGTTCGCCCTGACGGCCAGATCACGCCTGACGCGCCAAGACATCGCCGGCATTCTGCGCACCCTGCGACGCTATTCGGCGAAGACCCGCAGCATCGACGTTGTCGTCACGCCCGGCGAGATTCTCGCCGACGAGGAGCTTGAAACGTCTATCGAGGCAGAAAACCCGGATGCAGATACCAAGGTCCGCACTGCCCTTGCCTGGCTTGAGCGTGCCCGCTTTCTAGAACGCAACGAGAACCACACCCGTGTTTTCCCCGGCAGTCTCAAGGTAGGTTCGCTGGAGGATGCCAGCAAACGCCTGGCACGTGCCGATCTATCAGATGACATGCGGCGCAAGTACCTCGACTTAGTTTCGATCCTGATCAATGCCGACGATGACGAAGGTATCAGCACGGATGCACTGATGCTGCAATTGGGGATGCCGAGCGAGGAATGCATCCGCATGCTCCATCAGATGGAGACCCTTGGGATTCTGACCAACGATATCTCACTGACCGTGCTGTTACGCCGTGGGGTCAAGGACGCATCAAGCGACCGCGCGGAACGGTTGAGCCGCCTTGAAGCAACACTGCTCGATCTGCTGCCCGAGCTTGCACCCGAAGCGGATGGAGGCGACTGGCAGGACATGAACCTGCGCATGGTTTGTCAGGAGGTCAAGCTGCGCTCGGGGTCTGATGTTCTGCCCGACCAACTCCTGATCCTGATGCGGTCGTTGGCGCGGCCCTTCGGCGAGGAAACTCACGGGCGTCGCGCCATGTTTGATGTGCGCGTGATGCGTCGAGAGCTGTTGAGGGTGCGTCTGTTACGGTCATGGTCGAATATCCGCGAAATCGCCAGCCGTCGCCGCGCGGCTGCGGGCGTTCTGCTCCAGTTTCTGCTCTCCCGTCTCGATGCCCATCTGCGTGGCGTTGATCTGCGGGTCGAATGCAAGATGGGCGAGCTGGCGGCTGCCATGCGTGCCGACCTGATGCTCGGCCCCACGCTGAAGGATGAAGTGTCTGCCATCGAGGCTGGCTTGCTATACCTTCACGATAACGGCGTGCTGATCATCGACCGCGGCAAAAGTGTATTTCGCCAGGCAATGACCATCCATGTGTTCCCGGAGGAGAAGCCGCGGGGCTTCACCAATGCCGACTATGCCCCGCTGCGCGAGCATTACGGCGAGAAAAATTTTCAGGTACACGTCATTCAGGAGTACGCGCGACTCGGGCTCAAGAAACTATCGGACGCACTGAGCTTTGTTCTGGCCTACTTCACGTTGCCAAAGCTCGACTTCATCCGCAGCTATTTCGCCGGGCGACGGGAGTTGCTGGAGCGCGCAACAACCGAGGAATCCTATCGACGTATCGTCGAGGATCTGCGCCATCCGCTGCAGCAGCAGATCGTTGCGGACAAGGGGGACACCAATCGCCTAATCCTCGCCGGACCAGGATCGGGCAAAACCCGCGTGATCGTGCATCGAGTCGCCTATCTGCTGCGCGTGCTACGGGAGCCGGCACGAAGCATCGTTGTGCTCACTTTCAATCGCGCCGCCGCTGCCGAGGTACGGCAGCGACTCTACTCTCTGGTCGGCAATGACGCGGCCGGCATCACTGTTCTGACGTATCACGCCATGGCCTTGCGCCTGACCGGCACGAGCCTAGCAAAGCTTGCCGAGTGCGGTGAGGACATCGCCTTCGACCGCATCCTGGACGACGCACTGGCACTGCTCGAAGGCAGGCGCGAGGACATTGCCACGCCGGAAGACGGTGACGAACTGAGAGATCGACTGCTGGCAGGCTACCGCTACATCCTTGTCGACGAATATCAGGACATCGATGCCCGCCAATACGCCCTGATCAGTGCGCTAGCAGGGCGCAAGACCAAAGACCGCGACGCCAAGCTGACGATACTCGCGGTCGGGGACGACGACCAGAATATCTACGCCTTCCGCAACACCAGCAACGAATTCATCCGTCGCTTCGAGCAGGATTACGAAGCACGGATCGATTATCTGGTTGAAAACTACCGCTCTACAGCTCACATCATCGATGCGGCCAACCAGTTGATCGCATCGAGCACTGACCGCATGAAGCGTGAACATCCAATCCGCGTCAATCATGCCCGGCGAACCGCTCCTGCAGGTGGCCGCTGGGCTACGATTGACACGCTGGCAGCAGGACGCGTCCACGTGCTTGAGGTACCCGACGATAATGTTGGTCAGGCTGAGGTGGCCATGAAGGAAATCATGCGCCTCAAGTTGCTTGCTCATGGTGCGGACTGGTCTGACTTTGCTGTTCTGGCGCACAACCGCGCCACCCTGGATCCTATCCGCGCCTGGTGCGAGATCGAGGACATACGCTACGCCACAACAGACCGAGATGGAGGTCAACCCAGACTGCATCAGGTGCGCGAAGGACATGCGCTGCTCGAACTGCTCAAGACCAAACCAAAGCGAAGGATACGTCCGGCCGCGCTTAGGCGCTGGTTCCTTGCTCGCTATGGCGGCGGGCGGTCCGATAATTTATGGGAATCCCTGCTCGGTCAGTTCATTGACGAGATCGAAGCGACTTGGGCGGATGATTGCATTCCGTCCAGCTGGCTGCTTGACGAGTTGTATGAGTTTGGCAACGAAGCACGGCGCTCGCAACGAGGTCGCCTCGTCATTTCGACCGTGCATGGAGCCAAAGGAAGGGAGTTCGGCCATGTCGCGATCCTCGATGGCGGCGACTGGCGTGAAGCGTCTGATGATGAGCGGCGCCTCTACTATGTAGGCATGACGCGGGCGAAAGAGAATCTGGTTCTTTGTCAGGGAACGCTGCGTTCCAATCCATTCTCGCCAGCGCTCACCGGCGAAACGACCTGCCGTTCCCCGTTACCGGCAACCGTCGAACGCCGCCCTGAGTTATCGCTGCGCTACGTTTCGCTTGGGCTGAAAGGCGTATTCCTGGACTTTGCTGGGTATAAGCAGCAGAACGATCCGATCCATCGAGGGCTTGCGAGTCTTGCCGTAGGCGATCCGCTGTTCATCATTCAACAAGGGGACCGGCGGGAGATCACAACCTCGTCAGGTGTGGTCGTCGGACGCTTTGCCAAAAATGGCCACATCCCGGAAGGCAAGATTGTTCGCGCCGTGGTCGAGAGTTTGGTATGGCGTTCATCGATAATGATCGGCAATCCAGAATTCAGGGGACGATTGAAATCGGAGTCTTGGTGGGTGGTGCTGCAAGCGCTGGTGATTCAAAGCAGCGTCTCAGCATGAATTCGAATGGGAGATTTTTGACGGTCGCCCGCCTCTGCCAGCTCTGCACCACTCACCTCGCAAATGCGGCTCCCAATCCGGCCAGTGATTCAGAACTGATGCCAACGCCCGGACCGTCCGCCAGTAGTCATAGCGCGTCGCCTCCGATTTCTCGCTGGCCCATCGTTCCATCACCCAGCGCAGATGCTTGGCCTGCCACTGGCGGGGTTCGCTGATGCTGAAGCGCAGAAGTATCGCATGCGCGATGCGCTCACCCCGTTCAATGTGGCCGGAGATGCTCGATTTTGAGCCAGGCAGCGCACGCTTCAGCAAGGTACCAATACTCATGGTCGCACCCCGACGTAGGCGGACACGACATCGACACGATCATGCCCGAGTTCGCGCCCTAGATTCAGCCTGACCTGGTAGTCCACCTCCCTGCCGGGCGATGGTCCTGCCTGCTTAACTGGCGCAGGAAACCCTGACATCTCCTCATAGCGTTCGCAAGCACGTGCTGCCCGCAGATCGTGATAGCCCTTGATGCCAAATTCGTGCAGGACTTTTCGGGCACGATGGATTTCGCCATCATTGACCAGCGCTTCAAAGGTCTCGTCAGGCTTGAGGAGGTTCTGTCCGCACCCCAACTGATTGCGAACACGGACTGCATCCAGGAGGGCGGCCGAACCTCGTTCGCTGACGGGGACCCAGCGCTCGACCTCCCTGCCTCGGCCACCTTTGGTTCCATCCCTGACATCGATCTGTCCACGTTCTCTTGCCTGGCGCTGCCAGTCCGCCAAGTTGGCGAGGATTGCCTCCCGGAGGCGAACACCGAAACTGCGGCACAGAAGGACAACGACGGCCGCCCGCAGCAAATTTTTCGCGCGTAAGCTGGCTATCAACATGTCGACGACAGTCCAATCCAACCCGTCCGGTGGAGTGGTGCGTACGGTCTGGCGCCGCCCTACCAAACTTGCCGGGGAGTCGATGCGGATGGTCTTGTCCTGACGTAACGCTTCCAGGGTGATGTTCGCCGAGACGATCAGGTTCTGGGCGTAGCTGACCGCCATGACCTCTTCCTGTACCAGGCTGGCCAGATCGGATGCGTAGGCCTCCAGAACGCTTTGGTCGATATCGCAGGCATCACGAATGCCATGGATTGCATGTACCCAGCGGCAGAATCGTCGCCAGCGTTGGGTATGGCTGGCCACCGATCCGAAATGGCCCCGGCCATAGATATCCAACAGTGCCTGATGGCCGGCCCAGTCCATCTGCTTGCCATAGCCGAAATTCCGTTTCGTGGTGAACTTGCTCATGCTGATTTCCAATTCGGTGTGTTAAAGGTGATCGATGACTGAACGCCGGCCACGGGAGGCGAGGATCGAAGCGGGGTGCAGATCACGCACCCACACCGATCATCCGGGGTCCAACCGCACTCCGATCCCCGCCACCCGTTGGTGAGTGTTGAACCGGAATCAGCCGGTCGCTGCGGAGTGCTGGTCGTCGATCACGACCGGGATGAGGCTATTTGGGGCAGGCCTCGTGCCCATGGATTCACGCGCACACCATCGCGAAGGGCTTGCGCCCGGCGGGGGGATGGCTGTCGGCATGACGGCCGACGGTGCGGTGCTGAATCTTTCAACGCCGGGTCACTCTCATCGCGGGGATGGCAGATTGCCTGGCCTGCTGGCCACCGAAATTCGGCGGCCCCCGTTGTCTTGAGCGTTGGACGTGAGTTTTAGTTGTGGTTTTAGTGCAGTGGCAGGATGACCACCAATGCGTCAAAAGGCCCATGGCATCTGGGCGTGCGAGCTTTTTCTATCGCGTCCCGTCTCTTTGACGGCCAGGATGGAAAATAAAAACCGCCGAGGCGGTTATTGCCATGGAGTGCAGGGACGAGCGAAGCCGCTATCACTGCCTAAATGGACGAGAACTCTCTTGAGCCCTGCTATCCGACGGCCACCGATGTCGGCTGCCGTTTAGAAATGTGACATACCGGAATCCGATAACGCCACTCATAAATGCTGTTTGTTTTGCGTGGCCAGCTACCACTTTGGCCGCGATGCGTTACGCGTCACGGTTGATGAAACGCAAGATAGTCGACTGGGGAAACGGGTGTCAAGCGAGGGTTCGGAGTGGCGCCGGCATCACCGGGACAGGCGGAGAAACATCGGGATTGACAAGGACAGCGCGGGACGAATGGCAGGAATTATTTTTTCTTGACGGGCACTACATTTCTGCAACATTGCCTGCAGCGGTAGCAATGAATGAGCAATCTTTACCGTATTAGCCAGTCGGCTCATCGGCCATTGCCGCCGTTGGCGTTAGGTCAGTTGAATGGCCGGTGTACTGCAGGTTGCCGCCGTTGAGGCTGTAGGCCGAAGGAAGGGCCGCTTCCTTCATTGGCGAATGAGTGCTCCGCGCCCAATCCGGTCGGTCACGGAAAATGGAAGCGGATCTTCCCGGCAAACCCTCAGAAATGGAAAGCGGCCGTTATCTATGCTATTGCGATAATCCTAGTGATTCGGCCTTAATCCGCTTCCCTTGAATAAATCGATACTGCCCGATACTCAAATGATGGAAACGACAGACATGAGATCGCTGCCGCGCGATGCGCGACATCCGAGACGGTTGCAGGTGATCCTAACCATATAAGGGGGAGGAAAAGGATATCCAATCAGTAGGAACTCAGGCAGTAATCGAATCCGCCTTCACTTCGCAAAACCGTAGTCCTTCTTCGATCCATTGCGGCTCAAGCGCCTGGCCAATGAACACCAACAAGGTTCGTCGGGTCTCGTACGCTCGCCACATCGTGCCACCAGTAATTTGCAACAAACTTTGGACGCCCTGAATCACAATCCGCGGGCGTTGATTGTGTGCGAGGACAATACCTTTGTAGCGCCACAAGCGCTCTCCGAAACGTTCTTGAGCGGCATCAAAAAATAGATTGAGCCTGTCCAGATCAAGAGCTACCGAGGATTCGAATACATGGGACACGACATCGCTTGCATGCTTGTTCACCGCCGATCCAAACAGATTGCCACGCGCAGAATGTCGGGTATAGAGTTGCTTCAATTCTTGCGATGGCACGTAATCGAAGCTGTAACCACTTGCATCAAACAGATGCTGAAGCAAATCCTTAATCGGCGCGTTGTGCACATCAATTGACATTAAATGTGCCCGTGGATTGATCTCTGCAAGACGATCAGCGAGCGCGTCGCGATCTTCGGTGACAGCAAGGTCGCACTTAGTCAGCAGGAGCCTGTCCGCATACGCAACCTGTGCCCGATTTTCTACCCTATCTAGCTGAGACAAGGCATGCACGCTATCGACGAGCGTAACGACACCATCAAGGTGAAACTTTGTCAGGATCGCGGTCTCAGCCAGGAAGGTTTGAATGATTGGACCAGGATTGGCAATGCCGGTCGTCTCAATCAGCACTCGATCAAAAGCAAGACCTTCCTTCTGACTGCGTGTGCTGAGCGTCTGCAATGACTTAGCTAGATCGCCGCGCACCGTGCAACACAGGCAGCCATTGGCAAGCTGGATGATGGTCTCATTTCCACCAGTAACCAAAAATTCAGCGTCGACACCTTGGGCACCGAACTCATTTTCGATTACCGCCAAACGCTCGCCATGCAGTTCACGCAGCACGCGATTGAGTAGTGTCGTCTTGCCGCTGCCAAGAAAACCGGTAACGACCGTAACGGGTGTCGTAATTCGTACTATGGCAGTTCCTTTATTCGGTCCAAGGTCCGCCAGGAACGCACGCACCGTGATAGCGGATTACATTGGCTGAGCGTTTCAGAGTTAGTTACGCACAGCCAGTAACGAGTTCTTGTAGGCACTGCGTGGTAGGCTGCCGCTGTCCAACACGGTGACCACAACGCGTACCTGAAGCTGGGAACGGACCAGCTTTTCAATTTCAAGGGCAATGCCTGGGTATTCCGATCTCTGTATCCCGGGCGTCACTTCGACATCGACGGGTATCGGGTCGTCGAACCGAACCTGATCCTTCTGCTCTTTCCATATCCGCAGCATCGGTTCGATAGTCCCCGCGAAGCGATCACTGACAAGATCACGAATCGACGTCGGAAAGATGTTCATTCCTTTGTAGATCAGCATGTCGTCAGTGCGGCCGATACAGCGGATGCGGGGACTGGTGCGCCCGCAAGAACACGTACCGAAGCCGGTGACCAGAGCATGATCTCGTGATCGATAGCGGATCAGAGGTGTCGCGTCGCGTGCAAAAGTCGTGTAGACGACCTCGCCAGTCGCTCCCTCCTTCCAGGGAAGCACAGCGCCGGTTTCGGGATCGATCAACTCGATCGCAACATACTTTTGCGCGTTGAAGTGCATGCCATTCCTGGCGTCGCACTCACCCCACATAGCGGAAATAACGTCTCCTAGGCCCATCACTTCGCGCAAATGACTTATCTCAAGGCCCGTGGTGATTCGATCGCGAATGTCTGGCTGATTCAGACCCGGTTCGCCACCACACAAGACCTTCTTCAATCTTGAAGGAACTCCCGTCTCACGTCCGACAGCTTCCCATTGATCGCTGAGGTAAAGACCAAACGAAGTTGTCGCGAGAATGGCAGTGGTCCTCAATCGACGCATTTCCCGCAGGACACGGTCGGTAGGAAAACCCCCAAGCCAGCATAGGGTGGCACCAATGCGACGAAACCCATCGGCGTAAGGCAATCCCCCTGCTACCATTGGCAAGCCGACCAGATGCGCTACGACATCGTGTTTTCGAACGCCCGCGGTGTACCAGGTATTCGCGATGGCATCGGAAAACACATTAATATCCCGTTGGGTCAACGCGTAGTACAAGGGTTGCCCCGTGGTTCCGGAGGATGTAATTGCCTGAGCAATTTCGTCGAGCGGAGCCCCTTGGTTTTCGCCAAATGGCTGGGCATCGCTGCATCGATCCTGCGCGTCTCGAATGTCGCTCTTTAGGGTAAATGGCAACGCCGCCAAGTCAGACAAATCGCGCATCCGAAATCCGGACTTCACTTCAGTGTGAAGCCGAGCATACATGGCAGACCTGGCCCGCAATGGTTCCAATACGGTGGCGATATGATCAGCCTGCCATCGCTCAACGCGTGACCATTCCATGGTCTCCAATTCTTCGTTCCAGTACGTTTCTGTTCGATTGTTCCCCGTGGCGGTAATGACTTTACGACTCGACGAAGATAGTGAGGTAGGCACCTGTAACTCCATTTGATACGCGTCCTTGTCAGACCACTGCGCAAACGCGCCGAACGTGGGCCATCAAATCTGGCAACGGAAAATCCGGCCTTAGGTCACCAGTTGAGGTCATTGCCCTTGCGTCTAATTCATCTCCCGGCAATAAGTCCCATTGAACCGGATCACTTGGCAAGGCGAGTGCGTAGGCACGTGCCCCCTGGATCTGAGCGCGCTCTGGAAAACACGGTATGGCCTGCATCGGCCACACAATTTCCGACACCCCCTGCTCATACACAAGCACGGGTGGAATACGGTGGAAACGCGCAACGTTGCCGGCAGTACCGAGTACCGTCTTCCAATCGTCTTCGGCTGTCCCGGGCGCAAGGGACTCATGAAACTGGATCAGGTGCACACCCGCTTCCGCATAGAGCCTCACCAATACCGCCAGTAAGCTGCCCACGCATTCGTAAATTGCTCCGTCGTCAATGGCACCACCCACTGCGCTGGCCGAGCGCAGTTGCGCTGCCAGCGTGGCAGGTCCCGTCAATGCCACACTGATCACAGGTTCGTCGCGATCCGCTCCAGCACACTGACGAACCATGTCGATCGAAGCCGCGAGGCGTGGCGAGGACTGCAGCCTTGCAGGGTCAATCGCAATGCCGGTGAAGTCGAACCCGGGCTCCGGCGAGAGCACTGGTGGCCAAACTTCCGAATTCACGGCCGCACCCAATGCCTCGACCTCCATTAACGAGGGTACGGTACAGACCACTGCACTCAGGCCCAGCATTCGACGAAGCTCCGACACGTTCTTACGAAGCCGAGTCGAGTTGCGTACCATCTCAGGCACCGAAATTGCCTCGATCTGGGCAGCAGCGCCGAACACAAGGGGTGCAAACAGCGGAGCATGTGACTTGCCGACATTGCGCGACAGATCCTGCATCCGCCGTCGCCAAATAGCTCCGCTTACGTTGGTCATCGCTGCCCCCAGCCTCGATTAGGCACGCATGATCGGATTCACGACCTTGGCATCCGGCCAGGACCCGTAGTAAAGGAGGATGTCGTCCGACGGCTTCTTGGTGTTCCACTCCTTTTCGAATTCGTCGTAGGGAACCCCACGCGCCTTCCGAGCCGAAAGTTCCTGCGTACGCGCTTTCGCCGTGGCCGCATGATCGACCCGGCGGGTGGTTTCATCCCATAACACCTTGTAGACCTGTTTGGCCGTTCCGGCGGTAATTACGTTCTTCTGGATGTCGACTTCAACCATCGCTGGGTCGCGGTCAATGGGATCGCCGTAGCCAGTGCCGCCAGTTGAGAAGGCAAAGGTAATCACGTCGCCATCGTTGTAGGGTCTTACCGATCGACCTTGGAACTCGACTTCGTAGTTTCCGCCGACAGTTCTGTTTACCAACAGATCCTGAACGTCCATCTTGAGTTTCTCATCGCCTTCCATCATCAATTGCTTGACGTTGGCGGACCGGATTCCAATACCCGGTACTGTGCAGGGTGCATATCCGCCAAAAAGTGGCTGGGGTGTCTGCAACTTGGAGTTGTCGGCGATCGCCATCATGTAAACCGCCGGCACGTGGTGGGTCACCCACATCTGCGCCGTGCCGAGACCTACTCGATACTTTCCGTGACCACAAGAGTCCTTCCAGTGGTTGGACAGGGGCACCAGAAGTGGGAATTCATTTTCGACCTGCTCGGTATTCGGTGCCCGACCGAAGACGCACCAAGGAAAGCCAAATGCATCCATCCCATCTTCCGTCGGACGAGCACCTTGTCCTTCAGTGTTGATCGAATATGCCAACATGTCAGCGAAGAATGAACCCCACTGGTTCATGCCGGCCAGCACCAGCGCGTTGCCGCCATTACCCATGGATGCGCCCGACTGTTTCCACAAGGAAGTCGAGAACATGGCCTTTGCACTCGTATTGTGCACAGCGCTCATTACACCCGTTGCGATCATCACCGAACAAGAAGTTGCTGCCCGTGCATCGGGATTCAAACAGGTGTTAGGCGCAAACTTGAAGTCGATACTTGCGAATGTGCCATTCGAGATCGGGAGCGAATGGAACAAATACTCATAAATGTAGTTGGAGAAATGCGCAATCGCTGCCTGGGGATGAGCGTTATAGGGTGATGGCGTTTCAGGACCGCTTTCTGAAAAGTCCACCAGCATTCGGTCGCCCCGCTTTTCGAGGGTCATGTAACACGACCGAACCAAGCCCTGTTTGAGGCCGACCGCATCGGAAAAGTTTACACAGCGGTACTTCCCATCCGGCCACAGCTCTATGATCTCGCGAGCCCCAGACTCGGCTACTTGAAGCATCTTGCGGAATAACCCGGTCAGGTAGTCGGGACCCTCGCGATCGCACAGCTCTATCAGGCGGGTACGCACACGATCCGCGGTCGTGCACCGAGCCTTGAGATCGACAGCAATCATTGACGGAGCGCGAATACCAAAGGCGGTGAACATCGAAACAATATCCTCACGCAATTCGAAGTTATCACCGATCTTCATCGGGGGCAGATTCATGCCCTCCTCGAATCGAGACGTAGCGGATACTGGCATTCCTCCCGGTTCGACCGCACCAGTTTCGGTGGTATGAACCAAAGCTGCAGTCCAGGCGATCAGCTTTCCATCATAAAACACGGGCATGCACACCATCTGGTCAGGATTGTGAACACCACCATACACGGCATCGTTTGCAAACCAAAGGTCGCCATCCTTTATGCCGGGCTTATCGCCATACGTTGTGAGAATGTACTTGATTATCAATGGGGGAATAACCGCGTGGAGATACGTACCGCACGATCCATTTACGATATCGCCCCCAGCCGTCATGATCGCAACGAGCGAGTCGCCAGCAACGCCCATCGCACAGCGACATGAGCGTACGAATACGTCCATCCCTTCATCGAGAATATCGTTTGTGCGTTGGAAGCCGATTTCGAATTCGGCGGCGTCGATCTGCGCAGCAAGCTCAAGCTCACGTGCCGTGGCCAGCACCGGCTTCAGCCATTCCAGCTTTTGCTCAAGAGTGGGAATTGCCATGTTTTGTCTCCGTATTGTTATGTAGGGTGCTCAGGCACTCACCGATACTGCAGCTGCACCAACGCGGCGTCGGCTCGGAGGAGGATTGATCGCTTCGAGGATGCCAAGACCGTGTTTGTCTATTGAAAAGCGCTGCCCTGGCGGAATCACTACTGTCGTAAACTCGGCCTCGGCGATCGCAGGGCCTTCAATGACATTGCCCGGTTGAAGTTGCTCAAAGACATACACCGGCGTATCAGTCCATGCTTTTGTTTCGGGCCAGTAAGCTTTGCGCCTACCCGACATGGCATCAGACGGATCATTGCCCTGCAAAGAAAACTCCTGAACCTCGGGCTTCCACGTCGGCACCGTAACGCGCAAGACGAAGTTATCCAGGAACACTCCACCAGGCTTATTCACGACCAGCGGACTGAAGGCATCGGAGAATTCCTTCTCAAATGCGCTATAAACCGTCAAGGCATCAGCATCGGATTCGATCTTCAGCAACGGAGAGCTGGCTCGCTTGAGATTCACCTGGCCGCCATAAAGCATGTCGAGCTCGAGTGAATAAACCGCCTCATCCACATTCAATCCTTCAGATGCGACTTCCAGGCGCGCCTTTTCGATCATCTGTGAAACCGTGGCATTGAAGGCGTCCCGGTCAATAACTATCTGCTCGGTCATCGGTTGCATGAAGACCATCCGGCGCGATTGCTCGTACATATGAACAATGTCCATGATTGAAGAACCCATCGCGCAAAATACAGGGGCCGCCGGGAATACTACTGCTTTGGGTACATCGGCCTTAAATCCCGACATATGGGTAGGGCCGGCACCGCCAAAGGCAAAGAGAACAAAGTCTTCTGG
>WBZP01005485.1_pt2 | contig 12563 bp, 10 predicted proteins | sample 5204301 | NCBI WGS metagenome assembly WBZP01 (sample SAMN12412401, study PRJNA552823) | activated sludge metagenome | isolation source: activated sludge from nitrification reactor of wastewater treatment plant... | place: USA: Pennsylvania | collected 2017
GAACTGATCCTTGTATTGATTGCGAAGGGCCATGACGGCGCTCATATCGACGTCGTTGAACGTCGTCAGCATGGCGGCCGTGTTCTGCGCGTCCTTGAGGCGCCGGGCAATCGTCTGGCGCAGACGCGTCAGCTTCACCCGTTCTTCGCGCGCCCCATCGGTGCCTGATGCGGGCAGCGGCACCTCGCGCAATAGCGCCGGCGGGGTGACGACCACGGCTTGCGCAACCGCGTCTTTGACCGGAGCTTCTTTCGCCGCGGCGGGCGCGGCCGGTTGCGGCGGCTGAGCCTTGGCCGCAGCCTGTGCGACGTCGCTCTTCAACACCTGGCCACGCTTGCCCGAACCTTCGACATCACCGGCCTCAAGACCGGCCTCGGAGAGGGCTTTGCGCGCCGCAGGGCTTGGCGGCACGGCAGTGCTCGCCGCCTTGGCAGTGGGTGCAGGGGGAGCAGCAGCTGGTGGCGGTGAAGCTGGTGCTGCCGGAGCAGCCGGCGTTGGCTTTGCTGGCGGTGCCGGTGGCGGTGGCGGCGCGGCTGCCACGGCAGCCTTGACTGGAGCGCCGCCCCCTTCGCTCAACGCGGCAATCACCGCGCCGACGGCAACCGTTGCCCCTTGCTTCACCAAGATGTCGCTCAACACCCCTGAGGCCGGAGCCGGCACTTCTACCGTCACCTTGTCGGTTTCGAGTTCGACCAGCGGCTCATCGGCCTTCACCGCATCGCCCGCCTGCTTGAACCACTTGCCGACGGTCGCTTCCGTGACGCTTTCGCCCAGTGTGGGAACCCGGATTTCGATCGACATGTCCGTCCTCGGATTGAATTAGCTGCCAAGCGCGTCGGCGACGAGCGCTGCCTGCTCTTTGATGTGCTGCGACAGTAGACCCGTTGCCGTCGATGCAGTCGCGGGACGACCGGCATAGCGCGGGCGCTGATGGATATAGCCCAAGTGGCGCAGCACCCACTCGATGTTGGAATCCATGAACGCCCAGGCGCCCATGTTTTTCGGCTCTTCCTGGCACCACACGATCTCGGCGAACTTGAAGCGCCCTAGCTGCTGGATCAACCCGCGGGCCGGGAACGGATAGAGCTGCTCGACCCGCAACAGATAGACGTCGTCGCGCTTTTGCGCGTCGCGCGCCTCGAGCAGGTCGTAATAGACCTTGCCGGAGCAGACGATGACCCGGCGGATCTTGTCATCAGGCTTCAATTTCACCGGCGAACTGCCAAGCTCCGCATCGTCCCACAGCAACCGGTGGAAGCTCGAATCGGGCCCGAGTTCCGATAGCTTGGAGACGACGCGCTTGTGCCTCAACAGCGACTTCGGCGTCATCAAGATCAGCGGCTTGCGGAAATTGCGATGCAACTGCCGCCGCAGGATATGGAAGTAGTTGGCGGGCGTCGTGCAGTTTGCCACCTGCCAGTTGTCTTCCGCCGACAGCTGCAAAAAGCGCTCAAGCCGCGCCGAAGAATGCTCTGGCCCCTGGCCTTCGTAGCCGTGCGGCAAGAGGCAGACGAGACCCGACATGCGCAGCCACTTGCGCTCGCCCGACGATAAGAACTGGTCGAAGATCACTTGCGCGCCGTTGGCGAAGTCTCCGAACTGCGCTTCCCACATGGTCAGACAATTGGGCTCCGACAGCGAATAGCCGTACTCGAAGCCCAGGATCGCCTCTTCCGACAGCATCGAATTGATGACTTCGAAGCGGGACTGATTGGGCGCCAGGTGTTTCAAGGGTGCGAAGCGTCGATCATTCTCCTGATCGACGAGAACCGCATGGCGCTGCGAGAAGGTGCCACGCTCCACGTCCTGGCCCGACAGGCGAACCGGATAGCCCTCCATGAGCAGCGTGCCGATGGCCAGATTCTCGGCCATGGCCCAATCGATCCCTTCACCGCTCTCCACCATCTCGCGGCGGCGTTCGAGCAGTTTGCCGATGGTCTTGTGGGCGTGGAAATCGTTGGGGATCGTCGTCGTACGGCGGCCGACGTCCTTCAGCTTATCGATGTCGCAGCCGGTATCGGCCCGCCAATCGCCGGAGCCTGGCCGCTCCAGGCCCGACCAGCGCCCGTCAAGCCAATCGGCCTTGTTGGGCTTGAAGGCGTCGGACTGTTCGTACTCGGCATCGAGATTGCCGCGCACCTGGCGCTTCATCTCATCGACGTCGGTCTGCGCCATCACCCCTTCATCGATCAGGAACTTCGAATAAAGTTCGACCACCGTTGGGTGCTGCTTGATGCGCTTGTACATCGCCGGCTGGGTGAACAGCGGCTCATCCGTCTCGTTATGGCCGAAGCGGCGGTAGCAGAACATGTCAATGACGACGGGCTTCTGGAACCGCTGGCGGAATTCGGCGGCAATCTTGGCGACGTGCACCACGGCTTCGGGATGGTCGCCGTTGACGTGGAAAATCGGCGCCTCGATCATCAAGGCGACGTCCGAGCAGTAGGGCGACGACCGCGACAGGTGCGGCGCCGTGGTGAAGCCGATCTGGTTGTTGATGACGAAGTGGATCGAGCCGCCGGTGCGGTGGCCGCGAAGACCAGAGAGCCCGAAGCATTCGGCCACAACGCCCTGGCCGGCAAACGCCGCGTCGCCATGGATGAGCAGCGGCATGACCGGCGTGCGTTCGCCCGGCGAGCAGCCGTGCTGATCCTGCTTGGCGCGGACCTTGCCCAGCACCACCGGATCGACGATTTCCAGATGCGACGGGTTGGCGGTGAGCGACAGATGCACGATGTTTCCATCGAACGACCGGTCGGACGACGCGCCCAAATGATATTTGACGTCGCCGGAGCCCTCGACATCGTCGGGCTTGAACGAGCCGCCCTTGAACTCGTTGAAGATGGCGCGCAACGGTTTCGACATGACGTTGGCGAGCACGTTCAACCGGCCGCGATGGGCCATGCCGAGCACGATTTCCTTGACGCCCAGATGGCCGCCACGCTTGATGATCTGCTCGAGTGCCGGGATCATCGCTTCGCCGCCGTCGAGGCCGAAGCGCTTGGTGCCGGTATATTTGATGTCGCAGAATTTTTCGAAGGTCTCCGCTTCGATCAGCTTGCGCAGAATCGCCTTGCGACCCTCGAGCGTGAAGTTGATGTCCTTTTCCGCGCCTTCGATGCGCTGCTGGATCCAGCCCTTCTGTGCCGGATCGGTGATGTGCACGAATTGATAGCCGATATGGCGGCAGTAGGTGCGGCGCAGGATGGCCACGATCTGGCGCATGGTCGCGGTTTCAAGACCCATGACGCGATCGATGAAGATCGGCCGGTCGAGATCGGCTTCCGTGAAGCCGTAGGTCTCCGGCATCAGTTCGCGATGGACGCGGCGGTCTGCGAGGCCCAAGGGATCGAGATCGGACGCCAGGTGGCCGATGACGCGATAGGCGCGGATGAGCATCAGCGCCCGGATCGAATCCTGTGTGGCCCTGAGGGAAGCTGCAGGAGAAAGTTCGAAACCGGCGAAATGCGAGCGCGCCTCGATCTTGGCGCGGATGGTGCGCTCGGCCTCGCCGTAGTCTCCGGTCAGAGCGCCGACGAGATCCTTATCCGCCGCATTTTCATTGACGATGACAGAGAGGGGCGGAGCCCAGGCCGGGCCGCCGGGCGTGCTGGATCCGGGCGGCAGCGGTTCCTTCAGGCTTTCGAAAAAGCGGCGCCACTCGTCACTCACGGCACCGGGATTGCGCTCATACTGAGCCTGCATTTCCTCGATGTAGGGGGCGTTGGCGGCATTCAAAAAAGACGTGCGCAAGAAACTTTCGTTCAGCGCTTGTCGTGACATGTAAAGCGATCCTTTCTTGGCTCCAGCACTTTCGTCCGGCAGTTTTGAAATGGACGGACGGCACTGACATTAGCCGCCCTTGGTATGTCAGCGTCGTGAGGGCGTGCCTACCTCTTTAAAACTTCCACCAGCGTTTTGCCGAGCGAGGCGGGGCTCGGCGAAATTGCGATGCCGGCCGCCTTCATGGCTTCCAGCTTATCTTCAGCCTTGCCCTTGCCGCCCGAGATGATGGCGCCCGCATGGCCCATGCGCCGGCCGGGAGGTGCCGTGACGCCGGCGATGAAGCCCGCCATCGGCTTCTTCCGGCCCTTGGCTGCTTCACGCTTCAAAAATTCCGCCGCCTCTTCTTCGGCCGAGCCACCGATTTCACCGATCATGATGATCGACTTCGTCGCCGGGTCCGCCAGGAAAAGCTCAAGCACGTCGATGAATTCGGTGCCCTTGACCGGATCGCCGCCGATGCCGACCGCGGTCGTCTGGCCAAGGCCGACGTCCGTTGTCTGCTTGACCGCTTCATACGTCAGCGTGCCGGATCGCGACACGATCCCGACGGAGCCTTGCTTGAAGATGTTGCCCGGCATGATGCCGATCTTGCACTGGTTGGGGGTCAAGATCCCCGGGCAGTTGGGGCCGACGAGGCGCGATTTGGAGCCGCCAAGCGCCCGCTTGACCCGCACCATGTCCATGACCGGAATGCCCTCGGTGATGCAGACGATGAGCGGAACGTCCGCATCGATCGCTTCAAGGATGGCATCGGCAGCAAACGGCGGGGGAACATAGATCGAGGTGGCGGTGGCGCCGGTCTTGGCCACGGCCTCGCCGACACTGTCGAACATCGGCACATCGGCCAAATCAGGGTCCGGATGCTTGGTCCCGCCCTTGCCGGGGGTCACGCCGCCGACGATCCGGGTGCCGTATTCCTTGGCCTGCTTGGTGTGGAAAGTGCCTTGGCTTCCGGTGATGCCCTGGCAGATCACTTTAGTGGTTTTATCGATCAGAATGGCCATTGCCGCCCCGTTGCGTCCCGCACTGATGCGCTTGCACTTACCACGACGTTTTGCAGCGCAGCAAGAGCGGATGCTCCAAATTCGACCATTGGCCAGCACCAAAGCGCCCGGTACTGCATGAACATAGTGCATGATCCCGGCTGGCCCAATTTATGGGCGGGTCCGCAGAACGCTGGCAAAGGCGGCGGCGACGCCCAGCACGGCCCCCAGCGCCGCCAGCAGGGAGCCGACCACGAACGCGTTGCCGGCGACGGAATTGTAGAAATCGTCAGGCGAGAGCGAGCCCACCTTGGTCGCCCAATAGATGCCCCAGGCGCCAGCACCGCCAAGAAGGACGGCGGCGAGAAGAACCCCGGCCGCAAACCGCCCCGCCGCCCGGCCGCGAGCAAGCGTGATGCCCGCAATCGTTGCAAAGCTCAGGACGAACGAGACGATGATGGCAATGAGAACGACGCGGGCCATGATCAGCCGATAGCCTCCATCCCTCACACAAGGGCCGCATATGCGGCCACAGACATCACTTGGAACAAAAAATCCCGGGGGCAAGACCCCGGGATCAATTGCAGCTCATCATGGGCAGCGCATTTACGCCGCCTTTTTGACCTCGTCCGTGATCTTCTTGGCGGCATCCGCCAGATCGTCGGCGGGGATGATCTTGAGCCCGGAGGCTTTCAGAATCGTCTTGCCCAGCTCGACGTTGGTGCCTTCCAGGCGGACGACGAGCGGCACCTTGATATCCATCTCGCGCGCCGCTGCGATCACGCCCTCGGCGATGATGTCACAACGCATGATGCCGCCGAAGATGTTGACCAGGATGCCCTTCACCGCCGGATCGGCGAGGATGAGCTTGAACGCTTCGCGCACCTTTTCCTTCGATGCGCCACCGCCGACGTCGAGGAAGTTGGCGGGCTCTGCCCCATAGAGCTTGATGATGTCCATCGTCGCCATGGCAAGGCCCGCGCCGTTGACGAGGCAGCCGATGTTGCCATCGAGCTTGATGAAGGCCAGGTCGTGCTTGGAGGCTTCGATCTCGGCCGGGTCTTCCTCGCCCAGATCGCGATAGGCGACAATCTCGGGATGGCGGAACAGGGCATTGCTATCGAAATTCATCTTGCCGTCGAGGCAGACGAGCTTGCCGTCCTTGGTCACGATCAGCGGGTTGATTTCGAGCAGGCTCATGTCCTTCTCAACCACCATGCGGTAGAGATTTTCGATGAGCTTGGAGCACTCTTTGACCTGCTCGCCCTTAAGGCCCAGGGCGAAGGCGATCTTGCGGCCGTGGAACGGCTGATAGCCGGTCGCCGGATCGATGGTCATGGTGTGGATTTTTTCCGGCGTATCGTGCGCGACATCCTCGATATTCATGCCGCCCGCCTGGCTCGCTATGAAGGCGATGCGCGAGGTGGCGCGGTCGACGAGGGCGGAGAGATAGAGCTCGCGGTCGATGGCCGAACCATCTTCGACGTAGAGGCGGTTGACGGCGCGGCCCGCAGGTCCCGTTTGCACGGTGACGAGCGTATTGCCCAGCATTTCGGTTGCGAACTTTTTGACTTCGTCGACAGACTTGGCAAGCCGCACGCCGCCCTTTTCGCCGGCTGCCTTTTCCTTGAACGTACCCTTGCCGCGTCCGCCGGCATGGATCTGCGCCTTCACCACCCACACGGGGCCGGGAAGCTTCTTGGCGGCTGTCACAGCGTCCTCGACAGTGAACGCCGCGTGCCCGTTGGGCGTCGGGATGCCGTATTGGCGATAGAGTTCTTTAGCTTGGTATTCGTGGATGTTCATTTCGATTTCCCGATTGCCCCAACCCAACGCAACTGAAGCGCGTGGACGAGGGTGTGATAACTTTAGGCCAAGCTCGGCTGGATGGTCTTGCACGCATCGATCAGGCCCTGAACGGACGCGACCGACTTCTTGAACATCTCCTGTTCACCAGCATCGAGCGACAATTCGACGACCTTCTCGACCCCGCCTGCGCCGATGATGACCGGCACGCCGACATATGTGTCTTTCAAGCCGTAGGCGCCGTTGCAGTAGGCGGCGCACGGCAGCATCCGCTTCTTGTCCTTCAGATAGCTGTCAGCCATCGCAATGGCGGACGCGGCCGGCGCATAGAACGCCGAACCTGTGCCCAGCAGCGCGACGATCTCGCCGCCGCCACCGCGGGTGCGCTTGATCATGGCATCGAGCTCACCCTGGCTGAACATGCCGAGCTTGACACAATCAGGCAGCGGCACGCCGCCGATGGTCGAATAGCGCACCATCGGCACCATGTCGTCGCCGTGGCCGCCAAGCGTCATGGCCCGCACATCCTCAATAGCGACGCCCGAGGCCTCGGCAAGGAAGCAGGAGAACCGCGCACTGTCGAGAACGCCGGCCATGCCGACGACTTTGTTGGTCGGGAGACCGGAAAACTTCTGCAGGGCCCAGACCATCGCGTCGAGCGGGTTGGTAATGCAGATGACGAAGGCATTGGGCGCGTGCTGCTTGATGGCGGCTCCGACCTGCTCCATGACCTTCAAATTCGTGCCGATAAGATCATCGCGGCTCATGCCGGGCTTGCGGGGCACGCCTGCGGTGACGATGCAGACATCCGCACCGGCAATCGCCGCATACCCGTCCGTTCCGGCGCCTGACAGCTTGCCGTTATAGCCTTCGACGGCCGCGGTCTGCGCCAGATCGAGCGCCTTGCCCTTGGCAACGCCTTCGAGCATGTCGGTCAGGACGATATCGCCGAGTTCCTTGAGACCTGCGAGCAGGGCGAGCGTGCCGCCGATTTGACCAGAACCAATCAATGCAATCTTGGTGCGCGCCATGAGTGAGGTCTCCTGGAAGGCTTGTTGATGCCGGCTGAATATTCCCGGCGGATGCCGGCGTGAGCAAGCGGTGAGCTTGGATGACAACGATTGAGCATGTGCGTAGTTGATTTCGCAACTGCGTCAAGAGCAGTGGCCGCCCGATCAAACCAAAGTCCTAAACCTCAATGATTTCAGTCGGTGCTGGGAAGGCAGGCCGATGCGGGACGGCCCGTGGCTAGGCCTGCCGCCCGGCCCGGTCGGCCAGGTAGGCCTCGCTGCGCATCTCCGTAAGCCTTGAGGCGGTCCGTTCGAACAGGTCGGACCCATCGCCCTCGGGGTAGAGCGCGTGCGGCTCCGCCTCGGCCGAGGCGATCAGGCAGACGCGGGCATCATAGAGCGTATCGATGAGATTGATGAAGCGCCGGGCGACATCGCGCCGCTCACGGCTGAGACGGGGAATGCCGTCGATCATGACCGTGTGATAGGCGTGCGCGATGTGCAAGTAATCGAGCGTGCTGAGCGGCCGGTCGCATAAGTCCTCGAACGGGAAGCGCGCCACGCCCATGGAGGCGATCGGCACCAGCAACTTGCGGCCTTTGAATTCGATGACGGCCGGTTTGCCGGGATGGCGGCCCGTCAACCGGTCCCAATGCGCATCGAGCGCCTGGCGGGCCTTGGCATCGGCCGGTACGAAGTAGAGCGGCGCGCCGGAAATCTTGGCCAGGCGAAAATCCTTCATCGCATTGAGATCGACGATCTCCATGTGGGTCTGAATAAGATCGATGAAGGGCAGGAAAAGCTGGCGGTTGAGACCATTCCTGTAGAGTTCGGTCGGATGAGCGTTGGAGGTTGCAACGACGGTCGTGCCGGCATCGAACAGCCCCTGAAACAACCGGCCCAGGATCATGGCGTCGGCAATATCGGTGACATGCAGTTCGTCGAAACATAAGAGCCTCGACTCCGCGGCAATCGCCCGGGCGACGAACGGAATGGGGTCGCCGCCGACGTGACTGCGCGCCTCCGCGATCCGGTCGTGCACGTCGGCCATGAATTCATGAAAGTGGGTACGGCTCTTGGGCTCGAAAGTGGCCGTCTCGAAAAACAGATCCATCAGCATGGTCTTGCCGCGCCCAACCGGTCCGTGAATGTAAAGCCCGCGCGGGCCCGGCACTGGCTTCCGCTTGATAAGGCGGTTGAGAAGCCCGCCCGGGGCGTTCGCCTCGTCCAAACGCTCTTTCAGGTCATCGAGCCGAAGAGCGACACGCCGTTGCGCCGCATCGGCCTCGATCTCCCCCATGGCATGCGCCGCCTCATACTGCTGCAGTACCGACCCGGCCATGCCCCCTCGATTCGCCCATTGTGAGCCCCGGCCTACGCCGCGCCCGTCACATTCCGCCGCCACACCGTCGCGGTGCGCGACACCTGTGCAACACTTTCCTTACCCCCCGTCGCGGCCGAATGTCACGAGCGCCGTGCCTGGGCCCCGAAGACAGGGCGTTTGCTGCCTTTTGCGGCACTGCAAAAATGCATGAGTCAAATGCGTAACCAGCGGTTCCGGATAGTCATTTCCGCCCTAAATGTCTGCGATGTGATCAGCGTTCATGAACCTTTACGTGCCATGATCACTCTTGAGGCCAACTATGATGAAGACCGACCAGCAGTCCACGCACCAGTCTACGCCGGCCCCGGCTGAGGAGCACACTCCTCCGGACCTGCCCGGCACAATCCGCAAGGTGCTGATTACCGAGGCGCCCCTCGTCCGTGATCATCTCTTGAGGCTCGATGCCGAAAGCCGGCGCCGCCGGTTTTTCCGCGAGGTCTCCGACGACTTCCTGCGCGCCTACGCCATGAAATTCGCCGAGATCGGCACCATCATCTACGGCTACTTCGTCGATGGCGAAATCCGCGCCATTGCCGAATTGAAGCGCACACCGGGCAGCGACAACCCGGCCGCTGAAGCCGCGTTCTCCGTCGAAAAGGAGTTCGCCAATACCGGAGTCGGCACCGAACTGATGGGCCGCATCATCCTGTCGGCCCGCAACCGCGGTCTCAAGCATCTGATCCTGGTATGCCTGCCCGACAATATGAAGATGCGGGCTATTGCCTCCAAATACGCAACCGAATTGCATTTCGAGGATGGCGCAAGCGTTGCCGACATCATACCCAAAGATGCCGATTACGTTTCGATCGTCAGTGAAGCCTTCGACGACCGGCTGTCGTTCATGCACGCGCTGTTCGATCTAGATCAGCGGATATTGAAAACGCTTTCCAAGCCGGTCGCCAATTCGAATTTCCCGGAATCCAAATCGGCGTGATTTGAGCTATTGGGAATGCCGTCCGACGATTGAACCGGAATTTCAACACCCCGATTCGAAACTCAATTGCCGTCCAAATTGATTTGCCCGGGCCCAAAAACAAGAAATTTGCGGCTATTGCGCCACACTTAAGCTCCAATGCGACGTGTTTTCGGCGCTGAATCAAAGATATCAGTCTACAAACTCAACGAATTTGCTCATGTTTGTTTTGTGTTCGAGCTGATTCGAACTCTAGAGGGAGACTACACCTATGGCTAAAGCAGCAGCGAAGCGCAAGAAGCCGGCCGCCAAGAAGGCCGTCAAGAAGGTCGTGAAGAAGGCCGTCAAGAAGACGACGAAGAAGAAAGCCGCCTAACGGCTTTGGTGCCACACCGCCGTCCGCTTCTGGGCATGCGGGCAAGGCGAGGCACCTCCTGATACGCCGGCGCTTTGCGCCCGTCGTTTTAAATGGCCGGTGGCTGCGATATGCGCCACCGGTCATTTCTATTTCAGCCATTGAATTTGCGGGCAATGCGCGGCTTTGGCCGGTTCTAGACCCGGCGCTCGACCATCAATTTCTTCAATTCGGCGATCGCCTTGGCCGGAGACAGGCCCTTGGGGCAGGCCTTGGCGCAATTCATGATGGTATGGCAGCGGTAAAGCCGGAACGGGTCTTCCAGATTGTCGAGTCGCTCGCCGGTGGCCTCGTCACGGCTGTCGATTACCCAGCGGTAGGCCTGCAGCAGAATGGCCGGGCCCAGATACCGGTCTGAATTCCACCAATAGCTGGGGCAGGAGGTGGAACAGCAGGCGCACAGGATGCACTCGTAAAGCCCATCGAGCTTTTCGCGGTCTTCGCGGCTTTGCTTCCATTCCTTGGGCGGTTCGGCCGTATCGGTCTTGAGCCAGGGCTCAATCGAGCGGTGCTGGGCATAGAAATTCGTCATATCCGGCACCAGGTCCTTGATGACCTGCATGTGGGGCAGCGGATAAACCTTGACTGCACCTTTCACCTCTTCGAGGCCTTTCAAGCAGGCCAGCGTGTTGGTGCCGTCGATGTTCATGGCGCACGAGCCGCAGATGCCCTCGCGGCACGAACGGCGGAATGTCAGCGTCGGATCGATTTCGTTCTTGATCTTCAAAAGCGCGTCGAGAACCATCGGCCCGCACTGCTTCTGATCGATGTAGTAGGTATCGAGACGCGGGTTTTCGCTGTCATCCGGGTTCCAGCGATAGATCCGGAATTCCTTCCAGTCGCCGTCGCCTTGCGGGGTATTCCAGGTTTTGCCTTTTCCGACTTTGGAATTCTTGGGCAGGGTGAGCTGAACCATGGCGTCATGTCCGGATGGGGCGTGGGGGAATGAATGTGCGATGCTAGAGAGCCTTCAACAGCAGGAGCTGTCAACAAAGCTCAGACGCGAAGTCGTGCGGTTCTTTGGCACCGCCCGGCCCGCTTCTCAAGCCGCCTTTTGGTACTTTCGTAGCTCGCGGACCAGCGCGGTCAGTTTTTGCGCGACATCGGCGCCGGTATCAACAGCAACCTTCAGCGTCGGGCGCTGCTGAATGATGCCGTTCAACCGCTCCTGCTCCTCCCCGAACTTGAAGTACACGTCTTCCGGGGCATCGATATCGCCATCCTCGATGGCGGTCATGACGTCGAAAGCGTTTTGGGCGGCTAAAACCAGATGTGTGGCAATGTCGTTCATCAGCCGCACATAAAGGCGTTGCGCATCGGCCCGGATGCGCCGGCCGTGCACGCCGAATTTGAGCGGCGCCGAAGCCTGGCCGCCGCCGCCCGCAAACACGTTTGGATGCTCCTGGAACCTTGCAAAGATGTTGGTGAGACCGATGCAGCAGGTCTCCAGATCGCGCAGGCTGGCAGCGGTCTTGCGCTTGGTGCGGGTGCGGGTTGAAGCCTTTTCCTGACCCGACCAGTTGATGGCCGCAATAGAGGCGATGGCGCCGAGCGCGGCGAGCGCGGGCAATACCGCCGCGAACGGATCGGGCGGCATGCGCGTGTCGGTATCGTCGCTGTCGTCGTGCCGGCCTGCGCTCACGCCGTGGTCCTCTGTCGATCGTTTCGCAACGCAACGTTCATCGTAAACCTCAAAGGCGCTCTGGCGGCCGACCCGTTGCGTAGCATTGGCTGCGCCCACATGCTAGGGACCGGCACTGGCGACCCGCTTTCCAACCGAGAAGAAACGTTCGTGGCACACCGCATCAAGGCAGCACTGAAACCATTTGTTCCCGATGCGGTATTGAAGGCCTGGAAGCGCCACAAGTTCGATCTTGAGCAAAAGCGCGTGGCCGGCAAGCCGCTCGACCAGGTGTTTGCCGATATCTACGAAGACGGCGAATGGGCGAAGGCCGCGGGCGTCAAATACCATTCAGGCCCCGGCTCACTGCCCGAGATCACGAAGGGGTATGAGGATTTCGTTGTTGCAACTCTCGATGCCGATCCAAGCATTGCGACGCTCATCGACATCGGCTGCGGCGACTTTCAAGTCTCGAACCGCATTCTCAATCGCTTGAAGCGCCCCGTTCGCTACATTGGCTGCGACATCGCAGCCAACGTCGTCGCCTATAACCGCGCAAAACACGGACAGCCGGACCACATCGAATTTCGCGTCTTGAATGTCGCGACGGACCCGCTTCCGCACGGCGATATCGTGACCATCCGC
>WBZP01005701.1_pt1 | contig 12559 bp, 2 predicted proteins | sample 5204301 | NCBI WGS metagenome assembly WBZP01 (sample SAMN12412401, study PRJNA552823) | activated sludge metagenome | isolation source: activated sludge from nitrification reactor of wastewater treatment plant... | place: USA: Pennsylvania | collected 2017
AACAGTGCACGGCTTTCACTGGCCAGAGCCATGAAAACCTGGCGGTGCAACAACAATATCAATATTGAAATTAACCCCAGTACTACCTCGGTAAATGCTATTGCCGACGACAACGTCAACGTCACCAAGTTTTCCAGTCTGGGTGATGCGCTGGGCAAGACTTATACGTATTTTCAAGGTTGTTACATCAATAGTGGGTTATATTGGCATACCACTGAAATAGATATGGAATACGACGATGTACTCAGTGGGGCTACCTGGAATTTTGAAACGACAACGCCAGGCTCCAGTCAGTACGACTTCGAATCTGTTTCCCTCCACGAGCTGGGACATGCACTACTGCTGGCCCATGTTATTGATGAAAACAAGGTAATGCACAGATCCATTCCCAATGGGGTCATGAGAAGAATTCCGTCTTCAGACGAATCATCGGCTGTTACTTCTGTCATGCAGCGCTCTACTTCCAATACCAATACCTGTGGTTTTTTTCCCATCACCAATCCGGGCAATATTACCGTTTCGAGCACAGCGGATAGCGGCACCGGCTCCCTAAGACAAGCGGTGGCCGATGTATGCAATGCCGACACCATTGTATTTTCCGTACCAACCGCCAGCACCATTACCCTAAGTTCGGGAGAAATCTCCATTGGCAGCAACATGAAAATTCACGGCCTCGATATCAATTCCTTTGTTATTTCGGGCAACAATACAGGCAGAATTTTTAATGTAGCTACCGGTAAAAGCCTTACCCTGCAAAATATGAAACTCATCAATGCTACCTCGACTACCAATGGTGGTGCGATATATAACCAGGGTAGTTTGTTTTTAAAGAATGTGCAGTTTCAAAATACCAGCCAGGGCGGTACACTCAAAAAAGCATTCTCTTCCGGCACCGGCACAACCGTGAGCCTGGAAGGAAATATCCAGTTCAAACTCTAAGACAGAAATTCCATTTCTTGATGCATTTATCCCTGCTGCACGGCTAGGGGTTTCCACCTAATTTTAAAACTTTAACATAAAATGCTTTAAATTATCATTTTATGCATGTAAATTTGTTTTAATATATAATTGTCTGAATGGCAGTTATTGTTTATTAACTGACTAAAGTCTCAAAAATCATGAAAAAAAACTACACCCTCTTCATGGGCATTTTATGCCTGTCGATGGCCTTCGTTTCCACCCTCAGGGCCAACAATGCACCTACCTGGGCATTGATCTGTCCCAACGATGTTACGGTAGACTGCGACGCCGAACTCTGGGACCTTTCCATCTATGGCAATGCCCAATACCACAACAGTTCGGGCTACCACTCGGCCGGAACTCCGGTAACCAACTACTACCTCAACAGCTGTGGCAGTGGCTACATCACCAGAACCTGGACCATCGAAGATCCATACTGGAACCTGCAATCCTGCACGCAAACCATCACCGTGGGTGGAGGCGGCAGTTTCAATGGCTCTACCATCGCCTGGCCCGCCATGGTAACCTTAGAGGGCTGCAATCCCAATACACATCCCGATGTAACGGGCAAACCTACCTGGGTACCTGTTGAATGCGCTATGATCGGCTATTCGTATACAGACGCTCTGTATACAGTAACTCCGGATTGCAAAAAAATATTGAGGAAATGGACCGTCATTGATTGGTGCCAGATGCCATCCGGTGGCTATTACAGCAACCAGGGGAGCTGGACCTTCACCCAAACCATCAAAATTGTCAACTCAGTCCCACCCGACTTCCAATGTATCCCGGATATAACGGTCAGTGCCTTTGATTGTAAATTTGGAAAAGTGATCGCCAATCCGTTAACCATCAATCCTTCCAGCTGCAGTGGCAACTTTGAAATTACCAACAATTCTCCTTATTCCACTGAAAAAAATGCCAACATTTCCGGCACCTATCCGGTGGGAACTACCAAGGTAACCCTGACCGTAAAATATGGCTGTGGACAGAAAAAAACCTGCCTGGTAAACGTAACCGTTAAAAACGACAAAGCACCGGTAGCGGTTTGTGTCAGCAATTTGTCGGTAGCGCTTATGGGGCTGGATACTGACAACGATGGCGTCAACGACCAGGGCATGGTACAACTTTGGGCCAAAGACCTCAACTGGAAAAGCTACTCAACCTGCAACAATTACCCGTTGAGGTATTCTTTCTCACCTGATCCCAATGAAATGTCAAAAACCTTTACCTGCGACCATGTGGGCAAATCCAAAGTCAAGATGTATGTTACGGATTCCAGGGGCAACCAGAGTTATTGCGAAGTAGAAATCGACATCCAAAACAACGGTGCCAACATAAAAGACTGCAAACCCAAACCTCCAACGGTAGCAGCCTCCCGTTTTGCTGTCAAAGGTTGGGTAGGCAATACCTACGGCAAAGGGGTGGCCGGAGCTGATCTCAAACTTTATGACCCTGCCAAACAATACAAAGTCAATATCAGCTACGATACTACCAAAGTAGTAACCAAAGACAGTTTCAAAAACCTTTCCGGCTACTGGGTGTATTTTATGGATGAAAAACTGACCATTACCGAAAAAAGAGATACGGTACCTACTACTGAATTTACATTTTTCTCCAAAACCGATGAGAAGGGACTTTTCGCTTTTGATACTGTAATGCTCAAGAACCAGAGTTATGTATTGCAATGTCAGGTAGCCAACAACCAAGCCCTGGCTAACATCGATAAAGCAGATCTGGACTTACTCACGGCTGTGTTGCTCGGACAAAAATCATTGGCGCACAATTGGCAGTACCTGGCAGCAGACCTCGATAAAAATGGCAAAATCAATACAGACGACCTCGCTTTAATGGTGAAGTATCTTACCGGTGAAATTACCCATTTTGGGGAAATCAATCACTACGCTTTCATCGTGGATGATCATACCAAAGCCATGAAAGCAGATATCCTGGGCGCGCACGCAGATTGGACACGTCTGGACTCGGTCAGTGCCAATAAAGAAGGTCTTCAGTTTATGCTGGTTCAAATGGGAGACATCAATCCCGAAAAATTTGCCGGATTCCACGATCAGGAAGAAATAGAAGCGAGCTACAGAAATCTGGTTGCCCACCAGGACAAAGCTTATCAGGTATTTCCAAACCCTTTCAACGACGCCATTACCCTGCAGCTCAATGTAGTAACAGCCGGTGACGTAAAAATGATACTTACCGATGGCATGGGTAAAACAGTCATGCAACAATCATGGTACGCAGAGACGGGTCTTCAAACCTGGCAGTTCCAGACAGAAGATTTGCCATCATCAATATACCTGTATAGCATCGAAACTGCAGACGGCAGATACCATGGAAAACTGATAAAAGAAAATAGATAACAGAATTGCATAATCCAAAAAAGGGGCGAAAATTTCGCCCCTTTTTTTTTATCTGATTACGGTTAAATCACCGGCATATACCCGTGGTCCCAGGCCACTGATTTCAACTTCAAATACATACACAAAAACACCCGGAACTACCGGCTTGCCATTGAATCGGCCATCCCAACCCAACGACGGTTGATTGGGCACAAAGTTTTCATTGATAAACATCAGGTTACCCCATCTGTCGTAAATTTTAAGGTAGTTGATGCGCTCAACCTGGTCATTACCATAGAGTGTAAAACCACCATTGTTGCCATTATCGATTTCAATGACATTGGGAATATTGACAATTTCCTGCTTGGTTATCAGCAACCGTACCGTTGCCACAGCTTTACATCCGTATATATCAATAACTTCTATGGTATAAGATGCATCCTCCGGTACCGTCACTACAGGATTCAAACAATCTGTACAACTCAGGTTGTCGGTAGGTGTCCACTTGATCGACTGTATTTCAGCAGCCGGAATGTTGAGGATGGTGTTCAACCGTACGGTATCCCCTTCCTGAACAAAAATAGTCACCGGCAGATTGATGTCGATTTCATTTTCAAACACTTCCACAGCCGCCGTATCTTCATTGGTACAACCATTGGAATTGTCTTTCAGAATCAGGTAATAATTGCCCGGCTCAGTCACTTCAATTTTACCCGGAGTGGTGGATAAATTCTTCCTGTCTTTATCCTGCCAATGATAAGTAATATCCGGACCTACCTGAGATCCCGCAGAATTGATGAATACCGAGCTGGTGACACAATCCAGCGTATCTTCCACTACCAAATTGATAATCGGATATTCTATCAATGAATTGATGATCAGATTGGATTCGCTCCAGCACCCGGAAAGGGTATCGATGGCAATGAGTGAATAATTACCCGTGGTGGATATGTCAACGGTTTCATTAGTCGAAATCATACTACCGTTGGCTCTCCAGGTATAAGATACATCCGGCTCATTGTCGTTGTACAAGGTGATGGTTTTGATCACGCAGTCAAAAACAACCGTTGGTTTGGCATAAATGACACTGGATGGTTCTTTGGTGTTTTTGAGCACTTCCACCAGAATTGTAGCGGAACTGCAGCCGGTAAGCGTATTGTAAGCACGGAAGAAGTACTTACCTTCTTCGGTAACTTTTAAGGTCAGTCCTTCTCCGACGACCACTCCTTCTTCCGTTGTCCATTCGTATTTAAGGTTATTGCCTGTTGCAGTTGCCACCAATTCTACTTCACTGATTTCGCAAGTAAGATCCAAACCTCTGGTGACTGTAACAACCGGCAAATCATCATCAATGGTTACCCTCACTGAATCTTCAGCTACACAACCATCCGGATAGGTAGCCCTGAAGTAATACCAACCGGGTTCTCCCGCTACCAGGGTAGTGGCCGTAGTTACCAAATTGCCATTCAGGTACCATTGATATACACCGTTGGGGCTGGCTGTTCCCGAAAGCAAGATAGAGTTTTGGGTACATGATAGCTCTCCGCCATTACCTGCATCGGCCGTCTGTGTACATTCACTGCACGTTGCAGGCAGGGTAATGTTTACGGTTTGTTTACAGTTGGGGCTATTGGCATAATAGACAAGGAAGCTGGTTTCACTACCTGCAATGGGGAATGGACCCATGGTCTTTTTGTTGCCCACAAAGCCATCTACTCCGCCAAACTGATCGATCTTCCACTGGGTGTTATTGCCATTGACCAACAAATCAAAGGTGAAGACGTCATCTGCATCGGTATTGTTGGTTCCATTGTTGTTGCACACAATATTGGATACCACCGCATTGATTTCACAAGGACCGGAACAAGGGGCCAGTAAGGGTGTGTTGATCGTAACCGTACATACCACATTGTTTTTATCGGTCAAGGTAATGGTATGGACAACATTGTCTGCTTTAAAATTGAGCACTAAATTCTGTCCATATATACCATCGGTGGATTTGCCATCCACAACCGCTGTATATCCGCTACCGCCATTGGAAGCCGTAGCTGAAATGGTCACGGTGTATGTGTCATCTTCAGTATCACTTGTGGTGCCGCCATTGTTGCAATCATAGCTCACAACGGTGGCATTGATGGTACATGGCATCGAACATGGAAGTAGCAAATCGGTTTGTGCATTGCCTTTACACTCCGCACTTACATTGTCAACCACACTGATGTTGTGTGCAACATTATCGGCCGGTAGTGTAATTTTCAAAACCTCGACATACTTGCCCTGATAGTCTTTTCCGTCTACCTTGAGCGTATAGGTGCCGGAACTTCCGCCATTAACCAAAGTGGCAAGGACACTCACCGTGTACACATCATCATTGCTGTTGTTGGTAGTACCATTATCACTACAATCATAGTCGACAATATCCACATCTACTTCGCAAGGACCGGAACAAGGTTCCAGCACATTGAGGTTGAGTGTGGTATTGCAAGCGCTGTTTCCGGCATCTGTGATGGTCAATACTTCGTTTTGTCCCAAAGCCGGAATGGTCAGTGTAAGCGTGGTATTGTAAGTACCATTGACCGTCACACCTGCGGTGGTTTTAACGGAATAAGATGTGCTGCTACCACCATTGATAATGGATGCCTTGATTTTTACTTCATAATAATCATCCAACGGACTTGGACTACCTCCGGGGTTAACACAATTTACAGATTCAACCAAAGCATTGAGAATGCATTGATCGGAACAATTGTTGAGCGGCCCTACATCCTCACTGGTCGAACACTGTACATCATCAGCATCGGTAACCCTGATGGCAGCCAGTTGATTGGTGGCCGTAATATTGATGTTGTAAGTAATGCCGTACATGTAATTGCCTTTTGGCACATTGTCTACACTCAATATATACATGTTGTTGGCCGCCCCGTTTAAGGCAGTCGCCCTGAATGACATCACGTAATAATCATCATTGGGATCCGAAGGTGTGCCGTTGCCGTTGCATGTCAGGGATATAATTTCCAAATCGGCGATACAATCGGTTGAACACGAATTCAATGGACCAATCACCCTGCTGGCTGTACAAGACCTGGCAATATCAGTAAGCGTAAATGTGATGGTAGCCCCATTGGCCGGAAGATCAAAATTGTATGTCGTGTTATAATTATACTGTCCGGTAAATCCGTTGGAACCGGTCAGCTGGAAACTTCCGGCTGCATTCAAATTGTTGCCCACCAACAAAGTAATGTGGTAAACATCGTCTGCCGGATCGGAAAGTGTCCCTTTGTTGTCGCACACGGCGCTGAAGGTTTGAATCTGTATCAACAATCCTGTCTGAATACTAAACGGCTGCTGACTCCTGCACAAAAACTGGTTTTCACTGATGAGGATATAGTTGCTGACCGGCAAATTGGTAAACACTCCTGTATTAGACCAATTCTGGTTATCCAGCGTATACCTCACGGTCTCATTTGGATTGGGGTTTACAGCAGTCACAGAACCATTGGCACTGCCTACACAACTTTCATCCACAATATTGAGCTGTGGTGCAGGCACCGGATTGAGCATCAAATCCAATTCAGCTACATTGCTACAACCCGACTGATTGACTACCCTTGCATACAGCTTTTGCGGATTGGACACATTGCTGTAAGGCGACGCCAATGGATTACTGCCGGATTGCGCATCTGCTGCGTTGATATGGTAACTAATGTTATTGGCCAATGAGGTAATGCTGCCATGCGCTGCATTTAGATCAAATGATTCGGTACCATTGTTGCCATCATCACACAAGGTCAACACATGGTTGGTCACTGTCGGCTTATTGAATATTTCAACCTGGATTTCCAACCTCGTCAGACTATAACAACCCGTGGCCGGATCATAGGTTTCTACGTAATAGGTATATATTCCCGGACTGCCATTGGTATGGGTGTACGTCAGGCTGTTGGTTGCCAAGGCTGTGCCACCTACCGGAACGGTAAACCAATTGGCCTGCAATCCTGCGGGTACAGCTACTGTCATGACAATTGAGGTATTTGGATCTTCACAAGCCGAATAGGTTGCTGTCCCGGTTGGCTCAGGAATGAAAGGACATGCACAGTTGGGTGCAGTGAGCACCAGCGTGGCCTGACACACATTATTGGAGGATGCTGCGCTGATGGTGACACCCTGCCCTTGTGGTATATTGTAAACCCTGAATGTATCCAAGGTCAGTTTTTGCACGGTACCCAGCGTTGTAGTTATGGAAGGTGCATTGCTCGTTAGTTTCAACTCCCAGGTACCACCGGGTACACAATCTACCAACGCAAGATTTAAGTTTATTTTCTGGGTTACGGCTATTACAAAATAAGCGGTATCCGGCGGACAATCATACTGACTTTCTACAATGTAAGAAAGGTTGTAACTACCGGCTGGCACCCCATTAAAGTTTGCAGCCGAAGGCGTAGAAAGATTGATATTGCTTCCACCTACCTGTACCCAAGAACCCCCTGTCTGGGCTCCATTGTTGAGCAAGTTGTTGAGATTGAGAATGGATCCATCATTGCATACCTTGGCATTGCCATCACCACCGGCATTGGGCGCATCAAATACATTGAAGTATATGATTACAATGTCATCGCATCCTTCGCTGTTGAGTCCCCTGATAAAGTACACATCTCCCGGATTGGGCATGATTTCCGGCAATATCTCATTCGACGGATCCGGCGGAATGGTAGAGTGATAAGTAATAACCGGATCGGTATCATTGAGGTCCACTACTTCGATGGTTGAAAGATCAAAGGTATTGCCCTGGCAGATTTCTATATCGGGATCCTGCACAAACAAATTGGGAGCAATAATGGTAAATGTGGTTTGTGTATGCGTGAATACTTCTCCTGTACAAGGATGTGTAAATTCCCATTTATTGGTATAGGTTCCTCAGTTTTGGGTGACACTCACCAAAGGTGCATTGATATTGACACCACAAGGTCCTGTAAGGCCATTGGAAACCGGTATAAAGGGAGGGGGATCGTTGACACCACCGCAATCCAGATCCTGATCCTGTGGAGGATCCACAAAGTAGGGATCCGGTGCCGGTTCGATGGTCATGGTCATGGTATGGGTAATGGACCGGTTGCACAAATCGGTAAATGACCAGGTATAAAACACCTGCCCTCCGCATGAATTAAAGGAACCGCTTTCCACCGGAGATACACTGCCCGTAATAGCACAAACTCCGCTTTGTCCGTTGGTATAGTTGAGTACTGTGTTGACACTATAAACATCTTCACAGCTCACGGTTACATTGGCAGGCAAGCTGGTAAAAGTAGCAGCAGGTGCCGGCAATAAAGTTATCAATCTGCTGGCCGATATGGTTCTGCCACATGGATCTGTATAAACCCATACATCCTGCAGGGTACCCCCGCAATAGGAAGCGGTGCCGTTGCGCACATTTTGAACGCTTCCTGTAATGGCGCAGGCACCTGATTGACCATTGGTATAATTGAGTGTAATAGGCGTATTTACCAAATCACCACACGCTACCGTGATGTCTGCCGGTACATTGGCAAAACTGGCCAGTGGCGCCGGCTGCACAGTGACCGTCTTGGTATGCGTAACCGTACGGTTACAAAAGTCAGTGTATGTCCAGGTTGCTACAATGGTGCCGCCACAGCTGTTTGCTGTGCCTGTAACTACAGGGGTTACCGTAGCATTGATGCCGCAATTGCCTGTTAGTCCATTGGTAAAGGTCAAATTGGGAAAACTGGTAGGCAATGGTGCCAAATCACAAGTGACCTGTTCGTTGGCCGGTGGATTTTGGAAGGCTCCCAGCGGAGTAGGCTGCACGGTAATCGTCTGTGTATGGGTAATGGTCCTTCCACACACATCGGTGTAAGTCCACTTATAATTAAATGAACCACCACATGCATTGGGTGTACCTTCCAATACAGCAGGTACTGATTCGTTGATATTACAGCCGACAGGGCCATTGTTGATTACATTGAGGTTAGGCGCTGATGTTGGTACATTGTCGCAGGTAACCGTAATGTTGGCCGGTGGATTGACAAATTGAGGAGGCAACATCGGTGTCACCTGTACACTTTGTGTATGGCTGATGGTCCGGTTGCATTGATCGGTGAAGGTCCAGGTATAGGTAATGGTTCCTCCACAAATGGTAGCACTGCCGGTTTGAACCGGTGTAACTGAAGCGTTGATCGGACAGGTTGCTGATCCATTGGTAGCAGTCAACACCGCACCAGCTGCGGGAATGGCATCACAATTGACGGTGATATTGGCCGGTGGGTTTACAAAAGCTGCTTGAGGCATCGGCGTCACTGTCACCGTTTGTGTATGGGTGATGGTCCGGTTGCACTGATCCGTAAAGGTCCAGGTATAGGTGATGACCCCGCCACACATATCGGCACTGCCGGTTTGAACCGGGGTTACCGTGGTGTTGATGTTACATCCTGTCGGGCCATTGTTTACCACTGTCAGCGTAGCACCCGCTGCAGGTATCTGATCGCAGTTTACGGTAACGTTGGCAGGCGGACTGACAAACGTTGGGGGTGGCATGGGAATGATGGTAATATTTTGCACATGGGTGGTAGTGCGGTTACACTGGTCTGTATGTGTCCAGGTAAACGTTATGGTGCCGCCGCATATAGTGCCGTTTCCACTTTGTACAGGAGTCACTGTCTGATCGATGTTACAACCGGTAGGTCCATTGTTTTTGATCTGTAAGGTTGGAGCTGATGCAGGGATGAGATCACAAGTGATGGTAATATCTGCTGGTGGGTTAACAAAAGCAGCCTGTGGCATGGGTGTCACCGTTATAGTCTGCGTATGTGTAATGGTGCGGTTACACACATCGGTAAAAGTCCATGTATAAGTAATGGCTCCTCCACATATCGTTGCACTGCCCGTTTGGGTGGGTGTTACGTTGGCATTGATCGGACAATTGGGATAATTGTTGGTTGCTACAAGTATAGCCCCACTGGTAGGTATCATATCACAAGTTACCGTAATGTCTGCCGGTGGATTCACAAAAGCAGGTGGTGGTAAGGGTGTTACCGTTACAGTTTGTGTATGGGTGATGGTTCGGTTACACACATCGGTATAGGTCCATGTATAGGTAATGGTGCCTCCACATTGGGTGGCACTTCCTGCCTGGGTGGGTGTTACGTTGGCATTGATCGGACAATTGGGATCGTTGTTGGCTGCCACGAGGGTAGCACCACTGGCTGGAATCATATCACAGGTTACTGTAATGTCTGCCGGTGGATTCACAAAAGCCGGAGCCAAAACAGGTGTAACTGTTACCGACTGTGTATGCGTAATGGTACGTCCGCATTGATCTGTATGCGTCCAGGTATAATTTATCGTACCTCCACACTGGGTTGCACTTCCGGACTGGGTAGGAGTAACATTGGCATTGATAGGACAAAAAGGATCGTTGTTGGTTACCTGGAGGCTCGGAGCACTGGTGGGTACCTGGTTACAATTGACTGTGACATCTGCCGGAGGATTCACAAAATTGGCAGCTAAAATGGGTGTGATGGTAATGTTCTGAACGTGGGTTGTCGTTCTGTTACACTGATCGGTATGGGTCCAGGTAAAGGTAATCATACCTCCGCATTCATCACCGCTACCGCTTTGTACCGCAGGAACCGACTGATTGATGGCGCACGTGCCCATGCCGGTATTCATGATGGTGAGGTTGGGCGCACTGGTAGGTACCTGGTTGCAATTGACCGTCATATCAGCGGGTGGGTTCACAAACGCACCTTGCGGCATAGGAAGCACGGTTACTGTCTGCGTGTGTGCAATTACCCTTGAACATACATCAACGTATTGCCAGGTATAATTCAACGTGCCGCCACATTCGTTGGCAGTGCCGTTTACGGTAGCCGTTACGGTAGCCGTTATAGGACAAAGTGCCGGGGCATTGGAAACCTGCAGGGTTGGCAAGGTAAGCGGCCTGTTCTCACAACTTACCGTGACATTGGCAGGTGGGTTCACAAAATAGGGTTCAGGTATTGGATTGATTTCCACAAATTGGGTATCCACTTTGGTACGGTTGCACAAATCGGTGTAAGTGTAGGCAAAATAAATTTCCCCTCCGCACTGGTCGCCGGATCCGCCTGTGGTGGGCACAACATTGGCTGTAATCTGGCAAGGTCCTGTCAATCCGTTGCTGAAGGTAACCGGAGTACCGTTAGCAGGAATGGCATTACATTCCACCGTAATATCATTGGGAAAATTGACAAAGTTGCCTTCAGGTATAGGGGTTACGGTAATTTTTTGGGTGTGCGTGATGGTCCTTCCACACTGATCGGTGAAGGTCCAATTGAAAAAGAAATCACCACCACATACAGAGGGTGCATTTCCTTGAACCGTAAAGGGTACATTTCCGGAGATGAGACATGTGCCGGTCATGCCATTGGTATAACTCAAATTGGGCGCCGTAGCCGGCACGTTGTTGCAATCCACCGTGATATCAGCCGGTGGGTTCACAAAATTGGCTTGCACCAATGGATTGATCGTAACCGTCCTCACATGGGTGATGGTTCTGTCACACACATCGGTAAAGGTCCATGTATAGGTCACTGTACCACCATCACAGGGGGTATAGTTTTCCTGCACATCTGCAACTGCCGTACCTGAAATCAGACAAGGCGCTGTACCTCCGTTGGTATAACTGAGGTTTAAATTGGTAGGCAGCTGATCTGCACAGTTGATGGTAATATCTGCAGGTGGGTTGATGAAAGCCGCAATGGCAAGTGGATCAACTTCCAGGGTTTGTGTATGGGTGGTAGTGTTGCCGCAGGCATCTGCAATTTCCCATTCTCTGGTAATGGTACCTCCATCACACGCACTGCTGGTGCCGGTCTCTACTCCGGGAACACTTCCGGCCGGGATACAGTTGTCGGTGTAGTTGAGTGGTCCCATAGGTGATGCCTGAAGGATACAGGAAAATGTACCGCTGGCAGGCGGGTTGACAAAAACCGGAGCTTGATTGTCGGCGAATGAAACCAATTTGGAAGTCAATTCACAACCACAGTTGTCACATTCAAATTCTGATATATTCATGCCCACAACAGGAGTCGGAAAATCAAGACATAAATCAAAATAGTTTAAGCTGTAAACTGTATAGTCCTCACATATATTGCTCTGAATAGTTCCGGAAGTACCGCTCAATACCTGAACGATGTCACCCGATGAATTGGTAACGAATATATTTTCTATAAACCCGGAGGTGGCATTAAATCCCG
>WBZP01005702.1_pt1 | contig 12559 bp, 12 predicted proteins | sample 5204301 | NCBI WGS metagenome assembly WBZP01 (sample SAMN12412401, study PRJNA552823) | activated sludge metagenome | isolation source: activated sludge from nitrification reactor of wastewater treatment plant... | place: USA: Pennsylvania | collected 2017
AATATCTACAAAGTCTTGAAGGCTTTTCGCATGCTACAGTAGATACAAGTGTCCTATATGATTAGTGGCTCGACCCTTATGGTTCATTAATACAAAAATACCCCCGTTATAAACGAGGGTATCTCTGTTATTAGTTGCGGTCAGTCATTAATCGCACTTTTTATTGCATGCGACGAACTGTCCACACGCGGTGAGCAATGGCGCCAATTGCCGATACGGCGGCGGCGATACCCATTACAGCACCTGCACCGGTGTTAGGAATGCTTGTTGGTGGCGCAACTGGTGTTACGGCACACTTTGCCAAATCCTTGGTGTATTTCTGATCGTTAAAATCAGTTTCTTTGATAGTGATTATCTTTTTTGTACTGATTTCACACACAGTGATATTGCCAGGTTGTGGCGGTGTTGGCGCACAATCTGCTAAGTTCTTTGAATATTTAGCTGGGTCAAAAGCGTTTTCGTTAATAGTAACGATTTTTTTGCTTGTTAAATCACACACCGTGATAGTAACAGGTGGTGGCGTTTCACAATTAAGTTTTGCCTGAAACTGTACATAGCGCGCATTCATCGTAGACACGTCTACACCACCGGGTACATCTGCACCAGTGGTAACTATGCTGTCGCTTAATGATCCTAAACGTGCACCATTAGCGTCAAAGTATTCTGCCGTACCGGCAACATAGCTTATGTTTGCTGATTTATCGCTTTTTATACTTGTTGTGTCTGATTCTGATTTTGGATTAGCGTTTGCAGCGCTAATGGTCATTTTTACGCTAAAGCTTGTTGCTTGACCAGTTGGCAAAACAGCCTGAGCACGTACACCAGTTAGGCTGTTTGGGCCTGGATTATGCACATATGCCCGAATTTTTACAATATCGCTACACGTAGCGTTGGTAACATCAGCAAACGTACCATTTTTTGTCACGTTTTTTGAAGTGACAATATTACCGCCCCCAATAGAGCCGTAATCTTCTACAGCTGATGCCGCATTTACAAAACCAAATGCTGGTACCACCGCAAAAGCAAGCGCAGCAGCAATTAGAAATTTTTTCATAGTTCCTCCTTAATAAAAACTATTTGAGTTATTCATGATGCTTAACAAACTAGATAGTCATTTACGTCTTGGTTAGTGCGCGGGGCGCACACAGGCTACGGCTGGTGAAAGCCATATACTGTGTACGCGCCCGCTAACACTAACTACTACCCTCAGGTGTCGGGGTGGATTACCAACACCGACACAAAGTTGACTGGTAGCACATCACTACGTGCCCCAGTGCTGTCTACCACAACACCCGTGAGGGTGCCGTCACCGGCGGCCTTGGCCCGCAGTTGTCCCTGGTAACAGGTCCAACCACTCTCGCACGGCGTCACGCCGTCCCTTTCAGTAGACACCTCGCGCCAGTTGTAGACGCCGCCGATACTGGCCGGTGTCACAACCGGGTTCTGCAAGCTCACGCTCGACCCATCCTTGGAAGATTTTGCCCTCCCAAACACTGGTATGGTGCCACCGACATCCACCACGTGCTCACCCACGTAGTAGATGCCCACGGGTACTCCCGAAGGGGTGGGCGTCGGGGTCGGCGTCGGGGTCGGCGTCGGCGTCGGTGCAACGTTGCGGAAGCACTTCTGCTTCACCCGAACGCTGATCCTTGCGACGAACTTGATCATCGCGAGTGCGCTCGTCCAGACACGCCCAGGCGCATCAGACTGTGCCAGCGACTTCGCGAAGTCCTTCTCGCGAAGCCTCACTGTGACGACCACCGAGTCACAGGTGTACCCAACCGGGCTGACTGCCTTGTACTTGATGCTCTTGTTCAGTTTGACTTTGAGCAAGCAGTCCGAGAGCGGATCAGCAGGTCGGTTCGGGGTCTCCACCTTGTTAGCCTTGGTAACGCACTTGGCCAATTTCTTGGCCTCGGTGACGATCTTGGTGTCCTTCTTGATGATTGGCTCGGCGTACGCCGGCGGCACCGAATCGTTGGTCGTGATAACCGCAGAAGCGGTCATGTCGGCGGTGGCGGGGGTCATGCCCCCTGCCAGACTGATGGTGCTCAAAGGCATGGCGAAGGCCAAGCCGAGAGCGGTTGTTACAGACATCTTCTTCATGGTCACCCTCCTTACAGGGGCATCTTGGCGGAACTTCCGCCACACGCCCAGGGTGGACGCGGTTTACTACCTACGGCTATTTTTGCCATACGCAATAAACCACGCCCACTAGAAAGTGACATTTATGTAGTAGTTAGTGTCATTTGGGTTTGTAAGCCACAAGCTCTAAAGCGCAGCTCGGGCTAATAAGACCCAAATGACTATCTAGTTTGCAGTTACTCAACTTTTGTACAATCCCTGTCCTGTCTGAACTATTTCGTACGGCTACGGCCAATTTTTCTGTCGTCAATGTACTAATGAGTACCTTTCCGTCATATAAAATCAGCTGTACCTCATCCGAATCTAGCTCGGAGCGAGACGAGGTTGTGCGAAAGTCGAGTATATTTTAATACCAAATTGTTAAGCATCACCAAACAAAAGCTCCCACCATAAAGTTGCATGGATTAATAGCATAATATGATATTATTGACAATTTGTCAATAGACAAAAGCAGTATGTTTTTGCTTATGCTTGCGGTTATTCTACTTCTTTAGGAATCGGGAAACTAAAGCCAAACGTGCTGCCTTTGCCTTCTTCTGTTTTAAAAATAATAGACCCACCTTGCGCAACAACAACTTTCTTTGCCATATATAACCCTAAACCAGTACCATCTGGGCGGGCTTTTTTAGCATTACCAGCCCGATAAAACTTTGTAAATAAATGATGTTGCTCTTTTTTTGGTACGCCAATACCGGTATCTGTCACTGTGTATTCTATAGTATTCTTAAGCTGTTTTAAGGCAATTGTTATTCTCCCACCACGTGGCGTGTAATAAATGGCATTATCGGCAAAATTCATAATAACTTGCCTTATTTTTGTTTCATCCAAATTAAGCGTCACAAAAGCATCTGGTTTTTTGAATACCAAATCAAGTTCGCGGACTTTTGCAGTTTCATACAATTGGTTGATTTCGCTTTCTACAACATCCGGCAGATAGGTAGGATGGGTTTCTATAACAAATTTGCCGGTCTTTAAGCGGCTTACATTTAACAGATCAGCAATTAAATAGACCATACGTTGACTACTTAAAAACGCCTGGTCTAAAAAGCGTTTTTGGGTTTCATTAATTTCTCCACCGTCACCTTCTAGTAGCATACTAATATAGCCTTTAATGCTCGTAAGGGGTGTGCGTAATTGGTGTGATGCCATGCTAATAAATTCGTCCTTTGCTTCATCTAGTTTTTGGAGCTTTTCGTTACTTCTTTGCAGCTCTCGCGTTGCTTCGTCTACCTTCGTTTGCAAAGTGGCGGCAAATTGACTTATTTCTTCGTACCTCAAAGCATTCTGCGCCGCAATCGCCACCTCGTCTGCGATAATTTCTATAAGCTGAATATCTTTATCGATATATTCGTCGCCATTAAGCTTCTGGCCAACAATTAATATTCCAACTACTTCATCTGCGACTTTCATTTTTGCAGCAATAGCAATGTTTAAATTACCAAAATGAGCAGCAATTTCGTCATTTAATTGCGCGGTAATTATTTTGCTCTCGGTTGCTTTAATAGTTTGTAGCAAATCATCCCAATCATTCTGTATAAATAGATCAACTTTTGTGCCTGCGGTATGAAAATCAATTGGAGCACGTTCATCTAGATAAAAATTACACATGTCAATACTTGCTTTGCTTGTTACGATATTGGCAATTTTTTGCAACGATTGATGTAAATCTCTCGACGTAACAAGCTCTGAGTTAATTTCGTTTAAAATTACTTGAGCGTCATAAACATCCTTGAAAAATACTTTTTTTGTTAGTCGATTAAATAGTCGTAACAAATATGGCGTCAGCACCGCTATAGCAACCATAACAGTAATAATAAATAGCTGTTGTTGTATGCTCAGCTCGTTTATATCAAATATCGCTACACCTATACCATAAAACACAGACACATACAGACTACCTATGATAATAATTGCAATACTATAGCTTGCGGCTCGTGCGGTAATTGTATTTAGGTTAAATAATTGGTGTTTCACTATAGCGGTAGCAAACAGTAATTCAAATAACAGTATTGATAAAGGACCGATAAATTCTAGATAATTTGCAAAACTTATGTTTATAAAAATGAAACTCACCAACACGTTAGCAATAATAGCTATACTAAGACCGATTAAAATGTAATCTATTTGGACTTTTGCTTTACTATCTTTAAAACGCACACTAAACAGCTTAATTATCGCGGCTGCAAACAATAATAAAACAATAATCGTTGAGATAATGTATCCAATACCATATGAAATACTATTTTCAGATAACTCGAAATACACAGTAGATGGTAAAAATGACAATATAATCAGAATACAAAGTACGAGTGCAATAATTAAATCAATTAGCCCACTCTTATTTTTTTTATCTGGAAAGCTATATGCGAATCGAAAAAAGAATACAACCATGGCACTCCCCGCTACTAGGCCAAAGCGCGTTAAAAAGAGTTCTAGGTCAAGCGACGATACGATTCCAGATAAAAATACCGCTAATTGCCAGAAAATAAGACTTGTTATAAATAATATAAAGTTGGTCTTGGTTGTAGATTTTTCTTTTTTTGCGGCAACAAAAACGAGTAATAAGATTGAGCCAATAACGGTTAGTCCATATGCAATTAGCTCATTAATCATAAGCATTATTGTACAACTATCTTAAGCGTCACACCAGTTGTGATACACTGTTAATTAAGTGCTACTTTCACAATTTCCAAAATTCAAACACTATTCAAACAAAGAAACACTAAAAATCACTAAAGATACGTTTTTAAGTGATCCTGCTAGTGATTTATCACCTGCCTATTTACCTGGGTACTATAATGTTTCGAACAGTTTAAAATTATGCGAGCTTAATGGTAATTTAGTAATCACATTTGTTAATCCAGAGACCAATAAACATACCTTTCAGATATTCGGTAACAGACAAATCAAAAATAGTATTCTAGCAATTTTTAAATATCAATCTGCGAATGGTTACGAGCAGATAATTGAAGAGCTCAATGAAAGCCAGCACAAACGTATAACAACTGCTGATATTTATACTGAAAGAGCAGAAGATTGTGACGATTATATCTTAAGCACTCAAGATCATCGTGACTTAACGCACCCAAAGCTTAAAGCAGAAGCAAGGGCGGTAAGACATTTTATACGTAAATATGGCGATGATATTAAAATATTTGAGCTTGACCTAACAAATCACGAATCAATCAGTCTGATTATCAACGCGTGGCATTCATGGAAGCAATATTTTAAGTCGACCAACAATGATCCTGATGCAATTGAAAGAAAATACATCTCTATGTATCTAATGCATGCTGATGAATTACCAACAAAAAACTTTATCATTTCACATGCCAACCAAATAATAGCTTTTGCGATATATGACATTAACGAAAAACAGAACTGCGTTATTCTACATACCTTAAAAGTTGATTATGCATATAATCATGTTTTTGATTTTGGATTGCATGCAATAGCTTCTAGGCTATACAGCGAAGGATTTAGGTTGTTGAACATTGAAGAAGACTTGGGTATTACGGGCTTACGGAACAAAAAAAATCGTTTGTTACCAATAAAGAAAATACAAAAATATAGAGCTTATCCAACAAGATAGTGTCGAAACGTGTAACTAGCCGACGCATCAATATGTACCGTTAAAGTACCCATTGCCTCAACAACTTGCTCTACTATTTTAGGAATATAGTCAGCTGATATATTTGTACATTCAAACACCACAAACATATCTCTTTGAGCAGCGCTAAGTAGTTCAGAGCAGAGTTGAATAACCTTAAAGGCACTATTTGATGGTGCCTTTTCTGCATCTGCAACAATAAACGCAAAATAGCTAAGAAAAGTATCGGTACCATATCTTTGATCAAAAAAATCTTTCCGCAACCAATCTGCTGACTCGACAGAATGCATAAACGTCATAAGGCAAACCGGTTCCCCGTCATCAAAATATACAATATTAGAGGTATCTTTATGAGTAATAATACTAAAGAATTCCTCTTTTGTTGGGCTTTGCCTTATGGGTAGATTTTCTACAACATGAGTAAATTGATAGTTGCTCATTGTCCATAGTTTTTCTAACAACTCATTATTATCTCGCAAGGACGACGTATCAAGTAATGTAACGCCCGTATGCGGGTCCTGCATATAACGACCTTTCGCTACCTCTCGCTTATATACCTCACTTAGCGTATGCGCACCTTTGTTAATATTTGTCCGGTCTTTCAGTTGCGCAAAACCTTCAAAATGAACAATTTTTGACTCTGTATCATTTTTGCTGTCAATTATCGGTTGATGCTCTACATTACCAATTTTTGCTAGTATTTGTGCTGCATACGTCTCTGCGTATTCGTTTCCATCCTCATGATACGTTACCAACGAAGTACCTGCAGCTACTTGTCTTGCAATATCACAGGCAATTTGCCGTACCTGCTGTTCAGATAAGCCGCCATATATGGGAATATAATAGGTATTACTTATATCTCTATCATTATAATATTCAGCGTTTCGAAACGATTGTATTGCTTCTATTGGGAATAGTACGGGTAGTTTAGTGCCATCAATTTCACTAAAAATTGTCATTCCGTTTTTTAGTATTTGCTCTATATCCTCTATTGCAAGCTCTGAAGATTGTGGACCACTTTCTCCAAGTGATATCAAACGGTCAAGCATTTCTTTCTGCATCAAAAGATTGCCCTGAAACTCACTGCTCTGTTCTGAGTGTGTTTCGTCTTGATATTTAGCAGTCGATGATTTTATATCCATATATTGAAATAATCGTATAATTATGTTATTATATACTAATAATGTATAATGCGCAAGCCGGTAATGAAAGTAACCAAACATTTCTAAAACGTTTACGTAGTACTGCTGTTATAGCTTCTTCTGAGTTAGTGAATAGTAAAACGTATCAAAAAGCATTACTTGGGGCAACTGCTTTAGGACTTATTTTTGAATGGGGACCAGGTAATGAGTGGTTGATAGGAGGCGTTGGTTCTGAAACACATGGTTCTTTTGACCCTTCTAATGGTCTAGAGTTTGTTGCATCTAGCGTTGCAACGGGCGTAGCCGCAGGTACTGTCTCGGCTATAGAACAAGGTACTTTAGGTGTTTTAATGTCTGGATCGGTAAGAGCTTTTCCTGAAACATTCAAGAGATGGGATAACACTAGAAAGCACGAACCTATCAATCCTGATAAGGGCGATTTAGCGCTTGGCATAGTCCTTGGAACATCAGCTGTAGTCATAGAGAAGAATTCACAAAACCCTAGTCGAACATTTACAGATGATTTAAAACTCAGTGGAAAAACATCTGTTGGTATAGGTATTGCAAATACCGCATTAATCACCGGCGCAAGTCTTGGAGTGAGGGCTATTGAAGATCTTGGTTATGAAAACGTAGCCCAGGGCATAGAAGAAGTATTAAAGAACCCCCTATCGTATATCGCGGCATTTGGTCTATATAAAACATATCAAGTACTGAAAGAGCGCAAGAAACGTAATAAAAGCAGCCCCGAATCAAGCGAAGGTTAAAGAGCTTATACGCTATCTTTGATTCAATACTTTAAAAGACTGACTAATTTCAAGATTGCCTGTATCTGTTATTGCGTGATTAGCTGGACGAGCTTCTTTAAAAATCTGTTCGTACACACTATCACCCATATTTTCTTTCATGTCAGCCCGTGTATCAGTTACCTCTTCCGTAGCAAAAATCGCTATTGTAGCCAAAATAACGGATACCGCGAAGAAAACGACACCATTCGATTCACTAGATGGTGATTTGAAATCATGTAATTCGGCGATAAGTTTACGCATATTTTAAATAATATAATACTACTATACTTATTTAGTCAATTTACTATACCGTACACCGTTTCGGGTGAGCAGTTTTTTTATGATTATCAACCCTGTGGGTGTAATCGCAGGCATGCTCAGGCCTGCTATAGGTAGGTGGATTTGTGGTATGGCTGGGTTCATCGCGTGTTGCGTCGGGTTGTGGCATTGCTGCCACGCCGCATGTCACTGGACTTGCGACGACGCTTTGTGCCAGACCCAAGCGCACGATAGAGCGAACTACGTTTCGCCTTGCCACGCTTGTGAGCGTGTACAAGGTGGATCATACGACCCATCCGCACTCACCTCCTCAAATTTGTATTACTCCAGAAAAGCGGTTGCTCTTCTTACTATGCATTAAACACCAAAATAGTGCTATTGGGTAGTACCCCGTTATATGCGACGTGCGTACAACATGCTATGCTTAAAGTAGCTAAAGGAAACGAATAATGGCGACGAAAATTGCAATCATAGAAGATGATGCGGCTATAGCGCAAATGTACCGCATGAAGTTTGAAGCCGAAGGCTTTATTGTTGAAACGGCAGAAAACGGTAAATATGGCTTACAACTTGCCGATGAAATGCGACCAGACATTATTTTATTAGATCTTATGATGCCAGAAATGAATGGCGACGAAATGCTTGCAAAATTACGAGCAACAGATTGGGGTAAAGAAATAAAAGTCATTATTCTTACCAATATGGGTGAACAAGAAGCGCCAGCAGGCTTAAAAGAGCTTAATGTGCTCAATTTTATTGTGAAAGCCGATATGACCCCCAGGCAAGTTGCAGAGCTTGTACAAAAGTACGTCTAATTTAATACTAGTATCGTATAATATAACAGATGAACATTGCTATTGCTGGATTCGACCGTGAAGGTAGAATATCGTATGACTATTTTAATAAACAAGGTCATACCATTACTATTCTGGACGCAAAAAAAGATATAGAAGTACCCCAAGGCATAAATGCCATCCTTGGACCCACCTACCTAGACACTGCACAATCTTTTGATATGATCATTCGCACTGCCGGTTTACCAATAGACTCATTAGCAAAAGTTGGCGTACCCCCTGATCAGATTTGGTCAGGCACGAATGAGTTTTTTAAAGTCTGCCCAACAAAAAATATTATTGGGGTCACGGGTACAAAAGGTAAAGGTACAACAACAAGTTTAATTGCTGCCATGCTTAAAAAAGCAGGCTATACGGTGCATATTGGTGGTAATATTGGTCGCCCTGCACTTGATTTACTAAATGATAGCATCATGCCAGACGATTGGGTCGTGCTTGAACTATCGAGTTATCAACTATCTGATCTTCGTTTTTCACCTCATATTGGTGTCTGTTTACTTATCGTACCAGAGCATCTTGACTGGCATGGTGATTTTGCACATTACGCAGCTGCGAAAGCTAACCTATTTACCCATCAATCTGAAAGTGATATTGCAATTTACTATTCAGATAGCCCTGACTCAAAAGCCATAGCATCGCACACAAACGGCGCACTCATACCCTATTATTCATCACCAGGTGCTCATGTTATTGATGCTAAAACCTTAGCTATAAACAATACCACCATATGTGACGTCGCGGATATTAGTTTATTAGGTAAGCATAATTGGCAAAATGTCTGTGCTGCCGTAACAGCAGTATGGCAAGTCACACAAGATGTGGTGGCAATCGCCAACGCCATAAAAGAGTTTACCGGCCTGCCGCATCGTATCGAATTTGTATGCGAAAAAGATGGCATACGCTATTACAACGATTCATTTGCAACAGGACTTCATGCAACTATCGCAGCTATCAATGCAATATCTGAACCAAAAGTTGTTATTGTTGGGGGCTATGATCGCATGTTAAACATAGATGATTTTGGTACTTTTCTAAAAAATGATGCTGAAAATGTTAAGCATATTGTGTTGATTGGCGACAGCAAAGACCGTGTCGCTAACCTTTTTAACAGAAATGGTATTCAGAATTATACTGTCAGTAAAGCCACGAATATACATGACATAGTCAACGATGCTCGTGAATATTCAGTAAAAGGCGATGCCATTGTATTTTCACCCGGTTTCGCCAGTTTTGGGCTATTTAAGAATTTTGAAGAAAGAGGCATCTCTTTCAAAGAAGAAGTTGCAATACTTTAATGAATTACCAATCGTTTATTTTTGAATCTTATGCATATGATACAACTACATCTGCTGCAACTTTTACCTATTCATTTGATGGCACGCTGCTATTCACAGAAACATATGTATTCAAATTACCAGATGAATTACGAGTTAGTTACGATACCGCAGCACTGGACCGTGCGGTGCAACTACTCTTTTTTATTGCAGGTGTTTCGTATTATAAAGCGTTTCCGGTTAATAGCATCGTCATAGAAAATGGTAGCGTTGACACACATTTGGCAGATTTTTTAAGCAACACCTATCAGCATGGACTGCGTGAATATTTTTATCACAACAGCATGCCCGTTACTACACCAGTGTCATTCCCCACAACGCTTAGTGCTACCCTGCAACCAATACAGCAGCAACTTGTACCGGCGATGCTGGTTGCTATTGGTGGTGGCAAAGATTCACTTGTAAGTTATGAAAAAGCATTGCTGGCAGACATGCCTGTCTATACATGGAGTCTTGGGCACGCAGAACAACTTGCGCCACTTGTGAATAAGCTCGGCCCAGACAAGCATGTCTCTGTAGAACGAAGACTAGACAACCAACTACTCGACGGTTCGTTGCAAGCTACTGGAGCGCTCAATGGCCATATACCTATTTCTGCTATTTTTGCAGCAACAAGCACTATCGTATGCATATTGTTGGGCGTACAAGATTCTGTAATGAGTAATGAATATTCAGCAAGCGAGCCAACGCTATATGTTGGTGAAGAACCCGTGAATCACCAATTTTCAAAATCGTTACAATTCGAACAATCGTACCAAAGCGTGTTGCAGCACTTATTCGGCAGTTCTGTCCGCTATTATTCGCTACTCCGACCCATGCACGAAGCGTATGTTACAGAACAATTTAGCAAGCATTACTATGCAAAATATAAAGACGTTTTTAGCTCTTGTAACAAAGCATACGTACAAAAGAGTCATACCATGTTTTGGTGTGGAGCCTGCCCTAAATGCGCGTTCACTTACCTAGCATTGGTAAGTTTTTTACCCGCAGATGACATATTGCCACTTTGGAACGGGCATGATGTACTGCGCGACCCAGCTATGCAGCCAATCTATAAAAAATTGCTTGGTATTGAACCCAGCGGAAAACCGTTCGAATGCGTGGGTGAAATAAAAGAGTGTCGCGCACTGATGGATATTGCAAAGTCCAAGTACCCAGAGTTAGCGAATACATATACTTACGATTCACCAATAGATTTTGACTATACAGCATTCATGCCGCACGCATTACCCAATGATATTCTGCAACGTGTTTACTCAGTATCTTTCTGAGCAGTTTTATATGCTGCACGAATAAGATTATCAAATAATGCACAGACCGTAAGGGGACCAACCCCGCCTTTTTTTGGCGTAATAGTAATGTCTTGACGCTCAAAAACATCATCAGCAACATCACCCTTCAATACACCTTTTTCACTTGCAACACCTGCATCAACAACAACCGCATCATACTTAACTAGTTCTGAGGTAATTAAAGCTGGTTTACCGACTGCAGTGACAATAACATCTGCTTGAGCAATCTGATCTTCTTTATTTGGTGTTTCTGCATCTACTACAAAAGGCTGGAGACCACTATTATTCCACATTTTATTAAGCGGCTCACCCACTAAGCGACCATTACCAACAATAACAATGTGCTTGCCTTTAAGCTCTACATTGTAGCCAGTAAGTAACCAATTAATTGCAATTGGCGTAGCAGCATCAAAAAGGGAATCTATCGACAAACCATCGACATCTTTTGTTGCTCTAACACTTTGTAGCACTGCTTCTGTTTGTGTTTCATCGCTTAAAGGCAGTTGCACAATTATGCCATGCACCGATTCATCATCATTAAGTCTACGTATTGTATTTAATATACTCGCGGTCGTTTCAATATGCTCTTCAACTATAACTCCAACCTCTGCGCCATATTTCTTTTTTAAATTTACATACGTTTTAATTGTAGGGTTGTCGCTCGCAGCAACAATAGCTAGCTTTGGCTGCACTGCATACGCTTGCACCAGCTGACGCACCTGTTTTGCTTGGCGCTCTTTTATGAATCCAGCGAGTTCGCTACCTAGTAAATACTTCATAAATCAGATTATAGAATAACAAAATACATGTCGACCGAATAGTGACTGTTTACAAAATAGTTCCGATATGCGATAATTACCCCTGTTCTGCGCATTATTAAATGCGCGCCAAGGGCCAGTAGCTCAGCTGGTTAGAGCACCTGCCTCTTAAGCAGGGTGTCGAGGGTTCGAGCCCCTCCTGGCCCTCCAAAGATACCTAAACAGATACCAGTTAGTTCCAATAGCAGCACAACTGTTCTATTAGCACTAATTTGTATCTGTTATTTAGTTCTAATCTCTCTTGGTCCCTGTTATTATTGAGTGTATGGTAAATGACTACGATAAATACGCTGCTCA
>WBZP01005703.1_pt1 | contig 12558 bp, 11 predicted proteins | sample 5204301 | NCBI WGS metagenome assembly WBZP01 (sample SAMN12412401, study PRJNA552823) | activated sludge metagenome | isolation source: activated sludge from nitrification reactor of wastewater treatment plant... | place: USA: Pennsylvania | collected 2017
GCCTCGACGAACTTCCTCAAATTATGGAAGTCCTAAAAGGCACCATGAGCTTTTTTGGTAGGCGTAGGCTACTCCCCGACGAAGAAAATGCCATGAGAGTTATCGCTGGCCGTACCCCCGAAGGACGCAGAGAGCTTGCAATTCGCGACGCTCTAGTAGTACCCGCTAAGCCGGGCATTATCTCCACTTTGGGGTTTGTAATGCACACAGAACCATCAAGCAACGATGTAGAATTGGCACCAGAGATCGTTCTGCGCAGGCTCAAGCTCGATAACCAAGATCACGCAAAAGCAAGCTTACGTCACGATGTCTCGTTACTAATTAAAGGGCTTGCGGGCGCTATTCGTGGCGAACTTGTCACTGGTAGCGTTGGCATGCCTGAAGCGTAAAGCTATTTTACGGCGTAGTCGACGAGTTTGGCGATGGTTTTTTCGGTCAGAACGCGGCTAGATATATCACGCCTGGCTTCGGGCTTGGCAAGTTCTTCCTGCATTTGCGTGTCGTTGTACTGTGCTTTCAGTAGTTCCATGCGTGCGTTTAGCTCGGCTTCGCTCACGGTCACACCTTCGGCTTCGGCAACTTCGCCGAGTGTTAGGCCCGTCTTGACCCTACGCACTGCTTCGTCGCGGTAGGTGTCTTTGCGATAGTCTTCTTCCGACTTGCCGGAAGCCTTAATGTGGTCTGGCCAGGTGACCCCACGGTACATTAGGTTTTGACGCTCATCTTGCTCCAAGCGGTGCATTTCATCTGCTACAAGCGTTTCTGGAACTTCTAGCTTGGATTTATCGGCAAGTGCGCCCAAGATCTGGTTCTCTAGCACGCGCATAGCCTGTGCGTCCTTTTCGGACTGAATTTGTCGCTCTATGTCAGCCTTGAGCTCATCTAGCGATTTGAATGGCCCAAGCTTACCCGCCCAAGCATCGTCTGCCTCAGGCTTGGTCACTTCCCTGACTTCAAGTACATCAACATCGAACGTTACCTTTTTGTTTTGCAGGTCTTTTACGCCGTAATCTTTCGGGAATGTGACGGTAAATGACTTGTCGTCACCTTTTTTCAACCCCACAAGCTCTGGTTCGAAGCCGGGTATGAATGTGTTGCTCCCAAGCACCAACGGATACTTGTCGCCCTTGCCCCCTTCGATTGGGTCGCCAGTCTTGGCATCTTTACCAGCGAAACTTATGACGACTTCATCGCCATTTTTGGCGGCTCGCTCGACTTCTTTGCGTTCAGCATCACGAGCCAAAAGGTCTTCCACTACAGCCTGTACGTCTTCTTTCGTAGCCTGCTGTTTTTCTAGTTTAAACTTGAACTTCTTGTAGTCGGCTAGTTTGACCTCACCGACAACTTCTACAGTTGCCTTGGCTTCTAGTGCGGTAAACGGCACAAACTTGGTCAGTTCCAGGGCCGGTTGGCCAACGGCCTTCAGACGCTCCTGAGTGACTGCAGCTAGAAATAGTTCGTTTACAACCGCGTCTATAACCTGCTGATTTAGGAGGTTCTGGTCGACAGCTTTTTCGACCATGGCCACAGGAGCGTGACCCTTGCGGAAGCCAGCCAAACTAACATCTTTTCCGAGACGTTTCAGCACGGTGGCCTTGGCACTTTCTAATTGCTCTTGGTCGGCGACCAAAACGAGCTCTACTTTGGTAGGGGAAATGGATTTTTTCGTGATTTGCATGTCTACTATAGTAACAGATAAGCCTATGTGGGCCCAAATCTGTTTCTTCGGGAGCGGGGTTACTGCCGGTTTTGGCGTTCGCGTAGGAGCTCGGAGGCAATCCGCTCTATGCTGTGCGTAGCTTTTAGTCTGGTAACTAGGTTCTTGACCTCGAACTGCTTGTTTCTCAGATCTTCTTCGCCAATGAACAAGACCGTCTGTATACCCTTTTTCTCGGCAGTCTTGATCTGTTTGTCGAGCTTACGACCGCTGGTATCGACGGCTACTTTCACGCCGGCTTCGCGTAGTACTGACAGTGTTGCTTGCGCCTTCTCGTACATATCTTCGCCTATCAGGGCCACATACACATCCACTTCAGGAGCCAGTTCTGGCAAAAGCTTGTGTGAGCGCAAGAAGTTTTCTAGCGTCACGTCACCCATACCAAAGCCAACCGTCGCCACTGGCTCAACGCCAAACAGGCCCACCAGCCCATCGTAGCGACCGCCACCAAACATTGCGCGGCTGTTCTCCGGGTTCGTGTCGAATACCTCGAACACGATGTCAGTGTAGTAGTCAAAGCCCCGCATAAGCGTGACGTCGAAACGCGCGTTACTCACCCCAGAGTCTTGAAGCATGCGCACAAGCTTTTGCAAACGCTCGACTGCGGAATGACTCTGCGCATCCTCAGGAAGATCTGCAAGGTTTTTGGTTGCCAAAAGAGATTGCAAGCGCGGCAGCACCCCAGCCTCGCGCTGACTCGGCGCTAAAATGGCGTCGGCTTGAGCTAGGAATGAGCTCTGTTCGAGCTTCTTCATCCTATCTACCAGACGTATGAGCGTGTCACGCTGCGTTTCGGATAGGCCCAAATATTCACCAAACAAAAAGTTCGTCAGCTCACGGCTACTGAGCAAAATGTCATACATGCTTCGTTTGGCGCCGTAGGCTTGCATAAGCTTGTCGGCTAGCACGATAATCTCGTGTTCGGCCTCTAGCCCTTCCACACCGAAAATATCGACGTTCAGCTGCCAGAACTCGCGCAAACGCCCACGTTGTGGCCGTTCGTAGCGCCACAAGTTTGGGATGCTGTACCACCGAAGCGGATAGGCGGACTCCTGGCGCCGAGCTGCCACCATGCGACTGACACTCGGAGTCATTTCAGTACGTATGGTGACACTCCGTTTGCCTCGGTCGGTGAAGGTGTAGGTTTGTTCGTCAATAATTTCTTGGTTACCCTTGCTGAGGTAAAGCTCTGTGGGCTCCAAAATCGGTGCACCGTACTCCTCGTAGCCAAAGCTCTCGCAAACCTGGCGCATGACGCCAAACATGTACCTCTGTACACGCTTGTCTTCGGGGTAAAAATCTCGTGCCCCTTTATATGGTTGTGTGGTTAAACTCATGCTTACTCTCCATTATACTAGTTTGTTAACGTAAGCAAAACGCCGGATCTTGTCCGGCGTTTCATGTTTTTTACAAAGACAAAGCTACCTAGACAAGTCCGGCGACATATGTACGTGGTGGTTGTTTCGGTAAATCATAGACTGTTATATTAGCACACTTTTAGCATTTTGTCTAGCTTTAGGCTTTTGGTGGTGTGTGGGTGCGATTTGCCTTGCTGACTTGTTCGGCGGTAATCATGGCGTTGCGGATTTGATCTGACATGTCGGTCATGCCACCTGGGCCGTGAGGGATAAGGATAGTGCTGTTTTTGCCACTCATGCCGAGTTCCTTAATGGTGTCGAAGTACTGCGTCATCATAACGAGGTTCATCACGTCTTGGCTGTTCACACCACCGACAGCACTACTAAAGTTCTCGACCGACTCTTGCAGACCTTCGATGATGGCCTTGCGCTGGTTGGCAATACCCTGCCCCTGTAGTGCCTTGCTCTCGGCCTCACCTTCGGCTGCCTTGACCACGCGAATTTTGTCAGCCTCGGCCTGTTGGATGGCGGCTTCACGCAAACGCTGAGCTGCGTTGATCTCGTTCATACTAGTTTTGACCTTTTCGTCGGGGTTGATGTCGGTCACAAGCGCCTTCACAATGGCATAACCAAAGTCGTCCATAACGGTGTCGAGCTCGGCTTTGACGGCGGTGGCAATGTCGTCCTTCATCTCGAACAACTGGTCAAGGTTGACGGCAGGCACACGAGCACGTACGGTGTCAAAGACATAGGCAGTAATCTGTTCGGTTGGGTTCTGGAGCTTATAGAAGGCGTCGATGGCCTTTTCGGCAGGCACAAAGTACTGCACGCTCACAATCACGAAAACGAAGACGTTGTCTTTAGTCTTGGTTTCGACCTGCACGTCAAGCTGTTGTACACGCAGACTCACCCTTCCGGCTATTTGGTCGATGAGCGGGATTTTGATGTTCAAGCCAGCCTTTGAAGCCTTGTTGAACTTACCAAAACGCTCCACTATCGCAATAGTTTGCTGTTTGACGGTATATAGTCCGGTCATTACCAAAACTAAAATTACCCCTAAAATTACCCAAACCATACACCCTCCTTGTTTTCTAGCCAAATTATACTCTGAATCACTAAATTATTAAATATTGGTTTTTTAGAATCCAAATAATAACTTGAGTTTTCTAGCGACATCTAGTAATTTACTTCACTATATGGCAGAACGTGCACAGTATCGTGACGGTTATGAAGTTATCGGGTCTCAGATGACAGATGTTAGAATCTCACTTGATACAGCTTATCAAGCTCGAGGTAACCTATTATCTGCGTTTCTGGAGCCTCTTGATTATGTTACCAGGGTTGAGTCCGTGGAGAGAGATGCTGGCACGTGTTTGAATTACAAGCTATTTACAGGTAAAGGTGTAAAGAGTATACCGATGTCAGACTTTATTTTCGATAAAACATATTTTACAGGTGGTTACATTCGTCAATTTGCCGATAACGCGTGGCGCATGGGTGTTATGCACAATAAAATGTGGCGATCTACAGACGATTTTTCGGAAAATAAGATAAGAAGTTTCTTTCGCATTATTGTATGGAACGACCAGCTAGTAGAAGCATCTAGGACGGTGAAATTTCACATACCCGTCCGGAGGGGAGCGCCACTTGGACCTCAAAGCAATGAGATGCTCGCCACCAAGCAGTCCCGGAGGGTTGGCTATACTGTCCCACTACACGAAGAGGACTGTATAAAATTGCAAACAATACTTGAACGATACGTACGTCGAGTAGCGGTCTAACGCTGAGCAGTTCTTCCCGAAAAGACTATCGTTTCGGCTCCTCCATTCGCACACAAATGAAAATGACCTTCGGTCGCTTTCATTTGCTTAGCTCATTCCGCGATCCTTCATGCCTTTCGCATATTGCTTCGCAATCTGCATGCATGAATGTCCAAATCGTTTTCCTACAATACAACCAGACGACCATTGAAGGTCATCTGGTTGTATTGGTACGCCCCATTAACCTATCACGGAGCATTAGCCTATAGTTATTTTTGACCGGCAGAAACAGAGGACTGTTTAATGGTCTGTCGAATTCGTTTCCTGAACTGCGCAATACTCATTCCTCAATTATAGCACTTGTTTTTATTTTCGTTGACCTCGTCGATAATCACCCTTATACGCTCAACAAATCCCCGAATATCAAGGAAGTAGTTTGGGTATGCTTGCTTCAGTGACTTAAGCTTACCGGCCGACACCAACACTACGTCTGTATACTCATCTGACTCCTGCTCGATCTTAGAGTAGTCTGCGACAGCACTTTCGTATTCACGGACTGAGTACCCCCTAATACTGACTTCTTTTTTCTTCGTGTTTAGAATAATGAGATTGTAATAACCGATATGACGCGTCTCTATTAGGTTGGCCGCCAAACTATAACCTTGCATGAGATCTAGAGCTTTTATCTTCTCGGCGACAACTGATATGCGTTCATATATCTCTGGTGGCGACATGCTTGAATGTACCTCCAAGACGTTCGTATTCTCCACAATTGCAATTGCGGATGACACAAGCGCAAAAAAATCGTTCCATTCTTTCGTACCTCCACGCGTTTTGATCGGTTGATCAAGTATAGTCCCCATAGCCTCAACAGCAGTCGCCCAGGTGTGCTGTTCTTTGGTCCGTAGCTGCACCTCCACCAGCAGACCTTCGTACTGCTTGGCCGCTTTGCCACGAGCTAGCGTATTGTTGTAGCGATAAATAAGATGTACGCCCCTGTAACCGTCCGGCTTTGGCCATTTGATGTAGTCTTTCTTATCTTTGAGTATGTGGGTAAACCATTTTTGAGTCTTCATACTGCTTAGTGACCGCGTAGACAATTTTAACATTTGTAAGTACGGCACGAACTCCGCCTATGTCCTGCATTGTAGACAGTTTCATATTTGGATGCCGATCCAACTTGTCTATGATAGTAGGCATACGTTTCAGGCGCTGAGCCACAAGAGATTCTGGAAACCTAGCGACCATCTTTCGTAAACGAGCCTGGAACGTATTAATGGGGTAGATATGAGCAAGTCTCCACTGGTTCGCAATATCTAGTGCCTCAGTATATTCTTCACTTGATGGCGCTACCGATTTCAAGACCTCACCAGCATAGTTAACCTGTTTTCGTGATACCTCTGGTGGCCTATGATAATTCATACACCCATTTTAACACCCACGCTTTACAATATACTGCATCGCATCACTAGCCCTATAATTATACTCTGGCACATGACCAGCCCTGACATAATACTTTCATAACACCTGAAAGACTTGTTCATTGCCTACGGCAGTCCAATCATGAAATGCATTATTTTGCGTTACTTTCTATCAGGCTCTAAGCTACGCGAAATAGCTTGTGAGACCCCGGAAGTATCAAAGATCCCCGGGCTAACCAGCTTTTTGCTCCCAAATCCTGGGATTGTTGATGTAGTGCAGATGAAAGGACTATCGCTACGCTCCTCCGCTTCAAAAGGGACGTGAGCAAGCTCCCGTTTCCTTTTTCCGCTCCGCGACCCTCCATGCCTTTGGCATATTTGATGATGGAAGGACTATCGCTTCGGCTCTGCCTGCGCTCCTCCATTCGCACACAAATGAAAATGACCTTCGGTCGCTTTCATTTGCTTAGCTCATTCCGCGACCCTTCATGCTTACATTTGCTCCGCAAATTTGCATGAAGAACCAAGCCCTTCACTCGAAGCCAAATAAAACACCCTAACTTTCGCCAGGGTGTTTTATATGGTGGAATTTTACAACCTCGCTAAAATGGGTTCTAGCGTGGGCGTAAAAACTCACCATACAAAAAGGCCCAGATTGGGCCTTTTTGTATGGTGCACCTATGCGACCTATCGTGGAACCAGATTGTTCCTAGCTTGCGATTGATGCAGTCAAAGCTAATCGATTTAGGCTTTGAGTATTATAACGGAAATATCGTTATAAGCGAAACAGAAACCGAGGGGAGTCAGTACCATGCTTAATCTTTTTGCAAGGTCGCGCCCGTTTAGCTACGAAAGTACGGCACTCTACGACCAAAACACGTTCTATGCGGCGCTAGACCGTGATTTAAGCCGTTGTCAAAGCGAATTGGTGATAGAGAGCCCATTCATTACTGCAAGCCGCATGAACGTGCTCCTGCCCATTTTCGAAAAAATGCGCAGGCGTAATGTAAGAATCATCATCAATACACGTAATCCCCTTGAGCACGATGGGGACTATATTAGGCAGGCACAGGAATCGATAATACTATTGCAGAATATAGGCGTTAAGGTCTTATACACGACTAAGCACCACAGAAAGCTAGTTATTGTCGATCGTCGCGTAACCTATGAAGGTAGTCTTAATATACTATCGTTTACTGATAGTTGTGAGATAATGAGGAGAATCGTATCTGACGTGATTGCAAATGATTTATATAACTATTTGGGCTTACGCAGATATAACAAGGAGATGAAAAATGAGCGATTTTAAGCCATACGAAATGAATGAAGCCGATATCGATAAAACGATAGCGTATCTTAAGACTATCGATCCAGAACATGCCACGCCTGAAGATGCTATCGCCTATCTTGAATACTACCAGACGGTAATTCATGAACTTGGGCATCAACTTTCCGACGATGAGCTACAACAGCTTTACGAAGAGTTTTCTGCAAAGCGCAGTTAATCTAGCCTTCACCCATCTCGATTTCGAGAATACCCGAAGACGGGGTGCTTGGTTTACCTATTTTGTCTAGATTTTTATCGATAACGGTAGGTGCAGCTTTCGATGAATTCTCGTTGCTACTCTGTTGCTGTTTTCTGGCATAATTTTTCTTCGAGTACTCTTTAACCATATTAGCAATCTTACTACTGCCTTGATCTTCTAAGAGTAGGGTTTGACCGGACATAGGTTCTTGAGGTTGCAAAGCAGATAGTTTTGCATAGAAGTTGTATGCTGGGAGATTATTGATTTCACCTTGTTCAATAAATGGTGAAAATAGAGGCAGTAGAAGTCGTTCATCTTGAGGATTGCCAGTCCTAAAACATATGACCGTTCCGACGTTAGCCAATATAATACTTACCATCTGTTGATCGTCCTGTTGGGATGTGGACTGTTCGGCCATCGTAAGATACATCTTGTATTTGCGCGCTTCGCTTAATAGCTGCACGAACGATGTAGTGGCGAAGTTCTGGAATTCGTCGACGTATAGATAAAATGGTCGACGTTCAGTTTGCTCTATACGTGCGCGACGTAAAGTTGCGAGCTGTAATTTTGCAAGGATGGTTATTCCGAACAGCTCGGAAGTATCTTCTCCGAGCAGTCCTTTCGAAAGATTGCATACCAATATTTTGCCGCTATTGATGATGTCATCAAAATCGATTGTAGATCTAGGTTGTTCGAGAATCTGTCTGGCCGATGCGGAGAATAGGAACCGGCCGATTTTAGCAGTAATGCCTGCGGCCATTTTTACCTTCTGCATTTCACCAGCTTTTCCAATTTCGTTTTTCCAGAAGTTTACGAGATTTTTGTCTTGTAAGTTTTTTGTGATACTCTTGCGATACTTTGAATCGTTCAATAAATCAAATACGGTGAATAACGTCGGGCTTTCCGTCGTAAGAGCGGTCTGAATGGTATTGCGTAGCACATATTCAATGCGGTGACCGCCAGAGTCTTCATCCGAGAATATTTTTCTGAAAATAGATACCACTGACTCGGTGATGATGTCCTTTTCTCGGAGTAGCTCATTATCTTTGAGCCCTGGAGCAATTTCAAGCATGTTGAGTCCAATCGGATACTCTAAATCGTCAGGGTTAAAATATATGACATCTTTGGCACGCTCTTCAGGAATATGTTTCAAGATCGTTTCCGCCATGTCACCGTGCGGATCTAAGATAGCGACACCTTTCCCGGCTTTGATATCTTGAACTATTTGGTACTGTAGCATCGTTGTCTTACCGTTACCGGTACCGCCGATTATGTACATGTGCCGTTCTCGCTCGGCCGCTTCTAGCCCGATGGTAGTAGCCGTGCTTCTGTGAATGTTTTTGCCGATAATGACATCTAGCATTCGTCCTGATTTTAGTGAGATAGGTGCCGGTAGGGTTCGACTTAGCGACGAGATTAAGTTGTCAGTCTTGCTTATCCTGTTTGCCGGGAAATGGTATAAATTTGCAAGCTCAGTCGATGCAAGCACGAGTGCCGTACGGCGTAGAATTGAAGGGAGCCTGCGTTCTGCATTCAGCCTGCGGAGCTTAGTGGTAAAGGGTATGTCAAATTTTGCTTTTAGGGATTGATACGGCGGAACACTATAGCCATCAAGTACCGACTTTAAGGTGACCGCATGTCCGCTTGCGTCAGCGCTGGTTATCAAAATTCGCAAATTAACTTTAAAGAGCGGGTGGGTGACTTTTTGATGCATCGTTTCCATGAGTTCTAACTCAAAGGCGCTGAGTGTGCGTGCAGGTCTATCATGTTTTGTTATTCTGGCTTCTTGCTGCGCATCATGAGTCTTAGAACGATACTGATTTTGATATCCGTAGGTCGTTCCCATATATATCTCGCCAGTAAGTTCAGTTGCCCCCATGGCAGCTTTGCCAAAGACATTTCCGATGCGCCCCAAGAACGATAACTTGCCACCACCGACTTGTTGCAAAATATTTTCATTGCCCAATATTCTGTGCGACAAAGCGTCGGCTTCACGTAGCTTGAGTGGTGTGGCTACTATCTGTAGCGTTATCTCTTCGCCCTCTGACAGATTTGTCATGGCACCAGTGACATACGATAGAGGATCGTGTTGCTCCATGACGCTTGTTAGGGTAAGCGGGAGCACATAATGATTCGTTTGTTTAAAATCGATAACTTTGTTGACGGGTGATATCTTGCGGTCAACTTCCTTTACTCTAGAATCAGGTATATACGAAGCTATCATTTTCTGCATCATCACTGACTGTGCCTGCTCTGTTTGAATAAAGAATCTGACACCATCCTTGCGAGTCGATACGATTTCGAATATAAAAACTGGAAAACGTCGCAGCAGTTTATCCCTAAGTGCTCGGGCTGACTTTGTACCATGGATCACCGAAAAGAGTTGCTCGGTTGCCTCTGGTGTTTTTGCGATTGAGGTTGGGGGTGTTACTTCTAGCCAGATAGATTTACGACGACGTAAATGGACTCTGTTCGCTGCTTCAGTAGCCGTCATATATAAGATTGCTATGACAGTTACAATTGCGATGATTATCAGAGTTAGTTGCCAGTAGCTAGAGGCGGTGTCGATAACTCGAACGGCGTCGTCCATGCGGGTGCTCCTTTCTTGTCGTGTATGAAATCGTAATAACCTGCAGAGGCTTTCGTGAACGTTCGTTCTGATACGACATTTAGATTTGGAGCGTTCATTTCAGATATCGTCCAGTCGCCAGTTATCGTGTCGACGCGAATTACATAGGCAACGTGACCCCACTCTCCTTCATCAGTCTGGAAGATTGCTCCAACAGCTGGCGTATGATTAACGACATAATCTGCCGCGAGTGCGCTTTCATCCCATCTGTTAGCGTTTCCCCAGTATTGTCCAATAGGATGACCCGCCCAGTATCGTTTTGCGTATACCCAGTAGGTGCAGTTTCCCCATTCGTAGGTATTGCCCGGAACCATGCCGCCCATGTAAAAACCTTTTGATTCTGCAGCGGTTGCACTTGGCGAACTTGCCAAAAAACTGAGAGCCTCGGTTCCCATTGAAAACACAGCCATAACGGGCAGGAATATGATTACAGCTAGTGAGGTAAGTGAAACGGCTAGCAGCTTCTTGCCGCTATATCCGATAGCTTCAAATGTCATGACTGCCTGGTTCATGTGTACAGTTCCGCTGGATTTGTGGTAATCAGCGGATGCTCCTTGTCGCTCGCAACGACTTTGACCGCAACGTGATTTTGGTCTGCGATTATGAGAGCATCGCCTCGCTCGCATGTAAGCAGGAACTGTTGCTCGTACTCACTCAGGTTAAATTCTGACACAACATTCTTTATTGTCGTCGTATCTTGTCTCATCAATATGCGTAATGCGCTTTGCGAAGCAATCGCGCGGCCGTAGTCGCTTCTTAGAAAGTCGTTAGCCTGCTGGGATATGATAGACACACCTAAGTAGTATTTACGAGCACGGCGTACCAATCCTGCGACAAAGCGAGCAGATTCCTCGTGTTCAAGTAGCATCCAGCCTTCGTCAATGATCAACAATCGCTTTTCCGGCTTCGCCATTACCTGATTCTTTACGAAATTACTGATAATGAGCATCATGATTTGGCGTAAACTCTCCGGTAAGTCTTTGATGTCAAAGATGACAAGTCGGTTATCCAGCTTAATATTTGTCTGCGCATTAAATACTTCGGACAACGAGCCAGAGATATATTTCTCAAGTCGTTCACATAACTTGAGCTGGCCGAGCTTCTGTAGCTCGGCATAGAGATCTTCGAGTAGGGGCTGCTCTTTTTTGGCGCGTTTATAAATCGTGAGTATCGCTTTGTCGACCGCCGCTTTTTCGCGGGACGATAGCCCCTCCGCCATCAGGCTAATAACCTCGGTTAGATCTTGCGCATGCTCAGACAAGTCACTAATCTTATGAAACGTCGTGGCGAGATCAAACGGGTTGATTTTTTGTTTACTTTTGGCCGACAGCTTAATGTACGTACCCTTAACAGATTCGGTGAGCAACTTATATTCTCGCTCTGGGTCAATGACGATAACTTTCGTGCCCTGCATAAGCTGCCGCAGAATTTCAACCTTCGTCGTGTAGCTTTTGCCCGAACCAGACTGCGCAAACACAATACTATTAGCATTATGGAGACTAAAGCGGTCAAGGATAACGAGCGAATTATTCGATTTGTTTACCCCGTACAAGATGCCGGTCTCTTGTACGAGTTCTGAAGACATGAATGGAAACGTTAAAGCAGCCGACGAACTATCAAGATTGCGTTTTTGGTCAAGTTGGTCTTCTCCTCGCGGCAAGATTGATTGCAGCGCCTCAAGCTGTTGGTATCGAGCGACTTTTGAGTAGAACAAGCGTGCGGATAATGTTGCTTCTAGCAACTTGGTCGTTTTATCTAGCTCATCTAGGCTTTCGGCGCGGACATTGACATAAATTGCCATCTGGAAGAGCTTCTCCTGCCCACGTTGGATTTTATCGCGCAATTCGATAGCAGACTCAAGCGGGTCGGTGATTTCCGAACCAACAATTTTACCAGCACGCATCATTGCGCGTTTAGTTGATTCTAGCTCTGTGATTTTACGATGGAGCTTCGGTAGGGCGCTCAAGGCGCTTACTTCGTGTAGGTGATAGCTAATGTCAGTGTCATGATTGAAGTTGACTAGACTATCCATCCAGCCCGAGTTTGCAACAAACGGATATCCGGAAATATATAGCGTTCGCATGTATACACCGTCAATACAGAGATGATCTACGTTCTCTTCGAGACCGGCATATGACAATATATCG
>WBZP01005704.1_pt1 | contig 12558 bp, 7 predicted proteins | sample 5204301 | NCBI WGS metagenome assembly WBZP01 (sample SAMN12412401, study PRJNA552823) | activated sludge metagenome | isolation source: activated sludge from nitrification reactor of wastewater treatment plant... | place: USA: Pennsylvania | collected 2017
CCGCGCCCGCCGCACACCCGGGTGATGACGGTCGCCAATCAGAAGGGCGGCGTCGGCAAGACCACGACCACGGTGAACGTCGCCGCGGCGCTGGCGTTGGGCGGTCTGCGGGTCCTGGTCCTCGACATCGACCCGCAGGGCAACGCATCGACGGCTCTGGGCATCGATCACCACGCCGAGGTGCCGAGTCTCTACGACGTCGTCGTCGAGGACCGTCCGATGGTCGAGGTGGTCCAGGCGTGCCCCGACATCCCCAACCTCTGGGTCGCGCCGGCCACCATCGACCTCGCCGGCGCCGAGATCGAACTCGTGTCGTTCGTGGCGCGCGAGGTGCGGCTGAAGAAGGCGCTCGAGGCGTATCTGCGCCAGCGAGTCGACGCGGGTGAGGAACAGATCGACTACGTCTTCGTCGACTGCCCGCCCAGCCTGAGCCTGCTCACGGTGAACGCCTTCGTCGCCGCCCAGGAGGTGCTCATCCCGATCCAGTGCGAGTACTACGCCCTGGAGGGCCTCTCGCAGCTGCTCAAGCACATCGAGCTGATCCGCCGGCAGCTCAACCCCTCACTCCACGTCTCCACGATCATGCTCACCATGTACGACGGCCGCACCCGGCTCTCGGCGCAGGTTGCCGACGAGGTGCGCACGCACTTCCCCGACCAGGTGGTCCGAACCACCGTTCCCCGGTCGGTCCGCATCTCCGAGGCCCCCAGCCACGGTCAGACGGTGATGACCTACGATCCGGCCTCCAGCGGTGCGCTGTCGTACCTTGAGGCGGCGCGAGAACTTGCCGAACAGGTACTGACGTGGCAACCGACGACGCGCAAGGAGCAACAGTGAGCGAGAAGCGACGCGGACTGGGCCGAGGTCTCGGCGCCCTGATCCCCAGCGTGCCGGCGAAGGGGGCCGGCGACCGGCCGGTGGACGACGTGTTCTTCCGCGACCCGACGCCCCGTGAGGCGCCCACCGCGACGGTGACCCTGGACCGGCCGGCGGAGACGGCGACGCCCGCTGTCGACCCGGCGGACCTGGCCACTCTCGACCGCCCCGGACAGGTCGACGAGGTGGTTGCGTTCACCCAGCCGGCCGTGGGTGACCTCCCCGTCTTCGTGGACGTGCCGGCCGATGCCGTCGCCACCGTGACGGAGGCGGAGGAGGAACCGACCGATCCGGACGACGACCTGGTGCCGGTGCCCGGTGCGCGGTTCGCCGAGATCCCGGTCGACGCGATCCGGCCGAACCCCCGGCAGCCCCGTCAGGTGTTCGACGACGAGGAGCTCGCCGAACTGGTCCACTCCATCCGGGAGATCGGCGTCCTGCAGCCCATCGTCGTCCGGTCATGCCCCTCGCCGGACGACTCCCCCCGGTACGAGCTGGTCATGGGGGAGCGCCGCTGGCGCGCCACCCAGGAGGCCGGATTCGCGACCATCCCGGCCATCATCCGGGACACGGCGGACGACGACCTCCTGCGGGACGCGCTGCTCGAGAACCTGCACCGGAGCCAGCTGAACCCCCTCGAAGAGGCCGCCGCCTACCAGCAGCTCCTGGATGACTTCGGGTGCACCCACGAGCAGCTGGCCGGCCGGCTCGGTCGATCGCGACCCCAGATCAGCAACACCATCCGGTTGTTGAGGCTCCCCCCGCTCGTGCAGCGGAGGGTTGCGGCCGGTGTCCTGTCGGCCGGCCACGCCCGCGCCCTGCTCGGGCTCGAGGACGGTTCCAGCATGGAGGCGCTGGCTCAGCGCATCGTCTCCGAGGGGCTTTCCGTGCGGGCCGTCGAGGAGATCGTCTCGATGGGGGACGCGCCGTCCCGGGCCGTCAAGCGCGCCCCGCGTGCGGGGGGTCAGCACTCCGAGCTCGACGACCTGGCGGGGCGGCTGGGCGATCGACTGGACACGCGGGTCGCGATCGCCCTCGGCCGCCGCAAGGGGAAGCTGAGCATCGAGTTCGCCAGTGTCGAGGACCTGAACCGCATCCTGGGGCTGATGGCTCCCGACCTCCGGGGGTTGTTCGCCTCCGAGTGACCGCATGACGGACGGGCCGCCCAGGTCGGGCGGCCCGTTCGTCGTTTGCGCATGGATGCGGGGAGACCGATGGGCGGCCCACGATGACGCCCGGGGGAGCCGTCCGTGGATGTTTCACGTGAATCGAGTCAGAACTCACCCGAAGAGGGGATGAGCGCAGTTGGCGGCCAGTGCCCTGCGGCCCGCCGCGAATGCGTACGATGGCTCCTTGCTCACCTGGTCCACGAACCGGGAGTTCCCGATGCCCCCTCGCGATGCCCTCGCCCACGATTCGACGGTGCTCTGATGGGACGGCGCGTTGCGGCACTGACCCTCGACACCTTGGGCGACCTCCCCGACCCGTGCCGCACCTGCGTCGTGTGGGAGCTCGACCCGGTGGCCCTGCGCCGGGCCACGGACGCCGGTGACACCGGATTCGAGAAGGAGGCCTGGGTCTCCGCGACGCTCCTGGAGTGGGGCTCGTGCGGCCGCGTGGCCTACCAGGACGACGTGCCGGTCGGCTTCGCGCTCTACGCCCCGCCGTCGCTCGTGCCCCGCTCGATGTCCTTCCCGACCAGCCCGGTGAGCGCCGACGCGATCCTGCTCACGGCGGTGCGGGTGCTGCCGGAGTTCTCCGGCGGAGGCATGGCCCGGCTCTTGATCCAATCGGCGGCCAAGGATCTGACCCGGCGCGGTGTGCGCGCCATAGAGGCGTTCGGTCTCGCCACCGGCACCGGGGTCATGGTGCCCGGGCAACCGGGGCACGCCTGCGTGATCCCGGCGGACCTGTTGCTCGCCGTCGGGTTCAAGACCGTGCGGCCGCACCACCGATTCCCCCGGCTGCGGCTCGAGCTGAAGACCGCGCTGTCCTGGCGCGAGGATGTCGAGCAGGCCCTCGAGCGCATTCTCGGCAGCGTCCGGCAGCCGGCGCTGACCTCGCAGGCCGCCGAGTAGCCGGCCGGAAAACGCCACCGGCCCGGCCCCCGTGTCGGGGGCCGGGCCGGTGGCGTCGGGTCGAACTCAGTCGAGGAACTCCGAGAGGTCCTGCAGCAGCCGAGGCTTCGGCTTGGCGCCAATGATCATCTTGACGAGCTCGCCGCCCTGGAACACGGCGAGGGTCGGGATCGAGGTGATGCCGTACCGCGCCGAGACGACGGGGTTGTCATCGGTGTTCAGCTTGACGATGTCGAGCGACGCACTGTGCGCGGCGGCGATCTCGTCCAGGATCGGGGCCACCTGACGACACGGGCCGCACCAGGGGGCCCAGAAGTCGACCAGCACCGGCTTGCTGCTCTGCAGCACGTCGGTCTCGAAGGTGGCGTCGGTGACCTCCCGGGTCGCGGACATGAGTGTCTCCTTGGCGGCATCGTGGGTGGGGACGGGTGAAGCTATCAGTGGCAACGGTGAGAGGGACGAAAACAGTCCGTGGACACGGGAGGAGGTGGACACGGGAGGAGGTGGACACGGGAGGAGGTGGACACGGGAGGACGTGCCCGACCCAGCCCTCAGGAGACGACCTGGGCCGCCAGACCGGGCGCGGCGTCGTCCAGTGTGGCGAGGTAGCGCTCGGCATCGAGCGCGGCGGCACAGCCCGACCCGGCCGCCGTGATCGCCTGCCGATAGGTGTGGTCGACGACGTCCCCGCAGGCGAAGACGCCCTCGATGCTGGTCCGGGTGCTGCGCCCCTGGACCGCGACGTAGCCGGCGTCGTCCAGGTCGAGCTGGCCGTTGACCAGCTCGACCCGAGGGTCGTGACCGATCGCCACGAACAGCCCGGTCACCGCCAGCTCGCGCTCCTCGCCGGTGACGGTGTCGCGCAACCGCAGGCCGCTCACCTTCTCCTCGCCGAGGACGTCGACCACCTCGGAGTTCCACACCATGGTCAGCTTGGGGTCGGCGAGGGCGCGAGCCTGCATGATCTTCGAGGCACGCAGCTGGTCCCGCCGGTGGATCAGACTCACCGACGCCGCGAACCGGGTCAGGAACGTGGCCTCCTCGACCGCCGAGTCGCCACCGCCGACGACGGCGATGTGCTGGTTGCGGAAGAAGAACCCGTCACAGGTGGCGCACCAGCTGACCCCCCGCCCGGAGAGCCGCTTCTCGTTCTCCAGCCCCAGCTCGCGATAGGCCGAGCCGGTGGCCAGGATGACCGCCCGGGCCCGATGGGTGACCGTGCCGACCCCGGAGTCCGCCGGGACGTCGACCTCCTTGACCGCACCGGCGAGGCGGACGGCGACGACGTCGTTGGCCACCAGCTCGGCCCCGAACCGTTCCGCCTGGCGACGCAGGTTGTCCATCAGGTCGGGGCCCATGATGCCCTCGGGGAAGCCGGGGAAGTTCTCGACATCGGTGGTGTTCATCAACGCCCCCCCGGCCGTCACCGACCCCTCGATCACGAGCGGGCGGAGATCCGCGCGCGCCGCGTAGATCGCCGCGGTGTACCCGGCCGGGCCGGATCCGATGATGATGACCTCGCGAACGTCGTCCACTGTTCTCCTCGGTGCGGGCCGGATACGGGCCGGCCGGTCTGTCGGTGGCAACCCGATCGTAGGGGGCGCTGTTCCGCCGGACCCGGGATCGACCGGGTGCGATCAGGGAAGCGCCTCGAAATGCAGCACCTGAGGGTCATTGCCGTCGCCACACGTGCGGGACACCGCGAACACCTCGCGGGTGCCGTCGGGGGCCTCCAGCACGATGACGGCGGCCTGGGCACCGTTGAACCGTGCGAGGTCGACCGCGACCGGACGTCGGTTGCTCGCGTTCAGCTTCGCCAGGCACGCCGCCAGCCGGGCCGGGTCGGTCAGCCCTGTGGAGGCGTCGTACCGCTCGGAGCTGGACATCGGCTCCTTCGCGGTATCGACCGGTGGGGGATTCCCGGCCACCGACCCGCCACCGTTGGTGTCCGATTCCACCGCTGCGCTGGGCAGGGGGGCCGCGGCCGATGCGGAGCCGGCGACCGACGCCATCGCCGCGCCGGAGGCCATCCGCGTCCCGCCGGGGGAGGTGACCGGTCGTGCTGCGGCGGTGACCAGGGCCGACGCGCGGGAGGCGATGTCCTTGGCCGTGTAGTTGGTGCCCGACTCGAGCAGCACAGCCGAGTAGGCCCCGGCCGCGGCCGGCGCCGCCCCGCCGGCCGCCGTGGTCGCCGACGACCCCCCGCCCAGCGGCAGCTTCAGCACCAGCGTCACCGCCAGCCCGGCGACCAGGACGACGCCGGCCGCCACCGCGAGCAGGCGCCCGTACCGGACCCACGGCGCCAGGTGTGATTCGGTGCGCACGTCGCGGCGGGTGCGCATGGCCATCCCGCGTCCCGGGCGCGGCACCGAGGCCGGGGCGGGCACCCGCGCGGGCGGCGCGACCTCACGATCCGCCTCCTGGTCGGCCCGCTCGGCGTCCTCGTCGACGAACCGCTGCCACTGGGACGTCGGGGCGTCCGCCGCCGGGGGGTCGCTCGCGCCGTCCGGCAGCCAGGGTCGCTGGACCGGCCACTGCGCGGTGACCCACTCCTCCTCCGGCGCCGGGGGTGCGGCACGCTGCTCGACAGCGGGGGCGACCTCCGGAGCGTGCTGGGCGCTGAGGGTGGCCGCCAGGCGGCGCCACACCGCCTCCGGCATCGGGCCGGGGTCAGGGGCGCGCAACAGCTGGCGTACCCGCTCGGCCTCGGCCAGCAGGTCGGCGCACCGGGCGCATCCGATCACGTGGGCCTCGACCAGGCGCGCCTCGTGGTCCGGCAGCACCTCCGCAGCCAGGTCGGCGAGCAGATCACGATCCGGATGTCCCACCATGGCCGCTCACCGTCCCTTCACCGTGTCGTCGCCAGGGTTCTCCTGCGCGCGGCGACGCTCTCGTCGTCCGCCGGGTGACCCTGCCGAGGATGCGACGTGCCGGACGTCCTCCGGGTTCCCTGGTGCGGCCCTGTTCGCGGCCTGGCCTCCGCCCAGGATCTCGACCAGCGCCGTGCGGCCGCGCGAGCAGCGGGACTTCACGGTGCCGGTCGGGATGCCGAGCAGCCGTGCCACCTCGGCCACCGGCAGGTCCTCGAGGTCGACGAGCACGAGCGCCTCGCGCTGTTCGGGCGGCAACTGGGCCAGCGCGGCCCGGACGGCGAGCCGCGCGTCCACCTCGGCCGCGGCGTCCCGGTGCGACGGCAGGTCGTGCTCGCCCAGGGGCACGGCCGGTCGCGCCGCCGCACGCCGCACCCGGTCGAGGCAGGCGTTGACGACGATCCGGTGCAGCCAGGTGGTGACCGCGGCGTCACCGCGGTACCCGGCCGCCCCGCGGAACGCGGAGATCAACGCATCCTGCAACGCGTCCGCGGCGTCGTCCGGGTTGCCCAAGGTGCGCAGGGCGACACCCCAGAGGCGGTCCCGGTGCCGGTACACCAGCGCCCCGAACGCATCCCGGTCACCGGCGACGTGCGCGGCGAGCAGGGCCGCGTCGTCCGGCCCCGCGGCCGACGGCCGCGCAGGCACCCACGGGCTGCCGGTCACGGACGGAACTTACCGGACCGACACCTCGGAGACACGCAGCCGGAAGTCGCCGCTGCCCTGTTGGGGCAGCGTGGTGAACCAGAGCACCAGGTACCGGGTCTGGGTCGGAGCACCGAGGGTGAGCACCAGTCGCGGCTGGGTCAGCTTCGCGGCCCCCACCCGGGTGGACGCGGCCAACGTCGGTGCGGTGGCGGTGCGCAGCTCGACGGCCCCACCCGTGCCGGTCGACTCGATGACGACCTGGTTGACGGTCTGCGCGGAGCCGAGGTCGATCGCCAGACCCACGCCCTTCTTGCCGAGCCCGCCGAAGTCGGCGGTGTCGTAGCGCTCGGAGCGCCACTCGGTTCCGGTGTCGCCGTCGGTGACGTTGGGCGCGCTGGCCCCGTTCTCCTGACCGTCCCCCTGCGGGTCAAGCGCGGACACCCGCTCGAGACTGAGGACGGCGCCGGTCTGGGCGGGGGCGGTCACGGCCAGGGGCGGGGTGACCTCCGGCGTGGGACTGGTTCCGTTCTGGGCGCTCAGCACCGGGGTCTTGTGCGGGGTGCTGCGGGGGATCAGCCCGCGCACGCCGGTGATGCCGAGGATCACCCCGATCAGCAGGAGCGCCGCGATCAGGGCGATCACGAGCCGCCCCTGGCTCTTCGGCGGGCGGGCCACCGGGACGGGCGGCAGGAACGGGGCCGGCCGGTCGGCGTCGTCCCAGGGCCGCCGCGGTACCCCGACGGGCGGGTGCCCGTCGCCGAGGATCTCGCGGGCGAACTCGGGGCGACCGGCCGGGAACGAGGCGCCGTACGGGTAGGGGCCGGTCTGAGGGGCGGTCTGGGGGGTGGGGCGGGCCCCCGGGACGGGGTGGGACCCGCCGTCCGGTCGCGTCGTCGGCTGCACGGACCCGGCCGGGGGCCGGCCGCCGGCTGCAGCGGAGAACGGCGGGGCGGACGGCCCCGGCCGGGACCGCTCGGGCGTGACCAGGGGCGCGACCACCGGCGCGGGGGGCGCGGCGACCAGCGGGATGGCCGACGGCGGCGTCGGGACGTCCGCCTCCCGATCGGTGAGCAGGGCGGCGGCGGTACCGCTGCCCGGGCCCTGCGGGGTCGCGGGACGGGCCCCGGCGCCGACGCCGGGCCGCCCCGGAGCGGCTCGGTCGGTGACGTCGATGACCGGCCGGACGGTGGTGACGTTCACCGTCGCCGGGACTTGGGGGACGGGGCGCGCCGGGCCGAGGTCGAGACCCTGCGGCGCGGTGAGCGGGGCCGCACTCGCCCACGGCGCGAGCAGCTCGGCCACCTCGGCCGGGCTGCGGGGGCCTGCGGCCGGTGTGGCTCCGAGCGTGATCGAGCAGAGCTGGTCGAGGTCGGCCGGGACGGCGGAGACCAGATCGGAGGGCCGGACCGCCCGCCCGGTGACCCGTGGTGCCGGGCCCAGCGGGCCGTCGCTGACGCCGGGCCAGCGCCCGGTGAGGCCGGCGTAGAGGAGGCTGACCAGGCCGACGGCGTCGGTGCGGTTGGCGGCCTCGGCGTCGTCCGGCTCGTCCCCGGCGACCGCCGCCTCGACCGCGGTGCCCACCAGTTTGATCGTCCCGTCGCCGAGCACCATCACCGACGCCGGGCCGAGCCGCAGATGGTGCAGGCCCCGGGCCCCCGCCCGATCGAGCGCCTGGGCGGCCTCGCCGACGATCCGGCGGACCGTCTCGGCCGGCAGGTGCCCGCGCCGCAGGTAGGCCTCGAACGCGGTCCCGCCGACGTGCTCGGTGACGATGTACGTGAGGCGGCCGGAGACACCGACGTCCAGGACGCGGGCCAGCCGCGGATCGTCGACGAGCGCGGCCCGCCGGGCGGCGTCCACGATGTCGGCCGCGAAGGGATGGTCGGAGGCGACCACCCGGACGCTCACCGATCGGGCCAGGGTCTCGTCGAGGGCGCGCCAGAGCGAGCCGTCGGCCCCGCTGGTGACGAGTTCGTCGAGCCGGTATCGCTTCGCCAGGACGCTGCCCTGGCCCACCCCGTCCACGCGCGTTTCCTCCTCGAGCAAGCCCCGCCGTGGTGGTTGTCACGGGTGATCCGCAGGTAGACCCCTGCAGAGCGTTCACCCCCGCGGCCTCATGGTACGAGCCACCCCGGGTCCGGGCGCGGCGAGACCATGGTCAAGAACAGGTAACGATCTGACCTTGGGTTGACCCCCAGTCACCTCGGGTCACCGCAGGTGACGCCGCCCTCCGAATGGCCGATCAGCGGGTCAGCCGGGTGCGCAGCGGCCGGATCACCGCGTCGACCTCGCCCACCCGCAGGGCGACCAGCACCCCGAGGTAGCTGGCCCCCATCGTGACCGCGACCAGCAGGACGACGACGACGTCCACGACGCGTGCCCTCGCGTGACCGTCGAGCAGCCCGTGCGCGGCGGCCTTGGTCAGCAGCCCGATCGTGGCGCTGACGAGGGCCGCGACCACCAGCCGCGCGTGGGTGCGGACGACGCGGGCGCCGTCCAGGCCGCCGAGGCGGCGCCGGGTGTGCACCACCCAGACGGCGGTGACCACGAGGTTCGACAGGCTCTGCACCAGCGCCACCCCGACCGCCACCCACCGCGCGCCCGTCGTGGCCCCGACCACCAGCGACCCGACCGCCCAGATCGCGGTGCCCAGGACGCCGATCCAGAACGGCGTGCGGGCGTCCTCGTAGGCGTAGGCCGCGCGCTGCAGCAGGTACTGCGCGCTGAAGAACGGGACGCCGACCAGCAGGGCCAGCGCGACCAGCGCGTACTGGTCGGTGTCCCGGGTCGGGGTGCCCAGGAAGATGGCCGCGGTCGCCTCCCGGCCGACCACCGCGAACGCCGCCACCGCGAAGACGGTCGCGACCCCGACGGTGCGCAGGGTGAGCGAGAGGTCGTCGCGCACGTCGAGGTGCCGCCCCGCGGCGGCGTGCGCGGACATCCTGGTGAACATCGCCGTCACCAGCGACACCGTCACCAGCGAATGCGGCAACATGAAGATCATGTAGGCGGAGTCGAAGACCCACCGCCCCCCGGCCAGGTGTTGCGCGCTCAGCCGGGCGCCCGCGTCGTTGAGCACCCGGGTCACCAGCACGAAACCCAGTTGCGACAGGGCCACCGCACCGAAGGTCCACAACGCCACCGAACCGGCGTTGCCGAGCCCGACCCCGCGGAAACCCCAGCGTGGCCGCCACCGGTAGCCGGAGCGCCGCATGGCCGGCAGCAGCACGAACGCCTGGGCCACCACGCCGAGGGTGGCGGTGCCGGCCAGCACGGCGATGTCCGTCGACGACCACGCCCGGGGCGACCGGTCACCGGACCCGGCCATCGCGATGAACAGCACGGTCCCGGCGATCGCCACCACGTTGTTGATCACCGGTGCCCACATGTACGGGCCGAAGCTGCCGCGCGCGTTCAGCACCTGCCCGTAGAGCGTGTAGAGCCCGTAGAAGAAGATCTGCGGCACGCACCAGACGGCGAACGCGGTGGCCAGCGACACGGCGTCCGGGGTGGAGGCCCGCCCGAGGTAGAACCGCACCAGCAGCGGGGCGGACGCCGTGAGCACGACGGTGGCGCCGCCCAGCACGACGATGCCCAGCGTGAGCAGCCGGTCGGTGAACTCGACGCCGCCGTCGGCCCGTCTCGCCGCCCGCACGATCTGCGGCACCATCACCGCGTTGAAGACCCCGCCGCCGATCAGGATGAACAGGTTGTTCGGCAGGGTGTTGGCGGTGGTGAAGGCGTCGGCCGAGACGGCGCTGCCGATCGCGAGGGCGAGCACCGCCGTCCGGATCATGCCGAGCACCCGCGAGACCATCGTGCCCGCGGTCATCACCGCGCTGCTGCGCATCAGCGCCCGGTCGCCCTGCACCTGGGTGCCGGCGTCCGGGTTCGGCTCGGCCGCCCGGACGCCGCCCGGCCGGGTCGGTGGGGAGGGCTGGGGTGCGGGGGGCGCGGGGGAGAGCAGGCCCGGTTCTGGGCGATCCGGTTCTGGGCGACCCGGTTCTGGGCGACCCGGTTCTGGGCGATCCGGTTGGAGATTCGGGGGAGACCAGGACCGCATGCGCGGGAAGACCTCGCTGGCCGGGGGGTACGGCGACAGCGAGATCCCGCCGGGGAGCGTGGCGACGGCCGAGACGACCTCCGCGCGGGACGACGCGGCCGGCACCCACGCCGGCGCGCCCACCCGACCGTTCGCGGCGCCGAGCCGGACGGCGCCCCCCGCGTGCCGGGCGGGTGGCGCCTCGACGGCGTCCAGCGCGAGGTCGTCCGGGTCGGGCACCGATTCCAGCGGCACCCGGGCCCGGCGCCCGCCCCGGACGGTCCGGGCCATGCCGGCCAGGAAGAGGAGGGCGAGCAGCCCCGCGGCGGCGGTGACACCGCGGCTCGACCAGTCGTGGCGCACCCTCACCCGGATCGGCTCGTGGACGAGGACCAGCGGGCGGGTCGAGCCCGGAGCCGCGAAGGCGACGTAGACGTCGACGTCCCCGTTGGCGACGCCGACCACGGGCACCGACACGGTGGCCCGGGCGGGGGAGTCGTCGGTGCCGGCGCCGAGGGCCACCGGCTGGGACCCCGAGGCGCGCAGCCGCCCGGACTGCGGCCGGAGCACCACCACCAGCTCGAGCGGTTCGCCCAGGGTGCTGGTGACCGTGACCGGCAGGTGCGCCGTCTCGGTGAGGAGGTTGACCGGGGCGGTGGTCAGCACCTGGAGAGCGGCATACGGGCGCTGGGCGTCGCGCACCAGGGGCGCCCTCGCCCGGGCCAGTGCGCGATCGCGATCGGTCTCGTCGAGGTCGGGGGAGCGCCAGGTCGTCGAGACGAGCGAGAGGGCGGCCCGGCGCAGCGGGCGGTAGCTCACCTCGGGCCGGGCGAACGCGGGCCGGAACGCCTCGAGCTGGCCGAAGGCCCGGCCGACGGCGGCCACGTGCGCCGCCGGCAACGGCGCCGAGGCGGGGCCGACCAGCCGGGTCGGGGCGGGTGCCGGGGTGCCGGCCAGCACCACGCTGAGCTGTTCCACGTGAATCCACGGCACCGAACGGAGCGTGGCCAGGGCCCCCAGCAGGTCGTCGGGCCGGGTGACGTCCACCCCGCGGGGCATCGGCGCCACGACGCCCGGCGAGTCCGTGGCGCTCAGGCCGGCGCAGCGGGCGGCGAGATCGGCGACCACCCGCTGCAGCGCCTCGGCCTGCCCCGAGGTGCCCAGCCGCCCGACCGCCCGGCCCAGCGTCGGGTCGACCACCACCCCGAGCAGGTCCGGCGCGTCCGGCAGCCGGACCAGGTCCGTGCCCTCCTGATCGACCCCGCCGGCGGGCAGGGCGGTGTCGTTCACGAGGCTGGCCGTGACCCGGGCGGCGGACAGCAGCTGCTGCGTCGCGGCGTCCGGGTGGCCGTCGACCGGCCAGGCCAGCCCGGTCGACACATCGCGCTCGAGCAGGGTGCGGCTGACCGACGCCGCGTCGTCCAGTGCGGCCCGCAGCAGCGGCCCACCGTTGCCGGCGGCGAGTGCCTCGACGTCGGTGTCGCCCCACGGCAGCGCGTAGACGTCCCGTCGGCGCGCCCCCGTCACCATCGCCTCGAGCCAGCGGCGCGCGGGCAACGCGGCGGCCGGGTCGGCCGCCGTCGACGCGCTGGGCGTCGGGGTCGGCGAGGGGCCGGCCGTGGCCGATCCGGACGCCGCGGGCTTCGTCGAGGTCGTGCCGTCGGTCAGGCCCTGGGCCAGGGCGGCGGCGCTGAGCAGCGACGGATCGACGAGCCAGGTGACGTCGGGGTCCTCGGTCGCGTCGACGAGCCGGCTGAGCCGCCCGCCGTCGTCCCATTCGGCGGCGACCCGGCCCCCGGGGCGCCCGGCGTCGCTGCTCTGCGTCCCGGCGGCGGCGGTGAAGGGGGCGATCACCGACAGGCGGGTCCGGGCGGCCGGCTGCTCGGGCTGCCAGACCAGGAAGCTGCGCAGTTGCGCGAGCCGAGCCGTGCCGGTGCCGTTGTCGCCGATCACCTCGACGGTCATCCCGCGTGGGCCGAACCCGTCGCGAACGGGCAGGCCGAGCACCGAGGGGTCACCGGTGACCGAGAACGGCACCTCGGCG
>WBZP01000565.1_pt2 | contig 12555 bp, 10 predicted proteins | sample 5204301 | NCBI WGS metagenome assembly WBZP01 (sample SAMN12412401, study PRJNA552823) | activated sludge metagenome | isolation source: activated sludge from nitrification reactor of wastewater treatment plant... | place: USA: Pennsylvania | collected 2017
ATCAAAAATGGATGAAACCGAACCGACGACGACCACAGAGCCAAACCACGAGTCAAACCCGGAAGCCAAACCGAAACTCAAGCAGCGACGAGGATTCGCCGCAATGAATCCTGACGCGCATCGAGAGCTGGCTCGAGCAGGCGGAGTTGCAGCGCACGCCACAGGACTGGCCCACAGATTCACGTCGGAACAGGCCCGCGAGGCAGGAAAGAAGGGTGGTGCGATGACAGCCAGCAACCGAGAGCACATGGCCGAGATCGGTCGAAAGGGTGGCTTTGCGAGAAAAGGATACCGTCGAGAACAGAGCCAAACCGTAGCCAATGTAGAAACGGAGGCGGAATCATGACCAAGCAGTCCGCGCCTCAAGTGAGGCATCTCGCATCGCTGGCAGAGCGGTGTCGGCGATCGGTGCGGATATCGCAGCGGACACGAACCTCGACGACCGAGACGGTCCCGTGCGATGATGATTCCGTGGCAGAAGCTGTTCGCGTCTATGGTCCGTACCCGGCCCCCACAGGCTTTCGGCTGGTGGTGTTAGAGGGCAAGCTTCGTAAATCGGTGATCGTCGAGACGCTCGAAGCAGCGGAGCAGATGAAGCGCGATCTGACGATGGCGCTCAAGGATCGTGACTGCACGGTGGGCTCGCTGCTGCCGCTGTATCGGGCGCATCTGGTCGAGCGCGGCGTCGTCACCGCCACCACGCTCTGTCGTTCGGTCGAGCGATTTCTCGGGGCAGATCGTTTGATGCGAATCCCTCCGGCCAAAGCGGCGGCGATCTACGAGGCCGAGACGAAACGCTGTAGCCGGGGCACCAACATCGTTGTCTCGGCGTCAGCGCATCAGACGCTGCTCAAACGGACCAAGCTGTTCTACCGCTGGGCGGTCGAGCACGGTCACATCGCTGCCAATCCGTTCGAGCGCGTCAAGCCAACCGGTCGTGTCAAAACCGGCAAGAAGCAGTTTCAAATCGACGAAGCCAGGCGCTTTACCGCACATGCGCTTCGTCGGGCGGAGATGGGCTCACCGGGAGCGGTGGCGGCGCTGACGGCGCTTCTCCTCGGGCTTCGGGCCAGCGAGGTGCTGCTGCGAAAGGTTCGCGACCTGGATGATAACGGCCACATCCTGTGGATACCGTTTGGTAAGACGAAGAACGCCCGTCGTCGTCTGCGCGTTCCCGACGAGCTGCGCCCGCATCTGATCCGCCTGTGCGAAGGCAAGTCCTCGGAGGACACCATCTTCTCCGTGCCGACCCAGAGCGCCCGCAGCGACTCCTGGCTGTGGCATCAGGTCCGCATTCTATGCGCGGAAGCCAGCGTCCCGAGAGTCTGCCCGCACAGCCTACGCGGTCTTCACTCTACGTTAGCGATCGAAGCCGGTGCCACCTCGACTGCGGTGGCGGCAGCGCTCGGCCACAGCAGCTTCGCAATCACAGCCAAACACTACGCGGCCCCCGGCACCATCGAGAGCGCCAACGCCAGCAGAGTCAGTGCCTCACTACTCAGCCCAAGCCACGGCGATCCGATCGATGTAACCACGGCAATCACCGATCGCTTACATCAGCTCGGCTTGACCCCAGAACAAGCCGAGCAAATCCGAGCACTGTTCGTGATCTCTAGATCACAGTCCAGCGACGGAAGTTCGCGATAACTGTGCGAATCTAGAGCGTTTCCTTGACCGTTTCCCGACGTTTTGTAAGTACTGAGATTCTCGACGGAAATTTGAAATAGCGAACTCCGCTGCGTGACAACCCCGCTACGTGATGACCCCACAGCGTGTGACCCAAGGCATTTCGCGCTAGGATGCCCCACATGCTGTCTGAAGTTGTTTCCCATCAGATGGTCCCGTATTGCCTCCGCAGCGGGATGCTGTCAGGCGGTGCTGCCCCTTGGGTGGCTCTCTCCGCGTTCGTGGTCGTCCTGGGCGCGGCGTTTATGTACAGCCCGCCGATCCGTCGAGCGGTGGTGACCCTCCTCCAGCTCTTGGTGATGAGTCGCCGCTATCTGTCGCGCCGCTTGGCCGGGGAGCAGCAGCTAGCCGGTCCCGTCGAGCTACGCGAGCTGTTCATGCGCCTCGGACCGACCTACATCAAGTTTGGCCAGCTCATCGCCAGCTCGAACGGCCTGTTTCCAGAGCGCTACGTCCGCGAGTTTCAGAAGTGCCTCGACCGAGTACCTCCCGAGCCATGGGACATTGTCCGCGAGACGCTCACCCAGGCGCTCGGACGGCCTCCGGAGCAGGTGTTTACCACCATCGACACCACGCCGCTCGCCTCTGCATCCATTGCCCAGGTCTACGCCGTCACCTTGGTCGAAAACGGTCAGACCCTGGACATGGTGGTGAAGGTCCAGCGCCAGCACCTGCCCGAGCTGGTCTCCGCCGATGTCTCGATGCTTGCCTTCTGTGCCGACGTTCTTGCGCTGCTTCCGGGCGTGCGGGCCGCCAATCCGCAGGCCGTCGTCTCCCAGTTTCAGCGCAACATCGCAGAGGAGCTGGACTTCCTCGGCGAAGCGTCGCGGATGGAAGAGTTCAACCAGATCATGACCGAGCTTGGCCGCGCTGATGTCCTGGCCCCCCGTCCCTATCGGCGACTGTGCCAGCGCGATGTCCTGACCATGGAGCGGCTCCACGGCGTGCGCGTCGATGACCTCGACGGGCTTGCGCGGCTTGGCATCACGCGTGAGCAGACCGAGTCGCGGCTCATCGAGGGCATGCACGCCTGGTTTTCGTGCATGCTCCGCTATGGCTTTTTCCACGGCGACGTCCATGCGGGCAACCTGATGGTGCTTCGGGACGGGCGCCTCGGCTTCCTCGACTTTGGCATCATTGGTCGGCTCGACCTCAACCGCCGCAAGCAGATTGCCAGCTACCTGCTCGGCTTTGCCACCCAGAACTTTGCTCAGCTTGCGAAGACCATGGCGGCCATGGGCGCAGTGGCCCGTAAGGTCGATGACGAGGAATGGGCGGCGTTTGCCCAAGACTTGAAGCTCGCGTTCGAGCCGTTTATGCGCGGCTCACTCAGTGGCATCGACTACAGCGAGGTCATTACCAACCTGATCAAGGTCGCCGAGCAGCACGGTGCCCACATGCCGAGCGAATTTGTGCTCATCACCCGGCAGCTCCTGTACTTCGATCGTTACGCCAAGCTGCTGGCACCCTCGCTCAACCTATTTGCCGATCCGCGCCTGCTGATGACGGTGGGGGCCGAGGTGATGTCCATGGGTGGAGTGGACGACTGACTCGGTTCCGCAGCCCTCCAAACCAAACCGATACGAGAGCCTACGTTCGTATCGAGGCCGCCAAACCGGACGAACCATATGCCGAGGGGTGTAGGCCATCGGTTTGGATGGAACGACCCGTACGCCGAGGGATGTATGCAATCGGTTTGGAGAAACCGACCCACTTGCGATGGAGGTAGTCGTTCGGTTTGGAGAGACCGACTCCCTTGCGAGGGATGTATGCAACCGGTTTGGAGAGACTGACCTCCTTGCGATGGAGGTAGTCGTTCGGTTTGGAGAGACCAAACCGTACTACGAGGGTTGTAGTCGTTCGGTTTGGAGGAAGACCGAACTACGGAGCGGCTGGGGCAGCGCCCGGATTTGCGTTCATGTTGGGGGCCGCACCGGTCGGAGCACTACCCGCAGGAGCCGCACCACCCGTGCCAGCGGCTGGATCACTACCCGTAGGCGGAGCGACGGTGGTTCCGCCGTTCTGGGCCTTCGGGCCACATGCCGACACGCTGACGAGCAGACCGAGCATCGCGATCGCAAATACCTTCTTCATCGTCCGACCTCCGAAAGGGTTTGGGGCTCCGCAGGGGAGCCGAGAACCATCGGATAGTAGGGAAGTCAAACGAGGCGGTCAACGCGCCCAGCTTCTATTTCAGCGAGACGGTCTGCCGACGCCATAGCCCGAGCAGGATCAGCCCTCCGGCGAGCAGCCCCAGACACAGCCAGCGTAGCCAGCTAATCCGCCGCTGCGGCTTGGACGCCATCCGGTTTAGGTACAGCCGGGCCTCGCCCTGGTTGGGATCGGCCGCCATCGCCGCCGTAAAGTCGCTCTTGCCATCTCCGCCATGCGTCAGCGAGAGCTTGCCATCGAGCAGATGAATCTGCGCCCGCAGCTTGGCCACATCTGGCTGGGTACTCGCGAGCAGCACCGAGTGTCGCAGCCAGCCGACTGCCTGACTGCGCAAAGAGTCGTCGTTGCTACGCTCTGCTTGGTTGGCAAGCTGCTCTCCGTAGCGCCGGAAGGCCGCCGCCATTTCGGCGCGACGTGGATGATCGGGCTGGTTGGCCAAGATCCAGCCGAACTCCTCGACCGCCAGCTTCGGCTGACCCGCGTTGAGGTGCGCTTCACCGCTTGAGAACAGCTTGGCGAACAGCTCCTCTTCCTGCCTGTCATAAAAAGCAAACAGTTCGTCGGTAAGCTGTCGTGCAGTGAGCTTGTCCGAGGGCTCTTGCCCAAACAGGCTCTTGTGCGCCCGCCTAAGAGCCAGCGTCGCCAGCTCGCGATAGGTCAGGTAGTCCTCTTTTTCCTCGGCCTCTTCCTTGCCACCGGGCAGCTTGCGCTTGCGCTTGGGCGGTGGTGGCGGTGGCGGACCGTCGACATAGCGCAGCCAGGCCCAGCGGGCTTCCCGACGCACTCGTCGCGACCGCGCCTCGACCTGCTCTAACACCGCCTCGACCGCGTCAATCGCCAGCACCTCGCCGTAGGCATGGATGATGTCGGCCCGCACCAGGTCATCCGAGGCCGCCGCAATCGCCTTCGACGGTCGCAGCCGGTCCATGCGATCGAGCTGATACGACGCATAGCGCCGCATCTTGTAATTGCCCTTGCTGCGGTTGTTGTAGATGCGAATCAGGCCGGGAATCGCCGGGCTGCCCATCGCCCGCACCATCCGTCCACACTCGTCACGCAAGAGGCCATCGCGGACAAACGCCTGCTCGAACACCGGATAGACTGCCTCTCGCGAGCCGCGCTGACCGGCTTGGGACAGCGTTCGCAAAAGCGCCACTTTCAGCAGCAGCTCGGCCCGGGCCTTGACCACTTCGTCGATGGGCGCGCTGGCCAGCAGCGGCTCGGTCTTTACGTCCAGCTCGGCCAGCGCCGTGAGCCAATCGACCGTCTCGGGATCGTGGGGCCTAGGCCGCTGGTTCTTGGGCGTCTTCGGCGGAATCGGCGGCTCGGGGCGGACCAGCCACATCGGCGGATCTTTGCCCGGGCCACGCGGGTATTCGGGATTGGGATACTGGCCCCAGATGGCGTGGATCAGCCGCTGCAAAAGCGGGGTGGCACTGACCAGGTCTTGGCGCAGCCAAGAGGCATAGCGTGTCTCGGCATCGCCGTCGCCGGTCTCCGCGTTGGCAATGGTCTTGGCCGCGAGCAGCCGTTCGCTCGCCTGGGCAGATGCGAGCCGTGCTTTCCACTGCGTCAGGGCAGCATCGGTCAGCACCAAGCTGGACTGCTCGGCTTGTGCACGGGGCGCAGGCGGGGAATCACCGTAGCTTGGGGCAGCATGCAGACTGCCGAACAGGAGCAGCCCGAGCGCCGCTCTTTGCACATCGCGTCTCATGGGTGGGGCCTTGGGGCTTTGGTGGGGCTACAGGCCGGGGGCGGGGAAGCGGAGCAGGAACTCGCGGACTTCACCGGCAATCTGCGACAGACTCTGCGCGTTGCCTTGCTTTTCGGACTCGATGGCACGGTCAAACCAGTCCGCGACGTGCGCCATATCGCCTTCCAGCATCCCGCGTGAGGTGATGGCTGGGGTTCCGATGCGAAGGCCCGATGGGTCAAACGGCTTGCGGGGATCGAACGGGACGCTGTTGTAGTTCGTCTCCAGTCCGGCACGGTCCAGTGCTTGCGCGGCCCGCTTGCCCGGCAGACCCTTATTCGTGAGGTCGATGAGGATCAGGTGGTTGTCGGTGCCGCCCGAAACCAGCTCGTAGCCGCGTGCGAGCAGCGCGTCGGCCAGGGCCTTGGCGTTTTTGACGATTTGATGGGCGTAGCGCTTGAAGTCCTCGGTGTGGGCTTCCTTAAGAGCCACCGCCAGCGCCGCCACCGTGGCGTTGTGCGGACCGCCTTGCAGGCCCGGAAACACCGCTTTGTCGATCGCCGAGGCATGCACAGCGTTACACAGGATCATGCCGCCCCGAGGTCCACGCAGCGTCTTGTGCGTCGTGGAGGTCACCACTTCGGCATGACCGACCGGCGAGGGGTGGGCACCGCCAGCGACCAAGCCACTGATATGGGCGATGTCGGCAATCAGGATGGCACCCACGTCTTTGGCAATCTGGGCAAAGCCGGGGAAGTCGATGGTCCGTGACACCGCTGTGCCGCCACAGAAGAGCAGCTTCGGCTTGTGCTTGCGGGCAAGCTCAGCGACCTCGTTTAGGTCGACCCGTCCGGTGTCTTTGCGAACGCCGTAGGGCACCGATGCAAAGTATTTGCCCGAGATGCTGACCGGCCAGCCGTGGGTCAGGTGGCCACCCGCAGGCAGCCCCAGGCCCATGATGGTGTCGCCGGGCTTGCAGAACGCCAGGTACACTGCCAGGTTTGCCGGAGAGCCGGAGTAGGGCTGGACGTTGGCGTGCTCGGCACCGAACAGCGACTTGGCGCGGCTGATGCAGAGCTGCTCGACCTGGTCGATGATCTGCTGGCCCTCGTAGTAGCGCTTGCCGGGGTAGCCCTCGCTGTATTTGTTCGACAGCGCCGAGCTAAGCGTCTCCAAGACCGCCGCCGAGGTGTAATTTTCACTCGGAATCAGGCGAATCTTGTCTCGCTGACGCTGGTCTTCTTGTTCGAGCAGAGAGAAAATCTCGGGGTCGACGCGGCGGAGGGTATCGCGGAGCATTCGCCCATTTAGATTCGGGTTTTGCCGACCTGTCAATCACCACTGCCGCCAATCCGTCTGCGTCGCATGCGGCTCGCGCTACACTGACCACCGTTTTTGCTGATGCGTCCGACCTTTTCACCACCATCCGAAGTAGGGGAGTACCGGATCGTCCGGCTGCTGGGGCGTGGTGCAATGGGGCAGGTCTATTTGGCGCATGACACGCTGCTCGATCGTCCGGTCGCCATCAAGTTCATCGCGGCGGAACCGAGCCCGGCGGTGCGGGAGCGGTTCTTGGTCGAAGCGCGGGCGATTGCGCGGCTGACCCATCCGAACGTCGTCAGCATTTATCGCGTCGGCGAGCACGCGGGCCGGCCGTACCTGGTGTCGGAGTTTGTGCGAGGCAAGAGCCTCTCGGAGCTGCCAAAGCCGGTGTCGCTTGAGCAAGGGCTGCGCATTGGGCTGGGGCTGTGCGCCGGGCTTGGGGCTGCGCACCAAAGTGGCGTGCTGCACCGCGACGTTAAGCCTGCGAACGCGATCTTGACCGACAGCGGTGAGGCCAAGCTGCTCGATTTCGGGCTGGCCAAGCTGGTACCAGGGGACGTGGCTGCCGTCAGCGAGCCGGTCGAGCCTGGGACGCGTGCGCCCGATGATGCAATCAGTGGCGATGAAGCAACGCTGACACCGGAAGCAGAGGCCCCAAAATCAGGTGATGGTGCGCCGAGCGCTGAACTGACTCTGTCAGCCCCCGTGTCGGACCGGTCGAGCCGGTCGTCTGAGCCCGCAGCAGCGCCCGCCACCGGAGCGGCGATCCAACACCCGGTGTCGCTGACCCGTACGGGTGCGCTGCTCGGTACGCCCCGTTATATGGCACCGGAGATCTTTGCGGGGGAAGCGGCCACGGCTCGCAGCGATGTCTATTCGCTGGGTGCGCTTTTGTTCGAGCTGCTCGCTGGCAAGCCACCGTTTGTGGAACCGGACCTGGCGCTGTTGTCGGTGGCGGTCCGGCTGCGTCCGGCTCCATCCCTGCGACCGCTTGTGGCCGATGGAGTGCTGGCGGATGGGCTTGCGGCGGTGGTCGATCGCTGCCTGGCGCGGGAGCCTGCGGCGCGATATGCCGATGGGGCCGAGCTACTGCGTGCCTTGGCGGCGCTTGTGCCCAAGCAGGCCGCTCCTGCAGCGGCGGTGGTGCCCTCCCCACCGGTTGCACCACGGCGGGGGTGGGTCTGGGTGGCGCTGTCGGCATCGCTGCTGGTCTTGGTCGGACTGGGACTGCGGAACTGGATCGTACCGGAAGCACCCCGTTCGGCTGATCAGGCTCAACTGGACGTGGCCGCTCCTATCGATCTGGGTCAGCCCGTCGATCTGTGCGACTCGGCTGGCGTGCTCGGTGCCGCTCGCGTCGATTTGTCTGATGCGGAGGGTGCGCTGCGCGGCCACGGGGTCGATCTCGGTGCGGCTGTGCCTGCTCGCCGTCGGCCCGGAGCCGCTGCGGCAAAGCCCAAGCTTGTGCAAAAGCCCGCGCCTTCGCCGCCAGGCGACCCGGTGTCGAAATCCGACCCGACGCCGCTGCCGAAGGAAGTCGAGCCGGTTGCCCCCGCGAAGGCCAAAGCCCCGGACACGGTGGAGATTCCGATCGAGCGCTAACCGGCACCGGCTTGCCTGTAGCGGACCGTGTATGCAATGGTCCGACCCGAACGCCACACGTACGGGAGGCTCTTATGTTCTGTCGACTGCCGCTTCTCCTTGCTGCTCTTGCTGTTTGTAGTTCGTGCTCCAAGCCGGGACTCATCTACGTCGAGGACGACCAATCCGACATGCCGCGCCCCATCGATTTGGCGGGTTCGACGGCGGATCTGGCCGGAACGATGACGATGGATATGGCCTCGGCACGCGATCTGGCCAGCGGGTACTCCTGTCGGGGCGAGGATGCTCCGGGCAAGACCTACAAATTGGTAATGAACTCGCTGACGCTGCCCAAATCGGGTGGGGCGACGTTTGCATATGACTTTGATGGCGATGGACGGACGGAAAACCAGCTCAAGAACCTGATTTCCGCCATTTCGATCGCTGGGCTCGATCTTCAGACGCCGCTAAGCGACGCGGTGAGCAGCGGCCAGATCATCAACCTGATATCGCTGACGAGCGACTCGGTGGATACGGCGGCGTGCGTCGGCGTGTCGCTCAATCAAGGCAAGGGTGGAGCGTTTCCCAAGTTTGATGGTTCGGATGTTTTCACTCCGGTATCACCCACCGGGAGTCCGCTCAGTGGGACGCTTGCCTCCGCGAAGCTGGCCACTGCGCACTCACGGGTGCTCACCGCTGTGACCGAGTCGCAGTTTGAGCTGCAAATCTCGCTGGGTATGGGGCTGCTGAAGCTCCCCCTGCGTGGCGTTCAGGTCGAAGGAACTGTGCAAAGTGGCGGGCCGGTCTGGCGGATGACCTCGGGCGTTCTGCACGGAGTGGTGGCCAAAAAGGACATCGACGACAAGCTGTTGCCTGCGGTGGCCGATCAGATCACCGCTTTGATTCATAGCGATCCGTTGTCATCGAACACCCGGACCATCATCAATCTGTTCGAGAGCTCCACTGATCCGGTGAGCGTGACCAAGTGTATGACCCCGTCGCGCTGCTGTCGGCTGAGCCCGGCCACCTGCGTCATCCTCCCCGAGGAGGTCGGTCGCTCGCCGATTGGTGGGGTGCTATCCCCGGATGTCGAAGTCCTCGATGATATGGGCAAGTGGAAGCCGGTGCCGGGCGGCAAGAATTACAACGCGATGTCGGTCGGGCTGGGCTTTTCCGCGATTACCGCTTCGTACTAGAGGGCGGGTGGCTCCACAGCGGGTGCCAGTTTGGCCCTTTGGCCCCCGTCACTCGGTGTGGGTTTTTCCCATCGACGTCGACCACATAGACCTGGCTGCTCTGTCCGAGTCCCAAGGTAAACGCCACTTGCTGGCCGTTCGGAGAGAACACCGGCTCGGTGGCGTGGTCGCTCTTGCTCTCGAACAGAGTCGTGCGTTTTTTCGACGCCAGATCGATGAGGCACAGCTTGTCTTTGTGTTCGCGCTGGCGGTGGACGTAGAGCACACGCTTGCCGTCGGGGGAAAAGCTGGCACTTTCTTCGACAGTGAACGGATCGAGCGACTCTGGGCTGACGCGACTGGCGATGCCGCCATCCACGGGTTGCAGGTAGAGCCGGTCAGCGCCTTCGCGGTCGCTTCCGAACAGAAGATGCTTGCCGTCGGGAGACCACTGCGGCTGCCACTCGTCGCGCTCGGTTTGCGTCAGACGCTTGGCGGGGCCACCTGCGGGGGCGGTCAGGTATAGCTCGGCAACCTGATCCCGGCTGGACACAAACACCACCTTGTCGCCGCTTGGAGACAGGCTCGGCTGGAAGTTGCCTTGACGGTTGCTGGTGAGCTGGAGCAGGCGTTGTCCGTCGAGCTTTAGCCGATAGACCTCGCGCAGACCCGTAGTCGAGCCCTCGAAGAACAGAAACTTGCCATCGCGTGAGAAGCTGGGACTGCGCAGTACCGAGCGGGGCGGCCCGAGCGGCCTGGGCGTCCCACCGCCGAGTGGGTATAGAAAGAAGCGCTGCAGCTTGCGACGGTCCGACTCACTCACCGAGGTCACGAGTAGATAGTGCCCATCGGGAGTGGTCGGTCCGTTGTAGTCGGCATCGCCGCTGTGGGATAGTCGCCTTTCGCTGCTACCGTCGGACTGAACCAGATATACCTCACGGTTTCCGTCGCGCTCCGAGATAAACGAGAGCGCAAACGTCGCAGCGAGCGCCAGCGAACCCATCGGGGGCGACTACTCCACCTTGATTGCGTCGGCGATCACCATCGTGCCGGTTGGTGCCCAGCGCGAGACGGCGACCTGATTCCAGCCGGTGGTGAAGTTGTACTTGCCGAGCGAAACCCACTGGCTGCCATCGTCCTGCTGGTTCTTTTTGACGGTGCCAAGATTGGTGCCTGCCGCGTCAAACACTACAAATGGCGTCGCGGTGCTGCGATCCGAGGCGGCGGTCCACCACGCGAAGACCTCGCGAGTGGCACTCGCCGGTAGGTAGAACTTGAAGTAGACCGCGTCCGAAACAGCCTCGGCCGGGGCGACGTAATAGCCGCTGCCGTAGTAACCGCTGACGTTTGAGGACGATTTCCAGTTTGTGCTCGGGGTCTCGACCTTGGCGCTCGGGCCGTTGTTGTCCTGGTTGCTGTCGATGATGATGGCGGTGGAGCCACCGACGCAACTGCTGATCCGGTTCATATAGTCGGCCCACGGAAACGAGGTACCGGGATCGTCAGCGCGGCGCACCGGGTCGGGCTGGTAGTGGCCGATGATGTGGTTTCGGTCGCGGACGATGCCGTTGCGCTTGACGATGTCGCACGAAAGCTTTGCCGAGGCCGCAATCTGGCCCTCGGTCCACTTGTTGGTGCCGGAGTACGAGAAGCCGCCATGCTCGATACCAACGGAGCGGGAGTTGGTGGGGCGACCTTCCCAGGAAGCGCCGACGTGGTGAGCGGTGTTGACTTCATCGACGAGGGCCGAGATCTCGCTGCCGCTTTCATTGACGACGTAGTGCGCCGAGGTCTTGTTGGGATTCGTCGGATAGGGTGTGTTGAGCCACGACCAGCAGCCGTTGTAAGCACCCGAGCAGGTGTGAATGACCAGCAGGTCGATGGCGGCGGTGCGACCGACGGTGTAGTTAGACGATGGTGCCGGTCGCCAGACCGAGCCAGCGTAGCGAACGCCTTGATAGGTCTGATCCGACTCGGTTACCGGCGCAAACTTCGGGACCAAATCGACCTGCGGCGCACTCGGCAAGCCATGGGTCATCGCCACTTCCGGCGGCAGACCCTCGCGCAGCGTCCTATAGACGACGTTGTGGATGAACTCCGCCTGGGCATCGGGGTTTTGCAGTCCCGAAAAGCGCGCAATCGGGCCGGCCCATGCCGCCAGGTCACTGCGATCGATGCCCGCCTCATCGGCATAGCTGCGGAGCAGTGCGGCACCGGCGCGGATGTTGCCGAGGACATCGGTCTTGGCATCCTCGAGCGAGATACCGGCTAGCCGGGCACCGCTTTGGAGACTCTCTCCCCGCAGTGCCATGACGCCGTAGCTCGCCTGATCGCCGCTGCCATCGCCAGCCTGACCCGGAACGAAATACAGGCGGGTTTGGGCATAGGCGACAGCGGACAGTACGGCCTGCGGAATCGAATATTGCGCCGCTGAACGCGTCAGCGCTTGCCCGATTTCCGACGGTTGTCGTGGTTGGTTTGCTGGCGCGGACTCGCCGGTTGCGGGAGCGATGTTCGTCGGCGAGGGGTCAGCCTGACCACAGGCAGCCAGTAGCGACAACGAAAGCAGGGTAAGCCGAGTCTTCATGTACGCCTCCAAATCTATGTGGGAATCGATCGGGCTTCTTCACTGTTGCAAAGAATGAGCACCTAACGACCCAAAGCATAGTCAGGTTGCGGTCGACTTGCGGCTTTTTGTTCTGTTCGCCTAGGTTGCGACGTATTCTGCCCCAATTCTTGCGGTCCGGTCGGCGCTCGCTGCGGTGCCTTCGGGTCCATCAACACGAAAACAGGAGTCGGTATGAGACGACATCTCCTTCTGGGCGCGCTACTGCTGGGCCTTGGCTCGGGTGTGATCGCAACGCCGGTCGCGCACGCTCAAGATTTGGCCAGTTTCGAGAAGCGCACGACCGTGAAGACGCTGGC
>WBZP01005706.1_pt1 | contig 12554 bp, 13 predicted proteins | sample 5204301 | NCBI WGS metagenome assembly WBZP01 (sample SAMN12412401, study PRJNA552823) | activated sludge metagenome | isolation source: activated sludge from nitrification reactor of wastewater treatment plant... | place: USA: Pennsylvania | collected 2017
ATCGCCAACAGTCGCGGCTATGGAAGCCCAGAGCATCCGCATTGCGCCGTACGACGAGTCGGCTGGTTATCCGGTGTCGCCGGCGCGCGTGCCTCTGGGCGTGCTGCGGTCCTTTGCCAAAGACGCGGATGATCTGCTGCGCGGTGATGCGGGTGACATGCCCGCCCGTGAGCTGGAAGTGGCCGACATGGAGGGCTCGCTGGCGATCGAAGCGCGCCCTACCGCCAACCCGAACCTCTTGCGGGACTTGCGCCTGTCGGCAGCTTCGGAGCTCATCGACAGCATCAATCCAAGGCGTCGGTCCGTTGTGGAGCGTTGGCAGAAGGCGGCGCGCTCGATCTCGCGGCTGGGGTGCGACCCAGTGGCGCAGCCGTGGAGGAGCAGGCACAGCAGCATCGCCGGGTGGTAAGCATCGCTGCCGCGCCCCGTGTACGGCCGCGTCAACTCGCTCAGGTCCAACTGATCGATCACCTCCACCACGAAGCGCGCCAGATGATTCTGGGGCAGCCACTCATCCACCGACGGCGGCAGCAAATAGGCGGTGTCTCGATCAACGGCAACGAAGCGGCTCATGGACTCGGCGGTTGACTCAGGGTTGTCGCCATTGTCTTGGCCGCCGCTGGACTTGAAGCAGGCGCCCGCGGCGTTCAGCGGCCGTGTTTGCGCAACCTGACCATGTCGACATGTTCCAGCACCCGCAACTGGGCCAGTGCCTTGAGCAGATCCAGCCTCGCGACATCGCGCTCGCTCTCTACCAGGCTGGCCTTGAGCAGTTCTTCCGCCCTGGCCTTGGCTGCCAGCGCAGCCTCCTGATCGATTTCCGCCGAGCGAAGCATGCGGTCGGCCAGGACGGTCACCGTTGAGTCCTTCACCTCCAGGTATCCGCCTGAAACGTAGTAGCAAAGGCTTTCGCTGGCGACGGTTTGCAGCCGGATCTCGCCCGGCAACAGCTTGGTAAGGAAGGGCGCGTGGCGCGGCAGGATGCAGACCTCTCCCAGCGCCGCGGGCGCCACCAGGCTGAGGCAAGGTCCTGCATAGACTTGCTGGCCGACGTCGGCGATTTCCACATGCAGATGGGGTCGTGAATCGGGATTCATGCCTGGGTCCGCGGCGCCTCCAGCACAAAACCGGCCTCCCGGATGACCAGCATCACGAGGCCCACTGCACCGTCGACGGAAATGCGGTCGGTGTTGATGACCAGGTCGAAGTTCTCGGCATGTTCCAGCGAACAGCGCTCGATGCTGGAGCCGTAGAGTTCGATCACCGATTCATGGCGCTTGTTGTTGATCTCGACGACCTTCTGTTCGGCCTGGGCCAGCGGGAGATGGAACTCGCTGGCGATGCGTTGGGCGCAAATCGGCCTGGAGCCCACGACACGAATACGCAAGGCCTTCGTTGCACCCAATATCAGGTGCGCCCCGCGGCCGATGATGATGGCATCTGTCCGCGCGATTTCTGCCACCACTTCACCGAGGTGCCGGCGGTAGTCCTGCAAGGTGCCCGATGTTCCGCTGACCAGGCCGTAGAGGAACGAGGTGAGCGCCGCGCTGGTCTGCTCATCGTGGCCCTTGAAGTGGAACTGATCGGTCTTGGCCCGTTTGGCGATCCGGTTGAGGATCTCCTGATCGTGGATTGCGATCCCCAGGCACTGGGACAGTCGTCGGGCGATCTCCTCCCCCAGCGATCCGTAGTCACGGGACAGCGTGATGACCAGGGAAGCTCTGGATTTGGCGCCGTGCCCGTCAGCGGATGGGTGCGGATGGGTTCCGAAGTCCTTGGTGAGCAAGGTCTGCAGGAACACGAGGGGATCTTGGGTGGGCATGGCCGATGCTCCTGTACGCCGTTGTCGATTGCTCGCCATCGCAGGCACTGCCGGTCGACAGCGGGCGGTGCCGCGCCTGATTTTGCGCTGCTGCGGGCCGAGACGCCGCGCGAGCCAAGGGTCTTGGCGTCACGGTACCACCCGCATCGGAATGCGGCGGCGGCCGGAAGTAGCTGCAGGGCGGCTGAAGCGACCCGCGACGGGGCTTGCGCAATGCGGGCAACGGCCGTCGTCGTCCAGTTCGTAGCGCAGGATGCGGTGCCAGTCGCGCACGATCAGCGGCCGTTGGCAGCCGGGGCAGGACGTGGTGCCGCCCTCGGTGTTGTGCACATTGCCGGTGTAGACGTGGCGCAGCCCGTTGGCGCGCGCCAGTGCGCGGGCGCGCTGCAGCGTGGCCAGCGGCGTGGCCGGTCGATCGATCAGCTTGTAGTCCGGGTGGAAGGCGGTGAAGTGCAGCGGCACGTCGGGGCCCAGGTGGCTGGCGATCCAACGCGTCATCGCGTCGATCTCGGTCGTGCTGTCGTTCAGGCCCGGGATCAGCAGCGTCGTGATTTCGAGCCAGCACCCGGTCTCGGCACGGATGTATTGGAGCGTCTCGAGCACCGGCGCCAGATGGGCGCCGGTCTGGCGGAAGTAGAAGTCTTCGCAGAACCCCTTCAGGTCGACATTGGCCGCATCCATCCGGCCGAAGAACTCGCGCCGCGGCTCGGCGTGGATGTAGCCCGCCGTCACGGCCACCGTCTGCACGCCCAGCGCGTGGCAGGCGTCGGCAGTGTCCAGTGCGTACTCGGCGAAGATCACCGGGTCGTTGTAGGTGAAGGCCACGCTCTTGCAGCCGGACTCCAGCGCCACTTCGGCGATGCGGCGGGGCGAGGCCGCATCCTGCAAGCGGTCCATCGCGCGGCTCCTGGAGATGCTCCAGTTCTGGCAGAACCTGCAGGCCAGGTTGCAGCCCGCGGTGCCGAACGAAAAGACGCCGCTGCCGGGGTGGAAGTGGTGCAGTGGCTTCTTCTCGATCGGGTCGATGCAAAAGCCCGAACTGCGACCGTAGGTGGTCAGCTTCAGCTCGTCGCCGACACGCTGGCGCACGAAGCACAGGCCGCGCTGGTTCTCGTGCAGCCGGCAGTCGCGTGGGCATAGGTCGCATTGCAGGCGGCCATCGGCCAGCGGGTGCCACCAGCGGGCCGGGTGCAAGGCCGGTGGGCCATCGTCGCGCGCGATCATGACAAGCCCGCCGCCTGAACGAAGGTGCGCACCCGGTAACGCGACAACCGCAGGTCACGGGCCCAGAAGTCGGCCGCCAGACCGGCCTTTCGCTTGAGTGCGGCGAGAAATTCGCGCGGCTGCGGCAGCTGTTCCCAGACCTGCGGCAGAAAGGTCGCGTGGTGGCCACGCCACTCGAGGACCACCCCGTCGATGCCCGGACGCAGTGCCGCATGCGCCTGGGCTTCGCTGCCGGCAGCCAGCGGCTGGGCCGGTTCCAACACCGAGACTTCGAGCTCAAGTTCCGCGAATTCCTCGACCTGCAGCGGCGCAAAGCGCAAGTCGCGGAACGCGGCTGCCAATGCCTGCATCCGCACATCGTCGGCCAGCGCACGCTGGGCACACAGGGTACCGATGCAGCCGCGCAGCTCGCCGCGCCGACGCAGCGTGACGAAGCTCGCGCCGGACCAGAGCAAAGCAACATGCTCGGGCTCGGCAACGGCGGGCAGGCCCAGCGCCCCGGCAATCGCGTTGCGGGCACGGCTGAGCAAGGCTTCGCCGAGCAGGGCCTCGTCATCGGATGACGCGGCCACCCGGGGCCTCTGGCTCGTCTCATGGCGCGGGGCCTTGTCCGGCGGTTCCAGGGCGATGGCGCAGTAGCCCACCACGCGGCCCGGGTCGCCCGCGGTGTCGCCCGAGTTGCACAGCGCCAGCAGGCGCGGCACCAGCCCATGGGCGCGCGCGGCCAGCATTGCACCAGCCAGCGCCGTGGCACCGCAGGCCTGCTGGTGGTCGAGTGCAGGCTCCAGGCGCAGGATGTGCTCGATGGTCTCCCGGTCCCGCTCGCAGGCCTGGGCATAGGGCAGGTAGTGCGACAGGTCCGTGCTGATCACCACCAGGGTTTCCTCGTCGCCCCACAGCCGTTCGAGCACCAGTGCCACCTCGGCCGCACGCGCGGCGCCCACCGCCAGCGGCACCAGCTGGAACGCGCCGAGTACCCGTTGAAGGAATGGCAACTGGACTTCCAGCGAATGTTCCAGCGCATGCGCGGCGTCGCTGCGTGTCACCTGCGGGGCCTCGGCCAGCTGCGCCAGCGCCGCGGCGTCCAGTTCGACATGCCCCAGCGGTGTCTCGAAGGCTGCTGTCGTGGGAACCGCGATCCCGCGAACCGCGACCCGGTGGGTCGGACCGAGCAGAACGACTCGGCGCACCTGCTTGCGCCATGGCCCCAGCAGTGCATAAGCCTGCGCCGCCACGGCTCCTGAGTAGACGTAGCCGGCGTGCGGCACGACCAGCATCTTGGGCGCGCATGCCGCCCGTTCTGGCCTTGCGGCACCTAGCAGGCGATCGATCTCGCGCGCCAGTACAGTCGCGTCGCCCGGATAGAACACGCCCGCCACAGCGGCAGGCCGGATTGCGGCAGTCATTGCGATACCTCCACCTGAGGTGTACCAGATGCGTGCCAGCCATGCGGTTTCAAGCCGACCGGCAGCCAGGCCAGGTGCCGCGGGCCGGCTTGATCCTGGGCAACACAACACGGCTTGGATGGCCTAGCCTGGACACACGGAGAGAGCCTTCTGACGATGGGCGGCGAAGTGGCACGGCTCGACGGGCAAGCCTGGTGGACGCAGATGCTGATGGCACCCGGCCGGCCGCTGCAGCAGGTGTGGCGGGCGCTGCTGCCGCAGCCGGCGGCCGGGCAGGTGCGCATCCGGGTAACCGCCTGCGGCGTGTGCCGCACCGACTTGCACATCGTCGACGGCGAACTGCCCTGGCCCGGCCACCCGGTGGTGCCGGGCCACGAGATCATCGGCCGCATCGCTGCGCTGGGCAAGGGTGTGACCAGACTGGCCGTGGGCCAGCGCGTCGGGGTGCCTTGGCTGGGCTGGACCTGCGGGCGCTGCGAGCATTGCCTGGCGGGCCGCGAGAACCTGTGCCCCAATGCCCAGTTCACCGGCTGGCAGCGTGCCGGTGGTTACGCCGAGCAGGTGCTGGCCGATGCCCGCTACGTGTTCGCCGTCCCCGACGGCTACGACGACGCACAGGCCGCACCGCTGCTGTGTGCCGGGCTGATCGGCTGGCGTGCCTATGCGATGGCCGGCCCTGCCGCGCGCCGAATCGGCCTGTACGGGTTCGGCGCGGCGGCCCATCTGATCGCCCAGGTGGCGGTGCACCAGGGCCGAGAGGTCCATGCGTTCACCCGTCCAGGTGACGACGCGGCGCAGTCGCTGGCGCGTGAGCTGGGCGCTGCCTGGGCCGGCGACTCGGGCCAGCTGCCGGCGCAGCCACTCGATGCGGCCTTGCTATTCGCGCCCGTCGGCGCGCTGGTGCCTACCGCATTGCGGGCGGTACGGCCAGGCGGCAGCGTGGTCTGCGCCGGTATCCACATGAGTGACATCCCGTCATTCCCCTACGCCTGGCTGCGGGGCGAACGGCGCATCGTCTCGGTGTCCAACCTGACACGTCAGGACGGCGACACGTTCATGCACATCGCCGCCGAGCTGCCGCTGCGCGTCCACACGCACTGCTACCCGCTGTCGCAGGCCAACCGGGCGCTGGACGATCTGCGCGCCGGCCGTTTTGCCGGTGCGGCCGTGCTGCTGGCCAACGACAGCGCGGCGGGCGGCGCAGGGCACGCCTGAACGCGGCGGCCCGCGCCGGCACGCGCCGCCTCACGCCGACGATGCGGCCACCCAGCCCAGCGGCTCGAGCAGCGCAGCTTCATAGGCCTGCACGAAGCGGCCCAGATGCAATCCGTCCATCAACGCGTGGTGCACCTCCACCGACATCGGCATCCACAGCCGCGCCCCATCGGGCTCGAAGCGGCCAAAGGCGAACTTCGGGATCGCGTCCTCGCGGCCCCAGTTGCGGGCATGCGAGAAGCTCGTGAAATGGATCCACGGCAGCGTGGTGAGGTGAACCACGCCCGTGCCGTCGTCCTGCGGCTCGAACGGCACCTGCCCGGCACGCACCGCCTCGATCGCGGCGCGCGCCTGGCGCGCAAAGACCGGTAGATCGTCGGCGTGGCGCAGCAGCGCAAAGCCCAGGCTCTGGTCCTGGCGCAGCACCGTGGTGCTGGCGTGCACCACGTCGTGGATGCGCACGCGCCCTTGTTCGATGCGGTAGCGCATCGGCTCGATCTGGCGCGACAGGCGCAGCACCAGGTGGTGGCAGGCCAGCATCACGCTGCATGGCTGGCCGCAGTCCACCAGGGCCTGGCGCAGCGGCCCCACGTCGACCCGCGTGCAGACGTTGAAATAGGGTTTGTCGTAGTGGCGGAAGTACTCGAAGGACTCACGCCTTGGCCAGCTGGCCAGGTCCAGGTAGCGAGGTTCGGGGGTCACGGCAGGGGTCCGGCAGCCATCGCCCCGCAGTGTAGGGGGCGGCCCGGCGACAATCCGCAGCATGGCCCACGAACCTCGACTCACGCGCGAACTGCGGGCCCTGTTGCGGGCCCAGCGGGTGGCCGCCCTGGGCACGCTCAACGCGGACGGCTCGCCGCTGGTTTCGATGGTGCCTTTTGCGTTGCTTGGCGACGGCACCGGCTTCGTGGTCCACGTCAGCGGCCTGGCCGCGCACACGGCCAACCTGGGCCTGCGGCCCGCGGTGTCGCTGTTGGTGATGCAGCCTGAGGTGGCTGGCGAGCCGGTGCACGCCTTGCCGCGCGCCAGTTTCATGGGGCAGGCGCAGGCCTTGGACGCGCCCGGGGCACCGTGGCAGGCAGCGCGAACCGCCTACCTGGCCCGCTTCCCGCAAGCCGAGCCGATGACTGCACTGGGGGACTTCCAGTTCTTCGCCATCACCATCAGCGCAGCGCGGCAGATCGCCGGCTTCGGCGCTGCGCGATCGCTGGACGGCAGCGAGCTGGCCAGCGTGCTGCGCGCTTGAAGCGCCCGGCGGAGGTCTCACCCAACAAATTGCCGGTTGAGCATGAACCCACTCGCGTCGGCCGGACGATAGAAGCCAGCCGCGCGGGCTGGATCCGCGCCGCCCGGGCTGCGCACAACCGCGGTCATCGCTTTGTGGCTTCCGTACGTTCAGGGGTAGCCGGGCGTCGTTCGCCCTGCTGGAATCGACGGCGGCAGTCCGCCACAACAATTGCTAGAGGAGCCACATATGAGCAAGACGCTGACCACCCTGGCCTTTACCGCGCTGAGCCTGTTCGCCGCAGGCACGCTGGCCGCCAATCCGGCCTGCGAAGCCCAGGCCACTGAAAAGAAGCTGGCCGGCGCCGCCAAGACCAGTTTCCTGAAGAAGTGCGAGAAGGACGCTGCGGTTGCCGCCAGCCCAGCCTGCGAGAAGTCGGCCGCCGACAAGAAGCTGGCCGGCGCCGCAAAGACCAGCCACCTCAAGAAGTGCATGGCCGACGAGAAGGCTGCCGCCGGCAAGAAGTGAATCGCCTTCAAGCCGGGAAGCGGGGGCGCTAGGAGGCTGTCGAGCTTGTTGTTGATTGCGCCCGGCCGCTTGATCTATTGCTGAAGTTGACTGGGCGACGACGGATGGACGCCTTGCCCGCGATGCGCCTGCTGTCTCTCCTGCACGTCGCGGGCAAGGTGGTGGCCAGCCGTTGGCGCGCTGCGGTTGAACGCCCTGTTAGCCGTCACTCAGGCTCGCTTGCCAGTACCCCGGGCGCCTTCGGTGCGGCGAGACCGCGACGACAAGCAGTTCGGTGTCGGTAGCGCGGTATGCGATGCCGAACGGGAAGCCCTTCACCAGCATGCTGGCAGGAAACGAAGTGCTCTCACCGGGCGATTGCCCTGGCCTTCGCGAACACCTCTTCGCCAGAAAGGGCAGGAACTTCAGCCCGGTCATTCGCAGCCAAGCGCCTGCCAATCTCTTCATCCCACTCTGCATCCAGTCCAGAGATGCAGGTTCGTTCAGTAATTCCAGCGGGGCATCCACGAGGCGCTCGCGCTCCTCCCGGGGGAGTTGCTTACACTTCATGGCAAGGTCGGCAGCGGATTCAGGCGTCGTGGGATCCTGTACGAATAGCCAGTGTTCTCCGGGACAGACGAGGCCGTGCTCGACCTGGGCTCCGGCGGAGGCATCGACGTGCTGCTCTCGGCATGCCGCGTGGGGCCCACCAGGGTGGCCTGCGGCCTGGACTGGACCGACGCGATGCTGGCCCTGGCGCTGGAGAAAAAGCGAGCGAACTGCAACAACTGCCCCAGCAGATGGCCGGCAAGTTCGTCAGCGGCTTCGTGCACGCCGTCAAGCTCTTGCAGCCGCATCCGTCAGACCCAGGCGTGCTCACTGCACCCAATGCCGCAGCCGGCGCACGCTGCAGCGGCAGTCGCCGATGTTGATCGTTTCCGCGCCAATCTTCAGCCGTTGACCCTGGAGGCCTGGCCCGTCCAATAGGCCGGGTCGCCGAAGCTGTGCTTGATGAAGTCGATCCACAAGCGCACGCGCAGCGGCAGGTGCTTGCGCTGGGGGAAGACGGCAAAGATGCCGTTTGGTGGTGCGGCATATTCTTCCAGCACCACGCTCAGGCGGCCGGCAGCCACGTCCTGCTCGACCTCCCAGGTGCTGCGCCAGGCCAGTCCCAGGCCGCGCAGGCACCAATCGTGCAGCACCTGACCGTCGCTGCAATCCAGCGGCCCGGCAGGCCGCAGGTGGATCAGGTTGCCGCCCACCATGAATGCCCAGCCCCGAGTCTGGCCGGCGTCCGAGCTCAGGCTCAAGCAGGCGTGACGCGTCAGTTCAGCCGGTGCGGCCGGGGTGCCGGCGCGCTGCAGGTAGCTTGGGGCGGCGACACAAAGCCGCCGGTTGTCGGCCAGGCGCACGCTGACCAGGCGCGAATCGGGCAAGTCGCCTACCCGAACGGCGCAGTCGAAACCTTCATTGACGATGTCCACCACGCGGTCGCTGAGATGGAGCGACAGGCTCACCTCGGGATGTTGGGTGATGAACTCGGGCACCAAGGGAGCCACGTGTCGGCGACCGAAGCCGGCTGGCGCCGTGATCCGTAAGTGACCACTAGCTTTCACACCGCCGGCGCTGACGCTGGCTTCGGCATTGGCCAAGTCAATCAGCAGACGCTGGCAATCCTCCAGGAAGGCGCTGCCTTCGTGGGTCAGTGTGATGCGTCGCGTGGTGCGCAGCAGCAGCTTCACCCCCAGGCGCTCTTCCAGTGCATCGATGCGTCGGCCGATCACCGCCGGCGCCACGTTATCGGCCAGTGCTGCAGCCGTGAGGCTGCCCTTGGTGGCCACGGCCACAAAGGACTCGATCTGCTTGAACCTGGGCATGGTCGCGGATTATGCATATTCGGCGCACAAATCCATCGCGTCCGGGCCACTTAATGCCGATCAAGGTATCGAATACAGTGGCGGCATGAAACTACGCGCAGTGATCTTCGACGCCTACGGCACTCTGTTCGACGTGCACAGCGTGGCCATGCTTGCCGAACAGCTCTTCCCCGGCCAGGGCGAGCGGCTTTCGCTGCTGTGGCGCGACAAGCAGATCGAATACACCCGCCTAGTCACGATGAGCAGCCCGGACGGGGCACTGTACCGGCCCTTCTGGGAGATCACCCGGGCCAGCCTGCGCTGGGCGCTTGCCCGCCTGGGCCTGGCGCGGGACACCGCTGCTGAGGACCGGCTGATGAATCAGTACCGTCACCTGAGCGCCTTTCCGGAGAGCCGCGAAGTCCTGACCTCCCTGCGGCAAGGTGGGCTGCCGGCGGCCATCCTGAGCAATGGCGACCCCGAGATGCTGGGCGTGGCCGTCAAGAGTGCTGGTTTTACCGAGTTGCTACAGCACGTGATCAGCGTGCACCCTTGTCGCCGCTTCAAGACCGATCCCGCCGCCTATGCGCTGGGCCCGGCCACGCTGGGCATCGCGGCGCGCGAGATCCTGTTTGTCAGCAGCAATGCCTGGGACGCCATCGGTGCCACCTGGTTCGGTTACACAACGCTGTGGGTCAATCGCAGCGGCGCGCCGCCTGAAGAGCTGGACATCCAGCCCAACCACATGGGTCGCAGCCTGCGCGACGTGCTGGCTCTCGTTGAGGCACCTTGACATCCTGACTCCAAAACCATTCCAACGCTGAGGCAAAGACACCATGCGCACCACCCTCCACAGCCTGCAAGTGGCCACGCCACTGGTCCGCTTCATCGACGACGAAGTGCTGCCCGGCACCGGCATCACGGCGGCCGCCTTCTGGTCCGGCTTCGACGCCATCGTGCGCGATCTGGCGCCCCGCAACGCCACCTTGCTGGACGAGCGTGACCACCTGCAGGCCGAGATCGACGCCTGGCACCGCTCGCACGCCGGCCCGATCACGGACATGCCGGCCTACCGCGGTTTTCTGGAGCGCATCGGCTACCTGCAGCCTGTGCCGGCGCAGGTGCGCACCACCACCACCAATGTGGATGCGGAGCTGGCGCTGCAGGCCGGGCCACAGCTGGTGGTGCCGCTGCTCAACGCCCGTTACGCGCTCAACGCAGCCAACGCCCGCTGGGGCAGCCTGTACGACGCGCTGTACGGCACCGACGCGCTGCCCGAAACCCCGGGTGCCGAGCGTGGCCAGCGTTACAACCCCGCGCGTGGCGCACAGGTCATCGCCTTCGCGCGGCGTGTGCTGGACCAGGCGGCGCCGCTGACCGAAGGCAGCCATGCCAAGGCGGCCAGCTACTGCGTGGTGGATGGCTTGCTGCAGGTCACGCTGGCTGACGGCCATGTGCGCGGGCTGGTCAAACCCGCGCAGCTGGTGGGATTCCAGGGCGACGCGGCGTCGCCCCAGGCCGTGCTGCTGCAGCATCACGGCTTGCATATCCATATCCAGTTCGACCGCAGCTCGGCCATCGGCAAGGACGACCAAGCCGGCATCAGCGATGTGGTGCTGGAGGCCGCGCTCTCCACCATCCTGGACCTGGAGGATTCGGTGGCCGCCGTGGACGCCGAAGACAAGATCCTGGGTTACCGCAACTGGCTGGGCATCCTCAAGGGCACGCTGACCGAAGAGGTCACCAAGGGCGGCAGGACGTTCACGCGCGGCCTGAATGCCGACCGTGTGTACCGCGCGCCTGACGGTTCACAGGTGCGGCTGCACGGGCGAAGCCTGATGTTCGTGCGCAACGTGGGGCACCTGATGACCAACCCGGCCATCCTGTGGGGTGGCGGCAGGGAGATCCCCGAAGGCATCCTCGATGCCGTGGTCACCACCACCATCGCGCTGCACGACCTGCAGGGGCATGGCGACCGCGGCACCGTTAACAGCCGCACCGGCAGCGTCTACATCGTCAAGCCCAAGATGCATGGCCCGGTCGAGGTGGCCTTTGCCAGCGAGCTGTTCGGTCGCGTCGAGCGCATGCTGGGCCTGCCCGACAGCACCGTGAAGCTGGGCATCATGGACGAAGAGCGCCGCACCAGCCTCAACCTCAAGGCCTGCATTGCCGCTGCGGCCAGCCGCGTGGCCTTCATCAACACCGGCTTCCTGGACCGCACCGGCGACGAGATGCACACCGCGATGCTGGCCGGCCCGATGCGCCGCAAGGGCGACATGAAGACCAGCGAGTGGATCCAGGCCTATGAACGCAGCAACGTGCGCGTGGGCCTGGAATGCGGGCTGCGCGGCAAGGCGCAGATCGGCAAGGGCATGTGGGCCATGCCTGACCTGATGGCGGCCATGCTGGAGCAGAAGATCGGCCACCCGCGCGCCGGCGCCAACACCGCCTGGGTGCCCAGCCCCACCGCGGCCACGCTGCATGCGCTGCACTACCACCAGGTGGACGTGGCCAGCGTGCAGCGCGAGCTGGAAGCCACGCCCTTCGAGGACAAGGAGCGCGAAGCCCTGCTCACCGGCCTGTTGACCGTGCCGGTGGTGGCCAAGGCCACCTGGAGCGCGGCCGAGCGCCAGCAGGAACTGGATAACAACGCGCAAGGCATCCTCGGTTACGTGGTGCGCTGGGTCGACCAGGGCGTGGGCTGCTCCAAGGTGCCCGACATCCACAACGTGGGCCTGATGGAAGACCGAGCCACGCTGCGCATCAGCAGCCAGCACATCGCCAACTGGCTGCACCATGGCGTCGTGACCGCAGAACAAGTCCACGAGACCTTCCGCCGCATGGCTGCGGTGGTGGATGGCCAGAACGCCGGCGACCCGCTGTACCGCAACATGGCCGGCAACTGGACCACCAGCGCGGCCTACCAGGCGGCGCTGGACCTGGTCTTCAAGGGCAAGGAACAGCCCAGCGGCTACACCGAGCCACTGCTGCACGCCTGGCGGCAACGTGTGAAGGCGCAGGTCCGGCCCGCCTGAGCTTGAACTCGGCGCGCCGTTCAGCCGGCGCGCCGGGCGGTCCGCTCGCGCAGCGATTCGCAGGCCACGCAGCGCATCGCCCAGGGCTCGGCTTTCAGGCGGTCAAAGGGCACTTCCTCGCTGCAGTCGCTGCACAGCCCGTAGTTGCCTTCGGCCAAGCGCTGCAGCGCGGCGCGGACGGCAGCCAGCTCCAGCGTGTCGCGGTCGGATTGCGCCATGTCCAGCTCGCGCTCGGTTTCGCGCCGTGGCGCATCGTGACCGTCC
>WBZP01005708.1_pt1 | contig 12552 bp, 13 predicted proteins | sample 5204301 | NCBI WGS metagenome assembly WBZP01 (sample SAMN12412401, study PRJNA552823) | activated sludge metagenome | isolation source: activated sludge from nitrification reactor of wastewater treatment plant... | place: USA: Pennsylvania | collected 2017
AAGCACCTAGATCTTTCGACATAAGTGCCTTATTCGGATATCAAGTTTTGGCTCCCCGACCTGGGCTCGAACCAGGGACCTACGGATTAACAGTCCGGCAAAATATGACTTGTGCTAGCTTGCGCTAGCTTTAGCTAGCCGTGAAAAGTTGTGTAGGCACAGTGACTTAGACGAACAGACCGGCTTTTAGTCCTTTGCAACTCCTTGCCTTAACTCTAAACTGCGTGCTGAGTACATGCTGAGTAGAGGTCAAAGATGAAGGCAACGGACAAACTGACGAACACCGCCGTCGAGCGGTTCAAGTGCCCAGAGGGCAGGAAGCAGGCGGTCAAGTGGGATGGGGAGACGCGCGGGTTCGGCGTGCGCGTGTCAGCGGACGGCAAGACCCGCACCTATATCCTCCAGTACCGGGTCAAGGGTACGAAGCAGGAGCGGCAGATCACCATCGGACGACACAACGACCCTTGGCGAGTCGATGACGCGCGAGCCAAGGCGCTGGAGATCAAGGCGCAGATGAACGCGGGCGTTGATCCTGTCATCAAGGCGCAGGAGCAGAAGGAAGAGCGCGAACGGCAGGCGGTAGAGAACGAGGCGCAGACCATCACGCTACGCCAAGTCATGGAACACTACCTGACCCACAAGCGCACGAAGAACGGACCGCTGCGCCCCGCCAGCAAGGCAGACATTCGGCGTCATGTGGAAATCAATCTTGCCGACTGGGCAGACAAGCCCGTTGCCAGCATCACGCGCGACGCCTGTATCGCGCGCCATGTGGTGTTGTCGGAGCGTGCGCCCGGACAGGCGAACCAGTGTTTCGTGAATCTCAGAGCGCTTCTGAATCATGCGCGGGAGATGTTCGCTACCGAGGACGGTGACTATCCGCTACTGCCCATCAACCCGGTGCAGCGGATGCTCAAGATACACAAGCTCAACCCCGAGACGCCAAAGGACGGGCGCATCCCACATGACCGCATAGGCAAGGTGTGGGCGGTGCTGCAAGAGCGGCGCAAGTCAGCCCGCACGGTCGATGACCGTACCGCTGCGGATTGGGTGTCCTTCATGCTGCTGACAGGCTGCCGCAGGACGGAGAGCGGTTCGCTGCGCTGGTCGAATGTGAGTCTTGATGAAGGCTGGTTCAACCTGCCTGCTGATGTAGTGAAGAACCACAACGGCATCACCCTACCGATGAGCGCTGCACTGCGCGAGCTGCTGACCGCGCGCAAGGCGCTACCGCCAGTCAGCGAGAAGGTATCTCGGCGCAGGAGCGCGGACAGGCCGGACAGGGAACAGAGCGACTATGTGTTCCCCTCGTGGGGGAAGGCGGGGTATATCACCGAAGCGCGGGCGACGATGGAAGCTGTGTCCAAAGCGGCTGGCTGCACCATCACGATTCACGACCTGCGCCGCACGTTTGATGACGTGGCGATGGAGTGCAAGGTTGATAGTGACCAGCGGCGGCAACTGCTGAATCACCTTGCGGCGGACGTGCATGCGCGCCACTACGCCAACAACCGCAAATCCCTGACGGCAGCGGTCGAGGCTATCGGCGCTTGGATCACGGGACAGGGTGACATTGCGGCCGCGATGTTGTCCGGTGCCAACGTCGTTGCATTAAGGGGCTAGCCCCCAAATTTTCGGGAGGCATTTTATCCAACAATGCTTGCAGTAGCTGTGCTAACTTTGCCTCACCAGTAGCCAACTCGCATTGCTTGGGCAGCATGGTCTGACGTAGCAAGCGAATCTGAATAGTCTGCATGGGCAGGCCGGCGGTTAGAGCGATTTCCATAACGCTCGCCGCCGGCCTTTTCATTTGTGCGCGCGGTGAGCCCGGCACGAGGATGCAGACATGACTATCGACGTTATCAACGGCGAGACCTGGATGGACACGGACGACCTGTGCGCCATCACCGGGTGGGCTAAGAACACCATCGAGGGACGACGCAGCCGGGGCGAAGACTTGCCGCCCTGCTACCGCTTCGGCAAGCGCATTCGCTACAAGCTCAGCGAAGTGAATGCGTGGATCGACCGTAAGCGGCTCGTCCCTTCCTCCGTACAGCTAGCAATGGCGCATGCGTGACCGCCGGACGGTCAATACGCCTGCCATAGGCGGGCTACCCCTTGCAGCACTTAACTCTTGGCGCGTCGCGCTGGCCTTGTGTCAGCCCTTACTCAGCAGCCAAGAAAAACCCGCCGGACTAGGGCGGGTCTGAAAAGGACTTAGCAATGATGAATGAACCTACTGTAACGCCCATCGCTTCGGGCGTGTTGGATAACTTACAGGACGCCCCACAGGCCGAGCAGCAAGCAGGCCAAGGGGGTAGCGGCGGCAACCCCGCGCAAACGGCCCCAGCGCCCGCACAGCCCGAGCGCTGGCAGCGCATACCGGCAGCGCTACGCCACCGCCCGCAATGGTTGCTGGCAGGGCCAAACGACAAGGGAGAACTCAAGGTGCCTATGGGCTTGAACGGCCCCGGCAGCAGCACGAACCGCAATACGTGGCTGACATTCGATCAAGCTGCAAGCGCGGCACAGGCGAAGGGCTGGGGGATCGGCTACGTGCTCAGCGCCGACGACCCGTTCGCCTGCATTGACCTTGACGTGAAGGACGACACAACGCCTGAGCAGATGGAGCGCTTCCGCAACATCGAGAATCACCTCGCCTCATACAGCGAGCTATCGCAGTCGGGTCGAGGCCTGCATGTGTGGGTGCTGGGCAAGATCGGTGCAGGGCTCAAGCGTGACCGCGTGGAGGTGTATTCGCAGGAACGATTCATTTCCTGCACCGGCAACGTGTATCGAGACGCCCCCATTGAAGACAGGCAGGCGATGCTGGCAAACATGGTGTCGCAGATGCGGGGGCAGGAGCAACCCACAGCGCCTATGCCGGATCAGCCTCCGGTCGAGACAGACGACGCGGTAATCGAGAAGGCCATGACGCAGGCCAACAGAGAGAAGTTCATCGCGTTGGCGAACGGGAAGTGGCAGGGCAAGCCCGAGTATCCGTCGCAGTCTGAGGCCGACTTTGCGCTGCTCAGCATCCTCGCCTTCCTCAGCCCGAGCAATGAGCAGGTCCGGCGCATCTTTAGGCTGACCGAACTGGGCAAGCGCGAGAAGGCGACGAAGGACGACCGCTACCTGAACATCTCGCTGGGCAAGATACGAGGCAGACAGGCTATTGAGCAGCAACGAACTGACGCTATCCGGGCGCAGATGCCCGCGCTCGACGCTGCCATTGATGCTGCACTTGCGGAAGGCAGGGAGAAGCAGCGATTTCGCTTCAAACAGATCGGCGAAGGCGACATTGACCTGAGCGCGACGCGCGCACCGTCAATGGAGCTGGACATGATGCTTCAGTCACTGGTCTTCGTGGCTGCGGAGAAGCCCCTTATCGCTTTCCGGGACATGCCTGTCATACGTGTCCCGCCAAATGTCATGGGCTCCCTGCTAGCCCACAACAAGACGGAGGTTGAGGACAAGAAGACTGGAAAGCCTAAATGGGTGCCGACGTTCAATATCTGGCAGCAGGAAGAGCGGCGCATCGTTGCCTACACAATGACGTTCGACCCTCGGGCGGGTGAGTTCTGCGCCAGCCCCGACGGTCGGCTTGCCCTGAACCTGTGGAAGCCGCGACCCCACAACCCGCCCGCCGACTGGCAGGCACGGGTGCAACCGTTCTTGGATCACATCGAGTACCTGATTCCCGTCAAAGAGGAGCGGGAGCGCTTCCTTGACTGGCTTGCACACATTGAGCAGAAGCCGGGCGAACTGCCTCACGCGCACTATCTGATGATCGCCACGTCGCAGGGGGTGGGCCGCAACTGGCTCGCGTCGCTTATGGCGTGCGTCTGGTCTGGGCATGTGGCGCTGGATTTCGACCTCAAACAGACCCTCAGCAAAGGCTTCAACGGTCAGCTATCGCGCAAGCTGCTGGCGGTCGTGGATGAGATTAACGAAGGTGGCAAGTCCGAGCGCTGGGAGCACAGCGAAAAGCTCAAGTCGATGGTAACAACATCGGATCGGTTCATCGACGCCAAGTATGGATTGCAGCATACCGAGGTGAATTGCTGCCGCTGGCTGCTGTTCTCCAACTACGAGTCGGCGCTACCGCTGCACGAGGATGACCGCCGCTGGAACGTGATCCGCAATCCGAGCACCCCACAAAGCGCGGACTACTACGCCAGCCTCTACCAGCGCCTGCGCGATTCAGCGTTTATCGCGTCGGTGCGTGAGTTCCTGTTGAAGCGTGACATATCGGCGTTCAACCCCGGAGCCCGCGCGGTGATGAACGAAGCCAAGGAAGCTGTTGTGGCGGAGAGCATGACGCACGAGGACGAGCGAGCCGCCGAACTGATTGAGACCTGGCCCCGCGACCTCGTTCTGGCGGATCACCTGTTTCAATACATCTTCGGCGAGCCGCCTAGCCTGTCGCCCGAAGACAGCAGACGGTGGAAGCTGCTGGCACCCATTGCGAGGAAGGCGGGAATTGAGCGAATCCCAAAGTCGCTGACGCTGAGCGGTAGGCCAAAGCAGAAGGTGTGGATTCTGAGGAACCCACAGCGGTGGAAGCAGGCCGACGCGCTCGCCCTTGAACGCGAACTGTGCCGCACATGAACCGATGCGCTGCCCCCTTAGCCCCCTTTTGCCCCCTCCCTATTTCTTATGCGAAAAATTGGTTTTTTGTATTAGGAAGAGCAAGTTTGCTAAGGGGGTGAAAGGGGGGGGCAAGGGGGCGCCGCACGCTAGCGGACCTATCGCCACATGTGGGGTCAGCCATCGACATGCGTATTAGATGTCCCATGTATGGCCACCGCTAACAGACTGTTATGCACCAATTATCAGAGCGCGCGCCGCTGATCTTTCGTACCGTGCAAGCACGTAACAAGCCGCGCCGCACAAACAGCGGCATAACGAAAGGAGTTCGATATGGAAAACGCCAATGTTGATGTTCGGGTCTCGCCCGGACTGCACCCCGATAACGTCAAGCAGATCGACGGCTATGACGATGCCACCGCGCCGCTGCTGGGCACGACCCTGACCGCCTTCAGCACCGCTTACGAGGGCATCCGCGCCGTCCATGACGCGAGGGAGAAGGCAAAGACCAACCCGACTTGGAACGAAGCGCAGCAGATTATTCATACCGATGATTTTGCGCAGAAGCATCTTGCCCGAATCAGCAAGGGCTTCGACAGTGTGCGCGCCACGCTGGAAAAGCAGATCGCGCACTTCGAGACCGAGTTGGCGACCCCGCTTGAGTCCCGCGCCAGCGTCGGTATCTCCGGCGAGATTCGGAAGTATGTCAAGGACATGACGACCGAAGAACGCCACAAGTTCATCCAAGAGGCTATCGACGCCGGTGATTCCGTCACGGTATCGGCCTGCTTAGGAGCCCCCGGCTATCTGTCTGGGCTCACCGCTGATTTTCAGCGCACCTACACGCGGTATTGGAACGAGCGGGCTGCACCCGAGACGGCACGAAAGCTGAAGGCGGTGCAGGGTGCCAAGGCAATGATTGAAGAACGGGCAGGGTTGGTCTTTAAGGAGCTTGAGAAAGCAGTCGGGGCGGCTCCGCACAAGGCGCAAGCGCTTCGCAAGGCCAAGACCGAAGCGGAGCAAGCATTCGTCCTCAAGGACATCGGCTGAGCCTGATCCAAAACTGAATTAATCAAGGATTCCCCACATGACTGAAACAGTTCAGCCTGAATGGATGCAGGGCTTCCAGCCCGACAACTCACCGCCCAAGGGCAGCCCGAACTGGACGAAGGGCATGAAAAGCCCGAACCCTGCTGGGCGTCCCAAGGGCATCGTAGATCGCCGCACGAAGATGACGCAGGCAATCTTGGAGGACGTGACCGCAATCCTCCGCGTCGTGAAGGAGAACGCGCTCAACGGTGACACTGCCGCTGCTGCCCTTTTGCTCTCCAAAGTCATGCCCAGCCTGCGCTCCCAGGCGGAGCGGGTGGAGTTTGACTACGACGCAAGCGCGCCCATCAGCAAGCAAGTTGAATCGGTGCTTGATGCTGTCGCCAAGGGACTTGTCGCGCCCGACGTTGCCAAGTCGATTGTGGAAACCATCGGCACGCTGAGTCAGATCCGTGCCACCGAGGATCTTGAAGCGCGAATCGCCGCGTTGGAGGAACGTCAATGAGCACAATCCGCATGCCCGGTGGCATTGGTGCGTGGCTGCAACCCCGCGCCGCTATTCAAAGGATGGAGGACGACATTCAGCGCGAAGCTGTTCGCCGTCTGGTCGTGCAGACTTGCCTCGATGTGATTCGCAACTGTGACGACCCGGAGGTGCGCGTGGAAGCTGCGCAGTTGCTCGCACAGGTAAGCGCGGGAGGGCGACTGCTGTGAAGAACCAACACACCGACCCACGCGAGAACGCGCCCGTCAAGCACACGGTAACGCCCGACGACCTGCAACAGATTCAGCAACGACGCATCGAACAACACGAGCAGCAACAGGCAGCGGACACGCTGAACCTGCACCGTGCGGCGAAGCTGGGCAAGGCGCTGAAGAAGCTGGGTGATGGACAAGATTGAATCAGAGTGCATTGACCGCGAGCTAGCGCGCTGGGAAGCACGCCGGAAAGCCAAGCTGGCTGCGGCTGCTGCACCCGATAGCGACCCTCGCGCCGCGTCCCGCATTGTCGATAAGTACGTCCGTCAGCAGATGGATCGTTGGGACGCACAGCAGCAGAACCGAGCTATCGCATCGAAGCTCGCACCGCTGCTGAACAAACGGAGGTGATGACATGGCAGACGTTCGCGGGCTGGCAAGCCGAGTCAAGAAGCTGGAGCGCACCCGTGGTGCCAGCGCTGATATGCAGGCGTGGCTTACGCAAGCATTCACCGACGCTATTGAGCAGGGCAGGATGTGCCCGGTCGATGGCGATGTGGTGCGGCACTGTGTCTTGAAGTGGGTGGGCGACGGAAGCGCCAAGGGCATGGCTGGGGAGGGTTCGTTGCTATGGAGCTAGACGAACAACCCTCATGGCTGGCTAACTGGCAACCTCAGCCGACGAATCACCACAGCGGGCCGCGTGTCGCGCCCAAGCCTACCGCGCAACCTGGGCCAGCAAAGCCCAAGGCGAACTTCCAAGGGTTCATCATTCCCGAGCGCTGGCCTTGTGACAACGGAGCGCGGCGCGAACCTGTGATCGACGCTGACCTTGGTCGTGTCGTCCGCTATGTCGGATGGAAGAAGTGTATGCGTTGCGGGAAGTGGTTCTTCAGTGAGGACGTGGCGGGGCTTCGCTTGTGCGGTGAGTGGAGCTACACCGGCGTTGAAGGGTGCCGGACGCGCGAGGTTGATAGTGAAATGCTCTAAAACTCCTGCGCCGCCGATACGGTGCAAGGGGTGCGCTGCGACGTGACCGCAGCGCCGAGGCATAGCGGTGAGTCCCTCGTAAATCAAACCTCCGCAGCAGCGGGACAGATCCATTCCTATCTGTGTGACGCTGCCTTCAACGCCTCGGGTGCCCATGACCCGGGGCGTTGTCGTTTGTGGGATCGCAGGGTTGCGCGGCGCTACGGGGCGGCACAGGCCGCTAACGACCCCGGCTCAATGGGGTAGCGGCGACCACATACGCAGCGCGGCCTGTAGGGCGGCATGTACGCGCCATGTAACCGACTCTCAACCCTGAGTGACAGGCAAAGAAAAAGCCCCGGAGCCTTGCGGCGCGGGGCTTTGGATGGTGGGCCCAGCAGGACTTGAACCTGCGACCAAGCGATTATGAGTCGCCTGCTCTGACCAACTGAGCTATAGGCCCGAAACTGTTTGCGTGGCGTACATTTTGGTTACACCGCTGATTCACTGCACCTTGCGTACTCGCTGCAAGTGCTTGCTGCTGCTACATTTTTCGCAACCTCTTGCAGTTTAGCCCGTTCTATTATGAGTCCTCTGCTCTAACCGACTGAGCTACAGGCCCGGTGAGAGGGTGCGAAGTTTAGCAGACGCGGCGGCGGGCGGAAGAAAAACGGGCGCTCGTGCGCCCGTTCGTCATTGAGCGAGAATCCGGAATTCAGGTTTCGCTGTCGAGAAAGCTGCGCAGCTTTTCCGACCGGCTGGGGTGGCGCAGCTTGCGCAGGGCCTTGGCTTCGATCTGGCGGATGCGCTCGCGCGTGACGTCGAATTGCTTGCCGACTTCTTCCAGCGTGTGGTCGGTATTCATCTCGATGCCGAAGCGCATGCGCAGCACCTTGGCTTCGCGCGGGGTGAGCGAATCCAGAACTTCCTTGGTGACTTCGCGCAGGCTGGCAAACATCGCCGCGTCGGCAGGGGCGAGTGTCGCCAGATCCTCGATGAAATCGCCGAGGTGGGAATCGTCGTCGTCGCCGATCGGCGTTTCCATCGAGATCGGTTCCTTGCTAATCTTAAGGATTTTGCGAATCTTCTCTTCCGGCATTTCCATCTTGACCGCCAGCGTCGCCGGATCGGGCTCGGCGCCGGTCTCCTGCAGAATCTGGCGGGAGATGCGGTTCATCTTGTTGATCGTCTCGATCATGTGCACCGGGATGCGGATGGTGCGCGCCTGGTCCGCGATCGAGCGCGTGATCGCCTGGCGGATCCACCAGGTGGCGTAGGTCGAGAACTTGTAGCCGCGGCGGTATTCGAACTTGTCCACCGCCTTCATCAGGCCGATGTTGCCTTCCTGGATCAGGTCGAGGAACTGCAGGCCGCGGTTGGTGTACTTCTTGGCGATCGAGATGACCAGGCGCAGGTTGGCCTCGGTCATTTCGCGCTTGGCACGGCGGGCCTTGGCTTCGCCGGTGGACATCTGCTTGTTGATGTCCTTGAGTTCGCGCAGCGGAATGCCGATGCGGGTCTGCAGGTCGAGGAGTTTCTGCTGTTCTTCGATGATTGCCGGCGCGGCCCGCATCAGCGTGCTCGCGTAGGCCTTGCCCGAGGTGATTTCGGCCTTGAGCCAGTCCATGTTGGTCTCGTTGCCGGGAAACACCTTGATGAAGTGCGGCCGCGGCATGTGCGCCTTGTTCACGCACAGATCCTGGATCTTGCGTTCGTGGCTGCGCGCCTGCTCGACCATGCTGCGTACCGAATCGCACAGGCGCTCGGTGATCCGCGCAGTGAAGCGTATGTTCATCAGCTCGGCCGAAATGGTGTGCTGGGCCTTTAGGTAGCCCTTGTCCTGCGAACCCTTCTTGACCAGCGCGTTGTGCATTTTCTGGTACAGCGCACGGATCACTTCAAAGCGTTCCAGCGCGTCGGCCTTCAACTGCAGCATCGAGGCGCTGAGCGCACCGCCTTCGCCGTCTTCGTCCTCGTCGGCCTCATCGACCTCGAGTTCCTCAGCCTCGGCCATGGTCTGAAGTTCTTCGTCGGCGTTCGGATCGATCAGGCCGTCGATCAACTCGTCGATCCGCATCTCCTCGCGCGAGACCCGCTCGGCCATGTCGAGGATTTCGGCGATCGTGGTCGGGCACGCCGAGATCGCCTGGATCATGTGCTTGAGGCCGTCCTCGATGCGCTTGGCGATCTCGATCTCGCCCTCGCGCGTCAACAGTTCGACGGTGCCCATCTCGCGCATGTACATGCGCACCGGATCGGTGGTACGGCCGAATTCCGAATCCACCGACGACAACGCCTGCTCGGCCTGTTCCTCGACTTCCTCGTCAACTACCACTGCCGGCACTTCCTGGTTCATCAGCAGGGTTTCGGAGTCCGGCGCCTCGTCGAACACCTGCACGCCCATGTCGTTGAAGGTCGAGATGATCGATTCGATCTGCTCGGCATCCACCATGTCGTCGGGCAGGTGGTCGTTGATTTCGGCATAGGTCAGAAATCCGCGTTCCTTGCCCAGCGCGATCAGCGTCTTCAGCCGGCTGCGGCGGGCATCCGCGTCGAGCGGGGTGGCGGCCCGCTCGGCAACCTGTGCCAACCGCTCCTTGGCCGATCTGGCCTTGCCCGAAAGCTTGGCACCCGCCGGTCGCGCCGCCGCCTTTGCCGGGGCCAAAACCGCAGGCTTGCGCGCTTCGGCAGCGGGCGCCTTTGCCGCCGCCGCAGTCTTCTTGGCTGCCGCCGAGGTCTTGGTATCGGTTTTCGCGGTTTGTTTTGCTTTGTCCCGGGCCATGGCTTTCCTCAAAACTGGAGGGTGGGTGACGGCGTTCGGCTACATCGCCGAAGAGTCGGAAAAACCTGCAATTCTATCCTATTGCGGCCCCGATTGTCCAGAGCCAAGTTTCTGTTTTTGCGTGAGAAGCTCTCGATAACGGGCCAGTTCGTGCGGGTCGAGACGGCCACCGGCAAGCTTTCCCTGCAACATACGAAATTCACCGCCGCGCGCCTGCTCGCGCAATCCGTCGAGCAGGTCGCAGAACAGCGGCTCGATTGCGCTGTCCTCGAACGGATCGCCGACCAGTTCAGAGGCAATGTCGGCCAGCAAGGGCGCATGCGGGGACTGGCGAAAGTGTTCCAGCAGCATCGCCGCCGATCCCCGCCCGATATCGCCCACCGACACCGCATCGGCGATGGCGTTGAGCAGCGGCGTTTCGGTGCGATCCTGCGGTATCAATTCGAACGGCAGCCGCGCCGCGAGTTCCGGCTGATGCACGATCAGCTTGAGCAGGGTGCGCGACAGTGACGGCGCGTGTTTCGGTGCGGCCCGGGTTGCCGCGCGCGGGTAGCGCGACCACGGTGGGACCGAAGGCTTGAGACCGAGCGAGGACTCCACCTCGGGCTGGCTGAAGCCGCTGGCGGCGGCCAGTTCCTTGACCATCGCCAGGCGCAACAGCGGCGCCTGCACCCGGCCGATCAGCGGTTTGGCGTCGTGAAGCAGTCCCGCGCGACCCTCGGCGCTCGCGATGTCGTGGCGGCCGAGCAATTCGCGCATCAGGAAACCGGCGAGCGGCACGGCGCGCACGGCTTCGGCGTTGAACGCGTCGCTGCCGCGCTCGCGGATGAAGGAATCCGGATCGTGCTCGGCCGGCAGAAACAAAAAGCAGACGGTCTTGTCGTCTGCCAGTTGTTCGAGGCTGGCCTCGAGTGCGCGCCACGCCGCCTTGCGGCCCGCATTGTCGCCGTCGAAGCAGAAAACCACGCGGCCAGCCTGACGCAGCAGCTTCTGCACATGGATGCCGGTGGTTGCCGTGCCCAGCGTCGCGACGGCATTGGGCACGCCGTGCTGGGCGAGCGCGACCACGTCCATGTAGCCCTCGACCACGATCACGAAGTCCACATCGCGGATCGCGGCCCGCGCCTGCGTCAGCCCGTACAACTCGCGGCCCTTCTCGAACAGAGGTGTTTCGGGCGAATTCATATACTTGGGCTCGCCCTGGTCGATCACGCGGCCACCGAAACCAATCACGTTGCCGCGCTGGTCTTGAATCGGAAACATGATACGGTCGCGGAAACGATCGTACCGCCGCCCTTGGTCGTTTTCGATCACCAGGCCGGCTTCCAGCAGTTCCCTGGCGCTGTAGTCGGGAAATACCGCTTCCAGGCCCTGCCAGGCGTCCGGCGCGTAACCCAGCCCGAACTGCGCCGCAATCTCGCCGGTGAGGCCGCGACGTTTCAGGTAATCCACCGCCTTGGCGCTGGATTTGAGCTGTTCACGGTAGAACTTCGCCGCGCGCGCCATGGTTTCGCTCAGCGAACTGGTATCGGGCTTCGGCATTCGTGTTGCGGACTCGTCCTCGGGCACACTCAGGCCGATTTGTCCGGCGAGTTCGCGAATCGCGTCGGGGTAGGACAGCCCGGAATACTCCATCAGGAAGCCGATCGCGCTGCCATGGGCGCCGCAGCCGAAGCAGTGGTAGAACTGCTTGCTCGGGCTGACAGTGAAGGAGGGCGACTTTTCCGAGTGGAACGGGCAGCAGGCGGCGTAGTTCGCCCCAGCTTTCTTCAGCGGCACGAGCCGGTCGATCACCTCGACAACGTCGACTCGGTTCAGCAGTTCCTGGATAAACGACTGCGGGATCAACGCCCTGTCTCACCTTAAGGAGCGGGCCCCATCGCGAGGCCCTGCCCCATTATAGGCAAGCCTCGGCGGAATGCCCGGAATGATGCGCCGCGACCGATACGACGAAAGTTAGCCCTTGCTCAGCGCTTGCCTGACGAGGCCGGAAACCTGGCCCATGTCGGTGCGGCCGGCCAGTTTCGCCTTGAGTACGCCCATCACCTTGCCGATGTCCGACGGCGCGCTGGCGCCGGTCTGCGCAATCGCAGCGGCGATTTCGCCGGCAACCGCTTCTGCGCTCAGTGCTGTCGGCATGTATGCGCTCAACACCACGATCTCGGCCTTTTCCGCATCCGCCAGATCCTGCCGCTTGGCCGCTTCGTACTGGCTGATGGAGTCGCGCCGCTGCTTGAGCATCTTGTCGATCACCGCAACCACTGCCGCATCGTCGAGTTCGATGCGGTCGTCCACCTCGCGTTGCTTGATCGCCGCCATCAGCAGGCGGATCGCCGACAGGCGCGGGGCATCCTTGGCGCGCATCGCGGATTTCATGTCTTCGTTGATCTGCTGCTTGAGGCTCATCGCGCTATTCCTGTTCGAAAACCGCGGCGGACAAAAAAAAACAGCCTGCGCCGCGC
>WBZP01004573.1_pt1 | contig 12551 bp, 7 predicted proteins | sample 5204301 | NCBI WGS metagenome assembly WBZP01 (sample SAMN12412401, study PRJNA552823) | activated sludge metagenome | isolation source: activated sludge from nitrification reactor of wastewater treatment plant... | place: USA: Pennsylvania | collected 2017
ATCCAATTACCTATTTGTTCCTTGTTGTATCGCATAACTTTTTTTTTACAAAGGTACGATAGAAAATAGCTGCTCTCCAATATGGGCTTGCTCGGATGCTTACGGAGAAATGATCATTGCTTGATGTTTGATTGGTTGATATGAAATATATTTGATAGAGATAATCCAAGAGATATTTACTTTTTTTATCTGGTGGTGTTAAATTTTTAAGAGTATTATAATAATTTTTAAATTTGACATTTTCATTGCTAATGAGGTACAATTCTAATAAGCTCAGTTCATTGGCCCACCACTCACTATTATTTTTATTTTCAATCTTTTCCAAGAAATCACTTGCTGATGCTTGAAAAATAGAATCTGCCTTCGCATGTTGTTCCATGAAATGGTAAGTTAATGCCATCTGTTCGTCAAGTGAAACATCATATTCTTTTTTCAGATACTTTAGATCTTTCAAACTACTTTTATAGTCACCAGTATAAAAATAAGCATTAGCCCTGTTATATATTTTAGGAACAATAAAATTCACAATGCGAACACAAAAATCTATATCTCTCTGAATACTTATTGAATATGGTTTTATACATTCTTTATATCTTTTTGCTTCATAAAGGGCATCTGCATATTTATCTGGACTAAGCAATTCTATAGCTCTTGCAGAATCTATTTCTAAGGCAATAGGATAAAGTTTTAATATAGGATTATAATTATTATGATAGTCATATCTCGATGATAATGACATCAAAGCATCCACTATTCCAACACTTTGTTTTATTTCTTGTAAAGTATATAAACCATTCAGATAGCCAACTACTTTTAGTTCAGTTGCATTGTAGAAATAATAGTGTAAGGATTTGTCTCCATTATTTCTAAGGTCTAATTCATTAAAATCATCAAATTGATAAATATCTAAAGGGAAGTATTCTATTTTATTTTTGCTCAAGTTGAGCCTATTTGTTTTGAGATTAGACCAACCAGTTTTAGGTAAATTTGTAATATTGCAATTAGAAAAGTCAATCATTTTAAATTTTTGAGGCATATTCATCAACTCTTTCAGGATTCCTCCATCAAACTCCTTATTATGTGAACATGATAATGTCTCCAATCCAGTCATCTTCTGGATTGAAGGTGGCAAGGCTCGAATATTATTTGAGAAATCAGGTTTAAGATGATCTCTATCTGTATGGTAACTATTGTGCAACAAAAGAGTTTTTAACTTTTTCAATTTACCTATATTATCAGGTATCGCATTGAGATTATTATTGGCCAACTCCAAAAGTTCTAAAGATGATAAATTACCAAGCGAAGAAGGCAATTCACTTAGATTATTATTGTTAAGGTTAAGCTCCTTTAGATGTATAAGTTTTTTGATACTTTTCGGCAATTGTTCTATTTTGTTAAAACCTAAATTCAAATATTCAAGTTTTTCTAAATCGCCAATAGACTCAGGCAGTTTAGTAAGGTTAGAAAATTTGGCATCTAATTTCTTTAATTTTTTTAAATTCCCTATTGTATTTGGTAGCGAAATAAGATCAATAAATGGAATATTTAATGTTGTTAGGTTTTTAAGTTCACCTATTTCATTAGGAAGTACCTTGAATTTACCACTCAATTCGAGTTTTTCTAGATTGGATAGTTTTTTGATATTTCTACTTAAAATAGTGTCAGAAAAACCACTAATTACAAGATTTTTCAAATTATATAAATTAAAAAGTGATTCAGGGATATAACAAGCTTCATTTTTCCATCTAACTGAGACTTGTAAGTCTTCAATATTTTTTAATAAACCTATATTTTTTTCAATATTTGAAGTAGCCTTGCCCAAATTCAAAGTGAAATGTTTTAATTTAGGTAATTCAGCTATACTTTGTAATAAAGGGATATCTTCCTTTGTGCCCAACCTAATAAGAAACAATCTGCCCAATTCCTTAAAAACTCCAAAATCTAACTCATTTTCATCAGAAAGTGTAAAACCTGACAATGAAAGAAACTTTAGATTACTAGCTTTTTTTAATGGCTCGAAGAAATTTTTGGTTTCGTGGTTGTAGGATTCTAATACAATGCAGTTTGCTTTTAATGGGTATTCTTCGGGATTGGGTAGATAAATTTCAGGTAGGTTCATATATATTCCTTCCATTTTTGCCAGTAACTCATCTAAAGTTGGAGAACTAACCATATTTTTACCTATATTGTAAATGCCCAAAAACTTAAGTGATGGCATTTTCAGTAATTCTGACCATAAACTGTCATAATTTAAATTCATTTTTCCGTTTATATAAACGAAATCTATATTTTCAAGCTTCCTAAACTTTGGAATGTTTGTAAAAGCTGTATCTCTCCAATTCGAAGTCAATTCAATTGAAGTGACATGTTCATGCGCATTAATAAGACCTACTTTTTCTTTAAGATTGTCAAATTCTGTTATGTGAATTGTTACGTTGTTGAATCTTGTTTCTTTAAGTCTTATTTCAAGCTCTTTGTCACCAATTCTTAAAGGCAAAAGACTAACTTTATATTCTGAGATTAAATCTTTACCGAAATATTTTTCAAAACCTAATTGTGCATTTCCATAGTGCGGGTATGTAAAATGGATAATTGTTGCTATAAAAATTAATATTTTTTTCATTTTTATCAATTTTTTATAATCAAATCTTGAAAAACTTAAAAAGCCCAACTTTATCCCCATTCTTCAATCTCATAAAATACGTCCCACTTTTCAATCCACTAACATCAATAGACTGACTGTCCAATGTCAAAACCCGCAAAATCCTGCCTGAAATATCATAAATTTCCGCTTTGCTCCAGTTTTCATCTGATTCCAAATATAAGATATCTCTGACCGGATTAGGATAAACATTGACTTCTGTATTGAAATCTTTTGTAATACTTGGCAATGCAATTGTCGTCTGTGCTTCATTAGTTCGTATCGGGAAGTTGTAGTCAAAATAGATGTCTGCTAGGTTTTTTAGTGAGTCGCCAAGAACTAAACTCGGCAAGGTCTTGATCTTAAAAGCAATATATCCATCGTTATTGGCATCGTCGAAGGGTAGTTGGATGTTTTCAAAGATGAATTCTACCTTGTTGCCTTCGATGCGGGTATAAACTTCATGGCTGGCATCGGTGATTTGTAGTGTTGCTACATCAAATCTTTTGGTATCGATGATGTCCTTAACTACCACATTTTCAGCGGCATAGTTGCCTGTATTTTCGAAGCGGATGAGATAGTCCACGTACTCGCCTACCATGTCCGGTTTTACACGATCACCCTGGAGACATGTTTTGTCATTCGGGTCGTAAGAACCTACGACGGTATTTTCGAGGGTGAAGATATTATCTAAGATAGAAGCTGTGAGATATAATTTATCTCCTGCATTCACAGGTGGTGTATCTGTGGGTCTGTTGACTTTGAGTGTAACAGTGATTTCTCTTTTTTCGAAAGGAAAGAGATTGGTAAAATTCCACTTGACGATGCCGTCGGCTATCTGATCAGGTGATTGAGTAGCTGAGATATAATCCAACAATGTTTCATCATAAGTAAAATTGAGCGTACTGCTCTCTATTTGATTTCCTACATTTTCCCAAACGATTTTGTATTTGGCTTCGAAGCCTGGTCTTGCTGGTGGTGTGAGTGGGATGACAGAAATGTTGGTTTGGCGGAATATGCCTTTGGGCGTAACGCAGAAGTCTTGGGTGATGGTATCAGAAGTGGATGGAAAGGTTATGGTAAAAGAAGAAGGTGTTGCTTCGAAATTTTCATGATTATCTAATAAAGGGGTGATAGTGTGGGTGCCTTGTGGTAACGCAATAGCGAAGTTTCCTGTAGAGTTAGCTATGTAAAGTCCGGTTAAATTATTGTTTCGGTTAATTTGGTATTTCAAATTTGACCACTTAATATCCTGACCATCACATCCATTGTTGTTTTTATCAAATTTAGTATTTCCTTGAATCTTATAGTATTTACCACCAGGTGTGAAGGTGCAGTATGAATTTACTTCACAGTTTATTATGCCAAAACCAATTGTTATATTAAATATATTTTCAATATCAAATTCATTACAGCAGATATAATTAAGGTCCGGATTTTCGCTGTAAATTAACTCATCAAATATTGAACCTGTTTTAATGAATAAAGATTTTATCTTATTGCTTCTACAGTTCAATGTTTTTAAATTTATTAGATTATTGACGTCCAATGAAGTTAAAGAATTATAGGCACAGTAGAACCTTATCAATTTTCTTAAATCTTGTAAATCTACGGAAGTAATTTGGTTTTCAACAATTGATAAATATTCCAAATTAGTTAAACCTCTAAGATCTAAGGAGGTAAGTTCATTTGATCCACAATATAGATTTGACAAACTTGTCAATCCCGTAAGATCTAATTTTGTTAGTTTATTTGAGTGACAATATAATCTATATAAATTTATCAATCCTTTAATGTCTAAGTGAGACAATTGATTTCTATCACAATGTAAAATTTTTAAATTGATTAATCCAGAAACATTTAAGATGGTGAGTTGATTTGAGTGACAGTGAAGTGACTGCAAGTTCGTCAGATTCGAAACATCTAACGTAGTAAGTTCATTTGAATAACAATTTAAGTGAGTTAAATTTTTGAAATAATCTATACCTTCTAAATTCTTAATTTCTTTTGATTTGAGAAGTAGTCTGAAACATTTAATTGCTTCTGATACGTCTATCTCCCCATCATTATTCAAATCAGCATCTGCATCACCTTTATCGTCACCAGTTAAATCCACACACTTACTATTCACCAATGCATTTTTAAAATTAGCATCCGGAAAGTGGATTATTTGGGCATTAGCCACACTACATAAGACCAAAAACAAAAGGATTAATTCGTTTTTCATGACCATAATTTTTTAAATCTTCACAAATTTAACACGATCTATCTTATTTCCATTCCTCAATCTTATGAAATACGTTCCACTTTTCAATCCACTAACATCAATTGACTGACTATCCAATGACACAGACCGCATAATCCTACCCGAAATATCATAAATTTCCGCTTTGATCCATTTTTCTTCGGTGGATATGTTTAAGATGTCTCTGACGGGATTCGGATAGATGCTGATGTCTGTTGTAATATCAGTCGTGGATACTGACAATGCTATGGTCGTTTTGGCTTCATTGGTACGGATGGGGAAATTATAGTCAAAGTAAATGTCTGCCAGATTTTTGAGGGAGTCGCCTAGTACGAGCGATGGTAATGTCTTGATCTTAAAAGCAATATATCCATCGTTATTGGCATTGTCGAAGGGTAGTTGTATTTTTTCAAAAATGAACTCTACTTTATTGCCTTCGATGCGAGTATACACTTCGTGGCTGGCATCGGTGATTTGTAGTGTTGCTACATCAAATCTTTTGGTATCGATGATGTCTTTGACCACGACATTTTCTGCTGCGTAATTGCCAGTATTTTCGAAGCGGATGAGATAGTCTACGTACTTACCCACCATGTCGGGTTTTACACGATCGCCCTGGAGACAAGTTTTGTCATTTGGGTCGTAGGAGCCAACCACAGCATTCTCGAGGGTGAAGATATTATCTAAGATAGAAGCTGTGAGATATAATTTATCTCCTGCATTCACAGGTGGTGTATCTGTGGGTCTGTTGACTTTGAGTGTAACAGTGATTTCTCTTTTTTCGAAAGGTAGCAGATTTGTCAAACTCCACTTGATGATGCCATTGGTTATTTGTTCTGGTGTCTGTGTGGCCGAGATATAATCCATCAATAATTCATCATAAGTAAAATTGAGTGTACCGGTTTCTATCTGATTTCCTACATTTTCCCATACGATTTTGTATGATGTATCGAATCCTGGTCTCGCTGGGGGAGAGAGTGGGATTATGGTAATGTCGGTTTTACTAAAGAAACCTTTTGATGTGATGCAAAAGTTTTGGGTGATGGTGTCGGATTGGTTAGGGAAGGTAAATGTGAAGGATGGTGGTATTGATTCAAAGATATCCGAGTGTTCTATTATTGGTTGGATGTTATGAGTACCTTCTTGAATGGGAAGACGGTATTTTCCAGTAGAGTTAGAAATGAGAGTTCCATCTGTATTTCCATTAGTAATATTATATTTTAAATTTGGTAGTTTAATATCCTGTTCATCACAGCTATCATTGTTTCCATCATAAGTAAAATTACCTTGGAGTATGTAATATTTACCACTTGGATTGAAGGAACAGTATGAATTGACCTCACAATTGATTAATCCGTTTGCTAACACTTTAATCTTCATGTTTGGAATTTGATCTTCGTTACAACAAATATAAATCAGATTTTTATTACCTCTAATATCTACAGGATGAAGTTTTTTTGATCCTTTTATAAATAAAGATGTTAGTTCATTATTGTAACAAGATATATTGATTAAGTCATTCAATTCTGAGACATTTAAGGTAGTTAGTTTATTATTTCCGCAACTCAAATATGATAAATATTTCATTCTTGAAACATCTAAGGAATGCATTTTATTAATTTCGCAATTGAAGGATAACAAATTATTCAACCCTGAGACATCCAAAGAAGTGAGTTGATTAAAGTAGCAATCTAAGGATGGTAAACTATGCAACCCTGAGACATCCAAGGATGAGAGTTTATTACTTTTGCAATCTAAGGATATTAAATTATTTAACCCTGAGACAATCAAGGAAGTGAGTTGATTGTAGGTGCAATCCAAAAATAATAAATTACTCAACTTGGAGACATCCAAAGTTGTAAGTTGATTTTTATTGCAATCCAAGTATTTTAAATTTTGTAACTTAGATACATCCAATGAGTTTAACCAATTAAAGCCACAATCTAAGTATGTTAGGTTTTTAAAATTTTCGATCCCACCTAAATTTTCAATTCCCTTTCTGTAAAGGAATAGACTATCCAATTGCAGAGCTTCATCAACATCAATTTCCCCATCATTATTAAAATCAGCATCAATATCCCCTTTACTATCACCATTTATATCCACACACTTACTATTCACTAATACCCATTTAAAATTAGGATCCGGAAAATGGATAATCTGTGCATTAATGTGTACACAAAATGCGAGTAACAAAAGGATAAATACATTTTTCATAAGCTTTGATTTGAATCATTAATTTTCAGGAACAGTATTACATGATGTTCTTCCACATCACAAAAGGTAGGATTGTGCAGCTGTATGTTTCTCTTTCACCCATCCAGTTCGCCGGACAAAACCAATTTATTTTCACATCTGCCGATAAAGATAAAATAAATCTCTCATCCACTGTAATTTATACCGGTTTAATTCCAAAAATATAGTGGTCACGACATATAACCGTAGATCACTTGATCACCCAATCACCCGAGCAACCGAACACTCGAGCAACCGAACACTTGAACACTCGAATCTCTTACTGTTCAGATCAATCAGATTGTTCGTCATTCGTCGTTCGTTGTTCACTCATGTATCCCAACGAGCTTATCCTTCAACGGTCTGCCTTGCTTTTGCGCCACCACAGCTTTGATTTCTGCGAGAATGGACAGTGCTATTTCTTCTGATGTTTCCGCTCCGATATCCAATCCCGCAGGACTGTAAATGGTGGATATTTGCTGCCCGGTCAGTGGTCGGCTTTCTTCTTCGTATTCGGAGAGCATTCTTTCCAGTTTTTTCTTTGGTCCAAGCATAGCGATATATTTTGCATGGTGTTGACATAGTTCGTACAGCAGTGCTTTGTCGTAGTTGTAGTTGTGGGTCATCAAGGCAAAAAAAGTAAAATCATCTATATGTACACTTTTGATCACTTCTGCCGGCTTGGCGATAAGGACATCACAGGCTTTGGCAAATCGCTCTTTTTTGGCATAATTGGCTCTACCGTCTATTATCGTCGTGTCCCAACCCAATACATCCGCCATATCCACTAAGGGCATTACATCATTGCCTGCACCTACGATAATAAGAGATACAGCAGGGGGCACAAACTCCAGAAAAACGGTCATCTTTTCACCTTCCATTTCTACTTCTGTCCAGGAACTTTTTTTCTTATTATGGACATTCTGAACTTCTTTTTTTAATACATCCATCTGAAAATCTGACCGATTTTTGCCCAACATTTCCATCTGTTCATTTATGAAAAATCGAGTGCCTGATTGTGGTTGTTTTTTATGTAGTAAGGTAAAAAATGTGGCAATAACTGCGTTTTGTCTGTTTGAAGTCATCCTTTCCAGAAGCTCTATGGGATGGTTAATGATTTCATAATCAATAGGTTCGATCAATATCTTGATGATACCATTACAGCCAAGACCAATTCCTATCGTCGCATCGTCTTCATCCATGGTATCATACGTTACTAGCGCAGGTACTTGTTCATTTATAACGTGAAGTGCTTTTCGCATCGCGTCTCCTTCGAGACAGCCACCACTAATAGCTCCGGTCAGTCTGCCGTCTTCCGAGATCAGCATTCTTGCTCCCGGACGTCGGTAAGATGAACCTTCTAAGTGTACGACGGTTGCCAAAGCACAACGTTTTCCTTCAGATTTGAGTACTTGAAAACTGCGTATGATGTCTCTGATTTCTTTCATGGGTGGTTTACTGACATCATCAAATTAACAGTACATTTTTTCATAAAAGTCTATTGTCTCATCAGAAATGTATTCAAATTCTTTATAGATTTGTGTTAGTTCATTAGTATAATTAGAAGAAATGTACATAAAATTTTGCTGTTGATGTGGACTGCTAAATGTAACAAAGTTTAAGAAAATAGCTTGATGACTTTCATCTAAAAATTTATTCAATTCCTTGATGAATCTAAAAGTGAAATTGTCGGTTAGTTTGTTGCAATAAAATCTTTCGCCATTAATGTCAATGCCAATATCTACAAAAATTGGATCTTCTTCGTTATCGACTTTTGAAAAATTGGTAAAAGTAATGGCGCCATTGGTAATGGAAGCAAAGCCTTCCAGCTCACTTTCCCAACCCATACTTTCTGGAACGCTACAGTCATAAATAAAATTTCTGAAATTCCATAATAACGCATCATATTCAAAAACGACATATTCCATCGAGTACTTATATCCCATATCCACTTCTTCAGGAGGCAATAATTCAAAAAGGCCCATTTGTTTATATTCGGCCAATTTTGCTTTGACATCATTCAATGAAAGAACATGGTGAAAAGGGCTTCGAATATGAATACTTCTAACCTTAGAAGGGGCATATTTAGGCTCTTCGTCGTAAAAATAATAAGTTGTCAATTTTTGGTCAGTTAATGATTTAATATTGTCGATATTTACATAAGAAGAGAAATTTTTGTTCAATTCAAGATCAAGGTTTAACCTGTCAAAAATTTTGGATATATCTTTAATAAAAGTGTCTGGGTTTTGATTCGAAAAATAATTGATTCTAAAGATAAAAATGTGCTTATCGTTTTTCACTTTGATCCGTACATCTTTCAACTCATAGCTACCTTCGACCATAGCAGGTACAATTTCATACTCCAAAATAAGCTTTCCTCTATAGAAGTGTTCATTGATATTTTGGATCAAAGATTGAATATTATGTAAGGTATTTGCATCTTTATTCCATGTGTAAGCCATGAAGTGCGGCTTTCGCCTAAAATTTTTGAAAAAATTAAACATTTATATATTTTCTAATTTTTTATTTCTCTTTTATTCCGGTCCAAACATCTTTTCAAAAACTGGTAAAAGTTTGGTAGCTGGAACATAATTATCTTTAATACCCATTTCATAACTATCCTGGCAATATTTTCTCATGTCATTTATAATTTCAGAAAGTCTTGGATTATTGGCCAGTTTAGCTACTAAGACTGCTCTGAAGGGATAGCCTTCGCTTGTCTTTATAATATAAGGTACGTCTTTATCAATTGGATTAATTATTTGATCTACCTCCATAATATTTGAATACTTATTGACTAAAGGAATTGTATATTCCTTTTGCAATTTATCAAAAATTTCATCCCAGTTTTGATGACCGTACTTTGATAAATTTAGGCCTTGAAAATCAAATTTTTCTGTGTCAAAATTTTCTGTGGTAATATACAAAGTTTGCGCATGTGTAGGAGAGTAAAGTAATTCTTCCCTATATTTTAACCATTCATTTTCTATTTCATTAAAACAAATGCACAATATATACCTCAATATTTCATCACCTCCAAGCTTCTGAATGGGAAAAGTTATACTAACATTCAATTTATCATTTTTCATAATAGTAATGCTAGAAGCTTGCTCATCAATTTCAGTATTTTGACAATACTTCTTCAGATTATCACAAAAAATTCTTTCTAACGTTCTCATTCTTTATTGTCTTTTGTTGCACTTCCCTACCCCATCAACTTCGGATCTACCAAAAATGGCTGATCATAGTATCGCTTACCTGTCGCTTTGTACAAGGCATTTGCCAATGCGCCAATGACCGGTGGATTGAGTGGCTCACCTAGACCTGTGGGATCTTTTTTATTATCTACAAAATGGACTTCTATTGCCTTTGGTGCTTCTCTGTGTCTGATGAGTCGATAGGTATTAAAGTTGTTTTGTTGAGGTACGCCATCTTTGAGTGTGATGGCACTATACGAACCATGACCAATCCCATCTATGATGCCGCCTTCGGCTAGATTGGTGGCGGCAACAGGGTTGATGACCAGACCACAATCAACAGCTGCAGTTACTTTTTGTATAGTCGGCTGATTGTCTTTCATTTCTATATCTACGATTTGGGCGACGTAGGTATTGTGACAGAAATAAGCGGCTACACCACGGTGCAACCCTGACGTGTCTTTGCCCCAGCCTGACTTTTCCTTGATGAGCTGAAGTACTCCGGAATATCTTTCTGCTTCGTAATCATTGTCTTTCCCTACAGGACTTGTTTTGGCTTTTTCCAGCAATTCCAACCTCAAATCTATCGGGTCTTTACCCATCGTTTCTGCTAATTCGTCCAGAAAAGATTGCTCCGCACCTGCTATAAAATTAGATCCCGGCGCTCTGAAAGCGCCTACACTTACATTGGATACGATAGTCCATTCTTCTGCAAGATAATTATCTACTGCTCCAGCCGGAAAACGATTGGCAGATAAGGAACTTTCCGGTACGCCACCTGTTTTCACATGAAAAGCTAGAAGATTTTTATTTTCGTCCAATGCTGCTCTATAAGTAGCATGATACGCAGGACGATAAATTCCTGTAGTCATATCATCTTCACGCGTGTAGATCAATTTGACAGGTGCATTCATTTTCTGTGAGATGACTGCGGCTTCTATCAAAAAATGTCCATACAATCTACGACCGAATCCGCCACCCATCCGAGTCATTTGGATATCTATTTTTTCTATTGGCAATCCTAACCTTGTAGAAGCGGATTTCTCCATAAACTCAGGAGTTTGGATTGGTCCTACCAACTCTGCTTTATCAGCCGTAACATGGGCGAAAAAGTTCATCGGTTCGAGGGGACTGTGCGCCAGAAATGGAGCAGTATAACTGCGCTCCAGAATAGTGGTTGCTTTTTTGAAGGCTGCTTCAGGATCGCCATCTTTTCTAACAACAGTGGCAGCAGATTTAGAAGCGGCAATCATTTGTGCCAGGTGATCGCCTGAATTTTCAAGACCGGAAGGCGTCGAGATCTTTTTGGTCCTGCCAAAAAATGGCACATCTACTTCTTTACTCTTGATTTGTTCCCATTCGCAAGTGATGGCTTTTTTGGCATTCATTACTTCCCATGTGGTATTACCTACTACTACGACCAATTCGTTGAAGGATATTGTATCGCACCACTGTGTCTCTCCTTCATTATAGACATTGATCTTAAAAACATCTTTGATGCCAGGCATTGCCTTAGCAGCAACATTATCAAAAGATTTTAATTTTAACCCAAACGCAGGTGGATGTACGATCATGGCGATGAGCATCCCTTCTTTTTTAAAATCCAATCCAAACAATGGTTGGCCGGTTACGATCTTTTTCCCATCGACATTATTTCTGGATGTACCGATGATTTTATATTCGCTGATTTCTTTGAGTTTGACTTCTTTGGGCACTTCGATAGTAGCAGCAACAGAAGCCATTTCGCCATATCCGGCAGATTTACCACTATTTTTATGGTGTATCATACTTGCTTCAGTGGTGATTTCTGACACAGGTACTCCCCAGGCTTTCGCAGCAGCTTCTTTGAGCATTTGACGAGCTGTAGCGCCAGCCATACGGAGTCCTTCCCAACCATGACGGATAGACTGACTGCCCCCTGCGAGTTGTCTGGTAAAAATAGAAGTATCTAGTGGTGCTTGCTCTACAATTACATTTTTCCAATCCACATCCAGTTCTTCTGCGACAATCATCGGCATAGAAGTTTTGACATTCTGACCGATCTCAGGATTGGGTGACATGATGGTGACGACCCCGTTTTCACCGATTTTCAGGAAACCGTTTATTTTAAACCACTCTTTGGGCATGGCGAGCAATTGTTCGGGTGTAGATTTGCATGATGCCAGCCAACTGAATCCGATCATCATTCCACCACCTGCGAGCGCGCTGCTTTTGATGAATGATCTTCTGCCGT
>WBZP01005709.1_pt1 | contig 12551 bp, 12 predicted proteins | sample 5204301 | NCBI WGS metagenome assembly WBZP01 (sample SAMN12412401, study PRJNA552823) | activated sludge metagenome | isolation source: activated sludge from nitrification reactor of wastewater treatment plant... | place: USA: Pennsylvania | collected 2017
GCCGCCGACCACCGTGAACTGGCTGAAACTTTCGTTGCCCGTGACCCGCACCCGTCCGGCGGCGATCCAGGCGTGGGCCTTGAACTCCCTGGTGTCCGGATCGCGCATCAACCCGAAGTAGAGGGCATAGGGAATGCGGTAGAGACCCAGCAGCAGGCGGGCGGCCACGGCCTGCGGGAAGCAGTTGGAGTTCCACGGGGTGTAGCAGGCGGCCAGACGCACCGCCCGGCTGATCTGCAAGGCGCGGGCTTCCTGGGCGGGAACCAGCACCGGCACCCAAGGCGCAACCCCGACCGCCGTGCCCAGATGCGGAGCCAACCGCCGGAAGGAAACCGTAAAGATCGCGGCCTTGCCAAGGCCCAGGAGCATCCAGAGCGGGACGAACCAAAATTGGGTGAAACGCGGTTGGCGGAGGAAGCTGAGGGTCTTGCGTTGAAGCGTGCGCCACATGCGGGTCAAACCGCCGACACCAGACCAAGCTGGATCAGTTCCTCGACAAAAGTTTGCATGTCAGCCTGACAGGTGGCTTCTTCCACGGCGTACTCGGCGCAAATTACGCAGGTGATGTTGGCGACGGTGGTCGGCGCGGCCAGCAGTTCCCAGACCCGGGAACCCACGCCGGTGATGCCGAAGTACTCGCCCTGCTCGATGCTCATCATCACCAGATCGCCGTCGATGTCGGCGGCGACCAGGTTGGGGTTGCGGGTGAAAAGGGTGGTAGAAGGAACGGGACTCATGGACGCATCCTTGGGTTAGTTCCTTAAAAGTGTAACCATTTTTCTCGCAAAAACGAACCATTAGAGGCTGTATAAAAACGCCTCTTAGGAGCGACATGGATGAGCGAAATGAGGGTTTTCGGTTTGGTAGCACGTAGCCCGGATGGGAAGCACAGCGGAATCCAAGGTTGCCGCGCCTCGGTGGTCAGCGACTTACCCGTTGTACTTTCGTGGCCACCCGATCTACAAATCGTCCGGAAGCGCTATAGGCATCGACCATTCGCGCCTCCGTTTGGAGGCGCTCAGAGACTGTACAAGAACCCCTCGCCCGCTTGCGGGAGAGGGGCAGGGGTGAGGGTTTCTTTTCAAAGGGTTAGCTCACGAGAGGCTGTATAAAAACGCCTCTCAGGCCGGTCTGCCTAGAAGCCTCACGCGACCGGTTAACTACCACCACACTGTGTTGGTCCAAAGGAGTTATTTAGGCCTCCTTGTACATCACCATTCGGATCGCAACCAGCGCGAGTGATGACAGCCGCTGAGCCCAACCGCAGAACAGATGGGGCAACGTAGTCGCGTTTCGTTTGGATACTGTCGGGTTTCGGCATGGAAATTCTCCTAAAAAATGCTGGGCCTCGGAACTTGGCGATATCGGTCGTGGATTCGATCCAAAAAAGCCTGCTGAAAGAACTATTATCAGTTCTCCTTATTAGCGTAGCAGATAAATACTCCTACTGACAAACCCCGGAGCAACTTCAGGCGGTAGGTCTGCTCAATCTCGGAAGTTTCCCAGCCGGAATCCGGCCAGTCATCCAAGGCCTGCCTCAAAGCCTCCAGATCCAGGTAGTCCCCGGCGCTGCCATGGGTCATCAGGTGGGTTAGCTCCTCGCGAAGGCGGGGCAGGGCCTGTCCTGCAGCCTCGTACCAATCCGCAGCCTGTAGACCTCGAGTGTTCGCATGCAGGGTCTCAGGCGGCAGCACGTCCCCCATGAGTCGGTGCAACAACCAGCGAGATTGCCCGTCACGCAGGTATTGCGCATCCGGAACGGCGAGACAGAATTCGGTCAACCGGAGGTCAGCGGTGGGGTCGCGCATCTCCAAGCCCACAGCATTATCGGACGCAAAATATTCGCCATTATCGAAACGGGTGAGGGTCGCGACGCACATGCGCCGGCCGTTTGCCCAAGGCCGATAACTAAGGTCTTGGTTGGTTTTTTTGGCGCGTTCGGCAGTGCGCATCCGTGCCATAAATGTCGGGTGGATGGCCGAGTAGTTGGTGAGGTTCCAGCCGCGCCCCCTGTGCTTTTCGAGTGCTGCCCAGAGTGCGGCCGGAAGATAGGGGGCGAGGCAGTGCTCCAGCAGAGAGCGCCAGCGCCAGTTTGGGTACCGGCGTTTGATTGCCCTGAGTTCTTGCCACAACGTAAACCATCGCCCGCGCCCGAGCAGCGCCGGTAGATGCGGCCAGCCCTCGTAGGAAATCGTCATGTTGCCCATCCGACCGGTGAGCATCACCTTGACTCCACGCCTGGCGGCATCGGCACGGATGGCGTTTACCCAGACTACGTTGCAGGGATTCAGCGGGGCCCGGTCCAGGGTTTCGGTATCTTCCCGCAGATTGTCAATGGGCGAGGTGCCGTCGGGGCGAATGAGGATATGCTCAATGTTGGCAAATCGAGCCGCTAGCGCCCGCGCACCTGGGCCTTCGTCGCCATACCGGCCCTTGGGTACCGGCCCTTCAAACCCTTCGCGAGGGACGGCAGTGTACGCCAGCAACCCTGCGTTGCGTGCGGCCAACTGGCGCGCGGCGATGGCCGTGACAGTGGAACTGTCGAACCCGGAGCTTAATTCCGAGGCGATCGGCCCGATGGCGCGCAAGCGGCAGGCCACCGCCCGCTCCAGGTGCTCCCGGAAGGCCTCCAGATAATCATCATCGCTGGGCAGATGGATTTCGCGCTCCGGGTCGAAACGGTGATAGCGGTGCGTGGTGACCTGATCGCCTTCGAGCACCAGCGTCTGCCCCGGTTCGACCCGATAGATATCGTTGAAAAACGACTTTGGCCCGATCATGGGCAACAGGCACAGGTAATCGTGCAGACTCTCCTCGTTCAGCGCCCTGGGGATGCCGGGGATGGCGAACAGCACCTTGGGCATGGTCGCAAAGGCAAAGAACCCGGCCTGCTGGTGCCAAAACAAGGGCCGAACGCCCAAGGGATCCCGCGCCAACCACAGCCGCCTCTGCCGCCCCTGCCAGCAGGCCAAGGCAAAATCGCCCAGCAGATGATCCACCGCCCCGGTATCCCAGCGCAGGCACGCTCGCAGCACCAGATCGCTGTCGGCCAGCAAGGCAGTGTCCGCCGCGCTTGACCCCAGCGCCTGGGCCAACTCATCGCGGTTATCAATCCGCCCGTCGAACAGCAGCGTCGTGCCGCTTTCCGCATGAACGAGGGGCTGGTGATCCAGGCTATCCTCCGGCGTGGTGCGCAGCAGCGTGCGCAAAAAGGCGGCGCTGCCGTGATGAACGTGGTTCTGGACATCCCGGCCATAAGGCGTCAGCACCGTCTGCATCCGTTCCAGCGTCGCCCGATCCACCGGGCGACCATCGAACTGAATGATGCCTGCAATTGCACTCATTAGAACTTCTCTACCGCGTCGGGCTGGGTCAGCAAATCCCCCAGACGTTCAAACAAAACTTCGGCGACCGCTTCCGGGCGGCGCACGGTCACGGCCTGACGATAAAACCGGCCCACCTCCTGACCGGTCCCGATGGCGACCAACTGGATCGGGCTGGATTCGATCCCGGCGATGACCGCCCGCAGATGATTTTCCAGATATTCGCGGCTGTTGGCGCTGGCCGTGGCTTCATCATAGGGCGAACCATCGGAGAGAACCACCAGCACCTTGCGTGGCTGGGGCTGGCGCAGCAGGCGGCGCGCCGCCCAGTCCAGCGCTTCGCCATCGATGTTTTCGTAACCGAAGCCCTCGCGCAGCAGCAGGCCCAACGAGGACCGCGCCCGCCGCCAGGGCTGGGCGGCGGTCTTATACAGAATATGGCGCAAGGCATTGAGTCGCCCCGGCGCCTCGGGAGCGCCCCGCTCGCGCCAGCGTCGGCTCACGGGGTTGTCAGCGCCGAAGCGGGTGGTGTAGCCGAGCACCTCGCACCGCACCTGACACGCCTCCAGGGTGTGGACCGCCAGGTCAATGGCAAGCGCGGCCATACGCTGGGGCGCCCCGCGCATGGAACCGGACTGATCGACCAGCAGGGTCACGCAGGCTTCGGGAACCGGCGCCTCGCGCTCGATCCGGAAAATCCGGCGGTCGCCGTGGGTTCCCACCAGCCGCGCCAGCCGGCGATGGTCCAGACGCCCCTCCTCCTGATCGAAGGACCAATGCCGCAAGCGGGCGGCCAGCAACCGCCGCTGCAAGCGATGCGCCAGTTGCCGGACCCGACGGCGATCCAGCGGATTCAGTCCGTGCAGCGCCGCTGCGTCATCGGGGCGATACCAATGCGCGGCGGGATGCTCCTCGTCCCAGGCGCGGGTGAATACGGCATAGCCAGGAAAGGCGGCAGCGGGGGTGAAATCGCGATTCGGCCCGCCCGGACGTTCCATTTCGGCATCCGGGCGCTCCTCGTCCGACGCCGAATGGCCGTCCGGCGCGGCGTCGCCGTCAGATTGCGCCGGATCTCGCGCCGGGTTGCCCGGCGCACCCGGATCGTAAAAGTCGGAAAGCGCTCGCACCAGTGGGTGCAAGGTCTCGGCAAAGCGCGGTCCATCGCTCAACAGAATCCGGGCGGCGTTCAGCGCCTCGGCAATGCTGGCATCGCTCAGTGGCACCGGCGGGTCTTTCCGATCCACGGGGGCTGCTTGCCACGGCCAGCGTAATCCAAACCGCGCAAGGCGTGGCGCGTTCCTGCCCGGAGCCTCCCCCGCCAGCTTCACCACCGGTAAGCGTTCAGACCCCCTCCCCCCTTGTGGGGGCAGGGCTGTTAAGTTCTTCCGGGTCGAACCACCCCGGCGCGTTGCGCCACCCCTCCTTAACCAAGGAGGGGAACAAACCCACGGCGGCAGCCATCCTGATTTCCCCTCCTTGGCTAAGGGCTGCCTGAGCTTGTCGAAGGAGGGGTGCCCGAAGGGCGGGGTGGTTGGATCGGCGACATCCCTGCTTTTATAGAACTTAACAGCCCCCCCTTGTGGGGGAGGGCTGGGGTGGGGGGCGTCGGCCTGGCCACCGAAAATACAGCGCGCGACCTGATACAGCCGGGCCATCGCCGGATCCGTCGGCGACAGCGCCTCCAGGTGGCTGAGGTTATGCGCCATCCCCGGCAGATGTCGACTGGCCAGGGTCTCCACGCGGGCCTGCTCCAACAGGCGATACCAGGGCCATTCCGTCGCAGTGAACCCGGCGTCCACCCCCGGATCGTGCCAGCGCCGCCACGCGGCCTGGGCATCGCCTTCGGCCCGGCTCGCCGCGGCAAGCGATGGAGCGGGTTCGTGGACCCGGGTCGGCGGGCGTCCCCGGCCATAGGTCCGGCGCCAGGCCGCCATCAATTGGCGGGCCTGATGGGCATCAATAAAAGTCTGAGACATGCGGGCCTTGGGTCAATTCAGCAGCAAAACAACGTTGGTAAAACTCCGCCACCAGCGGCCGCTCGGTCTCATCGCAGCGGTTCCAGAAAGCCAGGCGCAAGGCTTCGGCCGGATCGCCCAGCAGGTCGCTGTTCTCACCCCAGGTGATCAGGGTGCGCAAGGAGACGAGAGAGGATAGATCGCCCTGATGATAAGCCTGGCGACAGAGTCCCGCCAGCGCCACCATGCACCGCGCCTGATCGGCATCCAGACCCGGCAACCGGGCGTGCAGGATGGCCTGTTCCCGCGCCGCCGGCAGATAGCCCAGTTCGGCGATGACCTGCCAGCGATCGATCTGCGCTTGGTTCAGGGCCTGGGTGCCGGCGTACAGGCCCGAGGCATCGCCCTGACCGGCGCTATTGGCGGTCGCGAACAGCCGAAAGGCGGGGTGCGGGGTCATGACCCGATTCTGATCGAGCAGGGTCAAACGACCCTGGGCTTCCAGCAGTCGCTGAATGACGAACATCACGTCGGGACGCCCGGCGTCGTATTCGTCAAACACCAGGGCGACCGGGCGCTCCAAGGCCCAGACCAGGATGCCGGGAACGAATTCAGTGACTTGCTGCCCATCGCGCAACACGACCATATCCCGGCCGATCAGGTCGGCCCGGGTGATATGCCCGTCCAGATTTACGCGGATGCAGGGCCAGTTCAACCGCGCGGCCACCTGCTCGATATGCGAGGACTTGCCGCTGCCGTGCGGGCCGTGGATATAGACCCGCCGGTTATGGGCGAACCCCATCAGGATCGCCCGGACCACCTCCGGCACGAAGCGAAAGGCCGGGTCCACTTCCGGAACGTGGACCTCGGCCCGACCGAACGCCGGCACCGGCCAGGGCACGGTCAGGCCAAAAACCCGCTCGGGGTCGCAGCGGGTGTCGGGGCAGATGTTTCTGAGTCCCTGGGGACCATCCAGATCAGACACGAAGGAGGGGATCGTCATGTTCTCGATCAAACAAAGAAAGATGCTCAAACAGCGGTTGCAGGCCAACGCCAAACCGGGCCAGCGCCCACGGGCGACGGTAGCGGTACACGGCGACTTGGCCAGCCAGCGCCGCGCACCGGCGAAACAGCGTCGCACGGTCGGCAATCCGCTGACCGATCTCCGGTCGGTAGACCGCCCCCGCCACGGCTTGAAAGGCGGCCATACCGTTGACAGCGACCAGACTGGGCGGTTCATCGTCCTCCGCCCGCTCCAGGACGACCAGGGCGCGCAAACAGCGCGGCGCCTGCTCAAAGCCACGCGCCAACGGCAGATGAAATTTATTGAAGCGCATTTGATCGGGGATCAACCCGGATGGATCGATCGCGAAATGCGTCAGGGCGTCCTGCCACAGCTTCAAACGGGGTGGACCGGGATGGAACAGTGGTTGACCCGACTCATCCGGCTCGATCACCCCCACATCGTCGCTCAGCAACGGCCAGCCAAAATGATAGTGCAAAGCCGCCGCCAAGGTGGATTTGCCGGCCCCCGATTCCCCGGTAAACGCCCAGACGCCCCCGGGAGTCACGATCGCGCTGACGTGCAGGGGCAAACTGTGGCGCTGGTGCAGCACGGTTCCCAGGGCCGTGCCCAGCAGGTACAGCCGGACATCGCCGGGCGCGGCGTCAGGAGCGGGATCGATCAGAATGCGTTGGCCCTGCTCGATGCGGTAGCGGGCGATGTTTGCAACATTGATCTGGCATTGATCGCCCGCCACTTGCAGGTAGGAATCATGGACTTGGGCGCCCTCCAAGGTTTCGGGCAACGCCGCCAAGGCCATCGTGACCGCAGCCTCCGGCGCAGCGTCAGCCGCCCGCAATTCAGGCAATTCGATCTCCGACGCCACGTTCAGGCCGTAGGTATGGTAAAAATACCGATTTATCATGGGAATATATCATCGCTCTGGGAAATGAGCCTGCTTGCATAGGGTGATGCGTTTCCATCATCATCGCGCGGCGATCCAGCTACATAACCCAGCGGTGTTCTTGCGTGGCCTAACGAGTTAACCAAAATTTATGCGGTCTCTGCTGTTGGTTGTGAGAGGGGATAGAGGATAGTGGCTTTGGAAATCACTGAAAAGTCTTTTTGTAAGCGTCCACCCACGGGCGTAACCAGTCGAGCGCGCCAATAAATTGTTGAAAAATAACAAGTTTAGTATTTTGCTCCCCGGAGCTTAGCGTTTTTTGGCCTTCACTGGAAGCGCGCCAGGAAGACATCCATCGTCTGCTCGCGCAAGCGCCGGAGCTGGACTGGGAACGATTACTGCGCCTGGCGGCCATCAACTACCCTACTTTCATGGCAACCCCCCTACGTCAGACGTATCTTTCAAGCCAAAATGAGAATTGCCGCAAGCCCCCTGCACTCCTTGGCCAGGCTGGCCAAGGCTGATAGGATGGGCTGCCTCGCAGGCGGAGGTCGGATCATGCAGGTGAACATGCTCGAAGCGAAGAATCAGCTATCGAAGCTCGTTAAGGCGGCGGTGGACGGGGAAGAAGTCATTATTGCCTGCAACGGCCAGGACCGGGTCAGGCTGGTGCCCTGCGAGCCGCCAAAAGGTTTGGTGAATTGGGGCTGTCTTGCCGGGGAATTCCCGGATATTGACGCCGCGTTCGCCGCCGAAACCGAAGCCGAGGTAGCCCGGCTGTTCGGTGCGCCATCAAATGCTGATCGCTCAATCGAACGCCTGATTGCTGAATCGAAACAGTGTTAATGATCGCTACTCCCGCCACCCGTTCCGAACAATCCCTGCTCTTGTGGTGCATCTCAAGCCAGCCACTGGAAGCGCGCCAGAAAGCCATCCATCGCCTGCTCGCGCAAGCGCCGGAGCTGGACTGGGAACGATTACTGCGCCTGGCGGCCATCAACCGGGTCAGCTCCCTGCTGTACAAAAGCTTGAGCCAGCTAGCACCCACGGTGGTACCCGCTCCCATCCTCAGCAGTACTGGAACAATTCCCTGCGGGGCCTCCAGTTCAAGGCCGAACTGCTGCGCATCGTTCGCGCCTTCGCGGCGGCGGATATTCCGGTATTACCGCTCAAAGGGTGGCGTCCGGATCGACTCCCAGCGCGCGCAACCGCTCGGCGAGCCGCTCGGCGCGCTGGCGTTCGTTCTCGGCGCGCTGACGTTCGGCCTCGGCGCGCTGTTCCAGTTCGAGGAAGGTTTCGAACCGCCGCCCATCTGGCCGGTATAGCGCGAGATCCATGCCTTCGAGGCTGAAGCGTATTCCCAGGCGCGGGCTGATCCAGCCTTCCATCTCCGGGATGTCCTCCAGCCGACCATCCTGGCGGATCCAGCCGTCCAGGCTGCCCCGATCCGGGTCATAAACGTAGTATTCCTCCACCCCATATTGTTCGTAGAACCGGAACTTGCGGGTCATCTCGGCCACGGTATTGCCGGGCGACATCACCTCGAACACCACTTGCGGAGCCAGGCCGTCTTCCCGCCATTGCATATAGGATCCCCGGTCGCCGGGCGGCTGACCGAATACCACCATGGTATCGGGCGCGGCTCGAAGCTTGTTATTGCCCTCTACTGGATACCACAGCAGGTCGCCAGCGACGAACACATCGGGCCGATCCGCGAACAGCGCGGCGATCCCGCCCCGGATGGTCACGATGTAACGGAATTGCCGGGTGTTGTCGGCCATGGGCTTGCCGTCGCTGTCGGGATAAACGATCTCGGACCGTGGGATGGGATCGGGCATCGGAAGCGCGCCGGGCGGCGTCCGCGCCGACCGGGTCGGAAATGGGTGGGGTGCGGTAGCGGTCATGGCGATTCTCCGGATTTCGGTTTCAACCTCAGCAAAACTATAGCGTTCCGTCGCTCAGTCTGCGTGCCGGACGATGTAGTCCTTGATCTGACCGACATCCGCGTCCATCACTTCAAACCGCTGCGGCAGCATTTCGATGTTCTCGTAGCCCGCCGGCCGGTCCGGCTCGCGCCCCAGCGCCTCGACGATGGAATCCTCGAACTTGACCGGCAGGGCGGTTTCCAGACACAGCAGCGGTACGCCGTCCTCGCGATGCTCCAGTCCGACCTTGACGCCGTCGGCGGTGTGGGTGTCGATGATCATGCCGGACTCTTCGTACACCCGGCGGATGGTAGCCATGCGGTTTTGGTGGGTGCTGGCGCCGGAGACGAAGCCGGATTCCCGGATCGCCTGGAAATAGGGGGTGGTGGACAGGTCGAAGAATCCCCGCGTGTCTATTTGTCGCCACAGGTCGCGGACCACCGCCGGATCGCGCCCGACGGCATCGTGGATGAAGCGCTCGAAGTTGGAAGCCTTGGAGATGTCCATCGAGGGGCTGCTGGTGTGCGCCACCTGGTCGTTCTTGCGCACCCGGTAGACACCGGTACGGAAGAATTCGTCGAGGACATTGTTTTCGTTGGTGGCCAGGATCAGCCGATGCACCGGCAAGCCCATCCGTTTGGCGATGTAGCCGGCGCAGATATTGCCGAAGTTGCCGGACGGCACCGCGAACGAAACTTCCTGATCGGCGCGCGTGGTGACCGCCAGCCAGCCCTTGAAGTAGTAGACGATCTGCGCCGCCACCCGCGCCCAGTTGATCGAATTGACGGTGCCGATGGCGTGGTGGGCTTTGAATTCGGCGTCGTTGCTGACGGCCTTGACGATGTCCTGACAGTCATCGAAGACGCCGCGCACCGCGAGATTGAAGATGTTGGGGTCTGGCAAGGAGAACATTTGCGCGGTCTGAAACCGGCTCATCCTTTGGTGCGGCGAGAGCATGAACACCCGGATGCCGCGCTTGCCACGCATGGCGTATTCGGCGCTGGATCCGGTGTCGCCGGAGGTCGCGCCGAGGATGTTGAGATGGCCGCCGGTCTTGAACAGGGCGTATTCGAACTGGTCGCCGAGTAGTTGCAGGGCGATGTCCTTGAACGCCAGGGTCGGGCCGTTCGATAGTCCCAGCAGCCAGACGCCATCGCTCAGCGGGGTGAGTGGGGTAATGGCCTCGCCGCGGAAAATTTCAGCAGTGTAGGTTTTATCAATCAAGGCGCGCAGGTCATCGGCGGGTAGGTCATCGGCGAATTTGCTCAGAATGGCGAACGCCAGTTCCGGATAGGACAGTCCCCGCCAACTGGCCAGTTCGCCGGGCGCCAGAGTCGGGTAGACCTCCGGGAGCGTCAGGCCGCCGTCGGGCGCCAGACCACCCAGCAGAATATCCGAAAAGGTCGCGGGGTCCATGCCGCCCCGGGTGCTGACGTAATGCATGAATGAAGTCCTCGGGAGTCGCGAAGGGTCGGGGATAGTTGCGAGAATGGCCGCTATTGTACCTTTCCGCCTCGCTAAAGACGCCGGCCCTGCCAAGGATGCTCCTGTGATCATCGTTCGGTTCCCTCGCCCTCCCGTCAAAGAGGAGAAGGTCAGGGAGAGGGGGGCGGTGCGTCGTCGGCTTGCACGGGGAGCAGTCGTTGGGCGATTTCGTCGGCCCAGGGATTGATCTCGCCGTAGACCTTGATCAACTGGCCCTTTGAAGCGCGAAACAATAGCTTGGCGCGGGCGCTGTCCACGGAGTTGTCGTAGACATAGGTCCGGTCGGCCACCCAGGCCACGACGGAACAGTAGGCCAGCGATTTGGTGTAGCGACTGATGATCTTGCGGATCGGCACGTCGTGCCCACCTTCCATCACCCGCATGGCGACCCGTTTGGCGTTGATGGAGGGGTCGTCGGTGCCAACGAAGAACAGCCGGACGAAAAAGCCGGCATCCCTCGCCCGACGGATGAAATCCATCTTGTCCGGCGCGGACAGAACGGTTTCGAAGGCCAGGCTGCGGCCTCCCGTCAGGCAATCCTCGCGAGTTTCGGCGGCCCTTTTCGCAGCCTGGACGACGGCGTCCGGGGCGTTCCAGTCGCCGAATTCGTCGCGGGCGATGAAGTCCGGGTTGACGTAGACGCACCCGTCCATCCATTCGTGCATCAGCAGTTGTTGGGTGATCGAGGTCTTGCCGGAGCCGTTGGGGCCGGCGACCACGATCAGCCGGGGTTTTTCCCCGTTGGTCATACCTGGGGCTGGAGCGGCCGGTGAATGGCGGTGATCTCGGCGCGCAAGCGAACCATGAGTTGTTCGCGCGCCATTTGGGCATGCTTGCGCGCTTCGGTGGCAACCGCTTCCATCAGGGCGTCGAGTTGTTCGTCGGAGGGTTCGTGGACGATGTCGTTCAAGTTGAATCGAGCATGCTGAATCATCGGTCAAATCCTCCGGGATCGCGATAAGGTCGAACTAAATGGAAATAGCGGCTAACGAGCTATTTTACATGGCATTGGGTTCGATGCCCAACGCCCGCAATTGTTCGACCAGCCGCTCGGCGCGCAGCCGCTCGGTTTCGGCCCGTTGCCGTTCGGTTTCGGCCCGCTGATATTCCTCTTCCGCCCGTTGCCGTTCGGTTTCGGCCCGTTGCCGTTCGGCCTCGGCGCGTTGCCGTTCGACCTCGGCGCGCTGCTCCAATTCGACAAAGGTTTCGAACCGCCGCCCGTCCGGCCGGTATAAAACGAGGTCGAGATCTTCCAATGCGAAACGGATTCCCAGGCGCGGGCTGATCCAGCCGTTCATGTCGGGTATGTCCTCCAGTCGGCCATCCCGGCGGATCCAGCCGTCGAGCGTGCCGCGATCCGGATCGTAGAGATAGTATTCCTCCACGCCATACTGTTCGTAGAAGCGGAATTTGCGGGTCATCTCGGCGGCGGTGTTGCCGGGCGAGAGCACCTCGAACACGACTTGCGGAGGCAGATTGCCTTCCCGCCATTGCAGGTAGGACCCTCGGTGGCCCGGTGGCCGGCCAAACACCACCATGGTGTCGGGCGCGGCCCGAATCTTGTTGTTGCCCTGGACCGGATACCAGAGCAAATCACCCGCGACGAAGACGTTGGGGTTGTCGGCGAACAGCGCGGCGACGTCGCCCTGAATGGTGACGATGTAGGTGAATTGCCGGGTGTTGTCGGCCATGGGCTGTCCGTCGCTGTCGGGATAGACGACCTCGGTGGGTGAATGGCGGGGAGGCATCGTGCCGGCGCGGGCTGGCGGAGCGAGCGGTGGAGTGATGGCGGTGGCGGTCATGGCGGTTCCGTTTTTCCCATCGGTCATACCTGGGGCTGGAGGGGCCGATGGATCGCCGTGATCTCGGCCCGCAGGCGAATCATGAGTTGCGCGCGCGCCATTTGGGCGTGCTTGCGCGCTTCGGTGGCAACGGCTTCCATCAGGGCGTCGAGTT
>WBZP01004745.1_pt1 | contig 12546 bp, 10 predicted proteins | sample 5204301 | NCBI WGS metagenome assembly WBZP01 (sample SAMN12412401, study PRJNA552823) | activated sludge metagenome | isolation source: activated sludge from nitrification reactor of wastewater treatment plant... | place: USA: Pennsylvania | collected 2017
CCCACGACGGGACTTCATCTGGCCGACGCGCGTCGTCTGATTGCGCTGCTGCACAAGCTGGTCGATCGCGGCGACACCCTGGTCATCATCGAGCACCACCTGGAAGTCATCGCCGCTGCCGACTGGGTCGTCGAGCTGGGCCCGGACGCGGGACAGCACGGTGGCCAGATCGTCTTTGCCGGCGCACCGGAAGTTCTCGAAAAATCAGCAACAGCGACGGGAGTATCGCTGGCCAAAGCGCAGACCTATCGGCCTGCAATGAACGCGGCCACCTCGTCGCGGACTCGCTCGGACCACTCCACCACCGGATCGGCGATCTTTTCTTCTTCGCGATTGGCCGACCAAAGCAGCGCTCCGTCGTAGCCCTTGCCCGCCAACAGCGCCAGCCGCGAGCGCGTATCTTGCGCATCACCCAGCTCTCGCCACGCATGCCACCGCGCCGACGGAAACTCGCCGACAATGCACGGCCCGTGGCCCGCCATGTCGTTGTCGGGAATCAGCTCTGGATCGCAGTAGTAGTGCCACTGGTGCAGCGTCAGCCCGAGTCCCGGCGCATTCCACGCCTTCATGCTCGGGTGTTTCGCGAACCCCACCGTCGAGCGAAAACCAGCCCGATTGATCCTGGCCGCCCCCTCGGAGATGAACTCCAGCATCGACGCGAGTGGCACCACTTTCTTGTCGCTTTGGTAGGTTGCGTCGTCGGTACACCACTCGGGCTCGTTGATGAGCTCGAGCGCATAGATCGTCTCGGGGAAGCGCTGACACACGGCAATGATCGGATCGACCACGCGCTCGAAAAACTGACGACGCTTATGTGGATCGACGACCACATCAGCGCGACCACACTTGACCAGTGGAGCACCAGCGACGGAGATACCGGGAAAACAGAAGTGAAAATCAATGATCGACGGCAGCAGCTGAATCTGTTGTGCCTCGCAGCTGGCCAGCAGACGGGTCAAGTCGTCGAGCCAAGAATCTGAGAGCGACGGAACTTCGTGGAAGCGCCACTGCCCGGGTCGCTGCGCATCGGGAACCGGTCGCTGGGAACCAATTCCATAAGTTGTTCCGTCGGCAAGCAAGAACCAGCGCAGCACCGCAAGCCCGAGCAGCTTGAACTCGCGCAGTTCCTCCTCGATCGTCGCTGACCAGGCCGCCCGCGCACCCCACGCAGCGCCTCCGTCGGAAGCTGGCGGCTCCCCAAAGTCCCAAGCATAGTTGCGCCACGCGTAGTTGATCCCAACCTGCATCGCTACCTCCACGGTCAGGATACCCTCGCTCACCGTCGAGATGCGAGAGGCACCAGCATTCGGACGCAAACGTCCCAAAAAAGAGTTGACGCCGCCCGCCGCACAAAGCTATTAGTCGTGGGCCTCGGTCATTCGGCCTTGGCATCTAGGCGCGTAGCTCAGTGGTAGAGCACTACCTTGACACGGTAGGGGTCCGCGGTTCAAGCCCGCGCGCGCCTACTCGAATTATGCCCAGCCTCGGTAATTTAAGTTCTCGATTCCGTAGGCATGATGGTAAGTTCGTAAGCTAAGGAGACCTTTTCAGATGCCCAAGCTCAAGTCGCACTCTGCCGCCAAAAAGCGCTTCTCGCGTACGGCGAAGGGGCATTTCAAGCACAAGCAGGCTCACAAGAGCCACCTTCTCACCCACGAGTCCAGCAAGCGCAAACGCAGCCTGCGTGGCACCAAAGTGGTGCACAGCTCGAACGAGAAGGCCATTCGCGACCTGCTGCCCTACGCCTAGTCTCACTCGCCCTTCTTCGGAGCCATCCTGGCTCTTTCTTTCCCCTCAGCTTCGTAACATTGGTCCGACGTAGGCCCGGTACGCTGCATCCTACTTTAGGAACGCTGTTTCAATTGCGGCGTAGTCGACCGCTACGTCGAGCCGCGCCAGCACCGAGTAGAAGCCGAACTGGAGTCGGTTCATAAACAGGATCTCCGTCGGCATCGCGAAGGCATGCGCCGCATCCATCTTGAGCGCTGCCGTCGACATCTCCTTGAAGTCTTCTACCAAGCTGCGAGCGTAGTCACGCGTCATCCGAAACGGCGCAACGAACAGCGGCTCGAAGCAGCGGCGAAGGTAGCGCAGCACCAGCTCCTCGAGCGGCCCGGGACGGGTTGACAGCAGCTGCTTGCCGGCCTCTCGGAAGGCGTGCTCATCCCGCGCAATCGCAGCCCGGTGAACCGCAAAGGCCCACTGATGCTGTTCGGGCGGAATCGGTTGAACACAGCCGTAGTCGAGGAACGTCACAACGCCACCGCCTGAGAACAGATAGTTTCCAGGATGCGGATCGGCGTTGAACATCCCGCCACCGAGGTTGCCTTTGAAAACGAAGCGCCACATTGTCTCGGCCCAGGCCCGTCGCTCCGCTTCAGTGGCGGCGATCGCTTGTTCAAAGGAAGCGCCCCGCACAAACTCGCTGGTGAGGACCCGACCGGTGGAAAACTCGTCGAGCACTCTCGGGACACGAATCGTCGGATCGCCGGCATGAATCAGAGCAAAGGCGCGCTGTCGCTCAGCCTCGAGGCGATAGTCCAGCTCCTCACGGAAGCGGGTGCGGATCATCTCGAGCATGCCTTGGCTGTTGAAGCGACGCGTACCGCCGATCGCCATCATCTGCTCAAGGATCGAGGCATTGGCAAGATCGCTCTCGAGCGCGGTGACGATTCCGGGATGCTGCACTTTGACCGCAACCTCTTGGGAGCCGTCGCTGGAAGCGGTCTTGACGATCGCGCGGTGAACCTGGCCGATCGAGGCGCTGGCGACCGGATGTTCCTCAAATGAATCAAATAGTTCGTCGAGGGAGGCGCCCAGCTCTGTCTCGATAAGCTGCTTGATCTCTGGATAGGGCGACCTGGGTGCCGCCGAGCGAAGCGCGCCCATCGCGGTTTCGTAGGCGGTGCGGTGCTGCTCGGGAATCACTCCGTCGACGTAGCTCGCCATCTGACCGACCTTGGCGGCCAGACCACGCAGCGTGCCCAGTACTTCAGCGGCCCGCTCGGCGCTGCGCTGCGAGTCACGACTGCTTAGCAAGTCGAGTCCAGCCCGGGCACCGACGGAAACCAGCCGGCCAAGTCGTCCAAACCGCCCCGTGGGAAGCGAGCGCTCGTCTTTCACAACCGCAACCTTGCCAACCAGCTAGCCTTGCGAGGCCGCCTTCTGAGTCGTCTTGAGGAAATAGCCGCTGAGGTCGTCGATGAGGTCGATAAGCGGCTTGGGCTCGGCGGCCAGCTCTCGGGTACGGGCCTGCGAGCGAAGGATGAGAGAAACCAGTCGCTGCTTGGTCGCATTTTCGCCGCTGATGAGCGCGGCATTGGGTCTGCCGAGTGTCTCGTCTCGACGGACTGGCTTGCCGGCAACCTCGACGGAACCGACCGTATCGCAGAGATCGTCAGCAAGCTGATAGGCAAGTCCGAGACACTGCCCGACTTCACCCCAGGCTTCTGCGTCGGTGGCACCTGCCGCAACCGCCCCAGCCGAAGCAGCCAGACGGAACAGCGCGGCGGTCTTCATCGCGTGATAGCGATCGATGATGCTCCCGTCGAGTCCGTTTTGTTCCAGGCTCTGGCCGCCGATGATTCCGTGCTGCGAGCCCGTCGCCTGTCCGAGCAGCCCAACGATTCGGAGCGCCCGCCGAGCGAGCCGCGACGGGGTTTCCGCCAAGACCTCAAAGGCACGGGTTAAAAGAGCATCACCGACGAGAACAGCCATCGGCTCACCGAAGAGCTTATGCACTGTGGGCTTGCCCCGCCGCAAGTCCGCATCGTCGAAACAGGGCAGATCGTCGTGGACCAGCGAGGCAGAGTGGATGAGCTCGATCGCACAGCCAGCACGCATCGCAAGATCCATCTCGGCATCGTCGGCGGCGCACGCAGCAGCAACGGTCAGTAACAGCCGAGGCCGAATGCGCTTTCCACCGGAAAACACCGCATGGTGCATCGCTCGATGAAGGGTTTCAGGCGTCTCATCTTTGCGCGGCAGAAGCGCAACTAGGGCCTCTTCGACAGGATCGACATCGGCAGCGGGACGGGCGGCACCGAACATTCCTACGCTCCTACTCAAAACAGGTAGCTTACAAGCTTCAATTGGCCGTATGGCGTTGACAAGTGCGTCCCCCCAGAATGGGTCACACCGAGGACGAAGGCGACCGAAAAATCGCCAGCTTGCAAACGAGATAGATGCTCTCTCTGCGGCAATCGCTTCGTCTTTGACCAAATTTCGCTGAGCGGTCAGCCAACCACTGCCGAAACGATCGCATCGTGAAGGGCCGGTCGGAGCGTCCGCAGTGCCGCTTTGGTCGCCTCGGCAGCCGGATTCGTATCGATCCAGACACGGTTCGAGAGCAGGACCGCCGTCAGCCGCGTCTGCGGGTCCAGCCACAGCGAGCAGCCGGTAAAGCCCAGGTGTCCCACGCCCTGCCGCGACCACAGCGAGCCTGCCGACGAAGTACTCGACGAGCCGGGTCGGTGCGGATCGGGGTGGTCAAAGCCAAGTCCCCACGTGCTCTGCAGGCCGGGCAGACCAGGCAGCGCAAAGAAGCGTCGCACCGTCGCCGACCGCAAGGACAGCGCTCGCGCCGCCGCCGAGCCCATGTCGTGGTAACAGTCGAGCAAGGCCTGCGCGAGCCCATACACCGCCGCGCTGGTTGCAAACAGTCCGGCATGGCCAGCGACGCCAAGCATCGCCCGGGCGGTGTCGTCGTGAACGATGCCACGCAGCTCCTCGCGGTGAGGAGACTCGCGACGGGTGGGCGCACACTGCGACGCCGGCAGCGGGACCGTCCGATCGAGCGGCCGAAAGCCCAATGCCAAGCCGAGCGGCTCAAGATATTGAGCAAACAGCTCGTCGAGACGACCTTCCCCGCGCTCCTCGACGATCGTCCCGAGAGCAATAAAGCCGAGATCGGAATAGAGCGAGCGCTGCTGTGCTGGCTGTCGGGGCGTTGACCACACCGCGTCGATCACCGCCTGCCGCGTCTGTGCGGACGGCGCGGCCAGAAGCCCCTGCGAGTCGGCCCACAGCGGCGGAAAGCACGCCGGAAACCCCGCCGAGTGTGACAACAGCTGCGCAAGGCTTGCCCCCGGCAAGATGTCCTCGTCGAGGCTCAGGCGATTCATGTCACAGAGCTTCATCACCAGCAGCGTCGTCGCCAGCGCCTTGGTCAGCGAAGCAATGTCAAACCATGTGTCCGCAGTGGCATCTCCGACGACCAGTGTCTCGGGATCGCGGCTACGGCCAAAGCTCAGCGATGCAGCGGGGAACACCTTCCCGACGCCAGACCGCAAGAGCTGCGCCACCGCACCCACATCGCCCTTCATGGCTTCTTTGGAAGATCGGACTGCGGCACGGCGATCGCGATACCGGTCTGGACGGTCTTGAGCCCAAGGAGGAGCAAAGCGTGACCAGACAGCTCGCTCACCGATGGGCCCATCGGAACTCCGCCGGCGGTCTGGGCCAGCAGCGAGTCAGGAATCGGCAAAAACGGCTCACTGCCATCGCCTCGATACGACGAGGCGGCAACCAAGACTGCTTTGCCCATCGCCTCGGCCCGTGCATAGAGGTCATAGCGACTGCGACCGGCGGGAGTGGTGACACGACGGACGAACAGCGATCCCAGGCGCTCGGCGCTCTGCTGCTGGCTGCGGCTCACGGCGACTTGGAAATCGCTGGCCGCAATGAGCGCGGGACTTGTCACAAAGCGCACCGGTCGATCATCCCCGCGAGCAAAAGCAGCCACGGCATCGGCATCGGTTTCCGCATAGTGAACGGCTTGGTCATCGACGGAAAAGTACAGCCTCAGTCGCCCGTCTTCAACCGTCGGACTGACCCGCCCGAGCTTGCCTTTGGAGAGAGCACCGGCAGCGGCAAGCGGCGAACGACGGCGCTCGAGCGTACCGTCACGGCCACGCACAAACAGACCGACCGCTCCGTCGGAGGTGGTGTAAAGCAGGACCGGCTCCGTATCGGGCAGCCCGCTCAGCCAGACGGGATGCTGAATGCTCTGACCTTCCCACGGCAGCGTCGGAGCAAACAGCTCTTGGGGTACTTGCGGCTCATCGAGCGACGGCAAAATCACCGAAAACAGCTGCTTGCGATCAGGCTCATTGCGCGGAGCGAGCTGACCCCACAGGTGCAGCGGCAAGCCCGCGCCCGTCGGCTCCACCGTCGGCATATCGAGGTCATACCCGGGCCGATCGACCACAAACGGTGACTCTGGATCGCGCAGTACAAAGCCACGCAGCGGGGTTCGCGGCCAGGTATCGGGAGCCGCAACTCCGTCGCCGAGCGTACCGCAGCCTGACCCAAGCGAGATAGTCAGTCCGAGCACACAAGCAGCTTGTGCGACGCGCAGCCTCATCGACCAAGTTACTTATCAGAGGCAGGCCGGCAGGCGGCAAAAAACTCGCCACTCACGGCAGCCCCGCGTGCCCACTGCTCATCGCCCCCGGGAATGACTTCAGCTTCCGTCGCTGCTGGAGCGATCGCTTGAAAGTATGCGGCATGGTACGCGACGGAATAGCAAGTGCGACCGGCGCCCCTGATGACCTCATAGGAGTGCGGAGCAATGGCGAGCAGCTGCCGATCGGACTTGGGACAGAGCCAGTCAGCGAGTGCACGGAGATCAGACAGACGAACCCGCGACGGCAAGTCCCGGCTGGACTTGACCTGCCACGGCGGTACGGTCGGAAGCTCACGCAAGAGCCCGAGCCACGGCGCCCCCAGCGCATAGACCCGACGCGGAGGCGTCACCGCCGCCAGTCCAGTGACGCGCGCATCGGCAAAGACCTGATCGAACAGCAAGTCGATACATGCTTGACCGCGCTGCCTCTCGCGCTGACTGGGGCTGTAACAGACGGAAAAATCGCCGCTTTGCCGTCCTGCTGCTGTGAAGCGATCGAAGGTCACATCCTGGCCTCTTCCGTCGGAAACGGTCACAACCGGGGCATCGGACCGCAGTCCGTCAGCAGTGGCAAACTGCACCGTCGCCCCGCCGACCTCCATGATCGCAAACCGCTCGCTCGGCTGCTCCGCCTCGCGAACTCCTTGCCAGGCCAGCGCTACTTCTTGCGCACCCGAGATCGGCTGCGCTACCACGCTCGGAATCGTCGCCACCTGACGCAAAAACTGCCCGATCGCTTGCCACAGCGCCGACCACTCTGGCCGATCCACAGTCTGACCGGTCTGCGGATCGCGAAAGCCGCCCGTGCCCAAGGCCGCCACCGCCTGAACCTGCGCCCGCAAGGCCAGCCGCCCGCCCTTGCTGTCATCACCCAGCGCATCCCACGCCGCCTGAAGCCGAGGCCGCACCAGCCCCAAAATCGCCGCCGGATCTTGCCCTTGGGTGATGGCAGCCAGGCCACCTTTGGCTTTGCTACAGACTGGCGGTACGCTTCCCACGGTGCAGCCTCGGCCATCTTGGCTGACTCGCACCGGAAACATACAGAGCGCCGTTCCCGAGGAGCCTACATCCATCACAAGGTGAACTTGCTCACGCGCGGACCCACTCCCATGACGCGGCGACGACTTCACCACTGTACGTGGGACGCAGCCACTGCCGATCGCGGCCACGCCCAGCCAGGGAATCGCAGCAAGGACAGTCGACCGCCCGGAAAATGGCCTCATGATTTTCGACAATACCGCAAATCGCCGCGGGCTCCCTACCACCATAACGGCCTCCTCCTAAACCAGCTTCCCGACGGGAGATACGGCTCAGTGAGGCTTCTCACATCGCGGCCCAGCCTTTTGATAAGATAGGAATTTATGACAAGCAACCGCGAGCTGCTTCTCGGGCGTCTCTACCGGTGGGAGCGAGAGCTGAAGGATCGGATCTTTTTGACTCAGCCTCTTGGAGGCGGATCGATTCGGACCTACACCTTCGGTCAAGCGATGGACGAAGCACGACGGATGGCGTCGTATCTTCGTTCCCTTGGCTTTGCCCCCGGTTCCTCGATCGCGATTCTGTCGAAGAACTGTGCCCATATGTTTATGGCGGATATCGCGATCTGGATGGCGGGATATGTCTCGGTCGCGCTCTATCCGACGCTGACGGCGGACACGATCTCGTACATCCTTTCGCACAGCGATTCCAAAGCGCTCTTTATCGGCAAGTTGGATGGCTGGGAGTCTCTGGAGGAAGGAGTACCGAAAGGACTCCCTTGCGTCTCCTTTCCGCTCAGTCCCAAGACCAGTTATCCCGCGTGGGATGCGCTTCTCGCCAAGCACCAGCCGCTGACCGGAGAGCTGCATCGCGCCGCCGAGGAACCGGCGATCATCATCTACACCTCTGGGAGTACCGGCAAGCCGAAGGGAGTGATCCACTGTTTCCGCGCGATGTCAGCAAGCTGTGAAGGTCTGCAAAAAACCCTCGCGCTGTCGCCGGAGGATCGATTCCTTTCCTATCTTCCGCTGGCTCACGTATTTGAGCGCGCGGCGATTGAAGCGTGCTCGATGTGGGCCGGTTCGCAGGTGTTTTTTGCGGACTCCTTAGAGACGTTTCTAAGCGACATCAAGCGCGCTCGCCCGACGCTGTTTCACTCTGTTCCGCGCCTGTGGCTGAAGTTCCAGCAAGGTGTGTTCGAGAAGATGCCGGCAGAGAAGCTGCGGACGATGCTGAAGATTCCTATCCTGGGTGGAGTGATTCGCCGTAAAGTGCTGTCTGGCTTGGGACTGGAACATACCCGCATCGCAGTGAGTGGCTCTGCACCGATTCCGCCCGAGCTTATTGCTTGGTACAACGACCTGGGACTGGAGCTTCTGGAAGGGTATGCGATGAGTGAAAACTTCGCCTACTCTCACCTGGCGCTGCCCGGTCGGACTCGCCCCGGCTACGTAGGTGAGCCACTTCCCGGAGTCGATGCCAAGATCTCTCCGCAAGGCGAGGTGTTGGTGAAGAGTCCGGGAACGATGCTCGGCTATCACAAGGACGCGGAGCTGACCAACTCCTGCTTCACAGAGGACGGATTCCTACGCACCGGAGATCGTGGCGAGATCGATCCCCAGAATCGGCTCAAGCTGACAGGACGCGTGAAAGAGCTGTTTAAGACCAGCAAAGGCAAATACGTCGCACCAGCACCGATTGAGAACCTGCTCAACTCCGACAACCACATCGAGCAGTCATGCGTCACGGGACCCGGTCAGGCTCAGCCGTTCGCGCTGGTGATGCTGGCCGAGATTCTGCTTCCACGGATGAACGATCCGAAGATTCAGAAAATTGTCGATGTGTCGCTGCGCTCGCTGCTCGATCGGATCAACCAGAACCTTGAAGAGCACGAGAAGTTAGAGTTTTTGGTCGTGGTCAAGGAGACGTGGAAGATCAAGAACGGACTCCTAACTCCGACGCTGAAGATCAAGCGCGACGTGATCGAGTCACGTTACTCTGCCCACATTGAGTCCTGGTATTCCCAGAAGACTCCGGTGATCTGGCTGTAAGGCAGTCCCTCCGATTCCTTGGCCTCGCTTTCTGATCGAAACGATCGGCGCACGCTGTTGTAGGATGCGCGGCCATGACGCTCACATACCAAGCAGACAGCTCTGCCGATGAGACTTTCGACTATGTCATCGTCGGTGGTGGATCGGCTGGCTGCATCATCGCAGAAGCGCTGTCCCGAAATCCGCAGCAGCGCGTCCTTCTCCTAGAAGCGGGTCTTCATGCCAGTGAGAGTCCCGAGACACTGGCCGCCGATCAGTACAAGCAGGCATTTATCAATCCCGAGCTGCTGTGGGAGCGCTTTTCCGTTCCGCAGTCACACTGCAACAGCGCGCGCTTGTTCCAGGGCTCTGGTCGAGGACTCGGTGGCAGTGGCGCGGTCAATGCGATGGTCTACACCCGAGGCAGCGCGTACGACTACAACAGCTGGGAGCTGCCTGGCTGGCGCTGGGAAGATGTGATTCCCGACTTCCGCGCCATCGAACAGACTCTCGGTATTCATCGCCTTCCTCCCACCCGCTTCACAGAGTCGTGCATCGCTGCGGCAGAGGAGTCCGGATTCCAGCGCAAGGAAGATCTCAACGACGGGACACTGTGCGGATTTTTGGGCTACGAGTGGATGAATCTTGACCCGCAGCACAACGAAAGACGCAGCTCGTATGTCTCTTTTTTGAAGCCGCACGAAGGACGATCGAACCTGGAGATTCGCACCGGCGCGCAGGTTCAAAGACTGCTGCTCTCACCGCAAGACGGCAGCAATTCCGTCGCCAAAGCGGAAGGAGTCGAGTATCTCAAAGGGGACTCCCTTCACCGCATCAAAGTCCGTCGGGAAGTGATTCTGGCTGCCGGCGCGCTGGAAAGTCCACGACTCCTGTTGCTATCCGGAGTAGGCCAAGGAGCCGCTCTGCAACAAGTTGGCATTCCCGTCATTGTTGATCTGCCTGCTGTGGGTCAAAACCTGATGGATCATCCGAACGTCAGCGTGTTCTTTTTGGGAAGAGCAGAGAGTGACTGCAAGTGGGCGCAGCTATACGGATTTCACCGCGTCGGTCAGCATGTTCCCGACGGTGAGGCCGACTCCTGTTTCGTGTTTTACAGTGCGCGTTCTTCCTTCCGGGAAGGCATGCTGCGGATGCTCCCGACCATGGTGTTGCCGCAGACTCTGTATCAGATGGGGTGGCCCAAGCGGATGCTGCAGGCACTGATTCGCGGCGCATTCCGGATCGGTGCAGTCCAGCGCTTTGTCAACCGCATGTATGGCGTGGTGGTGATTCTGGGCAAGCCAGAGAGTCGGGGACAGATTCGGCTCGCTTCCCCTCATCCCAGCGACGCGGCACTGATCGATCCGGGCTACTTTGCGGCATCTGCTGATCTGGAAACGATGATAAGTGGTGTCGAGCTGGCCCGGAAGATGGCCGCTTCCCAGAGCCTGCAAAGCTACGGCAACCGCGAGCTGATTCCCGGAGCCCGCAGCCACAGCCGCGATCGCATCGCTCGCTTTATCAAACAAAACGTCATGACCACCTATCACTACGCGGGCACTTGTCGGCTCGGCATTGATGCAGCGTCAGTGGTTGATGAGCGGCTGCGGGTGCGCAAAATAGCCGGTCTGCGAGTGGCCGATGCGTCGGTGATCCCGTCGGTTCCGGTGTCGGCGATGAACGCCCCGAGCATGCTGATTGGCTATCGGGCGGCGCGCTATCTGGCCGAGGACTCGGGGGCCTGATGAACGTCTGCATGTTGGTCGCCAATCCGATCTTGTACGACGGTCGCGTGATCCGTCATGCCCGAGCGCTCGTCGAGGCGGGCCACAAGGTGACGGTACTGGGCGTGATTGGTCCCAATGATGCCGACGGAGAGCTACCTGAAGAGACGCCATTCGCGGTGAAGCGCCTGCGTCGTCAGCGGCGGGGGATTCTGCCACGGCTGACCTGGGCGACGACGGCACTGCGGCAGCGAGCGGCCCAGGCGATCGGCAAGGCGCTTCCTCCGTCGCTGCTGACCTTGATTCCGGGGCTGGCGGATCTGGCGGTGGCGACCTCGGCGGTGGAGCTGGCGGCGATGGCCGTCGCGCAGCCGTTCGACGTGTATCACGGCAACGATCTCAACACGCTGCCGGCGGTGGCGTGGGCGGCGAGCCTGCGTGCGCGACCGTATCTCTACGATGCCCACGAGTTTTACGTCGAGGAGTCTCCCAGCCTCAGCGAGTTCGAGCGGCGTGCCCGACGACTGACCGAGGAGCGACTGGCCCGACGGGCAGCAGCGGTCCTGACTGTCAATGACCTGCTCGCCGATGAGCTGGCGACGCGCTATCACATTCCTCGCCCGGTGGTGATTCGCAATCTGCCGCCGCGCTTTGCAACCACCGATCCGCAGCTGCTGCCGATCGGTGAAGTCGGCACGCTGCGGCTGCTCTATCACGGCACCCACATCGGTCTTGCGCAGCCTGGCACCGACGACGTACTGCGCGCGATGGCCCGGCTGCGCGCGGAGCTTGTGGTTCGCTTAACGCTGCGTGGACAGCTCTCGGCGCAGGAGCAGACCCAGCTGTGGCAGCGCGTCGCCGAGCTGGGGCTGACCGGGAGAGTCGCCATCGCACCGCCGGTGCCGGGACCGACGGCGCTCATGGCTGCAGCGGTTGCTGAAAAAGCCGAGGTGGGACTCGCGTTTCATCCCCCGCTCGCCGGTAACTTTCGACTCGCCACATCGAGCAAAGTCTACGAATACCAGATGGCGGGACTGGCCGTGTGCGCCACCGATGTGGCCGGAAATCACGTGATTCTCGACGAGAGTGCCGGTGCATTCTATCCGTTCGGTGACGATCAAGCGCTGGCCCAGATTCTGCGGCGCCTTGCGACTGATCGAGAACAGCTGCGCACCCTGCGCCACAACGCCCGCACCCGGGCCGTCGCTGAGTTTGGCTGGGAAACCGAAAAGGAGCGCCTGCTCACCATCTACGAACAGCTCGCCCGGCGGACCTAGCGGCCCCGATCCGCAGTCGCACAGCGCAGTGTGGTTAGTCGCGACGCTGCATGGTGCGGGTGCCAAGCGACGGCAGCGCCGGAATCGTACGTGGTGCGGATGGCGGCGCGGCTGATGGGTTCGGGCGTGAC